>Ga0315298_1000447_pt1 | contig 78762 bp, 78 predicted proteins | sample WHS_1_MG_FD_203077 | JGI IMG/M metagenome (GOLD analysis project Ga0315298, IMG submission 203077) | Extremophilic microbial mat communities from Washburn Hot Springs, YNP, Wyoming, USA - WHS_1_MG | ecosystem: Environmental > Aquatic > Thermal springs > Hot (42-90C) | place: USA: Wyoming... | reverse complement strand
CTACTTCTTCTCGATCCTCCACAGGGTCGGGATCGCCGTGATATCATTCGACATAATGAGGGAGTTCAACACAGACGCATCGCTCCTCGGCCTAATGTCCTCAACCTATTTCTTCCCGTATGCAATTGCCCAGCTCCCGGTCGGGATACTCCTGGACCGGATCGGCGTGAGGAAGACCGTGGTCTCTCTTGCAGCCGTAGCCTGCCTGGGCAGCCTGATATTCTCAACCGGGAACTCCTTGCTTGTCCTCTCTTTGGGCAGGGCGCTGGTCGGGTTCGGCGTCGGCGGTTTTTACGTCTCCGCCCTTAAGGCTATAGCGATCTGGTTTGGCCCAAGGCGCTTCGCCACGCTCGCCGGGCTCCTCACCTCGCTCGGCAATGTCGGGGGCATCGTCGCGACCTCCCCGCTCGCGCTCCTGACGCTGGCAATTGGCTGGAGGGGCACGTTCCTGATCATAACCGCCCTGATGGTAGCCTTCGCAGCCATAGCGTGGTTCACAATATCGGGGGACGAAGGTGAATCTTTCAAGAGCGGATCCAGCGTGGTAGCCGACCTAAGGGAGATCTTCAGCAACAGGTCTTTCCTGCTGCTTGCGATAATTCCTTTCTTCGTCTATGGCTTTTTCATCAGCTTCCAGGGGCTCTGGGGAGGCCCATTCCTGATGGACGTCTACGGGATGGACAAGGCTGCGGCTGGTTTTTACCTGATGTTCATTGCGATCGGCTTCACCATCGCGGGGCCCACAGGCGGCTTCATCTCTGACCGCTTCCTGATGAGGCGAAAGCCGGTCATGGTCGCTGGCATCGTGATCGGTCTGGCCTTCTGGTCCATTTTGGCTACTGTTGGCGGCTCCATGAGTCCGTGCCTGATCGCCTCGTCGTTCTTCCTGCTCGGCTTCGGCTTCGGCTTTGCCAACATCTACATGACGATCTCCAAGGAGATGTTCGGATCGAGGATCTCCGGGACCTCGATGGCCGCGATCAACCTCTTCAACTTCATGGGGGCTGGCTTCTTCCAGTACTTTATGGGCTTCATGCTCGACACCTTCGAGTCTGGCGCGAGGACGTTCCCCGCGTATCAGGCGATATTCCTTATGTGCGTGGCATTCATGGCCGTCTCGCTCGTACTCGGGGTGCTGAGCAGGGAGACATTCGGCGGGAAGGGGGGTGCTGGCGCTGATACGGTCCGTTCTGGCAGTTCGGGCATGCAGCATCGTAACCCTCCAGCGCCCTGAAAGAACCGATCAAAGCCCCCCAAACACTCTCTCTCCTGATCGCTTATTGTGCGGGTTATCGTCTGGCTTCTTGCTGACGCTGGCTGCACTGCGCCCATCCGCGTCCCAAGGAAATCTTCCAGGATTCTGCCGGCTTCATAAAGTGGGAGCCGGGTCTAGGGATTCCGACCAGCATGTAGTCCATGCTGAAGCCGATCCCCCGCCCGCGCACGGCCTTAAAAAAGATAAAAGCCATCGCGCCCATCACTATATGGGGGTCATGCTTTTTGGCAAGGGTTCTCGTCGTAGTTGCTGAGAAGGGCTTCAGGGACGAGGAGTTCGACGTGCCTTACAAGGCTTTCAAGGCAGCAGGGCACGAGGTTACCGTGGCGAGCACGGGCCCTGGGGTGGCTGAGGGTAAGCTTGGGATGCGGGTCAAGCCTGACACCACGGTGGACGCCGTGGACCCGTCGAAATTCGACGCAGTGGTGATCGCAGGGGGTCCGGGGTCGCCTACCTACCTTTGGCCGAACAGGAAGCTCCACGAGATACTCCGGGGCGTAAGCGGAAAGGGAGGCGTCGTCGCTGCGATCTGCCTGGCGCCGGTGGCGCTTGCGAGGGCCGGCCTCTTGAGCGGGAGGAGGTGCACGGTCTTCAGGACGCCTGATTCAGTACAGGAAATCGAGGCGGCAGGGGGCAGGCTGCAGAAGGATCACGTTGTAGTGGACGGCAAAGTAGTGACCGGCGACGGCCCTGATGCAGCAAAGGCATTTGCCGAAGCAGTCCTCAGGCTCCTCTAGCCCTTCATAATTATTTTTTTTAGCAAAAACCCAAAAGCAATCCGCGGGCACGCGCCCGCGCCGCAAGCCTATCCTAAAGCCATCCTTATCAAGAGATAGGCGAACGATGCGGTAATCAGCGCACCAGCCAGAATGAGCCTTTTGGTTTCCGTCCTTTCCATACGCATCCCCTTACCAATCATGGCGCCGTAATAAAAACCTTTCCCGCTCCATCCGCTGCCTTCTAAGAAGCCTCCGCGGGCCTAGCAGCGCGCCAGGCATTGTGGCTTGCTGGTTTTGGTTGAGCTTGCCTTATAAGACCATGATTCGTATGCTTAAGCAAGGTGTTCCAAAATGCCAGAACTGACGAGGGATGAGATGCTTGAACTCGCTTCATTGCTCGTGAAGCGCTCGATGTCAATCGGGAGGAAGCCGGGAGGGGGCTTCGACTCGGTCTTGATCATGTACAACGACCAGGACCCATCCTGCAGGGAGTTTGCCGAACTGGTGGAGGAGGAGTGCTGGAGGCAGGGTTCCTACACGATAATCAGGGGGTACTCCTCCGTTCGGAACAGGAGGAAGTACGAGCTCTCCCCAGAGGAGTCCTTGAAGGGGATGGATCCGATCGCGAGGGCAATCGCAGAGACCGTCGACGTAAGGATGTTCATAGGCGAGGAGGACGACCCTTACTGGTCCGAGGGGGTTTCCGATAAGGTGAGGCTGACCGCGCCTAACAGGCAGAAGCTCTACGAGATAATGGACAGGCGGGGCGTCCGGTGGGTCTACTTCGGGTGGCCGATCCCAGGGGCTGCAAAAGGCTACGGGTGCCCAGTGGAGAGGTTCAGGGAGATCTTCTTCAACAGCATCAGGGCCTCCTTCTCGGCCGAGCTCCTAGACCTCTGCGGCTACTACTCGCGGGCGCTCAGCGGCGTCGATCGGGTCAGGATACTGGCTGAGGACACCGACCTATCCTTCAGCGTCAAGGGCAGGCCGGTGATAGTCGACGACGGCATAATCTCGAGGGAGGACATGGAGAATGGCGACGTCGGTCTAAACATACCGTCCGGGGAGGTCTTCATAGCCCCGCTTGAGACAAGCGCCAACGGATACATCACCTTCCCGGTCGTGGTCATACCAGGATTCGGGAGGATCGACCGCCTCAGGCTCGAGTTCAGGGACGGGAAGGTCGCCTCTTACCTCGCCGAAAATGGCGCAGATCGCTTCGCAAAGTTCCTTGAGGCTAATACGGGCGAGAAGGACAGGATCGCCGAGCTGGGCATAGGCTGCAACCCAGGGGCGGAGTTCACCGGCGGGAGCATAATCATAGACGAGAAGATCTACAGGACGGTCCACATCGCGATCGGGAACAACACCGGATCCTACCACGGGACGAACCAGGCCTCGAGCCACCTCGACATGATCAAGGATATGCGCGGAGGGCAGCTCTTCTTCGACGGGAAGCTGGTGATGGAGCATGGCGAGCCAGTCAGGTGATGCGCTCAGGAGGCTCGCGGAGTCTATACTCCACGGAAAGCAAGGCTCCCAGGAGATCGCCCTCTCATGCCTCGAGCAGGGCTTGGGCGTGGACGAGATCCTTGCCAAGGGCGTGATAGGCGCATGGCTCGAGTTCGCCGCCTGGTACGACAGGGATCCAGACGGCGCGCTCAAGGGTTGGATGGAGTCGTACAATGCAACCAACAGGGTGCTGAGGGCGCTCGAGGCTGCGATCAGGGCGCCTGAGAACCCGCCCTTCTCGGCTGCCGTCTTCACAGTGAGGGGCGAAGGGCACGTGCTCATGCGCGACGTCCTCTCCCTCCTACTTCGGTCGCGAGGCGTCATGGTCTACAGCAGCAGGAAAGGCCTCGTCCAGGAGGATCTCGCGGACCCGATCTCCGACCCTTCGCTCAAATGGCTGGTGGTGTCGTGCACCGAGGCTGACCTGAACGAACAGGTGTCCGCGATTATAAGGTGGGCGAAGCAGAAGCGACCCGATCTCCGTGCGGTCGCAGGAGGCCCCCAAGCTGAAAAAGTGGGCGCAGACATAGTTGTCAACGACCCATACGATCTGCTCAAGGTACTCGGGGTGTAAAAATCAGTCATCCAGATCATCCGGGATCGGCGGACGGCGAAGGACAAGCTGGAAGAAGTTGGTGGGAGATCAGACGAGCTTCGGGGTGATCTTCTTGCTCACCGCTATCTCGTCGACACTCTTTAGCGCTGTGCTGTTCTCAGCCAGAACCTTGGCTACCTCCTCGTAGCAGATGCTGTTCCCCTGTATGATCATCCTGATCGTCTCGGTCTTTATGTCGGTCTCCACGACGTTGATGCTCACGTTGTCTACACCCTCAATCTTGCATATGGCCTTGGAGAGCTCGGCTATAGAGATCTCCCTCGGCTTCAGCGCGTCCAGCACGAGCTTCTTTATGTCTATGCTCAATAGGATACCCCTGGAATAAGATCCGCTTGCAGTTTTTTACCTTTTCCCTTTCCAAAAAATGCGGAAATTGCCGGTTTGGCACTGCTTAATTTTTCGACCTTAAATTGCTAGCTATGGCCTCATTTATTTGGGTCTGAGTTTAGACACCCGCGCCGGTGAGGAAGAGTATTGCCACTATGGCCAGCCCCATCGCGACGGTCAGCAGGCTGTACTTGAGCCGGTTGGCTGACGCAATCTTGCCTAGGTAAATCCCGAGCAGCGCTAGGGTCGAGAGGTTGATCGCGATCGAGGCTACCATCGCATACTGCAGCGAGAGCGCAGATGGGGATATTTCGTGGATCATGAACGGGATCAGCGTGAGGAATATGGTCAGCGCAGGGGAGATCCCGTCAACGACCGCGAGCGCAAAAGTCACGAATTTCGATGCCCGGTATATGATGCTGTCCTTGATCTCCATCATTATGCTCTCTTCTATCTCCTTGATCTTCCTGGAGCGCTCAGCTTTCTCTGATAGGAACGCCCCGACGAACCCGGAGATTCCGGTCGCGAGCGCGAGCCCTATCCCCGAGTTGATTATGAGGTGCGCATCGGCCTTCCCCGTTATGTAAGCCCCCATCACCACCCCGAGAATGGCGAGCGCCCCGTCGAAGGAGTTCATCACGAAGTACCTCCTGGACAGCTCGGCCGCCCCCGCAACGCTGAAGTACTTCCTTGCCCTCTTCCTGAATCTCCTTATCCTGCGCAGCATGCTACCAATTTTGCCCCCTTGTCAAATGCCTCATGGCGATCCGCCGATCAGGTACTCCGTCGGGTCCTTGACGCCGGCCTCGGCAAAAGCCCTTTTCCTGTTCTCGCAGGACTCGCAGGACCCGCAGTGGATCTCCCCGTCCCGGTAGCAGCTCCAGGTGAGCTCGAACGGGACGCCTAGCCTCGCGCCAAGCCTGACGACCTCGCTCTTCTTAAGCGAGAGCAATGGGGCCTCGATTGAGATGTCGGATCCGGTCCCGAGCCTTGCAGCCCTCTCCATCGCCTCCACGAACTCCCTCCTGCAGTCAGGGTAGTTCTCGGCGTCCGACGCATGTGCCCCGTAGAGCACATGCCTGGCGCCTATCGAGTCTGCATAGGCGACCGCCGCAGATAGGAGCACCGCGTTCCTGAACGGGACTATTATCGGCTTCGAGAACTCCCTGGTTATCTCTATCCCGCGGTCGACCAGCGAGGTGGCGCCCATGTAGAGCTCCGAGAGCACGCTGAGGTCCACAAGCCTCCACGGGAGCCCAAGCCTTTTGGAAACCTCCCTGGCGCTCCTGATCTCGGCCCTGGCGATCTGCCCGTAGTCGAAGGTTATCGGGAAGGCGCTGAAGCCGTTGTCTAGGGCATAGTAGAGCACCGTGGTGCTGTCGAGGCCGCCCGAGATTACTACGACCGCGCCCTCCTTTTTGGATGCCATCCTGGATGCCATTCACCTCACCCCTGCCCTCTTGAGTGAAACATATAGCAGGTAACCGAGCCCGATCGTGGCGATGCCGACGCCGACGATCAGGTACGCGAATGTGATCAGGAAAGGCAGCCCCAGCACGTAGTTGAGGAGCGCCCCGACCCAAGCTGAGATTATCATGGTGTAGCACACGAGCCCGGCGATGACTGACCTGCCCCTGAGCCTCAGGACTATCAAAAGTGCGATGAAGGTCGGGATCGCGCTGAGCAGGTCCAGGGGGCCGAGCGGGCTGGCAAGGTTGCCTATGAATACCCCCAGGCTGATCCCAAGAGCTGCCGGAAGCCCGATCAGCGGGACGATGCCGATGAGCGCGTTCGCAACCCTGATCTGGATCGCGCCGAAGCTTATTGGAGCCAAGGAAATTGTTAAAGCCGCATAGACTGCGGCTATTATGGCTGTCTTGACGACAGCCCTAGTTTTCGAAGGTGTTGGCTTTTGCATAATCTCCCAACTCCGGGTTTTCTAAGGCGGAACGGGTGGGAGACCACTCACCCGCCTAGGGTTCTAAAACATTCAAGCCCTGATATTTAAATTATACCGTTCCTAAATATTCCGTTCAGCTTTCTTGGCGCTGCCGGGGACCGTGCTGGGATTGGCTGGACGTGCAGGAGCGAGGCGCGGGCCCATCTTGATGCGCATCAGATCAGGGAATCTCCTTGACTTGATCTGCAGCTCCGATACTGTTTTTAAAACCTCGCACGATATTCTGAGCGAGGCACATGCCAGGCAACTCTTCCTCCCCCCCAATCTACCCATTCCTTAAGTGGGCTGGCGGAAAGTCCCAGCTGCTGGACAACATCGTGGGGTGCATGCCGGAGGACTTCGGGACTTACTTTGAGCCTTTCCTCGGAGGCGGCGCGCTCTTCTTCAGGCTCGTCTCGATGGGGAAGGTGAGGCGCGCCATCCTTTCAGATCTGAACAGGGACCTGATAAACTGCTATGTCGTGGTCAGGGACGAGCTCGACGCCCTGATCTCCCGGCTGGAGTACTACCAGAAGTATGTCGGAGCGAAGGACTTCTTCTACGAGGTCGCACGGCCTTCGTTCAACAAGATCAGGCTGAAGAATGGACTTGAGAAGAATGTCGAGAAGGCTGCGCTGCTGATATACCTGAACAAGACCTGCTTCAACGGGCTCTACCGAGTTAACTCGAAGGGGGAGTTCAATGTCCCTTGGGGTCGGTATGACTCCCCCTCGCTCTTCGACGAGGCGAACCTAAGGGCTGTGAGCAGGGCGCTTGATCAGAGATGGGTTGAGATAATGTGCTGCGACTACAGGGAGGCGGTGAAGCTGGCTAGAGCCGGAGACCTCGTCTACTTTGACCCTCCATACCAACCGCTCAGCCGAACATCCTCTTTCACGCAGTACACGCCCGATTCATTCTCCGAGGAGGACCAGCGGGCGCTTGCTGAGGCATTCAGGGATCTGGACGGGAGGGGGTGCAAGGTCGTGATGAGCAACTCCTCCAGCCCGCTGGTGGAGGGTCTTTACCGCGATTACATATCAAGGGGGCAATTCAGGGTTGCGATGGCTGCAAGGGCGATCTCGTGCCTGGGGGACGGCAGGGGGAGGATCCCGGAGTATATAATATTCAACTACCCGATGCCTCGCAATCAGTGATGCAGCAGGGATGGATCAGCAGCTGTCCTCTGGGCGTTAGCAGGCGCCCTCGCTGCGATTGATGGATGCCCCATTGCGAATCGGGCTTCCTAGAGTCGCTTTTGGAAGCTTTTATTAAACCTGACTCTACCCAATAAGAGAAGTGGTGAGAGATTGTCGCTCTCTGGCCGAATGCTTAACCTCAAGGAGTCTGGCACGCTGAAAATACTCGACAAGGTCAAGTCCCTTCAGTCCAAGGGGATTGACGTGATCCAGCTAGACGTTGGCGAGCCTGACTTCGACACTCCTAGGAACATCGTTGAGGCTGCCCACCGGGCGATGCTCGAAGGGTTCACCCACTACACCCCCAGCGCCGGGATCCCTGAGCTTAGGGATGCAGTCGCGGAGAAGCTCAGGTCCGAGAACGGGCTGGACGTCAGGCGCGAGAACGTGCTGATAACGCCTGGCTCAAAACAGGCGCTTTTCTACGCGGTGATGGCTCTGGTCGAGGAGGGCGAGGAGGTGATTGTGCCCACGCCAGCCTGGCCCTCATACGTTGAGATGGTGACTGTCGCGGGCGGGACGGTGAGGGAGATCCCTGCAAAAGACGGCTTTTCGCCTGACATCGAAGGGATAAAGTCAGCCGTGAACGAGAGGACCAAGCTGATGATCCTGAACTCGCCGAACAACCCGACCGGGTATGTCTACACCAAGGAAGAGCTGGGGGCCCTTGCAGAGATAGCCTCAGACTCGAGGATATACGTCCTCTCTGACGAGATCTATGAGAAGATGCTCTACGAGGGGGAATTCAGGAGCTTTGGATCATTTCCGGGCGTAGATGATCTGGTGATCACCGTCAACGGGTTCTCGAAGACTTACGCGATGACCGGGTGGCGCATCGGTTACGCCGCGGGACCGCGCGACGTGATAGCCGCGATGAACAAGCTCCAGCAGCACTCTGCGAGCTGCCCCGCATCGTTCGTCCAGAAGGCGGCTCTCGCTGCCCTCAGCCCAGAGACCCCTGTAAGGCCCATGATCGAGGAGTTCAGGAGGAGGAGAGACTTCCTCTGCAGCGAACTTAACAGGATGGGCGCATTCAAGGTTCTGCCGCCGAAGGGCGCGTTCTACCTCTTCCCTGACATTTCCGGAACTGGGATCGAGTCTGTCGAGCTCTGCAATCTGCTTCTTGAGGAGGGCCATGTAAGCACCACCCCAGGGGAGGCATTCGGCGGGTTCTCTGGGCACATACGGCTCTCTTATGCCAACTCGATGGAAAGGCTGCGTGCTGCTGCCGATAGGATAAGGGGCGTTCTTGAAAAGCATGGTTTAGCATGAACAGGTGTTGGCTGTGGCAAGTGTGCTGAAGAATCCGCATAGGCGGAGGATATTGGAGCTGCTCTACAGCCGAAAGGCAATGACCCCGAAGGAGATAGCGGAGGACCTAAAGATAGGCGTCCCAACGGTTTACTACCACCTCGAAATCCTCAGGGAGTACGTGCAGAAGACAGCAAGGGGCGAGTTCTCGATCACTGACAAGGGCATGGAAGCCTACAAGAAGGAGGTCTTGAACTCGCCCGAATCGGTTGGGACTTCCCACGCTTTCGTTTACAGGATCATTTCAAGGCCCGTCCTTCTGCTGGTGATGGGGCTTGCTGCAGCGGCTGCAGAATTGTCAGCCTGCAGCATATTGGGCTATGTCCCACTCCTCATGGGCTACGTCCCTGTCCTTGAGGCATCAAGTCTCTTCTTTAATTACGCTGCAAGCCTAGTCGTGGCATTCATTGTATTCGAGTTTGCCTCGTTGGCAATCACCCGGAGGCTGGGAGGGGAGGCTGCTCTGTTTGCAGGAACGATGATCTCCAGAGCCCCCCTTCTGCTCCTTTTCCTGATGCCTGCTGCTGGTCTAGGGGGATCCATTTTTTCAATAATTATGACCGCACTAGCCCAGTTGCTTTCGGTCTTCATCATGTCCATATTCCTCTCTCTATCAAGAGGGCTGCGCCAGGAGTACTCGATAATGATATGCTTGATCATCCTCTATGGGAATCTCCTAGTTTATTCACGGATGTGGTGATTTTTTAAAATTAAAAGAAAAAAGAATAATAAAAAAAATTAATGAAGATCAGGCTGCAGCCGGGTGCCTTCTTATGAACAATATCAGTGCGACTGCCCCGGCCAACACAATTGCGCTTGCGGCGAAGAGCTCATACGATCTTCCCCAGCTCGGCGCCGATGGCACTGCCTGGACTGACGAGATGCCCGTCGGCCCAAGCGTCACTATGTATGCTGAGTCTCCAGATGGTTGCTCAATGCCTAGGCTTGGGTCATGGATCAGGGTTCCGTTGAAGTATGGGTAGCAGAGGTACACCTTGACATGGTTGCCCGCGCTGAGGTAGGAGGCTGTGACATCCACTGTCGACTGGTTACCATCCTTGTCTATGACGATTGCGGTCGGAACAAACTTGAAGAAGCCCCCTAGCGTCCCTTCCTCTGTCAGCTTTAGCTTTGCAGGCGCCAGGAACTTCATGAGCCTGCCCGCGACGTTCTTCTGAGCCCATTTGATGTGGAAATTGAAGCTGTTGGCGTCCTGATCCTGCCTCTGTACATTGAGAGTGGCATTAGCGTCGTCTGCGCTGAATACGAAGTTGCCGCCTGCTGCCTGCATCTTGACGTCCTCGAGGTCGTTGAAAAGGTCTGAGATGCTCCCGTTGACATGGAATGAAGATGCATCCACCCAGAGCGCCAATGCTGGCGAGATTGTTACCGAGGTGGTGTTGAGGAGTGATATGGTTTTCGGATCGAAGTTCCAATCCCAGTCCTTGACCACTAGGTCGACCTTCATCTCCCCGGCCGCCACATTGTAAGAGTACTGTTCGCCAGCTGCGTTGACAGTCTCGGTGACTGGCTGCCTGTATATTCTCACAGAGAGGTTTACATTCCCTTCGGCAAAGTCGAACTTCTGCGGGGCATCCACAAGAGTGAGGTTGAAAGCGAGCCCTATCGGCGTCCCGTTGCTGGCAGTGATCTCCCTGACATCGCCCATCTCCCACTTGCACCCTGAGAATGGAAGCAGTCCAGGGTGGAAGCCTTCGGCTATGCTGTCCAACTTCTGCCTCTTCTCTATGAGGTCGCCTATCATCGCTTTTGTCCTTTCCGTTATCGTCTGGGTCAGCCTCTGGCATGCCCTTATGGCTGTCGAGATCGAATTCTGGATTGTATTCTTGCTAGCCCCGCTGTCTATTGCACCTATGGCGCTGTTTATTGCAGCTATAGCATCGTCTATCTCCTGGGAGATTTCAGAATCGTTTACCTTTGGTTTTAGTCCGGCCAGCTCGTTTTTCGCTTCTTGCAGCATGGTCTTGACCTGGCTAAGATCAGGCTTGAAGAGCATAAGTTTCCCTGCGGCAAGCATCAGCCTGCTATGTGCCTCGAATGCCACTGAAAGCCCCTTGGCCGCAGCCCCTGCCTTGGCAAGATCGAGGGCATTTGCGGTCTGTATGATCCTCTGCCATAGGGTCCCTTCTGCAACATTCAACGTGCTGAATCTGGATCCGTTGACCTCTGCATATTCTATGAGGCCCTTGAAGTGCACCACATAGACCTTGGAGGTGTCATTGTTTGCCCACCACACGAAGAACGGCTTAGTCCCGTTCCTCGGGAAGACGATCGTAAGGTCATCGGTGGTGATTTTCTTGTAATTGCCTTCGTCCGTCATCTGCAAACTGGCACTGGCCGCACTCGGCTGCGCGGATGCCTGCGGGAAGGCTGCTACCCCCCCTACGAGGAGCAGCATGACAATCAACAAACCAGCTACTCTGCGTCCTTCCATCAGAATCACCATGTTAGGATTTGCACGAACCCAATATAACCTATTCTAAGTTTAAAATTTGGATAAAATTTTCGAATTTTCGAATTTATTGACGTGATAGAGTTTTCTCTTATTTATGAACTGTTGCTTCTTGGAATGCCAAATCGCGAAAATCATGGTCTAATCTCATAGTGCTTGTTTGCCCTTCGCCGGAATCCATGCCGCATAGTAAACCAGCGCAATCAGGGCCACCCCGACTGTGCCCGGTAGGAGGTACCCTGTTTTGAAGAGGTATCCCGTCCAGAAAGAGAGTGTCAATATGGCGCCGGATGAGGCGCCTGGGGGCAATTCCCTGAACACCATCTCCTTCCTGAGCAAAAAGAGCGTTGCTGCAGAGTAAGCTAGCCCCGTCGTTGCCCAGCCCAAGTAGTTTATAAGAGGGACGCCGTAATACGCGCCGGGGTCTTCCCATCCCCAGAGCCCTGCAGCCACCGCGCCAGGGTCGAGTGCCAGGTCAAAAGCGACAAGGATCGCCGCGCTCAGGAACGTGGTGCGCAGATGATCATCTCCGGTGAACCTGCGGGCGACTGAGACGGCGCCGAGCAGCATAGGGAGGTATGACAGCGGAAGAGCAAAAGGCACTATGCTGAGGAGTAGGGGGCCCAGCGCATTAGAGTAGCTGAATTTTCCATATGGGAACCCCGTTATGACGGAGATCCCTTCTACCGCGGTTGCAGCGACACCTACGGCTGCTAGCGTCAGGGTTCCCTTCTTCCAGCCTGCCCACTTTATGAACGACGCGAAGGATGGGGCTGCGAATAGTGCCACGGACAGCACGGAGACTGTCCCCGCTTCTGGGATAGATGCAAAATCCACCACCGTGAGCGAAGAAAGAAAAACAACCACGCTCGAGGCGAGCATCAGCCAAATCCGGCCCAAAGATCACACCTTCGAGAGCGTCACCATCAAGAAGAGTAGGCCCCCCAGCGTCCAGTTTATGTAAGGGAGGGTCCAGTATGCCCTCTCCAACACCCCCCTCTTCACAAGCACGATGAGGGGAAGCGCAGGGTAGATCAGTGACAGGTAGCCGAGAGGGTGGAACCCGCTGAGTGTGATCACCAGGTAGCTGAGCAGCGACCAGAATGCCAGGCAGATTATGAGCGCAGCCCGCTCGCCGAAGTATACCGGCGTAGTCTTTATCCCTGCGGCCCTGTCGCACCCGACATCCGGAACGGCTGAGAATATATGCATCGCCGATATGTGTGCAAAACCTCCGATAACCAGCGGCAGGGGCGGGAGCGTTCCAGCCGCCAAGTAGTAGCCGAATATCCCTGGCATTATGTACAGCATGTTAGAGGCGAAGTCTAGGAATGGGATGCCCTTGAACCTCAGGGGCGGTGCGCTGTAGAAGTACGACAGAAAGAGGAACCCCGAGAAGATCGCCCTCAGCTCCCAGCCCTGGAAAGCCATCAGCGCCAGGCTGAGGAAAGTCACTGCCCACAGCAGCCTCTTAAGCATGTCCCGCTCCCCTGCGCCTAGCCTGTGCTCCTTGGCGCCATCCTTTTTTGGGTTTAGCGAGTCGGTCTTCTCATCCCAGTAGTCGTTGATCCCGTATATGAAGAGATTTGCCGGGAAGAAGAAGTAAGCCAAGTAAACCGCGTACTCTGGCCTCAGGAACTCTGTCCAGCTACCCATGCCCAGAGCGTAGCCTACGACATAAGTCCCGGCAGTGTAAATCCAGAAGCGGAACCTGGAGACCCTGAAGGCGAACGAGAGTGTCCGCCACAAGAAACTCACCTGGGTATCTGCCTTCGGCTCAACATTGCCTCCTTCTTGATCCTGCTCTTCTGCTTTATGTTCAGGTAGAGCATGTTGTAGGAGGCAGTAGCGAAGATCCTGGCTGTCGAGGGCCTGATCTTCTTCCGGTAGACCGCGAACGGATCCCTGGAAATCTGAGCCGCAGTCCAGTTGTACATGTCCGCCGCGCTCTTTATCGGTATCAGGTACCGCTTGGGGATGAACCTGTATCCCTCCTCGGCTTTCCTCTGCCACTTGCAGTAGAGCCCGAGCTCCTTCCTCACCAAGCCCCTGAAGTTCTCGGGGAATCTCTTAACAGTGCTGTACTTCAGGTCCGGGAGCCCGAACTCCTCAAGGTCCTCGATTGGGAAATAAGTCCTGCCTAAAGAGAGATCCTCGTTGATGTCCCTGATGAAGTTGATATACTGCATTGCCCTGCCTTGGTGCATGGCCGCATCGTAGGACTCCTTGGGGAGGCCGAGTATCTTTGCCATCATCAAGCCTATCACCTCTGCTGAGCCGTAGAGGTACGCACTCAGCTCGCCGAGCGTCCTGTAGGAGCTCTTAACCAGGTCGCTCTCCATGGACCATAGGAATGCCTTGACCCAATCCTTGGGTATCCCGCGCCTCCTCACAAGGTACCCGAAAGAGTCCACCACGATGTCGCCTGTCCATTCGCCCCCAATGGCCCTCTCGGTCCTGTCCATCAGCTCGTAGAACTCCCTTTCCTTCTGCGGGATCGTGTCCACCAAGTTGTCGGCTACCCTCACGTAGCCGTACAGGACGAAGACGTCAGCCTTAACGTCGTGCGGGAAGAACAGGGTGCTCGTGAAGAAAGTCTTGCTGCCCTTCTTGAATATGTTGTAATGCAGCGTCTGCAAAGCCTTATCCCCCGCTCAGCCCGCGCTATGCGCCTTCCTGATCACGTCTGCTACTATCGTGGACGATATCATCGTCATAGGCACGCCTATGCCAGGGTGTGTATACTGGCCCGTGTAGTAGAGGTTCTCCACCTTCTTGCTGCGGTGGGCTGGTCTCCAGAGCGCAGTCTGCCTCATCGTATGCGTCAGCCCGAGCGCTGTGCCCTTGTATGCATTATACCTCTCCTTGAAGTCGTTGATCGAGAATATCCTCTTCACCGCAACGGATCCCCTGATGTCCTCCCCCACTGTTTTCTCCAGATGGTCCATTATCTTGTTGTAAAGCTCTTCCCTCCGCACCGGGGTGTCCGGGAGGCCTGGCGCCAGAGCAACCAGTATGAAAAGCGCGTCGCACCCTGGTGGCGCTGCGTAGGGATCAGTCCTCGACGGCACGTTCACGTAGTATGAGGGGCTGTCGGGCCATGCAGCCTTCTTTGGGTCGAAGATTTGCTCGAAGCTGTTCTCCCAATCCTTGTCGAGGAACAGAGTGTGGTGCTCAAGCCCCTTGACCCGCTTCTTCACTCCCACATAAGCGACGAACGCTGACGGCGCAAGGATCCTGCTGTCCCAGTAGTCCCTGTTGTACGTCCTGTCCTCAGGTGAGAGGAGCTGAAGCTCTGAGAACGGGTAGTCCGCGTTGACTATTACCAGATCTGCTGGATAGTCCCCTTTCTCAGTCCTCACACCGATCGCCTTGCCTCCCTTTGTAATTATTTCGGTCACAGCCTCATTGAACTTGAACTCAGCGCCGTAGCTCTTTGCGATATCATGGACTGCCTCAGCCACCTTCCTTATCCCGCCGACAGGGTACCACACCCCCAGCGTCAGGTCGATGTGGGACATGATGTGGTAGAATGACGGGGTATTCTTCGGCGAACCCCCCAGGAAGCCAATCGAGTACTCTACGATCTTCCTTGCCTTGTCGCTATCGAAGTGCTTCCTGACGAAGCTGTCTAGGTTCTCGAAGATGTGGAGCTTGTACCCCTGTGCGATGAGCTTCCCGTCCATGAAGTCGAGTATCGACTTGTAGTCCCTGTAGAGCATCTCGTTTATGGAAAGGTCGTACTTCTCCTTTGCGGACTCGAGATACTTCCTCAGCTTAGCCCCGCCGTTCGGCTCCAGCGAGTCGAAGAGCTGGAAGTTCTTCTCGAGATCTGCAGCGACATCGACCACGCTCCCGTCGTGGAAGTATATCCTGTATGATGGGTCGAGCCTCTTCAGCTCGAAGAAATCTTCCGGCTTCTTTCCAAACTCCGAAAAGAATTTCTCGAATACATCGGGCATCAGGTACCAGGAGGGCCCCATGTCGAATGTGAAGCCGCCCTCGCTGTACACGCTCGCCCTGCCTCCAGGACCCTCGTTCTTCTCAAAAACTGTGACCTCAAAGCCGTCGCGGGAGAGCAGCGCCGCAGCGGACAGCCCTCCGAACCCTGCGCCAACCACTATAGCCTTAATTGTGTTGCACACCCCAAAAATCGTACTGAAGAATCAGTTTTTTTGAATTATATATAAATGTTTCGTACTGTCGGGAAAAGTTCTTTAAAAAAAAGACAAACTTTCAGTGCAATCCGGTCATGGAGTTTTTGCCTCTTGTGATAAAAATCGTTCTAACCCTTGAGCGGCATTTTGAGCAGAAATAGGAAAACTTAATCACTAGGTTGCATTCGGCAGTTTGGCATTCATAATACCTGGCGTAAAAAGTCGACTATTGGGGGATTCGCCCACCGAAGTTTTTTAAGGTGGTTCCTGGCTCAAAATCCAAAAAGGTGCCCCATTTGCCGAACCCCCTCAATGAAAAGCAGAAGGCTATAGCGAGCCTCTTCATCTCGACGCTGATCTGGGGCATCTCGTTCCCGATGATCAAGGTCGCCCTTTACGATGTCGACCCTCTCCTCTTCGTTTGCGTGCGCTTCATTCTGGCATCGCTGCTGGTGATCGCCTACCTGCTCTTCACGAGGCGACCGGTGCGCAGGCTTCTGAGGGGGCGGGTGCTGTGGATACTCGGGATCACGAACGGGGTAGGCTTCGCGATGGAGACCTATGGGATGAGTTTCACTACCGCTTCAAAGGCCTCGCTGCTCGTGAATGTGAATGTCGTCTTCATGGCGATATTTAGCTCCCTCCTGCTGGGGGAGAGGCTAAACAACAGGAGCAAGCTCGGGATACTTATGGGGCTCCTGGGGGTATTCCTGACCACGACAGGGGGAGACCTCTCAGTCCTGAGCAGCGGATCCGCAATTGGCGATGCGATTATCTTCGCCGGAGGCATCATCTGGGCGTACTCGATGATATACAACAAGAAGGCGGCGACGCAGGAGGGGCTCACGCCAATGGAGGTGACCGAGTCGATGATCTTGACCTCGACAGTCGCGCTGCTGCCGTTCCTTCCCTTCTCATCCTTCAAGTTCGAACTTAACCCGCTCTCTATCTCGGCGATGGTCTACGTGGCCCTGCTCTGCACAATAGTCGCCTTCTTCCTCTTCTACAAGGCCCTCCAGAAGCTTACGGTGGTCAACAGCGGGATGGTCATGCTTTTTGAGATAGTGATCGCGATAGGGGTCTCTTTCCTGTTCCTCGGAGAGACGCTGCTGCCTGTAGGCGTGTTCGGCGGGGTGCTGATAGCGATCGGCATCCTTTTGGTGAGCTGAACAATTCTTCTCACCGATCCGAGGCTCGACCACAGAAACGCGGAAGGCTTCGAGGAAGCTGGGCTTTGGGCCCTCTGCATCACGGAATCCCCAAGATCAAGTGGTCAACCCGTCCTTAGACGTGGCAATGATTTCTCGCATTGCCAACTCAGACCAGCCCGTTCAGGCAGGTCAAATGTTTTATCCATGTGGGTATATGATTTGAGGGGATGGTGATCTATTGGAAACTCTGGCGAAGACGGCAATGCTGCTCGCCGCTATCCTTCTCTCCTTTACTGCGCAGTGCTTCCATTCAGTAGCGTGCTCGGAGATCGACATGGTCTCCACCGTTGTTTCGGTTTACGACGGGGACACTTTCACCCTTGCAACGGGAGACAAAGTCCGGCTTGCAGACATCAATGCGCCAGAGATGGGTGAGAAAGGCTCCATAGAGGCTAGGGACTACCTCTCCTCGCTGGTCAGGCAGAAGACAGTCTACTTGGACATAGACGACATGAACAGGACCGACAAATACGGCAGGCTTGTCTGCGTGGTCTACGTCGACTACAACTCTACCCACTATCTCAATGTCAACAAGGCCCTCATCGACGGCGGCTACGCTGAAATAAAGGACTATCCAAACGAGTTCGATCCCCGCTCATTTGTGCTGTATCTCCCCAAGGCGATTGCAGACCATCCTGGAGCGGCCAGTCCCCTCCCTGAACCAGTATTTGCGGTCACAGTCGCAGCCCTTGTTATTGGGTTGCTGGCGGCGTTCCTGAGGAGGCGGTAACAGTCTCGCTTTGCAATGGGCCGGTGCTTGCAAGCGCCCCATGGCGCTTAGGAGCCGCTTAAATGGGCTGCTAATTATTCCCCTTTCTCGAAGCCATTTGGTTGCTCAATTTTCGCCCTCGGTGGTTGTGTTTTTTCCAGCAATGAGGGGGTCGCCGAAATAGTGACTTATCACAAAATTTAAATACCGCTTCATAGTGTGATATATCTCAAAAAGGTGTTCATGATGAAGGTTGCTTTTGTTACGGAGGACGGCAAGACTATCTGCAGGCACTTCGGGAGGGCGCCGTACTACCTCTTGGTTGAGCTGGACGGCAAGAATGTGGTCAGCAAGCGGCTGGTCCCGAAGGGCGGCTGCGCCAACCGCGGCCATCACGGTGACGAAGCACATGAGGGCGTCCACTTGGGGAGCGAGGAGAGGCACAAATCCATGATCCAGCAGGCTGACGGCTGCGAAATAGTCGTCTCAGGGGGGATGGGCATGGGTGCTTACCAGTCCCTGATGCTGAGCGGGGTCGAGGTGTACGTAACTAAAGTTGAGGACATCGACGAAGCCATTTCCCTCCTCGCGGAGAATAAGCTGGACAACAACCTCGAACTTCTGCACTAGCCTTCTTTTTATCTTCTTTTCATTTTCCAACGACAACCCATGCTGCGCTGAGGCGACCCGAGCCTTTGGCTTGTGCCCGATCGGGATCGGGATCGGGAAAAAGGCAAACCCGGAGAGAGACTCTTCAGCGAAATTATCCTGTTGCGCGGCACCCGTCCTGCCATGGTAATTCGATGTTATTGGAATGGCATTTCTAGGCGAAAGTGACAATACCATAATCTGGTCGGTGCGTTGCCTTTGGGGATCAATGCTAGGGCATGCTGGGGTGCAGGGGGCGGTCAGGGGATGCCTTCTGAAGCTTACGCTGATGCGGCTTTTCGAGGCGCGGGCTTTGTCAGGGCCTCCTCGATCCAGCCGCGGGGCGCACCCCTGATGACCGGCTGCCCTGCCTTGGACTCGCTAATGGGAGGGATCTGCGGCGGCGTCACCTACCTTTTCTCGGGCGCCCCTGCGTTCTTGGATGCGCTCTTGCACAACATCCTGGTCGCGGGGTGCTCCAGGGGGGAGGTCGCCTACATGAACAACACCGACTACTATGGCACCAGGAGCGAGATCTCGCCAGGCAGGATAGCCCTGATCGCGAAGCAGAATGGTCTCGACTATACTGCAGTGCTAGAGAGGATCATCTTCACCGCAGCATACAGCAGGGAGAGGCAGCCCTGGGCGGCAGGGGCGCTTGAGAGAGCAGTAAGGGAATCCGGGAGAGCAGCCCTGATCGCAGCCCATGACATATCGGCTTTCCGGGGCGAGGCGGGTGAGGGCTCCTTTGAGATGGACCTGGTCGCCTCCTCCTTGTGGAGATTGGCCTCGGAGACCGGTGCCGCAGCCGTCTTCACCTCCCGAGACCGCAGGCTCTGCTCCAGCCTGGTCTTGGATCTGTCACAGGTGGCCGTTGACTTCCGCAGCGTCAAGGGGGGCGTCCGCGCGACGCTCCTGCGGCACCCCGACCGGGCAACGCCCGCATCTGCCCTGATAGCCTTTCCAGAAAATTGGCATGGAGGTGATCTTATGGGGAGGATAACCCCGCCATTCAGGCAGTCGTACCAGGATCTTTTGGGGTCGCTGAGGGGCGCATACCTGCCGCTTATGAGATGCCAGGAGAACAGGTCTGGGTTTGAACTGCTGGTTCGGGATGCATGGGACAGGGAGTATGCTGCGATGGCAGCCTCCGGGATCCCAATCGCCCTGGATGTAATGAACCTGACCGCGAACGCGCACAACAGGGGCGAGATAGAGGCTCTGAAGCGCGAGCTCGCTGAGAAGGAGGCCAGGATAAAAGCATTGGAGGCCAAGGTTGCTGCGCTAGAGTATCGGACGCCTGGCCATTAGCGTTGCCTGAAAAATGCGACGCCCGTCGCTGCCCCAAAGAAGGGAGGGGGCGACTCCTGATCCTGGAACTGCTGGCCAAACGCCCTGCTTTTTCCAGCCATCCATGCGGGATCCCAACGGGTAAATAAAGATCCGTGTTCTAATGATATTGAGGAAAAAAGATGTCGATCGAATCGAACAAGATCTTAGGCGGCGTTGGTGCGATATTGCTATTCATCGGGGTAATCCCGTTCCGTTACATGGGTGTAATTTCGCTTGTCGGCCTGATACTGATTCTGGTCGCGCTGTACGGCTTCGCCAGTATATACGGGGACAGGAGGATCTTCAACAATTTCCTATACGGTATAATTGCAGGAATAATTGGCGCGGCAGTTGCAGTTGCGGTAGCCTTATTTTCTGTTTTGTCCGTCTTGACCCAACTTCTTTATGAAATCTTCCCAGGATGGAATGGCGACTGGACCGCCCTCCAGGGGATGACGCCAGACACCTCTAACCTGGAAACGGGCACAATATTATCCCTATTGGGCGGGATCCTTGTTGTACTCGTGATACTTTATATAACCGCAATCTTAGGCGGCTTCTTCACCAGGCGGTCGTTCAAGGCCCTATCGGAGAAAACAGGCATCAGGCTCTTCTCGACAGCAGGGCTGATATTTTTCATTGGAACTTTCCTTACCATCATACTCATAGGGTTCCTTCTAATCTGGATCTCCATACTCCTGATCGCGATTGCCTTCTTCCAAATAAGGGCACAGCCAGAAGCCCCCGCAGCCGCAACCGCAGCGGTCGCCCCTCCCGCACCCTCGACGGGATGACCGCCAATCAAAAATAACCAATTGCATTTTTCTTTTTTCTGAATGGTGCAACCAAACCACGCTTTTTTCCGTCTGACGCAAAGAGATGATTCGATGCGGCGCATTCATCAGCCTATCTTTTTTCAATCCTGCGCATCCCGGGCGCGTTCAAGATTGTACTGCCTGATCGCTTCCCTAATCCCAAAAAACCAATGAAGCATGGCATGCAAATAAAAACTCCAGTTGATCAAGTATATTCATAAACAAACTTTTCCTTGGAGAGTCTGTTGGGCGAAAATGTTTCCTGCCCCAGGCTTGCCGGTGCAATGTTGATCCCATGGTAGTGCCAAGAATTTTTGGCGAAAGTGACAGAATGATCACGAGCGGTCAAGAATGTGGCAACCGCTGTAATGGGAGCTGCGGCATCCGAGCACTGTCCGACGGGTCGCTGGGGCTCAAGGGGGCGTGGTGTGTTTGGGGCGCGAACGCGGTTGGATATTGGACGCATACGTCAATGGAACAGAGGCGGTCGTCTGGATAAAGACCGAGGGCGGGCGGGTCCTGCGCTTGAGGGATCAGTACGCCCCGTTCTTCCACGTTCTCTGCAGCCCGGGATGCGAGGAAGGGATCGCGTACCAGATCTCCGAGTGCCCCGAGGTCAGGAGGGTCTGCGCTGAGGAGCTAATCCCGTCTTTTGGCGATCGCGCCAGGCAGATGTTGAAGGTAGAGACTTGGGGTCTGCACCTCCGGAGGCTGGCCTTTGCGGCAAAGCGGATCCCTGGGGTCGAAGCCATCTACAACCTTCCCCTCAGCCACGTGCAGCGCTACCTCTTCACGAGGCTCAGGGCAGAGCCAACTTCTAGGGTCGAGGCTGACTTCGACGGGGACCAGCTTCTGGCAGTCAGGAAGCTGGATGACGAGGAGGGGCTGGCGCCTCCGCCCTTCAGCCTGGCTGCTTTCGCCCCCAGGATGGAGAGGCGTGGCGGGCGGTGGGAATTGAGGTCGGTCCGATGCGCTTCCTGCGGGTACGAAGCGTCCGGAGGCGAGGCGCACGTCCTGGAATCATTTTTTGACCATCTCGCCTCCGAGGATCCTGACCTCGTCCTGATCCCCGATCTGGACAGGCGGTTTTACCCTTCGATACAGTGGCTTTCAAAGGAGGAAGGGGTGCCGCTCAGGCTGGGGAGGTGCGGCGATCCTTACAAGCGCCTCCAAGGGTCTGCAGCGGGCAGGGTCTTCCTAGGCTCAGTCTTCTACGGGTTCAGCGCCGACAGGTGGGGCATTGCCGGCCTAGTTGAGCGATCCAGGTTCGCATTCGCCACGATGGGGCAGGCGACGAGGTGGCTCAGCAATAGGGCGATCGACTCCAGGACATCGTTCGAGCTGATCAGCAGGGGGCATGCGGTGCCTGAGGAGGACTACAGGGAGTGCGCAAGGCCGCTGGGCGAGCTCGCTGCAAGGGACCGGGGCGGGATCACCTTCACCCCCGTACCGGGAATGCTCTACGAGAACGTTGCCGCCCTAGACTTCGACTCCCAATACCCCAGCCTGATCCTGAGGGACGGGATCAGCTACGAGAGCCCATACGGGAGCGGGGGCAGCACCGGCGATGCAGGGGCCCCCTGCGCCGGCGACGGCAGGGGCAAGCCGATCCTCGGGTCCGTGATCGAAGAGTGGCTCAGGAGGCGGCTCGCGCTGAAGCGCCTCCGCAGGACCCTTGCAGAAGGAACGGACGATCGGAGGTTCTGCGAGGAGCGGATAAGCGCGATCAAGATGATACTCGTCACTATATACGGGGTCTCGGGGTGCTGCAGGAACCGCTTCGGGAACCCTGTTGTCTTCGAGGAGATCAACCGGAGATCCAGGGAGGCGATGGTGGCTGCCAAGAGGATCGCCGACGCAAAGGGATTCCGCGTTATCTATGCCGATGTCGACTCGATCTTCGTTACCAGGCGAGGCGCGTCCATTTCCGAATACGCGGACCTAGCTGGCACCATTGGGTCAGAGACCGGGCTTTCCATTTCGATCGACCGCCACTTCAAGTTCTTGGCATTCCCGAGGCTCAGGCGAGACCCGTCCTCTTCAGCGCTGAAGCGGTACTTCGGCGTGACCTACGATGGCGAGGTCGTGGCGCGGGGCATAGAGATGCGGAGGGGGGACATGCCGGGGGTGGTTAGGAGGTTCCAGGAGGGGCTGATAAGGGAGGTCTTCTCCTGCAGGGACTCTGAGGAAGTCCTCTCCTTGGGCGTCTGTCGGGGGAGGGCCCTTCTCAGGAGAGCCCTCAGGGAGATCAGCGCTGGCATGCCCTGCAAGGAAGGCCTTGTGGTCAGGAGGCGCCTAGGAAGGGATCCCGGATCCTACAAGGTGAGCACAGCGGAGCGCTCTGCGGCCCTCCAGCTTCTCGCCCTCGGGAAGGGTGCCTCTCCAGGCGAAGAGGTCGAGTTCGTCCGATCCAGCGCCTCCCACCAGAACCCCTTGTGCAGGGTAAGGATCCCGGATCTCTTCAGCGGCAACTTCGACAGGGCATATTATGCAAGGCTCTTGACCGAGGCTGCCAGGGTTGTATTCGAGAGCATCGGCGCCGGTGAGGTCGCTGACAGGCAGCAGGCAAGCCTGGTGCAGTGGATGGGTTAGCCCCAAACTAGCCATTTCCCCCCCTCAAATCATAATGGTTTGGAATCGAGGGGTTTTCGGGCAGAATGGGGATCCCTCTAGACGGCTTATATCCATGGTCGTTGGGGCGCCTCATGGGCTTGATTAGCTGCCTTTTCAATCACGGGCTGCAATTCGATCCCTGCTGATTGAAAAGCGAATTGGGTTCAAAGCAATAATATTTTATGAATTTCTTGGCAAATTTTATTAGCCATCTTTGCGCATATACAATCATGATCAGCACAGCTGACCTTGCCGTCATAGCTGCCTACATGGTCGTTGTCTTCTTAATAGGAGTCCTATACCGGAAGTCCAGTTCGACATACGAATACATGGTCGCTGGAGGTCGCATGGGCTTCCTCTCTTCATATTCGACTTTTGCTGCAACGGCGATAGGTGCAGGCTTCGCGATGGGGATCATCGGCAACGTGTACCGATTGGGCATTTCTGGGGCTTGGACGCTGTTGGCATTCGGGTTCGGGTTCGCGATGATATACCTCCTGATGCCGAGGGTAAGGCGCCTTGGCGAGAAGTACCGGTTCACCACCCTCCCGGAGATGGTAGGCAAGAGGATGGGGAGGGGCGTCCGGGTGCTCGCGGGAATAGTTACAGTGGCGGGCATCTCAGGATTCATAGCCGACAACTTCGTGGGTCTCGGGACGATCTTCAAAGTATACTTCGGCATAGACCTCTGGGTCGGGATACTTGTGGCTGCGGCCATAACTGCCTTTTACACCGTGCTAGGCGGTCAGGTTGCAGTCATCAGGACGGACATGATACAGTGGGCAATAGCGGCATTCGGGATTGCGTTCATTGTGTTGCCGCTGGCCCTGGCAAGCGCAGGAGGCTGGGAAAAAATCGCCTCGACCCTCCCCCCTGATCGCCTGAGCCTTTCATCCCTCTCAGCTTACGCAATAGCCGGCGGGCTGACCTCAATGGTCTTTGGGGTCCAGTTCCAGAACCACTTGGTGCAGAGGCAGTGGGTCGCCAAGGACAGGAAGGTGCTGCTTAGGTCGGCAGTCCTTGCAAACCTTACATTCTTCCTCTGGGCAGCCGTCTGCACAGTGATAGGTCTTGCGGGCGCAGTGGTCTTCCCAAGCCTCTCTTCAGCGCAGTCGCTCCTTCCTCTCGTGGTGAACGAGGTCGTGCCCGCGGGCCTCAGCGGCTTCGTCATCGCCGCCCTCCTCTCAATCATAATGTCGAGCGTGGACTCCTTCCTGATTGGGGTCTCCTCGAGCCTCTCGAAGGACATAGTGGGCGTTGCCTTCCCGGATATGGACGACAGGCGGATGCTCCAGGTGACCAGGCTGAGCGCCCTGCTCCTGACGCTCCTTGCGGTCGGGATCGCGATCCTCTACCCAGACATCCTGGGTCTGATAGTGGCTTTCTTCTCCACGATTGCAAGCGGGCTCGGGGTGCCGGTTCTTGCAACGCTCTTCTGGAGGAGGGCTACGCCCCCGGGAGTCGCGGCTGGGATAATGGCAGGATCTATAGTGGCGCTCTACCTCCGCCTGACCGCATCGCCGTTCGATCCATCGCTTGTAGGGGTCCCTGTGAGCCTCGCAGCGACCGTGCTCGTCAGCCTTGCAACGAAGCCCCAGCCGAAGCCGCTGATCGACGAGTACTTCGGAAAATGACGGAAACTGGAAAAAATGGAGTAAAAGAGGTAACTGGAATGAAATTCAGCAGGAGAAGAAAAGTCCTGGTCTCAGCGCTTGCAATCGCCCTGATAGTGTTTCTGGTGGTGCCTTTCCTGATACCGATCCCGCCGCTCACGGGCACATTCCCCTCAGACAGGCTCGGGAAATCCGACAGCCGTTTCGCTGTAGTGAACGGGATAAAAGTGCATTACAAGATGTACGGGTCGGGAGAGCCCGTGGTCATCCTCATGCATGGCTTCGGGGCCTATTCTTTCTCATTCGATCCTGTAATGCAGCCCCTCTCCGAATACGGGACGGTCATCGCGTTCGACAGGCCAGCGTTCGGATTCACCGAGCGCCCAATACTGGACACTTGGGAAGGCCCCAACCCCTACACGAACGAGTTCGCGGCTGACCTTGCGGTAGGCCTCATGGACGAGCTGGGGATAGGCAAGGCGATCCTGGTCGGGCATTCTGCCGGGGGCGCTGTCGCAATCCTCACGTACTACCGCCACCCCGAGAGGGTGAGCGCATTGATACTCGAGGACGCCGCAGTCTACGGCGGAGGGGTGCCCTGGTACATCGGGCTATTCCTGTGGCTGCCGCAGGTCCAGAGGCTCGGTCCGCTCCTGGTCAGGGGGATCGCTGGGGATAGCGGGATAAGCACAATTTACCTCGCGTGGCACGACGACTCCAAGATAACCCCGGACATAATAGAGGGCTACCGTAGGCCGCTGATGGCTGATGGATGGGACTATGCCCTCTGGCAGTACACGCTCGCCTCGGGTGGGTCGGACCTTAAATCGAACCTGAGCAGAATCTCGGTCCCCGTTCTGGTAATGACAGGTTCCGATGACAAGATAGTCCCGCCCGACAACGCAATCCGCCTCTCCGAGGAGATCCCTGGTTCTTCCCTAGTCGTGATACCTGACTGCGGGCACATCCCCCACGAAGAAACCCCTCAAGAGTTCTTGGGGGCAGTGATCTCTTTCATGCGATCAAGTGGTCTGGCAGCTCGCTGACACCCAGCGACTGCCAAGGTTTTTCTATCACGCCTGCGTAAGTGATCATGCGCTCTGCGCGCGGAACGCATGTTTAGCCGTGGTAGATGATATTGATAGTACTCAAGGACAAAAAAGATTATGATCGGCTCGAACCCGAGTTCAGGGACAAGGTGAACTCGTACATCTGCTTTGCGAGGTGGTACGTCCCCTACTACAGGCGGTCTCTGCAGGACTTCTGCGCGGACTTCAGCAGGTACTACGAGATGCCGCTTACTAAGGACGACAGCCTATCGTCCGACCCGCTCTCCTTCGTGGCATTCCAGGACAGGGTTGTCCGCGCGACTACCTCAGGGGGGACGTCGGGGAAGCGGAAGATGTTCTTCAGGACCGAAGAGGATCTCGATCGGAGCGTCGATACTGTGGCGAAGGTATTCCGCGGGGCTGGCGTGAAGAGGGGTGACAGGATAGCTATCCTGCAGCCTTTCGACATGTGGAACACCGGGCACCATGCGATGGCGGCTTTCCAGCGGATCGGGGCGCTGAGCTTCCCTTTGGGCCTCTCCGGGACGGACGAGTACGTTCTCTGGATCCTGGAGAAGCTCTGCTGCAACGTCATATTCGCAACCCCGTCCCGCGCCTCATTCTTAGCCTCGCTGCATAAGGGAGGGCTGTGCCTGGAGAGGGTGCTCTGCACCGGCGAGCCGATACTTGAGGCGCACCGCGAGTCGGTCAGGAAGGCGTGGGGAGCCGAGATCTTCGGTACCTACGGCACCGAGGAGGTCGATGGGATAGCCTACGAGTGCGCGGCTCACGACGGCTACCACCTTGTGGACGAGGACCTCATCGTTGAGATTCTTGACCCTGAGACGCTCATGCCTGCAGGGGGGCGCACTGGGCTTCTTGTCCTGAGCAAGATAAACCGCACCGGGACTGTGCTGCTAAGGTATTCCGTCGGCGACATCGTTGAGGTCGACGAGAAGCCCTGCAGGTGCGGGTCCAGCATGCCCAGGATCAAGTTCATCAGGAGGGCTTCCGAGATCATCTACCTCTACAACGGGCTGAAGATCTCCCTGCAGCCAATCGAGGGAGCCATAAGGTCCGTGCTCGGGTACGTGCCGCTATACCAGATCATCCTGGAAGGGAGTGGCGGGAAAGAGGTCATGACGCTGGTTATCCAGAAGGGCGGATCCGACGAGGTTCGCGATCGAGTCTTGAGGTCCTTCCTCTCCTCGATCCCTGACCTTGAGGAGGCTTACGCCTTGGACAAGACCATTGAGATCAAGGTAGTTCTTGACGCATCCTTCTCCTCATTCTCAATGACCGGGAGGGGCAAGCTGCCAAGGGTGGTCGACCGGAGGAAACCCCAGCCTTAGGTGCGCCGATAGCCCTTGGCTCATCCTCTTCCATCTGGCGCATTGCCGCATCCCAGCTTCTCCGCCAGCTCCCTGAGGGCCTCGAGCAGCTCCACAAGCTTCTCCCTGGTCCTGGCGTCGGCTATCTTCCCGTCTGCGCCGAACTTCTTCTCTGCATTAGGGACAAAGAGCTCCGGGTACACCAGCGCATGCATACCTAGCCCGACGCATATCTGCCTCAGGTGGTACTGCGCCCTCGATGTTCCCATCGATCCCGTGGAAGCCCCTGCGATCGCAACAGGCTTGCCTTCGAAAGGGCTCTCCTCAAATGGCCTGGATGCCCAGTCGATCGCATTCTTGAGGACGCCTGGGACCGAATAGTTGTATTCAGGGGTGCAGAACAACAGCGCATCGGCTGACCTTACCTTCTCCTTCAGCGCTACGACCCTCTCGGGAGGCGCGTTCTCGAGATCCTGGTTGAACGGCGGTATGCCCTCCAGATCAAAGATCTCGACCTCGATCCCATTTGGGGCGAGATCCCTCGCGTTGAGCGCGAGCGCCCTGTTGAAAGACCCTCTCCTGAGGCTACCGGGGATTGCCAAGACCTTCATGCGAACCATCAGATAATTGATATCCGCACAGCAAATAAATTATTAGCGGACCCCCTGTGTTGGTCGCGTTTCCAGGTCGATACCCTTATATATTCAAATTCACAATTATCGATTAATATTACATTGTAATGAGGCAATCCTGATGTCTGAGGTAAAGTTCGGGATATGGGAAAAATACCTTAGCGTATGGGTATTCCTTTTCATCGTGGTTGGAATAGCCATAGGGAGGCTCTTCCCTGGCGTTTCTGACCTGCTCGGGCAGTTCTCAGTTGCGTACGTGAATGTGCCTATCGCGATCTGCCTCTTCGCCATGATCTACCCAATAATGGTGCAGATTGACTTCAATGAAGTGATCAGGGCTGGGAAGACCATAAAGCCGATCGCGGCCACGCTCTTTGTGAACTGGGCGATAAAGCCCTTCACCATGGCTTTCTTCGGCTGGGCATTCCTGCTGGTGATGTTCTCGCCGTTCATACCCGATTCTCTGGCTGCGCAATACCAGTACGGGCTAATTCTGCTCGGCGTGGCCCCGTGCACAGCGATGGTCCTCGTGTGGAGCTACCTTGCAAGGGGGAACATGGGGCACACGCTGGTCATGGTTGCAATAAACTCGCTGACAATGGTTGCTCTGTACGCCCCCCTCGCGGTATTCCTGCTGGGCATATCTGGGATTTCTATCCCCTGGGAAACGATAGGATTCGCAATAACAATGTACATACTGCTGCCGCTGATAGCGGGCTTCTACACGAGAAGGTATGCCCTCAGGAGGAAGGGTCTCGAGTGGCTCAACACCTCCCTGAAGCCGAAGCTCGGAAGGGCGTCAATAATTGCCCTCCTTGTCACGCTGATCATCCTCTTCTCTACACAAGGCTATTTGATCCTCGAGCAGCCCCTGGTCATCGTCATGATCGCGTTGCCCATCTTCATCAACATACTCGTGATCTTCATAATAGCTTACGCCATATCGAAGCTGATTGGGCTCCCCTACGAGGATGCCGCACCCACGGCGCTCATCGGCGGGAGCAACCACTTTGAGGTAGCCATAGCGGTGGCAATAACCCTTTTCGGGCTCGAGTCTGGCGCCGCGCTCTCCACTGTGGTCGGGGTGCTCACGGAGGTCCCATTTATGCTGCTGCTGGTTTACCTCTGCAAGGCAACGAGAGGCTGGTTCAAGGCAAAGGATAGGGATTGAAATGCATTTTATTTTTTTATACTACGGGCCGAATTGGGTGAAGCCCCCTTGAAGCTTTAGTATATGAAAGAGTTCGCTCCCATTGAAACGCCCGAGCTTGCCCTTCGCTGCCGCAGCCTCGGAATACTCCTTCACGCCATCTGGGTTGAGTTTCCATCCTGATGCCACAACAGGAACAGGATCAGCAGTATGCCTCCGCAGCTCGGTGGATGTAACGTGGTCAGCAAGTACGGCAACAAGGCATTCTTTAAGTTCGATACGTTCCAGCAAGAATCCGATCATCTCGTCTATCCTCCTTATCATTCTGATCTTTCCTTGGACGTCCCCATTGTGGCTGAGCTCATCGGTAGCCTCCACGTGCAGGAGTGCAAAGTCAAATTTCTCGAGGGCGTCCAACGCAGATCTCGCCTTAGAAATGAGATCCGTATCTGGCTTGCCTGTAGCTCCCTGCACTTGGGGCACATGCATCCCACATAACCTGCAAATCCCCTTGATTAGCGGCACAGCAGCAATCCCTGCCCCCTCCATCCCGTGCCTTTCATTAAAGCTGGGCAGCATCGGCGCCCTCCCCCCGCCCCAAGGGATCAGTGTGAAGCATCCAGCCGGGCTTTCCACCCTCAGCTTGCCACTGATTATTCTGGCGCTCAATTCCCTGAATTGATAAAGCACCTCGGCGGTCTTCTCCCCCCCAGATCCTGTTCCCCTCGGGCGATCCGGGAGGCAGCCCAGCCGCTTCGGTTGTGGGTAGGTGATTTCAGGAGCCGACCGCTTGCCCCGAAGGGTCAGAATTCCCCTGTAACCCAGCGTAAACCTGAAGCTTGCCTCTATCCCTTCGAACCGATCCTGAAGCTCTTGGTTTATCTCTTTCTCAACCCCTGACCGGATCCCTTCGTCTAGCTCTACCTTTTCGTCTATTACAACCCCATCCGGGCTCAGCATGCAGAGGTTGCACCTATAAAAAGCGCCGTCAGGCTGCATCTCTATTCCTGCGCCAGCGGCCTCCAGCGGTCCGCGGCCTGTATAGTAGCGTCGCGGGTTGTACCCAAGGAAATTCAGGTGCGCAACATCGCTTCCTGGCGGAATGCCGGCGATTGGGGGATCCATTAGACCGGAACGACCTGTTGCCGCGAGTGTATCCAAATTCTCTGCCCCCGCCGCTTGGAGCGGGGTCTTGCCGCCGAGATCGCCTATGGGCAGGTCGGCCATGCCGTCTGCGACTATGAGCAGAATCTGCATACATTTTTTGATTTGTGGCAACAACTTTTTATATTTATGGTTGGATAATCCATCCTTGAGAAAGAACGGGGGTGCCAAAAATAAAAACAATCGGTGCACTAGCCGTCATTGCTTTAGCAATAAGCCTAGTTACCGCTGCTTTGGTATTTTCAAACAACAGCACTCTTTCTGCGCTCGACTCCCGGCTGATCGCAATGAACTCGACGCTAAACAATCTCAAGGGCGAACTTAGCTCTCTCCAGGATGAGCTGAATATAGTCAGGGCTTCCTATTACCCTCTCGTGATTGAAGATGCGCTGGGAAGGGTAGTGACGATAAAATCAGAACCAACAAGGATAGTCTCTGGAGCGCCGTCAATCACCGAGACCCTCTTTGCGCTAGGGCTTTCAAGCAGAGTAGTGGGCGCCGATTCATACTCGAATTACCCAAGCGAGTTTCTCCAGCTGAAGGCGCAGGGCAAGATAGCAATTGTAGGCGGGGTCACGACGCTAGACCCTGAAAAAGTTGCTGCCCAGAAGCCAGATCTCGTTGTCATAGATGCAAGCCTCCAAGGCAAGTTCATCCCTGCGCTCGAAAGCCTGGGGCTTACGGTTGTAGCGCTTGATACAAAGAGCGTCGAAAGCGCAAAGAGCAACTTCCAGTTGCTTGCAAAGATAACGTACAAGCTGAGCGAAGGCGTAAGAATAGTGGACCGGCTTAACACAGCCATCCAGAACGTCTCTGGGAAAGTCTCTGGGTCAAGTCCAACAAAAGTGCTCTTCGTGGTTTGGCATGACCCTATGTATGCCGCCGGAAACGGAACATACCTGGGGGAATTGATCTCGATTGCAGGCGGAGTAAATATTGCAGGCAACAGGACTGGATGGGTCGTTGTAAATCCTGAGCAGGTAGTAGCTGCAAACCCTGACGTATTGATAATGAGCTCGATGTCTCTGCCAATGAATCCAGAACAGATTTTTGCTTATTTCAGATCGCTGCCCGGATTCGAAAATGTCAATGCGGTGAGGAATAACAGGGTTTACATTCTTACTGAGGATGCTTCGAACGCGTTGGAGAGGGCAGGACCGAGGCTGGTCGATGGCGTTTACATACTGGGATACATACTCCATCCCGAAGCCTTCAAGGTCCAGCTGCCAAACGTGCTCGCCGGGAACTACACAAGCTATTTGGGGAGATAGTGCCATTGCATGCACAGCCGGTTAACAAGAGGCTTAGGCTTTCCCTCTACGTCATAACCCTATCCATTTTTTTTAGCCTGGCCTTCATGATTTCGGTAATGATTGGAACTATGCAGCTCTCGCCATTCGAGGTTGCCGATTCGATCATCAACCCTAACAGCGACCCTGTAGCCAGGAGCATAGTGTTGGGATACAGGATACCGCGCATCCTGTTCGCATCGCTGACAGGCTTTGTTCTGGGCGTCTCTGGAGGGGTGATACAGACGCTCACTAGAAACCCGCTTGCAGACCCGTACATAACCGGGATGTCCTCCGGCGCCGCCCTAGGGGCCGCAATCGCTTTTGTCGTTCCATTTTTGCCGTACTATGCGGTTCCAATCATGGCGTTCTTGGGTGGAGTCTCGATGCTTTTGTTGTCGATATTCCTTGCGAAGAAGGCTGGAGCGGGACCGATAGGGTTTATTCTTGCTGGAGTAGCTGTGGGCACCTTCGCAAGCGCGATACTTATGGTAGTCCTAGCGCTCGCATCCGAAAAGTCACATGGCATACTCTACTGGCTCTTCGGATCCTTCTCAACCTCCACATGGGGCGATTTACAGACTGCATCTGCAGTCTCGATGCCTGCCATAATATTTGCACTATATAAAGCAAGGGATCTCAATATACTGCTTCTAGGAGAAGAACACGCAGCCCAGCTTGGGATCGACTCAAGGCGATTGTGGCTCCTAATGCTACTGCTATCGAGCCTAGCCGTGTCTGCCTGCGTCTCGTTCTGCGGCATAATTGGTTTCATAGGTCTCGTTGCGCCTCACATGGTGAGGTTAACCATAGGGTCTGACAATAGGTTTGTTCTCCCCCTTGCGGGCTTCACAGGTTCCCTGCTCATAGTTATTGCAGACAATATAGTGAGGAATCCGCTAAACCCAATAGCGGAGATGCCCGTGGGGAGCGTCACGTCGATGATAGGCGTCCCGTTCTTCGTATATCTCCTGATAAAGAAGGGTAAGAGCTTTGGCATGTAATTTGGTTGTTGATGGAATTAGGGTTGAAATCGGATCCTGCAAGATACTTGACAATATCGAGATCAGGGTCGGGGGAGGGGAGATTCTGGCTATAATTGGTCCCAACGGATCTGGGAAGACCACCCTACTCAAGTGCATTTCTAGAACCATCAGCCCTGTCAGTGGGGAGATAATTGTCTGCGGCAGGCCTGCTAGGGAGTACAGCAATCGCGAGTACTCCAAAACAGTCAGCGCAATGCTTCCACAGTGGCCCAGCGGATTCAGCATGAAATCCTACGAGATAGTCCTGATGGGCTGCCGTAACCAGTCTACTGGAGTTTGGTGGGAGGGTGAAAAAGAGCTCGAGGTCGCACGTGCAGCCTTGGGCGTTCTGAACGCCATGGATCTATATGAAAGGGATTTTGATACGCTCAGCAGCGGGGAGCAGAGGAAGGTCCTTATCGCCAAATCGTTGGCGCAGAGGACTGGGATAATATTGTTGGACGAGCCTGTTGCATACCTCGACATGAAGCACAAGCTTGAGGTCATGACCGTCCTCAGGGCCCTTGCAGACATGGGGAAGACCGTCCTGGTGACTCTTCACGAGATAGACTTGGCATCAAAGTACTGCGAGAATGTGGTGGTTCTAAGCGAGGGCAAGGTAGTGGCTGCCGGAAAGCCGAGGGAGGTAATCACATCTGAACTCTTGAGCAGCGTTTACGGGGTCGAGGCGGTGGTCAAGTGGGATGAAGAGATCGACTACCCTGTAATTGTACCAAAGACAGGGCGCCTTCAGAGAGGGGAGATATCCTGCCTAATGTGAACCCGAAGGAGATGCTCTTCCGCCTACTGAGGGACGCGATCCTGAGGCGGAAACCTGACGGCGTTGTGCTCTCAGGAGGCATTGACAGCAGCCTGATCGCCGCTCTCACCCCTAAGGGTATGATTAGACTTGGAGTGACCGCAGCCTTTGAAGGCTCAGAAGCTCATGACAGAGCCTACTCAAAAATGGTTGCTGATAGGCTCGGGATAAGGCATGCCATTGTTGAGTACGGGATGGATGAAGCAGCCGGTGCTGCAAGAGAGATTGTGAGGCTGCTTAGGACATTCGACCATGTTGAGATAAGGAACGACATAACGATCTACATCGCAATGAAATTCTGCCGAGATGAAGGCATAGGATGTGTGATGACCGGCGACGGCGGGGATGAACTTTTTGCAGGTTACGACTATATGCTGAAGATGAGAGAACGCGATCTAATAGACTACACCGATTCCCTTATCGACAAGTGGTCTTTCTCTTCGAGCCGGCTGGGGACGCATTTGGGAATTGAGGTCTCTCAGCCATACCTTGATCCCGGAGTGATCGAGTTCGCACGCCAATTGCCTTACGAATGGAGGGTGCGCCGGTCCGGCAAGGTCCTAGGAAAATGGATTCTCAGATCTCTGCTCGAAGAGCTTGGTTTCCCAGAGATAGCATGCAGAAGTAAGGAGCCTATTGAGCTCGGGAGCGGGAGCGAGTCTATATCAAGGCTTCTGAACGAGGCCTTGGGAGACGAGGCTGATGATATTGTCGCCGAGGCCCTAGACGACGGGGTACGGTTCTGGAGCAAAGAACAGGCTTACTTCTACAAAATATACAAGGAGATCTTTGGCAAAGTGCCGCGGGCATCGATCCGCGACCAAGCCTGCGCCTGCTGCGGCGCTGCCCTGGATTCGAGAAGGATGGTTTGCAGTTACTGCGGGTTTAGCAATGGTTCTAATTGGTGAGTAATTTTGCGGGGCTTGGCGTTTTTCTCAGGAGGCAAAGACTCCGTCTTTTCATTAATGAAGGCAAAGCAGAACGGCGTCCCTGTCGACTACCTGCTCTTCAACACCCACGAATTCCAGATCCCGAACGTCCACGAAATAAACATCTGCCTCGTTAGGGCGATGGCCGATCTCATTGGGATCCCACTAAAGGTTCTCCATCTTGAGCCTGGTAGGGAGCACGAGGTGCTTTCAAGGCTAATATGCCAACTCAACATTGGAGTGGTGACTGTAGGCAACATCAATGTCATGGACCAGTTGGAATGGTACGAAAAGCTTTGCAAAGATTCAGGTGCAGCTCTGTACGCCCCCTTGTGGGCCGGCGCTGGCAGTTCGAGTCTTTCGGCACTGATGGATTTGATTAAATCTGGAGTGAAAGCGATGATCTTCAGCGTAAAGAAGCCCGCCCTATCAGAAGAATTCCTGGGTCGTATCATCGACCCTGTTCTAGCGAGGGACTTGGCGAGGCTAATAGATCCTTGTGGCGAAGGTGGCGAATACCATACGCTAGTTTTGGATGCGCCGATCATGTCAGGCCGATTGTCGATCGGTGAATGCTCAACCATAGAATTCGGTGATCGACTCATGCTTGAAGTTAAGAAGTTCAGGGTGGAGGCTAAAAATGATTGATCCTGTTGCAAGGCATGGTGGGGATGCAATCGAGGTGAGCAGGAGGCTGGGGCTGCCATTGGATTCAATGCTGGATTTCAGCCTCAATGTCAACCCGTACGGCCCGCCATCCTCGGTTTATGACGCGATTAAGGCTCATTCCACTCAAATCCGCTACTATCCTGAGAGATCTTACCGCAGGCTGAAGTCTTCGATCTCGGGCTTCGTGGGACTGGAGGCGGAGTACGTGATCGTGGGGTGCGGCAGTACCGAGCTAATACACTCGATACTCTCAAGGTTCGTCCGCAAAGGCCCAGTGGTGCTGCCCCTCCCGTCCTTCAGTGAGTACGAGGCCGCCGCCGCAGCACTGGGCCTCGAGACACGATTCATCAACCCCGACGGGTTGAAAGTCGACCTGCATAGCATTTTGGCCCTAGTCGAGGAAGGTGTCGCCAGGTGCGTAATCCTTTGCAACCCTAACAACCCGACAGGTGAATTTTTGGATCTTGGGCTCGTCAAGGAACTGATTGAATCGGCAGAGGAGAGGGGAGTGATGATCTTGTTAGACGAGGCCTATATTGATCTCTGCGAGGGGTCGGAGAGCTTAACCCTCGCGCATGCTGTGAGGGAGTTCCGCAACCTGTTCGTCCTGAGATCGCTCACAAAGCCCTTTGGGTTCCCCGGATTAAGGGTCGGCTACGCTGTATGCAACCCTGCCTCAGCGAGGGAGTTCGAGTCTACCGCAATGAGCTGGCGGGTAGGGGTACTTGAGGAAGCGGCTGCAGTCTCTGCCCTTCAAGAGAGTGGATTCCTACAGGAGTCGAAGAAAAAGATACGCCTTGAAAAGGAGAAACTGTTTAGGGACATTGGATCCATAAGAGGCTTGCGCCCCATTGAATCGGTGTCGAATTTCATGATGGTTGATATCTCTGGCGCAGGTCTTGCCCCGAGGAACCTGAGGTGGCGCCTGCTCTCCTACGGCGTCCTGGTAAGGGAACTGGGCTCGGTGAAGGGGCTGCCTGGCAATTTCATTAGGGTCTGCGTCAGGCGTCCCGAGGAGAACCGTTTCCTCTTGGAGGCGCTGAGGAACGTGATCAGCTCACTCGACAAGATGCACCCGCACAACATGGTCTGCGAAGAAAAGAAATGCCATCAAAAGGTGGAAGACTGCCGACTCTGCTTCTGCCCATTCTACCCATGCCTTGACAATGCAACAGGTGGGGCTTTCGTGGTCAGGGCGAACGGAGGGGTCGTCTGGGGATGCAAGGACTGCAGCTGGGTGCACCGCACTGATGTGGCAGAAGCTTTGGTGGATGGGCTTTCGCGCATAAACACAAGGTCTGATGATCCTGAAACAATCCTCAACGTAAGGAGGCGAGTGCTCGAAACATGCCCGCCTTGACTGATTCACTGCTGACTCTTTGGCTCGCCCTTATGATCGATTTGCTTTTAGGCGAGCCCCCAGGAAACCTGCACCTTACCGTGTGGGCTGGAAAATCGATCGAGAAGCTTGAACCCAGCTTTAGGAAGATCTCCAAGGATGAACGGATCGGAGGCGCGGCGATGGCCATTTCGGTAATTGCTGCCTTCGTGCTGCTTGCAATCTTGGTCACGAGCCTCTCAAGCATAAGCTGGCCGCTGGATATTCTGGTTTCTGCCTTCTTCCTGAAAATGACATTTGCCCTTAAATGCATGCACAAGCATGTAGCGCCCATAGCCAAGGAACTAGACTCTGACTTGGACTCCTCCAGGAAGGCTCTCTCACTCGTAGTCAGGAGGGACACGAAGGTCCTTGACCGCCGCCTTGTTGCCTCGGGAGCTGTAGAAACAGTGGCAGAGGGATTTGTCGATGGTTTCATATCCCCGATCTTCTATTACTGCGTCTTGGGTTTGCCTGGTGCTGTGGCCTACAGGGTCATAAACACGCTGGACTCGATGGTGGGGTACAAGGATGAACGATACCTGAGGTTCGGGCAGTTCTCCGCAAGGCTTGACACAATCGCAAATTACATCCCCTCAAGGCTGACCCCCTTGATCTTCGCGCTCTCTGCTTTCTTGCTAAAGCAGGACTGGAGGTCATCGATCAAGTTCTGCAGGGCCTACCATGCTTCGACTTCGAGCATCAATGCGGGGTGGCCAATGTCGTCTATGGCTGGCGCTCTGCGGGTAAGGCTTGAGAAGCCGGGGTGCTATTCGCTCGGGGAGGAGATCGAACCACTGTCATCAGAAAAGATAAGGGCCTCTCTCAGAATTTATGCTGCATCTGCGATTTTAACCGTTCTTATATTCTCTTCTTTTTTGGTTATCGGAGGGATTATTTATGAGGCGTACTTTGTTTGATGGCGTAGAAGCGATATTGAGCCAAGATGCGATCGTTGTCGAGTCCAGCCGCCCGCTGAAAATCTTGAGCTCCGCGCCGGTTAACGGCGGTCTCCAGGTCTCCTCAAGGATAGTGAACCTCAAAGTCGACAAGAACTTCAGCGGGGATCCGGAGGAACACTTCAGATCCTGGGCAAAGCCATTAGGGTTAGAAGATGCAGTCTGCTTAATGACCGCAGCAGACTTGACCAAAGCCGAGGTGGCTGAGAGATCCGGAGAGGTGCACGTAGTAGCCCTGGTTACCGCAGGAGTTTCTAATGCAACTTCTATTGGCGATAAATTTCCATCAGGGACAACCGGGACGATAAATCTCATAATCTTGGTAGACAGAGACCTGACGGATGGGTGCATGGCCAATATCGTCATGTCAGCGACAGAGGCAAAGTGCAAGGCGCTATCTTCCCTGGATGTGCGCAGCGCCGCCAGCAGAGAATCCGCCACCGGCACCTCGTCAGATGCAGTACTCGTCGCGTCTGCTGGCAATGGGGGTGCCCTAAGATACGCGGGGTCCGCCACTGAGCTTGGGAGGCTCGTAGGCGAATGCGTCGAAGAAGCGGTGAGGAGAGCGGTAATAATGCATGACGGGCTCGTCCCACACCGCCCCCTCCTCTCTAGGCTAGGCGAGCGCGGGATAACTATCGATGATCTTGTGGAGACGGCGATGGAGATGTACGTGCCTCACCCGAAGTTCACAAGAGAGAGGGCGAAAAAGATTTTTGAGAAATGCCTTCTCGATGCGATGTCAGACGTGAACATCTCAGCACTCGTCATGGCAGCATTCAGAATGAATGAGGACGGCGAAAGGGGTCTCCTGCCTGGTGTGGACAGCGTGTCCTTCGAGGGAGATCCTGTTTACCTGGTTGCAGACGAGATATTGGGGATATCGATCGCTCTGCAGATAGCGGGGTACTACGGGCTATTCGAGTTCTACAGGTTCGACAGGAGAAAGCCAGGGATCCTTCAGAGGCTTCCGCCCTTTGTCGACGACGCAATCGGAGCGCTTTTGGCAGGCGCCTCAAGCCGCATGTACTCTGAGATGCTTAGGGAAAAGAGGGGCTGAAAAATGGGGCTCATAAGAGGCTTAAGGTCAGTGATTTCCTTCCTGACGATCCTGCCTTCTGGGGCAGGGACGATCGATGATATGGCACGATACGCCTTCTTCTTCCCTGCCGCCGGAGCCCTGATAGGAATGATCAGCGGCGGCGCCGGTCTTTTCCTGTTCAAGTTTCTGGATCACAGTCTTGCGGGTTGGCTCACCCTCCTGACGCTGCTCCTGCTGACTGGCTTCAACCACATTGACGGGGTCCTTGATCTGGGGGACGCCCTCATGGTCAGGGGATCGAGGGAGAGGCGCCTAGAGATACTGCATGACAAGCACCACGGCATCGGCGGCCATGCCTCACTCTTCTTTTTACTAGTTCTGACCGGGTCTGTGCTTTCGCTGCTTGGGTCTCACGTATTCCTTGCACTCTTGGTCGCAGAGACGCTGGGCAAGGGCTCGATGGTGATCGCAGGGGGAATGGGCAAGCCGTGCCCCAAGGGGATAGGCAGCTTGTTCATAACCAAGTTGAGAGAAAGGCTATTCACTAACATTGCCTTAGCAATCGCCATAGCTCTTGCCGTGGCAATCGCCTCGTGCGGACCCTTCTTTGGCGGGATCCTGCTCTCCGTCTCGATAATATTCTCTGCACTCTGGGTGACGTATCTCCAAAATCTCTTTGGATGCCTCACAGGTGACATGCTCGGGTGCACAAGCGAGCTTACGCGGCTTGTGTCGCTCTTCGCATTCATTGTTCTCCAGGGTGCTTTCACATGAAATTCATTGGCTTGGTAATGGCGGGAGGGAGGGGAAGCCGGCTCAGTGCGCATGTAGAAAAACCAATGTTGAGCGTAGGGAAAATGCCGATGATAATGCGTGTAGTCAGTGCCCTTAACAGGTCACCCTCAATCTGCAAGGCTTATGTTGCAGTCTCTCCGCACACGCCGGAGACCAAGCGATACGTCCTTTCTCTAGCTGCAGCTTCTGTAGTCGATACGCCTGGTTTTGACTACCATGACGACATGCGGTACGCGATAAAAAAGCTTGGCAATGGTTGCTTCGTTGTGGTCTCGGCAGATCTCCCCCTGCTAAAACCTGGGACAATAGAGGCGGCTACGGCAGCCTACAACGCGCGTGGAAAACCGTCGCTGACTGTCGTTTCTCCACTCCGGCTATTCGAAGAGTTGGGGCTGGATCCGACTTGGGTTCTTGAAATCGGAGGAGAGAAATTTGTGCCCTGCGGGATAAACATTTTGGATGGGGCGTTGATAGATGAGCCCTACATGGAAGAAAGTTACTTTGTGGTCGATGATCCATCGGCGTGCGTCAATGTCAACACCATGCACGACCTTTCTGTAGCCGAAAGGCTGATAAACAATAGGACGGATAATCCATCCTTATAAGAATCCATCCTTGTAAGCAATGATGGTGATCATTCTATGGAAAAACCTGACATAATCTGCGGATATGATGAGTCGAAGTGCCTCGATTTTATGAGAAGGATAGGCGGCTCAAGGCCAATCTTCGCATGCGTAATCGCCTCGACTGATACTGCAAAGATACCTGGCCTCTCAGCAGCCGGAGCGATGCCCGAGATAACCGATTATACGCCCCCCGCAGATGTTGAGCTGCTCTTTTACGGCAAGTGCAGGTGCATAGAAGGCGTCCCTGTCACGCCAGACGGGATCCCGACGCCTGCCCTGGTCACAATGTCCGCCATAAGGCTCTCGGGAATCCCCTACTTTGTAGTGAACGGGGGGCTCAGGGTCTTGCCCAAGGTTCCCTTCATAGATGTGGGAGGGAACCCGGGGAAGGACATCAGGTCCGGCAGATCGGTGGAGGACCCAAAGGAAGTTTACGAGAGATCGTCAATAGTTGGGAGGCAGTTGTCGAGGCTTGCCGATTATCTCGTGGTTGGGGAGAGCATCCCAGGAGGCACGACCACCGCACTTTCGGTGCTCCTGGCAATGGGGGTCGATGCCAGCAGGAAAGTGAGCAGCAGCATGCCAAACAACCCGCACGACCTCAAGCTGAGGGTCGTTGAAGAAGCATTGGCTGCAGCTGGCATCCACTTCGGATCTTTGGAGCGCGATCCCTTCAGGGCAATCTCCTCTGTCGGGGATCCGATGATGCCCGCTGCGGCTGGTTTGATCGCTGGCGCCGCCGAGGAGGTGCCTGTGATCATGGCTGGCGGCACGCAGATGTGCGCTGTACTAAAGGTGATACAGGCCCTCTCTCCGGGCGTCTTGGAAAACCTCGCGATAGGCACTACCCGGTGGATCCTGGAGGACAAGACCTCCGACATAAGGGAGCTCGTATCCCAGATCGCGCCGGTCCCTGTGCTTGCTGCTGGGTTGGATTTTTCCGGCTCCATGTACAGCGGTCTCAGGGCCTACGAGCTCGGCGTGGCGAAAGAGGGCGTAGGCGCTGGAGGATCCAGCATAGCGGCGATGTTGACTTCGGGGGGCGCGATCACCAAAGCCTCTTTATTGAGGGAGATCGAAGTTAACTACGGGATGCTCACAAATGCCTCCCCCGATTGACAGAGGTGGATGCTTCCGGACAGTGCTGATCTTGGGCGGGGGCAAGTACGGGACCATTGCCCTGAACAGGCTCCGGGGAAGATCAGAAAGGATAATCGTGGTTGACATAGACCCTGATTGCCAAGCGGGAAAATACGCCGAAAGGATCTTTTTGGGCAATGCCGATCCTGGCAAAGGGTCGTCCCTCGTCTTGGGCGACGGCGCTTCATTCCTCTCCCGCCTGATCGATCGGGGCGACGTTCCAGACTTCGTGATCCTGACGATACCCAAGAATGTGATGGCTGCTTTATTCATCTCCTGGGCAGAGTCGCTCGGCATGAAGGTGCTCTTCGACCCAGACTGGATGCTCGATGTAGCAAAAAGATTTCCCGAGAAATGGATTGTGGCGAAGGACCAGATTTTCGGGGTCTTGGTTGCGAGCTATGCGCGTGATCATGTCTGCCTGGACGGGTGCACTCAGCCTGAGGTCTGCCCAGTCTCAGGTGAGAGGCGCGAAAAATCGATGATCGAGCTCGCGAAAAGCTCGGTGGAGGGGGATTTTGTGAGGATATTCGAGAGCAGGCTCCTTGAGAGCGATGTCGGCGGAGTCGAGGGGTGCGCGATACTGGAGGCGTACAGGGAATTCAGCTCGCGCGCCCACAGCAGGATGCGCATTGCCATAGGTACCGCCTGCAGGTGCCATGCAATAGTGAACTTTATGAGGCTTGCCTGAGAATCTTGCATGGTGGGAAATTGAAAGTTAAAAAGAGCGAAGATGAGTGGAAAAGGTCCTTGACCCCTGAGCAGTATCGAGTCCTGAGGAAGGGGGAGACTGAGCCCCCCTTCACAGGGGAGCTGCTCCACAACAAGGGGGAAGGCGTCTACAAGTGCGCTGGGTGCGGCAATCCTCTGTTTTTGTCCTCGGATAAGTTCGACTCCGGGTCTGGATGGCCCAGCTTCCGTGACGCGATTGAAGGGTCGATCGAGTACATCAGGGACACGAGCTACGGCATGGATCGGGTGGAAGTCAGGTGCAGCCGCTGCGGGGGGCACTTGGGCCACGTCTTCGACGACGGACCGCCCCCGAAAGGGAAAAGGTACTGCATAAACTCCGCGGCAATGGTTTTTGAGAAGAAATAGGGGGTTTAACTGGGTTCAGTCAACCTTCCAGGCTGCGACTGCAATTATGAGCCCTATGGCTATCCCAGTAATCCCGATCAGGGTGCCGGTGATCCCCAATGCACTGGGATCCATGATGGTGTAGCCTGTAACGACTGCCCCTACCCCTGCGACGATCAGGCCCAGTATTGCCCCATATTTCCTGTATCCGCTCGCCAATGGTTCACCCCCATGCGTCATTCCCTCACGGTTTGGCCCTCCCCTTCTCGAGGTCTACCGCCAGCTCCAAGAATTCGCGGTGCCTCTCCTCATCCTCGGCTATGCTGTTGAGCACCTTCTTGATAATCCCGTTCTTCTGCTTGAGGTCAAGGGCCTTCGCATATATCCCCACCAAGTACTCCTCATTCATGAGCTTCTCGTACTTCACAAGACCTTGCAGGACCTCGAGAGGTGGCTTCTTGCCTATCATGCCCTCCGCCTCATTTAGAATTTTGACCGCCTCCGCTGCGACGGCACCGGCATCCGCCTCGGGAGCCCTTTCTGGGACCTTTTCCCCCGAGAGGTGCCTGAACACTTCGCTGTGCTTCCTCGAGTCTATTGCCAATATCGAGATCAGGAGCCTTGCTGCGCTGTTCTTTACAGAAGGCAGTATCTTTTCATATACCTCTGCGGTCTTCCTTTCATAGTATGCCAGGAAAGCGTATATGCCCTCCAAAATTCCCACCAATTATTCTACTGTTCAATGCACTAATATATCCAGTGCTGCGCCGTGCGAAATTCTTAAAATAAAGGTGTCAAGATCCGCCAATGGTGAGACGAGACGGATTTGCGGAACTTTGCGGCTTTGCTTCTCACAGGTCTGATGACTGGGATTTCCGTCTCCCTCTTCCTGGTGATTTTGGATTTTTCAAGCAAGGCTCTATCATCGTCTCTGCCTGCCCCACTGCTTGCCTCCTTAAGCATACCTTCTGCTTACCTCATCGTGCGCCTGCTCTCCGACTCAAAGAAGACCGGTTCCGGCGTGGACAGGTTCCTCGAAACCTACCACCTGAGGCACGGTGCGGCAACACTACGATCCACTGCGGTCAGCGCTGCCTCTTCACTTTTGACGATGTGTCTGGGAGGTAGCGCGGGACCGGAGGGGCCAGGCTTGACAATGGGCGCAGGGATAGGCTCATGGGTTGCAAGGAGGTTTGGTCTGGATCCTGAGAAGGTGAAGCGCCTCTACATCACGGGCGCCGCCTCTGGCATCGCTGCAATCTTCAGGGCCCCCCTCACCGGAACTGTCTTCGCGCTCGAGATACCGTACATGTATGACATGGAAACCGGCGTCTTTGTCTCATCGCTCATTGCTGTTGTAGTCTCCTATGCCTTCACCGTGATCTGCCTCGGCACCGAGCAGCTTTTCCCTTTCCAGTCGGGGACAATCGAAATTACCCCTGATCTTCTGGTCAACTCAGTGGCAGTGGGCTTGATCTCAGCCGCCGTTTCCTTTGCCTTCATTAGCCTCTTCAAGGCGCTGAAGGCGCAGGCGAATCGCACCAAGTCCGCCCTGGTTCCTTTGGCCGGGGGCAGCGCCTTGGCTGCAATCTCGTTTGCATTCCCAGAAGTGCTTGGGACCGGCTTTGAGACAATAAAGGGGATAGGCAGCGGGACAATCCCGATCACCCTCTCCTTTGCCGTCGCACTGCTCGTGATGAAGATGCTCGCCACCTCTGTTACCCTATCGACTGGCGGATCGGGCGGGCTTTTCCTGCCTTGTATTTTCATGGGCGTGACGCTGGGGGAGGCTTACTCGATAATAACGGGACATCCTGATAGTGCGGTGTTCGTCGCTGCTGCTGTCGCCGGGGTGTTTGCAGCCACGAATAAGGCGCTCCTGACCTCGATCCTGTTGGTAAGCGAGACCTTCGGACCTGTGGTCCTCCTCCCCTCGATAGTCGCAGCCTCGATCTCTTTCCTGATAACAAAAGACCGCTCAATTCACGATCACCAGCTCCTTAGGAGGGTCACCAAGAAAGAGATGGCCCTCGAGATGTTCAGCCACAGGATGGGGAACCGGATAAAGGGGGTCAGGGTTGACAGGATCATGGTTTCCAAGCCGGCTGCAATCGACTCAGGCGCTACTGTGGGCGAGACTCTCGAAACGCTCAAAAAATTCGGATACCGCGTGATGCCGGTGGTTTCGGGGAGGACTTACGTTGGTTACGTTACACTGGACGTCTTGCTGGTGGAGGAGAAGGAGAAGCCCGTTTCAGAGGTAGTGGTCTTTTCTGATCCCGTCATGCCGGATGAGACTTTGGATCGTCTAGTTATGCGTATCCTCAACACTGAGGAAACACATGTCTATGTCACGGACGCCGAGTCCAATTTGCTGGGCGTCGTGACCCAGAGCGACATAATCAAAGCCGTCTTTGAACTTGGGGATCAATGAAGAACGGATTTTGCAGCGGCTGGTAGTCGACCGCGATTGGCTGCAGATCAATCTCCCTGGCCGCCCCCTCCAGTACGCTGATCAGGTCCATGGGCTTGCAGAGGAAATAGTCCGGCCTTTCATCCCGGGTCTCAAAGAAATTGCAGTCCCCGTAACTGGCGTATGCAGCCTTCATGCCTATGCACTTTGCAGCCTTGATGTCCCGCTGTATGCTGTCGCCGACGAATAGGGCCTCCTCCGGTCCGACCCCCAGCAGGCTCAGCGCAACCTCCAGGTGCCGCGGATCGGGCTTTACCCATTCGGTATCATCCGCACTGACGATCACGTCGAAGTATTGCCTCAGGCGGGTCCTCTCCATCCTTATCGCTGCGTTCGCCCTCCTGGCATTGGTGACCAGGGCGGTCCTTATGCCCATGTTCCGGAGTATCCCTAGCATCTGGTCCACCCCTTCATAGGGCTTTATCAAGTCGAGCTTTGTCCTGTCGTAGACCTCGCAGCACTCGAAGTAGAGGTCAAAGTCATAGATTCCAAGGCTTGCCATGTACTCCGCGATCACTGAAAAGCCCTCGTATTCCCCCTTGCTCCTGATGAACAGATCCAGGAGTTCGAGCCCATTGCCCCTGCCCAACCGGGCCGCCACCGCCCTGCATGCCCCAACCTGCGCGTACACGAAGTCCATCAGCGTGTTGTCCATGTCAAAGAGCACTGCCTTTATGCTGCTCAACCCTTGAACCCCAACCCTATCAGCTCTCTGCAGGCTTCCAGGTCTTTCTTAAACCCATCGGCTACCTTTTCATCGAGGAAGAGTGCCTTGAGTTGCTCCGTGTCCCTCTTGCCCCTGAACTCACCGTAAATTACGGCGGAGTTCATCTTGATCAATGCCAGCACGCTTGCAAGGTCGGCTATCAGCCTGCACAGCTGCGATCCTGTGCATGATGACTCGCGCGGGATCTCCTTTGGCATCTCGAACAGGAAGTGGTCGATGCCCTCGGCGTCGCAGATGTCAGTCATCGCGGCGTCTGCGGTTAGCATGACGATCTGTGCGTTCCTCTCGCGGGCGCATTTCGAGACGGTCCTGGCTATTATCCTGTCCCCCTCCCCCTCTTCGCCAGTGAACCTCTCCGATGCCTCGACTGATATGGCTGCTGCAAGCGCCTTCAGCTCCTTGTTCGCGAACCTGTATGCCTTCCTCGACTTTTTCATCCTCCTGTTCACCAGCTCGTCCAGCATCCACCTATCGTACGGCGCCGCTTTCTTCATCTGGATCACCTGTTCCTGCGTGTACTTGTAGTTGTGGACGCTCGTTATCTCGTCCCTGACCGTGCTGACTATGATGCAATCCTTCGGGTCAAGCAGCCCTGTGTTGGAGACAAACCTCCTGTATATTATGTTGGTGTCAAGCGCGAAGAGTGCGTTCTTGTGCGCCCTGTACGCCTTTAGCTTCTCCCTGAATTCCTCCATGTTCGCGAAGCCCAGTATCCCGCTGCTCATCATGCACTCGAGGATGTCTGCATACGAGGGCCCCTCGAGGTACGGATCTTCATCCTTGATTCCGAAAGATTCTGGTGTGAGGGATGTGGACAGCCTGTATTTTCCGTTGAAGCTTGCGCATCTGAAGAGCGGAATGTGGGTGATCGGGTAGGCGAGATCTAAATCCCCTGCGAATAGGTTCACGAGTATCTGGATCTCTTCCTCGTTCAGGGTTAATGAGGGCCTGCTTGCTGAGCTCACTGCTTCCCCACACCCGCCTCTTCAATGAAGTCTCGGAGGGTCTGCCTGCCCAGCGGGATCATCATGTAGGGCCTTGCGGAGTCGCTGGTGTCGTCTATCTGCAGGTAAAATATGTGATCGACCCCGACGTTATTCAACGGCACCAGCGCCCCGGCCACTAGGGCCTTCCTCCCTGGGGTTATGTCCACGGCAATCTTATTTCCAGAAGCCTTCCATTCCTTGATGATCTCGGTTATCTTTCTGCCCGCCTCGATGAAGCCCCCGTCCCTGACAATTTCGCTCCGTATCTCCGGCTGGAAGCCGTATTTGGCTGAGACTGCCCTGATGCCGGCTGAAGCCGCTTCTAGACAATCAGCAGTGCCCTCTTCCGCGAATATGACGACCTCATCCGGCTGGTAGCCCCTTTCCCTTACCACTGCGTAGTACGAATTCACCAGTGCCCATCCGCTCCTCCCCAGCATCGTGATGTATTTGCACCCCAATCAGAACAGCCTCCTGGTCAGACGCTTGGCCCTTCGCCCTGCAAATCCAAGGTGCCGGGCGGATCCTCTGCACCCGCGCGCCGATTGATCCGATCCGGCTCCTGGCTTAGGTCCATCCTTATCCCGGGTCATGTTCTCATCATCTCCTTCTGCCCTTTGCGCTCTTCAGGTTTTGCCCAACTGGGGCCTTTTCGGCCATGATGATCCATGAGCTTTTCAGGCTGCCGCCGCAGATTGGGCAGCCGCGCCTCTTGCATGCCGGGCAGACCCTCGCCCTGGTGCCGCAAGTTGTGCACACAGCTTCGACAACAGGAAGGCAATCGCGCCCCTCTATCATCCTCCCGCAAAATTCACAAGAAGAGAACGTTATGAACAACGGGACCACCGGAAACATGTCTCTCGCCATCAATATTTAAATATGATTTATTTAATTTGTTTAATATATTTAATTTTGGGATCGGGCTTCGAAGCCATTGATCAGCAGGGTGTTCCTGCCCTTCTCCGTAAGACGTACCTTGCTGTTCCTCCCCCTCCCGTCCACCACCAGCAATTCCTTCTCCTCAAGCGGCCTGATGTACCTGCTCTCTAGTATGACATGCCCGTATGGCTTTGACTTGCCTTCAACCGAGAAGAGGCCCTTCTCCAGGCAGCTCTTCAGCAGCTGGCTCTTCTTGGGATCTCTTAACTGGTCCACCAGGACAAGGAAGTTCAACTCATCTGGCGTAGGCAGGTCGATCGAGTAGTGCGGCACTATCTCGATCTTGGAGAGGCCAGCCGAGTTCTGCGCCCTATTGGGATCTACTACCTCGATGTACCTCTCAGGGTAGGCGTAGTAGGCGCTCACGCCCTTCTTGAATGTGAGTGTTGCGAAGTGGCATGCGACACCCTGTATCGACCCTCCCGAGGATATGTTCACGAAAACATGGTTTCCGGATTCCAGCTCCCCCTCTATTATCTTCCTGCATGTGTAGATCAGCTTGAATAGGTCCAGCTCTGCCCTGTGGATCTGGTACGGCTTCTGCGCCCTTTCAAGCTCTTCGACTATCCTCTCTTGGCAATTGAGACCCCTCTGGTTGCTGTCCTGCCTGACAATCAGGTGGATCCTCTCTCCTTTCATCATCATGAACGGGAGAACGACCCTGTCGATCTCGAAGCCAACCGGCGCGATGTGGGCCCTCTCAGGGAACCTTCCATTGGCGATGCTTTGAGACATAAATTAAGTATGCTTAATAATTTATTTATGTTTATTCTATAAGTAGGCCAAAAGGGTGGGCTGCTTGGGCAACCTCAAGGCGATAGTCGACGAGTACATGAGCATGGCGCGGGGCATAGACGAAATGTGCACCCGGTGCCTGAGGACCGAGCGGTGGGGCGGCAGCGTCACCCTGATGGTCGTGGACGCCGCATTCACGTCGATAGGGCTGAACTATTTCACGGCAGTCGTGCCGAAGGTTGACTATTTCAGGAGGGAGTTCGTGGAGGCTGGGCGAATCAAAACGCTAAAGGATCTGGCAGAGTCCGGCACCGACGAACTGCTGGAGGTCTGGAGGAACCGGAGGTCCTGGGAGGCTGCGCGGGGGATCGCGTCTTACCTCTCCGCTCTCCCCTACGGGACAGACCGGGAAGCGCTCAGGTCTTGGGCCAGATCGTCTTCCCTGGTAAACTGGAGGCTGGACCCCGTTGGGCGCATAAGAGGGGTCGGGCTCGTCACATACCAGTACCTCAGGATGATGGGGGGCGTCGACACGGTGATGCCAGACAAGATCGTGAAGCGCGTGATAAACGAGATGCTGGTCAAAGCCGGAGAGGAACCAGTAGAGGACAATATTGCGTTCATATTGAAGGCGGAGGAGATCGCCAAGCGGACGGGGTACCGCCCGATCGACCTCTGCTGGATGACCTGGATGATCCAGCCCGAGGGGAAGATCATGAGGATGGACAAGTACTCGGGATTGCTCCACATGATCTGAGCCGAGCGGAAGCGCTCGCAATATGCCCAGCCGGCGCAGAAGGGCTGCAGCTACTCTACAAGCAGGAGGCCGTAGAAGGAGGGCTTCGCATCCCTGCCCTTGCAAACGCCGATCTTGTAGCCCGCCTTTGCCGCTGTGGCGAAGACGTCGATGCCGCACCCCTCCATTGAGGGCCTCAGCTTCTCAGGGTGGATGCACGATTCGAGGTTGCACTCCTCGCAGTATGGGCAGCCGTCTGTGGCCAAGGCAAAAGCCTTGTAGTGCCCCCTCAGGAAGGCCTCGCGCTCCAGCCTGAGCATCAGGTCGTGGCAGAACAATGAGAACTCGCTCAAGTCAGGGGGCTCAATCCTCACCAGTATCGCGTGCCTGTACTCGCCTAGGACCCTGCTGAACTCCTCCGGGGTAGGCGAAAACGGAGGGCAAGCCAGGGATCTTCCGTAGCCGTCGCATCCGTACTGGCACTTAAGCCTCACCCAGTTGCCGACGACCACTTCTTTTGCCTCTATGACCCTCGCATCCTCCGCACCCAGCGACACGGCGACCCTGCAAAGCTCAGCGAGCCTCTCCCCCTCTTCGCATTCGGACAATTGGCGCCCCCTGCCTGCTGTCTAATTCCTTGCGCCAACAAATTAAGCATTGGCTTTTGGAAGGGCGCCTCAAGTCAATGGTGGGAAAAACTCGGGTCGCCCTCCCCATGCCACTCGGCAACTGGGATCTCGCGCCAAAGACCTATATTGACCAGTTTCGCTGGGATCCAGTCAGGACTCGGCAGGTGCGGCGTGGATCAGGCGGGTCTCCCGACCAAGATGTTGTCCTTGACCCTGAGCAGCCTCACGTCTATGATCTCCCCAATCCCCCCGTTCGCCTCAACCACAGTGATCAATCTCTTGCCGCTAGGATCAACCGCTAGCATCTCGCCCTTTAGCCAGCCAGGCCCGACTATCCTTGCCCTTACCCTTTCCCCGCGCCTGTATGGGTTCCTTATGGCCCGCTCTTTCCTCATCCCAAAGTCGGAGGGCTTGAGGACCAGCTTGACCCCATGCTTGCCCTCCAGCCACCTCAGGCGTTCATAAAAATCGTACCAGCTGATGTACCTTATCCGCCGGTCTTTCCTGCCAAACCTGTGCCTCTCGCACTTCTGAATCCCCAGAGGGGGCCACCTCTTCCCTGCGCCGAGGCTCTTTGCCCAATCGATGAGGCCGTCCAGCTCGCATGTGTTTATCGGGTTGACCCAGACTGGGGCTATCAGCATGTCGATCCCGGCGTTCCTGACCGCATATTCAGCCATTTCCATAATCCTGGCAGGGCTGTACGATCCGGTGCCGGAGAGGTCCTTCGCCAGGGCAGGGTCCAACGCGTCCAGGGAAAGGTTGATCCGGGAGAGGCCTGCCGCCCCGAGATCGTCGAGGATCCGTTCGCTCAGGAGGTAGCCATGGGTCTGCATCGACACCACTTCGACCCCTCTGGTGGAAGACAGCTCGTGGACCAGGTCGGATATCCTTGGGTAGGTTAGGGGATCCCCCACGGTGTCGATATGCGCCTCGACGCCCTTCCCCTTCATGCTGGCCACGGGTCTGAACCACTCCATCAGGTGATCTAGATCCACTATGTACTCAGCATTCCTCATCGTTGACTTCGGCCCGGCGTCGGTGGAGCAGAATATGCAGTTCAGGGGGCAAGCCGTTGAAGGCCTCACCTGTATCACATTCGTCCCCCTGTCTATCAGTCCGAAAGATATTGCCCCTATCAGCGGCACGTCTTGGGGAACTTTGTATGTCGTAGCCAATTCTGCCCCACCCCATTACAGCCACAATCGCCTCCTATAAAAGGGATTTTGGAACCGGTTCGGAAGGAGATCGGGAGTACAATTTATTAGGGGTCTGATCTGCTCTTATCCTCATGTCCGACAGGGTGTTTTCGATGAGCGGGCTGGAAGTGATGTTCTCCCCAAGGAGCATTGCAGTTGTAGGGGCATCCAAGAACCCCAAGAAGATAGGATACGAGCTCGTCAGCAACATCCTCACTGGGGGCTACGAGGGGAAGCTCTACCCCGTCAACCCTGAGGGCGCGGATGTGATGGGGCTGAAGTCATACACTTCCGTCAGGCAGATCCCTGGGGAGGTCGACCTGGCGGTGATAGCAGTCCCAGCCGCGTATGTGCCGGACGTACTGATGGAATGCGGTGAGAAGGGGATCAAGGCTGCCCTGATCATCAGCTCCGGATTCAGGGAGGTCGGGAACCTGGATCTCGAGGAGAGGCTGGTCCAGACCGCCAGGAAATACGGCATGCGGATATTGGGCCCTAACATCTTCGGCCTCTACTATGCGCCGTCAAAGATGAACGCGACCTTCGGCCTTTCCAGGGTCTTCCCGGGCAGGATAGCTTTCGTGACGCAGAGCGGCGCCCTGGGCATCGCGATGATGGGGTGGACGAACCTTTACAGGATCGGCGTCTCTGCCGTAGTGAGCATGGGCAACAAGGCAGACATCGAGGAGGCAGACGTCCTGGACTTCTTCTCGGAGGACAGGAACACCGGGGCCGTCCTGATGTACATCGAGGGCGCCAAGGACGGGAGGCGGCTTCTCGACTCTATGCGCAGGTCGAGCCTGAAAAAGCCGGTGATAGTGCTCAAGTCTGGAAGGACTGGCGCTGGCGCCTCTGCAGCCTCTTCGCACACAGGATCCCTGGCCGGGTCTGACGCGGTCTACGACGCAGCGTTCAGGCAGTGCGGGGCCCTCAGGGCGTCCGATCTAGCCCAGGCTTTCGACTGGGCGAAGCTGATGACTCTTCAGCCTCCCCCGCTGAACGACAACTGCCTCATCATAACAAACGGCGGCGGGGTTGGCGTCATGGCTGCAGACGCCTGCGAAGAGTCTGGAGTGCCTATCCGGCAGCTGCCAGAGGATCTCCAGCTTGAATTCAAGCGCCTCATGCCTGTCTTCGGGAACTCGAAGAACCCGGTGGACCTGACAGGGCAGGCGTACGAGGAGAGCTATGCCAAGTCGGTCGAGCTTGCCCTGAAGGACCCGAGGATAGGGTCTGTCATAGTGCTCTACTGCCAGACCGCGATAACTGATCCCGTATCCATCGCCAAGGCAATCGCGGACGGCTGCGAGGCGCACGGCTGCGAGAAGACTGTAGTGACGAGCTTCATCGGAGGCACCCAGTGCAACGAGGCGATGCAGAAGCTTGACGAGCGGGGCATGCCTTCGTATCCGATACCTGAGAGGGCCGTTTCTGCACTAGCAGCCTACTACAGGTGGCAGAGGTACAGGTTGAAAAAAGGGCAGCCTAGTCCCACCACTTCTTCTCAAGCGGCATCGCAAGTATCTCCTTGATCTCGAGCCGCTTGGTCTTGTCCCTGGAGAAGACGGTTCCGGGGAAGGTTGACCTCAACACGATGGCTGTGTCTGCACCATCGCCGCTGCCACCGACGCCTATCACGTCCTTGTATGGCTCCAGGACCCCGCACTCGACCGCGCAGAGGACGACCTCGACTGCGACCTTCATCCCCTGGCCAAAGGCGTATAGGGTGTCCCTGAAGGTCTTTTCAGGCGTCGGGATCTCTGCCTCGGATCCCTCGTACAGGGAACCGTGGAGCATATAAGGTGCAGAATCGAGCACGATGGCCCCGAGGTTCTCCAGCTCCTCCTTGGCATTCGGGTCCATGCACGGCCACTCGAAGCCCATCTCCCTCCTGTACGGCCCGTCGGAGACGCAGACTATCCTGGCCTCGTCCCTGAGCGCCCTCGCGAAATCCAGCGCGGTCTTCCCTGTCGAGCTCGCGACCACAAGGTCCCTTATGCCGCTCCTCTCGATGTGCTTTGTGACCGCCTCCACCACCAGGTCAGTGTTCTGCGGCCCAGGCCTCTCGAAATAATAAACCTCGCGCATCTTGAAAGTCATAACCGTCCCCACTACAATTTGCTGTGCTGCCTTTTAAAAAGGATCTTGCTCTAAAAGGTTATATAACACCTTGAAACACCTTAAGGCAGTGCTTGATATGGCCCTCGACGAACTCGACATGAAGATAATCAATGCGCTGCAGAAGGATGCGAGCCTTTCGTACTCGGAACTTGCGCGGCAGCTAGGCCAGAACGAGTCCACTATAAGGAAACGGGTGCTGACGCTGAGGGAACGCGGCGTGATCAAGAAGTTCACCATAATCGTCGACAACCTCAAGATCGGGTACAACACCATTGCAGTGGTGGGCTTCGATGTCGATCCGGGCATGCTCCTTGAGGTCGCCCAGAAGCTGTCGGAGCTCGAGGAGGTCCGGTACGTAGCCACCTCGACCGGCGACCACATGATCATGGCAGAGATATGGGGCAGGGACGGGCGCGAGCTGTCGCAGACGCTCTCAAAGATAGGCTCGATCCAGGGAATCAAGAGGATCTGCCCTTCGATCCTGCTGGAAAAGGTAAAAGAATAGCCCTTTTTCCGTCTTTGGTCTTCCGCCTCACTTCACTCCTTGTGCCTCTTGAGCAGAAGCGAGTTCGACACCACCGAGACTGAGCTGAGGGACATCGCAAGCGCTGCTATCTCAGGCCTGAGCGTCAGGTATGGGTAAAGTATGCCAGCCGCAATCGGTATGCCTGCAGAGTTGTAGGCGAGGGCCCAGAACATGTTCTGCCTGATCTTGCTCATGGTCTTCCTCCCGAGCCGGATCGAAGAGACGACGCCCAGCAGGTCATCCCTCGTCAGGATTATCCCGCCCGCCTCCTTCGCTATCTCGGTCCCGCTGCCGATCGCTATGCCAACGTCAGCTTGGGTCAGCGCCGGTGCATCGTTTATGCCGTCGCCCACGAATGCGACCACCCTCCCCTCGGACTGGAGCATGGAGATCCTCTGCGCCTTCTCCCCTGGGGAGACCTCCGCGAAGTACTTCTCAATACCGATCTCCCTGCAGATCGCCTTCGCGACCCTCTCGTTGTCGCCGGTGATCATGTAGACCTCGAGCCCCTCTTTCTTGAGCCCCTCCACGGCCTCCTTGGCATCAGGCTTGGGCCTGTCGATCATTGCTATCATCCCGACGACCTTGCCCCCCAACGCCAGTATTGAGACCGTCTTGCCCTCAGACTCGATCCTTGCGGCTACTCCTTCAGCCCCATCCATTGCGATCCCGAGCCTGCCCATGATCTTCCTGTTCCCGATCGCAGCCTCCTTGCCGTCAACCTTGCCCCTAATCCCCTCCCCGGGGAAAGCCTCGAACTCCTCGAGCCTGTAGCGCGGGAGCCCTGCTGCCCTCTCCATCACCGCAGCTGCGAGCGGGTGCTCCGATCCCCCTTCGAGCGTGGCGGCTACCCTCAGGATCTCCTCCTCCCCAACCCCTGCAAGGTCAACGACCTCCACGACCGATGGCTTCCCGGCAGTCAGGGTCCCTGTCTTGTCGAAGACGACCGTGTCGAGCTTCCTGACCGCCTCGAGTACCTCCCCGCCCTTTATCAGGATGCCCATCTCCGCCCCTTTCCCGATCCCCACCATTATTGCCGCCGGGGTGGCCAGGCCCAGGGCGCACGGGCATGCTATCACAAGGACTGAGACAGCCATGAGCATGGAGAACCCGATCCCCTTCCCCAAGAGCATCCAGGCTATGAATGTGATCAGCGCGATCGATACCACGGCAGGCACGAAGCGCGAGGCGACGTAGTCTGCGAACCTCTGGATCGGCGCCTTCCTGGCCTGGGCCTCCTCCACGAAGCTGATGATCTGCGCCAGGAACGAGTCCCTCCCGACCCTCTCGACCCTCACCCTTATCAAGCCCGTCTTGTTGATCGTCCCCCCGATCACGGAGCCGCCCTCCGCCTTGTCGACCGGCACGCTCTCGCCAGTCACCATCGACTCGTCCACAGCGGCGCTCCCAGAGATTATTGTGCCGTCCGCAGGGATCGCCTCGCCCGGCCTTACAACCACCTCGTCCCCAGGCGCGAGCTCATCCACCGGGACTTTCCTCTCCTCGCCGCCCTTGACCACCGAGGCGTACTTCGGCTGGAGCTCCATAAGCTTCCTTATCGACATGGATGCCCTCGACTTTGCGGCATCCTCGAGGTACCTGCCGAGCAGCACGAAAGTTATCAGCATCGCAGCCGCGTCGTAGTAGAGGTCCCCCGCTGCGAAGAATGTGTTGTATACGCTGTAGAGGTAGGTCGCAGTGGCGCCCAGCGCCACGAGCACATTCATGTCGGGCACCCCCCTTCTGAGCGACTTGTAAGACCCTATGTAGAACGGGCTGCCGCCGACGACCAGGACTGCAGTCCCCAGCAGGAACAGGATGATTGAGCGGTAAGGCAGGTCCATCAAGAACATGCTGATGACAAAGATGGGGATGGTCGCGACAAGGCTGAAGAGGAACCTGGGCCTGAACCTGCTTCCCTTGGTGGCGGTGCCTCCCTCCCTTATCATGGGGGTGTAGCCGAGTCCCTTGATCGCGTCCCTGAGCTCTGATGCAGAAGCCACCGACGGGAGGTATTCCACGATGACCAGCTTCGTCGCAAGGTTCGCGTTGACAGCCACAACGCCGTCCTTCTCCAGCAGCCCCTCCTCCAGCGCCCTTATGCACGACGCGCACCTCATGTCCTCGACATAGAATGCGATCCTCTCGGCAACAGGCTTGTAGCCCGCCTCCTCGATCGCCCCCTTGATTGATCTGGCATTCGCCAGCGAGGGGTCATACTCGACTATTGCAGTCCCAGATCCGAAGCTGACCTCCGCCTTGTGCACCCCTTTCAGCGCAGCCAGCGACTTTTCGATGTTCAGCGCGCACGTTGCGCAGTGCATCCCTTCGATCCTGATCGACGCTTTCTTCCGCATGAGTGATCAATCGCAGTGTTTTTCTATTAAGCCTTGCATACCCCTTCCATTGGAGCCCGACGCTTAATTCCGACTGGAGATGAATGAAGAGCATGCCCCTCCCCCACTGGATGGTAAGGCTGATCATCCGCCTCTTCCCGAAGAGGTTTTCCATAGCGAGGCTGAGCAAGATCCCGGTCTTCGGGAGCCTGATAGACCTTGCGTTCTTCGACAAGGACCGGATAATGTTCATACCGAGGGTCGTCGATCTCGACGCCAACTTCGCGGAGCCGGAGAGCATCCCCCTCCCCTACGCTGTAGCCGAGCACTTTGTGAAGATCGCGGATCACCACTGGGTAATGAACTTCTGCATCTGCAGGGTCTCCAACGGGTGCAGGGACTACCCCCGGGAGCTCGGGTGCCTCTTCCTTGGGGAGGCTTCACAGAGGATCGACCCGAGCCTGGGGCGCAGGGTGACGAGGGAGGAGGCTCTGGAACACCTGAGGAGGTGCAGGGAAGCCGGGCTCGTCCACCTGGTGGGGAGGAACAAGCTCGACTCGCTGTGGCTCGGGGTGAAGCCCGCGGATCGGCTCCTCACGATCTGCAACTGCTGCCCCTGCTGCTGCTTGTGGAAGATGATCCCTGACCTCTCGGTTAAGATAAGGAGGAAAGTGGCGCGGATGCCCGGGGTGGAAGTGAAGGTCGACCGGGAGAAGTGCAGGGGCTGCGGGGCCTGCACAGGGGTGTGCTTCGTCAATGCAATATCCCTCGAGGGCGGCAAGGCGCTCATCAGCAGCGAGTGCAGGGGCTGCGGGAGGTGCGCAGAGTCGTGCCCCAACGGCGCTATATCAGTGACGATCGCCGACAGCGACTACTTGAGGGAAGCGATATCGCAGATCTCTTCTGCCGTCGAACTCTGACCCTATTTCTTGAGGTACTTCTCCGGGTCTCTGTCGAACATCTTCTTGCAGCCCGGCGCGCAGAAGTAATACGCCTTCCCCTTGTACTCGCTCCTGAACTTCGCAGACTTCTCGTCCACTTCCATTCCGCAGACTGGATCTATCGCCATAAGGATCAGTGAATGATATCCCGGCGCGCCTAGAAAAGCCTATCCCGCAATTTTCGGTCGGGTTAAGCCAAAGGCGGCGCCCCTGGGGTTACAGGTGATCGTGAGATTCGACAGAGCGCGACCGTAACCCCGAGGAGTCCTATGGCGATAAAATCTCACCCATGCCCTTTTAATAAACTATTTGTTTCATATGGAACAATCAGCTATTTCCTGTAGAGCTCCCTCCTCCTGGCTTCGAGCAGGTCGTTGGGCTGCCCCATGTACTCTGCAGCCGTGATGACCTTGCCGCCGTCCGCCCCCTCGGTGATTGCCTGGATGTACTCCCTGAACTTGAGGTCCCTGAGGAAGTGGTGGTCCACTACGGCCTCCTTGACGCCGCTGGTGATTATCTGCCTCAGGTTCCTTATGGCTGAGTCCAGCTGATCCCTCGAAGTCCTGTAGCCCAGCATGTACGTCATCGGCCCGTCGATTATCGCCAGGTCGGGCTTCTCCTTCAGTAGGAATGATGCCTGATCCTCATGGATCGGCCCCTCCACGTCCGACGTGTGGATCACCTTCATCCCTTCGGACTCGACCATTGTCTGGATCACATACCCGAGGGCGCTGTTCGATCCATGGAAGACCGCCCCGGAGAAGGAGACCTTGGTCCTGCCGAAGGCGAAGGATTTGCCGTCCGCAATCTCGACCCTGCTTGCCCTCCCCTTCACCATCCCGAGGAAGAGCGGGGCCCTGAAGTCCCTCTGGCTCCTGTTGATGTCGTTGTTCGGATCCTTGACCAGCACCGTCTTGCCCCCGTATATCTCGAGCGGGATCACATCCCCCGGGTCGTGGTGATCGTAGTGGTAATGCGAGATGACCAGGACGTCCGCTTCCATCCCCCTCTCGGCGATCCTCTCCGCTGCCTCCCCCATCCTCTCGATTTCGGTCGGGTGGGGTGGAAGCCCAAACCTGTTGGGCGCCAGCGCGACCCCCGGGTCTATCATCACCTTGACGTCCGGGGTCTCCACGAAAGTGCACATTGACCTGACCCCCATGCTGTCGAAAGCCAGCAGCTCTACCTTCATATCTCCGTCTCCCCTCCTGATCTCCTAAAGGCAGGAAATAAATTGAACTGTCGCCGCCAAACTCCGCACAGCGCTTTTTAATGGGCTCAGATCTACCTGATCTGTGCATCAAATGTACGGATGGATAGGCGAGATCTTGCCTGCAGAGGCAACGGGCAGTGTATCCACTCGGGCATTGGAAGTGAGGTCCAGGCACGCCCCGCTCTGCATACTCTGCAGGGGCGGGAGGCGCCTCTGCGGGAAGGCGGTCTGCCCCATCGAGCTCAAGGCAAGGGCACTGATAAGCAATTCGGGGGCGGTAATGAGGACCGAGCTTTCGGGATCGTCCCCGCCTTCGGTCTTCGTGGGTCGCTACGGGTACCCGAAGGTCTCAATAGGGCCCATGGTCCCGCCTGTTTACGGGGACACTTCTGTGATGGACGTCCCCGAGTCCTGGCTATTTGAGAGCATACCTTCCATCGTCAACTACAGGTACTCGCTTGTGAGGGGGACCGCAAGGGTTGAGGTGGACGCCGCAAGGAGGGGAGGGCGCCTCGTGGACTCGCTCCAGGAGCTTTCGATGGGCGCAGCCCCGGCAGACGCAGAGGTCACTTTCGCCAAACCCCCTGCAGGAAGGATCTCGATAGACGATAACTCCCAGCCGTTCGGGCCGTCCGCGCCCCTGAAGCAATTCTCGATCTCCGCCGTCAAGGTCGACCACAGGATCGAGAAGGCATTCTACGACGGGGATTGCTTGGCTTCAGAAGCCCTCTACGATCTCTACAATTCGGGCGTGGAGGTCTCCAAGCTCCAGCGTGCCTTCAGCATGGGCGTCTTCGGCGTCCAGAAGAACAGGCGCCTCGTGCCCACCCGGTGGAGCATAACCGCGGTCGACAGCATCCTCTCGCAGAGGCTGATCGACGAGGTGAAGAGTTATGAGACGATCGACAAGTACCAGGTCTACTTCTGGAAGCACCAGCACAACACATTCGCCGCCATCCTGCTGCCCAGGGCCTGGTCTTTCGAGTGGATGGAGGCGTGGTTCCCGGGGACCTTCTGGAACCAGGAAGGGACCTCTGCGGCAGTAGAGGGCGACTATGAGGGGTACGGCGGCAGGAAGACATACCCAGGGATAGGCGGGTGCTACTTCTCGTGCAGGCTGGGGGTGGCGGAGCACCTTAAGTCGATCCGTAGGCAGGCCGCCGCGCTCGTGGTGAGGGAGATCATGCCCGAGTTCCCGCTCCCGTTGGGCGTTTGGTTCGTGAGGGAGAACGTCCGCGCAATGTTCAGGAAGCCGCACAATGAGTTCGACGACCTCCCCTCTGCGCTGCGCCACCTGGGCGGGCTGCTCCGGGTGCCTCTTGGGAAGTGGATCTCGAAGAGCACCATCTTGAGGGATTCGTTTTTACAGCGGAGGATGGACGAGTACTTCAAGGCAGGAGGTCTGTGATGGCAGCCAGGGCATACGCAAAGTGCAAGACGGTCCTCTCCAGGAGCCGCCTTCCGGGTCTTGACTATACATTCAACCCGTACGTAGGGTGCGGTCACGGCTGCTTGTACTGCTACGTCCCAGACCTGTTCAGGGGGAAATTCGCCCGGTGGCCAGCCAAGGTCGAGGCGAAGGATGGCGTGCTCGAAAAGCTCAGGTCTGAAATCAGAAAGTCGAAGCCTGGGGTAGTCGGAATCAGCACCTCGACGGATCCATACCAGCCGTTGGAGGCAGATCTCGGGATCGTCAGGGAGGCCCTCGAGATATTCAAGGGCGCGGGTTTCCCTGTTTCGATCCAGACAAAGTCCCCCTTGGCCCTCAGGGATCTCGACGTGCTAAGGAGCATGGAAGCCGAGGTGGGTTTCACGATCGCTTCGCTGAGGGGGGAGTTCAGGGATATGTTCGAGCCAGGCGCCCCTGACCCTGCATCCCGCCTCCGCGCCATCGGTCAACTGAGCAGGGCCGGGATCAAGACATGGATCTTCTATGGGCCCATAATCCACGGGTTCAACGACTCAGATGATGATATCAACGGGATCGTGGAGGCTGCGGCAACGTCTGGCAGCAGGCTGCTCTACGACAGGATAAACCTGAAGCCGCTCGTCAGCCTCAGGCTCAGGAGCGTCATGCCAGGCAGCTACTTCGAAAGCATTGCCACGTTCGATTACCGCAGCGTGTACCGAAAGATCCAGGCGCGGTGCAGGGAATTGGGCGTCTCGTCTTCGCCTGCCTTCTGAGCCCGAGGCCGCCCTGTATTTGTCTTGTTGTTTTTCAGTTATTCTGTTAAATAGAAAAAGAATATAAACTTCCTTCCAGAATTATATAACGGTATATATGGGGTATTGGAAAGTATGACCGGCAGCCGACCCTATAGGCTGCTCTCCTCCTTCGCTGGAGGTTCAAAACGATCAAAGAGAGGAGTGTCCCCTATTATCTCCACAATCTTCTTGTGCACTATCACTATTGTGGCAGTTGCCGCGATATCCCCACTGATCTCCTCGCGCCTCTCTTCGCCTGTGCCTTCGATCGCTGTCACTAAGGCGGTCCTCCTGAAGCAGGACAATTACCTCCTCCTCATAGTCAATTTGAAGAACACCGGCAGTTGCCCGCTGACCCTCAGCTGCACGCTCTACGACTCTGCTTTGACCCCGTACTCTGCAGGATCGGCGCAGACCATAGCCCCCCAAGGGTCGGCTTCGTTCGTGCTTGAGAGCCAGACGCTTGGCAGCACATTCAGCATAGGGAACGAGTACAGGATAGATCTGACTGATGCGAATTACGGAAGGATGGCAGAGGTGAGGGTCTTTTGCATGGGCAGGTGAGCAGAAGAAAGGATAAGGGGATAGTCCCAATACTTGCAGTGGCAGTGCTGATGGGAATAGCCTTCCTCACGACGGGTATCTTCGCGGTCGAGTTGAACAGAGTCGTTTACAACCCGTCCCCTGAGGATTTGATCATCCAGGACGCCATGCTGATGAAGCACTACGGGTACGCCTCATTCAAGGTCACAATCCGCAGCAACACAGACCGTGAGCTTGCCCTGTCCGTCAGCGTGATCGGGGAGGACGGCCTCCCTGCGATAAGGGTGGACAACGTGCGCGTTCCCCCCAGGGGCGAGACAACAGTCAGCTCCTCAGGGTTGGTTGGCAGCAAATTCTTCGTGGGCAATGGCTACGCAGTCAAGGTCTCTGGCGGAAGCGACATTGGGACTTCGGGGGTGGTCGAGTGCAAGGGCGTCGAGTTCTCAAGGAATAAGCTCATCATACTTGCCATTGATGGCTTTTCCGCGATCGTTGGCTACAATGGCGTGACCAATTTCTCTGCAATAGTCGCAGGGGCTGAGGATGCCGCAATAAGGCTTGGGATACCATACGAGAAGGTCACTACGATGTCTAGGTGGCAGTCGATACTTGCAAACCCTATGGACGGTATTATGGTAATCAACCCATATGGCGGCGGGACCCCGGTGCCTCCGCAGGGGGTAGACAGCCCCCAGCAGTTCCTCAGGAACCTGAGTTACATCATTGGCAACCACAGCTGGACTTGGGTCCATGTGGGCGGAAAGCCGTTCTCGCTCCTTTCTGACGGCTCCCGCAAGGTCAGCCTCAATTCTGACAAGGGGATAGAATGGTTCTTCAACACTGACCACGTCACGATCTCTTCCAGCAATGCACCGATGGAGCTGGTTGACTGCGTGCTCACTGAGACAGACGGTAACAGCCTGAACTACTTCCTCACCGTCACCAATTTCAGGACTCTGCCAGACGAGATGCGGTTCGGATACCCGATCGTCCTGCCCCCGTCCGACCTGCCCCAGACCAAGTTCGTTTTCTACCAGAAGCGAGATGGCGACAGCCAGACCGCTGCGAGGAGCTTCATCATCGGATCAGGGTACTACGTGCACTGGGGCGGGCCGAGCAACCTCCTGAGCGAGTTTGAAACCGGTTCTCTCTCGCTGATGCTCGCGCTTTACACCAACCTTAGGTGATGGGCATGACCAGGGGCAGGCGGGGCGTCTCTGAGGTAGTTGCTACGCTTGCGCTACTCACAATCACTCTGGTCGCGATGGCGATATACATCCAAGGCTTCAACCTGTATTACTCGGGGCAGACAGGGCTGCTCTCCGGCATATTCAGGGCTGGAAGCGAGCAGAACTACGAGCGGCTCTCGATCGTCTATGCCTTCCAGAATGGGTCGGGCGCGAACACTGCGCTCTACCTGGTAGTCTCGAATTACGGTGCAAGGAATGCGACCATAGATCGGGTGGTGATAGACACCAACATCACTTCATTCTCGCCCCAGACTATCCCGGTCGGGCAGGTCTCAGTGATCAGGGTAAATGTCAGCCTCTCGACCGAATCCGTCCACGTCATATCGCTGATCACCGAGAGGAACAACGTGATCTCTGCAGAGTTCAGGGTGTGATCGGTATGGCCAGGCAATCTCTCCACAAGGACAGGAAGGGCATAACTAACGTCATAGGCGCCATACTCTTCGTCTTGGCAATCGTGGCGCTCACCTCAATAATCGCAATAGTGGCAGCCGAATACTCCTCGTATGTCAGGAGCGCAGACTACTTGAGCAACCTCGAAAGGGAGCGCTCTTCTGAGTCGCTGTATTTCACTTACGCCGCAGGCAACCCGCTCAGGTTGAACATTACCAACACCTGCAGCTCCTCGATAAAGATCACCCAGATCGTCGTGCACAACAAGACGAGCAACTCCCTCGTGATCAACCCCATCGCCTCGATCCCCATAGTTCTTAACCCGGGCATGACCGAGTACAATTACAGCATCACTGGGATCGATACCGCACGCTCCAATGCCACCATCATGATAATCACATCGAGGGGCAATGCGTTTGTCATAGTTGTTGAAGGGGGTAATGTAATATTCAGAAACTGAACTCGAACTCGAAAATTGACAAGAGATACCTGACTAGGGAGTTCACCCTGCACAAGGCAGGCGACTTCGTCCAGCCCCTGCCAAAGGATGCCGAGCTGCTTGAGGAGTATGCGGTGGGCGGGGCAAAGGTCGGGATATACCAGGTCCTTGGGGACGGGTATTACTGGGTCACCGAGCCCCCCATGGGCGAGGAGGACATGTACGTCTATAACCTCCTCATGAATGCGATCTACTACACGCTCCCGCCGACAGAGGAGAAGGAGCCAATCAGGATACTCGAGGAGAGGCTGAGGCACGCGGTCGAGGAGATGAAGATCGAGATCCCGCCGGAGCAGCTCGAGAAGATAAAGTACTACGTGATCAGGGACGTTCTCGGGTACGGGGTCTTCGACGTGCTGATCAAGGACGGCAAGATCGAGGACATATCGCTCGCGGGATCGAACAAGCCGGTCTGGGTCTTCCACAGGGACTACTCATACTTGGACTGGCTTACTTCCAACATAGCCTTCAACGACGAGGAGTCCCTACAATCGAGCATCATGCTCTTCGCTCACAAGGCTAAGAGGCACATCTCGACAGCCTTCCCCATCTCAGAGGGGTCGCTTCCAGAGCGGCACAGGTGCGCGCTCACCTTCGCCAACGAAGTGACCCCGTTCGGGTCGAGCCTCACCATAAGGAAGTTCAGGACCGACCCCCTCACGCTCTGCCACCTGGTCAAGTTCGGGAGCATATCGCCCCTGATGGCCGCCTACTGGTGGATGATCCTGGAGAACCGTGGGTCCACGTTCATAGTCGGTGAGATGGCAAGCGGGAAGACCACCCTCCTCAACGCGCTGGCCTCGCTACTGCCGCCGCACTGGAAGATAGTCACCATAGAGGACACGCCCGAGCTCAGGCTGCCGCACATGGGCTGGAAGCCGCTCGTCGCGAGGCACACATACTCGATCGCAGAGTCGAAGACCGAGATAAGGCTCTACGACCTGGTGAAGCTATCCCTGAGGGAGAGAGCCCAGTTCATAATCGTCGGCGAGATCAGGGGCGAGGAGGCCTACGTCTTCATCCAGGCGCTTGCCACCGGGCACGGCGGCGGGTGCACCTTCCACGGCGACTCGATCGAGTCGATGGTGATGAGGCTCACCACCCCGCCCATAAACGCATCCCCCTCATTCCTGCCCCTCATCAGCTGCGTCGCAATCTCCAGGATGCTCAGGCTCCCTGGGAAGAAGCCAATCAGGCGCGTCATCGAGCTCGACGAGATCACGGGCGTAAAGGGTCCGAACGAGGTCGCCAGCAACAAGATCTTCGAGTGGCACGTGGAGGACGACAAGCACTATCCCCTCGAGCCGTCGGCTGTCGTGAAGTCCAGCCAGAAGCTCGAGAAGATAGCAATGATGATAGGCCTCACGAAGAGGCAGATGGTCAACGAGCTCGCGAGGAGGACCAAATTCATCGAGGATCTCGTTTCCAGGAACATCCTCGAGTACGGGCAGGTCGCCGAGGAGATAAAGAAGTACTACGTCTCAAGGAAGTGATCCCAGCCAATGCCCAAAGGCCTGAGGAAGAACACCCCCCTGGCGCTCGCGCTGATCTCGGTCGCCGTCGCGTTCGGCACCCTCGCAGCCGAGCTCCTGCTCGACGTTGGCGTCATGTTCACCTTCCCGACAATAGGCGTGCTGGTTGTCACGGTCGTGCTGACGGTGATCGTAGCCCTCAGGGGGCGGCTCTACCTCGGGACCAGGGAGCCTTTCGCCTTGAAGCAATCCGAGGAGTCGAAGGAGGAGGGGAAGAAGAAGGGCGAAGGGAAGCGTTACCTCAGCCACCTGCCCTCGTGGATGGGGGACCAGCCGCTCATCCGGTACATCTCGAGGGTGCTCGAGAACTCCGTCAAGGACGAGATCCCCAAGGCGCTGATGTTCCTCAACCCCACCGTTTATTCCAAGTTCTACAGCGCCCTCTTCCTGCTGACGCTCGCAGCCCTGATGCCCTCCGGGGTCGTACTCTTCCTGGCCCTCAGGAACCCGCTCGCGCTCCTCCTTGTGCTCTCCCCTTTCATAATTGTGCTCCTGCCCATAATGGAAGTGAAGGTGAAGATCTCGAACAGGAAGAGCGACACGGGGAACGAATTCCCGTTCTTCATGGTCTATGCTGCCACGATACAAGCAGCGGGGCTCTCCCTCTTCAGCGCCCTCGACAGGCTCGCGGAGTGGCGGATACTCCCGAAGATAAAGCGGGAGGCGCTCGTCGTGAAAAGGGACTATATGTTCTTCTCCCACAACCCCCTCGCGGCGATCGAGAATGTGGCGAAGCAGCACCCGGACGAAAACGTCAAGACGATCTTCCTCGGCTACACTTCCGTACTCAGGAGCGGCGGGGACCTTGTCGTCTACCTGAACTCGAAGGTCAAGGACGGCCTCGCATCGGTGATCGAGAAGTGGAGGCGCTACGCCGAGTCCGCGAGCACGCTTGGCGAGATCTCCCTCTCGGTCTTCCTCATGTTCCCCTCCCTGCTCATCGCCATGTCTGTCGCGTTCGCGAGCAACTACAGCGTCGTGATGATGCAGCTGTACGGCTACCTTATCCTCCCGCTCCTCGGCGGGTTCATGATATTCGGGATACACTTCTCCCAGCCGAAGTTCTACGACTCGTACGACATGAACCGCGCGCTATCAATAGCCATCATAGCGGCGGCTGCATTCGGCGCCGCGACCTTCTTCCTGATCCAGCCCCTGGCGTACTGGCTGGCTGCGACCCTCCTGATATTCTCGGTGATCACGGGGGCTGAGTACCTGAGGGAGCAGAGCGAGGTCTCCAAGGTCGAGAAGGCGCTCCCGAACTTCCTGAGGGACATCACCGAGATGATGAAGATCGGGTACGACATCAGCCAGGCGCTCATCAACCTCTCGAAGCAGCGCCAGTACAACAAGGTCTTCGACAGGCTCCTGAAGAGGGTCTCTGAGCACCTCGAGATGAACATGCCGCTCAGGCGCGTCGCGGAGAAGATGGCCGTGAGGAGCTGGCTCTGCAGGTATACCTTCTTCATCCTGAGCGAGATAGTCGACACCGGGGGCGGCACCCCGGAGGTCCTCGAGAACCTCACCGGCTTCGTGAACAGCGTAGTCATCGAGAAATCGAAGGCGAAGAGCACGACGCGGACCTACTCTTTCCTCGGCTATGCTACGCCGGCATTCCTCTCGGCGGTAATGGTCTTCATGGCGAACATGCTCTTGCCCTCGCTGGGCAGCATGTCCTTCGGATCGACCCCAATCGCCGTGCTGCCGAACGCAGCGACCCTTGCCCTGATAGCCGACACAGGCATGATGGTGGTAGTCCTCACAGCATTCGTGGTCGGGCTCCTGATCGCAAAGATCGTGGACATGAGCGTCTACGCCACATACCACTCCGCAATAGCCCTGGCGATATGCTTCGTCTCGTTCACATTCATCAGGTGACCTGCTGTAAAAAGCTTTTAAAAGCGGCTGCCTACTCGCTCCTAGGTTAATTGCCAGGAGCCAGAAGGAGCGATGCCCAACCCATTGGAGAGAGCGCAGCTGACCATGTTCTACGTGGCAGTAGCCGTGTTCTCGACTGCGTTTGGGATAATGTCGCCCGCCGTCCCGCTGTACCTGAAGCTCTCGCTGAATGCCAACGACTGGGAGCTCGGGATCCTGGGAGCGGTCCTGGCCCTCCCGTACATCATCGGGTCGATCCTGTTCGGCAGGGTATCCGACAGGGTCGGGCGGAAGCCCCTGCTCGTGGGCGGGCTCGCCCTTTACTTCTTCGTGATCCTGGCTTACGTCTCGACCGCAGACATCCTCGTCCTCGGGGCGCTGCGCTGCCTCGAGGGGATCGCCTTCTCCTCGATATGGCCCTCTGCCGAGGCGTTCGTCGCGGACAGGAGCGGGGGAGGCGGGCTGGACCGCCAGGTCGGGCACTACAGCGTCGCGTGGAGCGCGGGCTACACCGCTGGGCCCTTCCTCATGGGCGCGGTCCTCTCGGCATTGAGCCTGGCGCATGCCTTCGCCCTGGCATCAATCCTTGTCATCTGTGGCATCCTCGTTATCCTGACGATCAGGATGCCGCAAGGCAAACCTGAGCCCGATCCCGTGGACGAGCATGTGCCCCCGCGCGGCGTCTCAGGGCTGGTCTACATCATGATCATCTGGGGGTTCGCAATGCTCACCTACTACTTCCTGCTCCCCCCCTACGCCGTGAGCGTGGGCGTCGCAGCCTCGGTGGCTGGGTACATCGTCGGGAGCGCGAGCGGGATGCGGACGATCTCGTTCATGCTGTACGGGCGTTTCCTGAGGAGGAATTCGGTCGTCCTGGGGATGATCCTCCTCCTGGTCTCGGCGATCATCGGCTGGGCATTCCCGACCCTTTTCGGGTTCTTCGCCATGGCGATCCTCTTCGGGTCCGCGCTCGGTCTCCTCTACGCCTATGCGCTGGCGCGGATGCTCGAGCTTCCCTCGAAGGGCGCAGGTGCAGGGATATTCGAGGCCGCGATAGGATTCGGGGAGTTCTTGGGCCCTGTCACGATGGGCTACGTGGGGTTCCTCTTCGGCTCTGGGGCCACATTCCTCGCCCTTTCCCTTGTCGCTGCAGCCTCGCTGCCCATCGCCGTCAGGGTTGGCAAAAATAAGCGAGTCGGGGCTACGCCTTCCCGAGGAGCCCCTTGACTTCGCTGAAGCTCAGGCCGTCCCAGCCCGGGGGCTTCCTCGCGGCCTCGCGGCCGCCATCGAAGAGCACGGCCGTCGGGACCATCTCGATCCTGTAAGCGTCCCACGCGGGGTCCGACTCGTCTGAGATGTCGACCACGACGACCCCGAGCCCCTCCCCCTTCCTCTCGATATCCTTGATGAGGCCCCTGCAGAACCCGCACCAGCTGGTGCTGAAGACTGCAACGAACCTCTTCCCGGACGAGATCAACTTCTCGAGCTCTCCGCTGGTTATCTTTTGGATCGGCATGCCAAGAACTCCTTCAGGAAGGGTATCTAAACGTTTCTCTCCAGTTGGGCTCGTGATTCCGTGCGCCCCCGGAAGGCTGCCGGCCCTGCAAAATTGCCTCATGGCGATCCATTTTTCCCTAAAAAGTTTATTATGGAGTCATGCAGCAATTATTTGGTCCATATAATGGCTGAAGACGGCGCCACCACCATAAGGCTAAAGAAATCCCTGGTAAAGGAGTTGAAGAGCCTCAGGCGATGCCCTGGCGAGACCTACAATGAGACTATCTCTAACCTGGTAAGGCTGGCAAAGGAATCCAGAGCCCGCGGGCAGTATGACGAGTTCCTCCACAGGGTGCAGCAGGCTAAGATGCGTGAGCTGTGGGATAACGCTGTAGATGAGGCTTGGGAGCCGCCTGCACAGGGGAAATAAGGATTGGGGGCACCTGAAGCTTCGGGGGCACGGCTACAGAAGGAGCCGCTCACCTGTCGGAGAGGAAGTCCAGGCTGACCGCGCACGAAAGGCACGGGTCGTAGCACCTGACTAGGTCCTCGAGGACGTACTTCAGCTTCTCCCCGCCCAGCGGCCTGAACCTCTTCACCAGCTCGACCGAGTCCATCTCGATGCTCTTCGAGTTCACGGCCGTCGGGGTGTAGACCCTGTAGTCCTTGATGAGCCCGCCCTCGATCTCGCAGGCGTGGCAAAGAGTCCCCCTCGGCGCTTCTGCTATCGCGATCCCCTTCCCGCTCCTGTCGCTGAAGCACGGGTCTGCCCCGCGCTCCTTGCCGTTCCCAACGCACGGGTACCCGTTCGGGGAGATCGTCGCATCCGAGAGCCTCTCCCCCGCCTCGACGATCTCCTCCAGGTAGTGCATCACCTCGACCGCCTGCGCCTTTATCATCAGGAACGGGTTGATCCTCCATTCGATCCTTTCGGCGTAATCCCTCGCCTCGGGGTTGAGCCTCCTCCTGTTGAGCATTATCCTCGAGAGGGCGCCCACCGTGGCCTCCGAGCCCCTGAAGTAGACGTGCTTCGAGGTCGAGTACTCCTTCACGACCTCCTCGAGATCGTTGACATACTCCTCGTCGGTCACCGTGGACCCGTCGTTGATTATCAGCGGCGCCTCCCTGGCGTACGTGGGGTAGGCGTCCGCCTTGAGCGAGATCATCGTCCTGAACCTCTCGAGCTCGGGGAGCTCCATCTCAAGCACATGCTCCACGAACTTCCTGGCGTCCCCCCTCAACGACTCGAGCCTCGAGATCGACTCCATCAGCTCCCTCCCCCTGACGAGCGCGCCGAATCCGCCGACAACCACGTTCGGGACGTGGACCGACCTCCCGCCCCAGTGCTCGATCAGCTGGGTCGAGGTGGACAGGAGGCGGGTCCCCGCGGCGACCAGGTCCTTCTCCCTCAGGCGGAATACGCTGATGAGGCCCTTGATCGGCGGCACGGAGAGGAAGAGGAGGTGCATCATGTGGCTCCTCAGGTTGTTCGCGAGGTAGAGCAGCCTCCTCAGCTCGACGACATCCCCGTCAGGCGTGACCCCGAGCGCCTCCTCGACCGCCTCCGCAGCGTTTATCGAGTGGGCGGTGTAGCACAGCCCGCATATCCTCGAAGCCACGAGGGGCGCCATCTCCGCGGGCTTCCCCCTGAGGTACGACGTCAGGAACCTTGGGCCCTCGAGGTTGTGGAACTCCGCATCTATCCTGTTCCCGGAGAGCCTGACCTTGAGCCTCCCGTGCCCCTCGATGAGCCTGAGCTCGTTCGTGTCCAGGATCACTTCGCTGACTGTTCCGCTTCCATTGCCGTTCTTGTTCCCGTTCCCGTCCGCAGTTTTCCCATTGCCGCTGTCGCGCATGCCCTCATCTCTTCCCATCCTTCAACAGCCCCAATATCTTCTTTCCCGTGAATGCCCTCACAGCGCTCATTGCCCTCTCCTCGGGGATGCCGTGCCTCCTTATCGTCTTCAAATATGCGTTTAGATCCGCCTCGACAGCCGGGCCTCGGCAGCTGTAGCAGGGGGCACCGACCGAAGGGCACGCAGCCCCGCACCCTCCCATCGCGAGCGGCCCGAGGCACGCCTTCCCGACCTCGAGGAGGCACCTGTTCCCCCTCATCTTGCACTCGTAGCAGACGCTGAAGTCAGGCTGCTTGGGCTCTATGCCGTTCAGCAGCCTCAGGAGGGCTTCGGTGAACTCCTCGGCGCTGACCGGGCAGCCGCTCAGCTCAAAGTCCACGTTCACGTGCGAGGAGAGCGGCTCGGCCTCGAAGACCTCGATCTCGCGGAGCCTCCTCCTCTTCAGATCCACGCCCCTCGACGCGCTGTAGGCTATGTTGCCGCAGGAGGCGCAAGTTCCGAGGGCAACCACGAAGCTGGAGTTCGCCCTTATCTGCGAGATCCTCTTCCTGTCTAGGTTCGTCACGACCGCCCCCTCGACGAAGGCTATGTCGACCCTGGGCGCCTTCTCGCCGCCGACCGGCTCTCGGACGAGCTTGAAGTAGTCGATGTCGAAGATCCTCCACAGCGCCTCGAGGTTGGGGCCCAGGTTGGTGATGAGCGTCGTGAGGCACCCTTCGCACGACGTCAGGGAATAGAAAGCCGCCTTCATGCTACTCACCTATCGCCTCCAGCGATATCTCGTCGAGGGAGAAGACGGGGCCGTCCCTGCAGACGTGCCAGCCGCCGGGTATCAGGCACCTCGCGCACTTCCCGATCCCGCACTTCATGTGCCTCTCCAGCGAGACGAAGACCTGATCCGCCTTGAGCCCCCTCTTCAGGAGCTCGGCAGAGATGCTGTGCATCACCATCGGGGACCCGCACAGGACCGCGACCTGTTCCCCGCCCCTCACGACCCCGCCGAGGTGGTCTGTAACCCTCCCCCTCAGCCCGCCCCACTCCGGGGAGGCCTTGCTGAGCGTGACCTTCACGTTCATCTTCTCTGCCCAAGGCTTCATCTCGTCCCTGTAGACGAGGTCCTCTGGGAAGCGGGCCCCGTAGAGGAGGTCGACCTCCCCGAATTCCTCCCTGTGCTCAGCCACGAAGAGTATCAGCGACCTAAGGGCTGCGATCCCTATGCCCGTCCCGACTATGAGCAGGTCCTTCCCGACCATCCTGCTGATGGGGAACGGTCTCCCGAACGGCCCCCTGATCCCGACGACGTCCCCGGGCCTCATGTAGTGCGAGGCTATCGTGACGAGCCCGCGCCTGATTATCGTGAGATCCATGTGCTTCTGGTCGCTGGGGGAAGATGCTATGCAGAACGGGGCCTCGCCAACGCCTGGGAGCAGGAGCTGGACGAACTGCCCCGGCTGGAACTGAGCCCTCCAGTTGTAGAGCCTGAGCCTGAGCGTCTTGGTCTCGAGGCTCTCGTTCTTGACCGCCACGACCGTCGCCGACTTCGGTATGTACGGGTTCTCCTCCGTTTTCAACCCTGGTCCCTCCCCACCGTCTTTCGCATGTCGATGCCAGCCGGGCAGAACGCTATGCAGTTGCCGCAGCCGACGCAGCCGCTCATCCCGAAAGCCTTCTCAGAGAACGGGAACTTGTGCTTGAGCCTCCACCTGTACCTTTCCTCTTTCGTCTTGAGGAATATGGTGCCCCCCGCGATCATGCTGTAGCATTTCCGCTGGCACGACATCCTCCTCCGCACCCTCTCCACGTTCGACGGGTCCACCAGGTTGAACCTGTCCTCGATGTCCGAGCAGTAGCACGTGGGGCAGGTGACGGTGCAGGCTGCGCAGAGGGTGCACGAATCCAGCCCCTCAGCCGGAGCGCGGTCGATCTCCCCCTCGGAGGCGAGGATGCTGAACGAGGACTTCATCTTCGGAGGCTTGCCCTCGAGCGATCCCGCGTCCTCCTCCTGGGCGTTGAGCTTCGACGCAGCCTCCCTCCCAGCCTCCGAAATCGGCTGGACCAGGAACCACTCCCCTGACCTCCTCACGAGGATGTCGCAGTACCCCTCCTCCGCCCTCCAGGATCCCGCGGGGACGCAGAAGCAATAGTCGTCCCCCTCCTCGCACTCCAGCACGACGGTGAGCATCCCCTCCCTCCTCGCTTTGTAGTACGGGTCTGCGGGGTCGCTCAGCATCACCCTGTCCAGGTACCTGATCGAGTTGGCGTGGCACGGGTGGATCGCGAAGAAGGCGAGGCGCCCTCCCGGCGCGGTGTACTCGGCGTTTATGGTGACCGGGCACGGCCCCTCCACCGTCGGGAACCTGATCTTCAGCCCGTAGGAGGTGACCGTCGCGGTGCTCCTGTACCTGTAGAGCCTCTCGCCGTCCGGTAGGAGGAAGTCCCTGGGGGCGTTGATGGCGCGTACGTAATCGAGGTCGATTGCCGAATCGGGCGAGTAGCCCTCGAACTTGGTCACGCCGTTCCCCTCTGTGGGGACTACCACGCTGTACCCCATACCAGCCAGTATCGAGGGGAGCCGGAGGAACTCGCCCAGTTTGACCCTGATCAAGCTACCACTTTCCTGTGCCCTGTCTTGGATGGCGGCAAAGCCAACAAGGGAACATTACTTATCAATATCAAAAGGGTATAAATCTTTCCCGATTTTGCTCAATGGCTTTGGGCAGCCTGGAGATTGGGCTGGGCCTTCCGAGAAGAATTTGCATGGGCGTGAGGGATGTTTCTCGAGCGTTGCTGATCGGGTTTCAATGGCTGTAGAGAAAGTCGGCGGTCAGGAAAAGGCAAGTATCAGGAGTTTCCTGAAAGTGTAAAAAGCGGATGGCTGGTGCTTCTCGATCAGTGCATGGATTACAATTGAAGCCTTTTACTAACATACTTGTTTTACGATACTCATAAATTTTAAATATTCATAAAAAAAGTTTCAAACATGCCTGCCTATAGCGCAAATTCGAAACCTGGTAATAATGCTTGGAAAACAAGAAAGCGAATCCACAGAAAGATGATTAGGACAGTCACCATATTAGAATGCCTGCCTGAGGATTTGGATTATCCGTGCTCAGAAGGAAAGATGCTTAGAGAGTATCTGAAAATTGTGAACTTTCAGGAGAACAATAAAATAAACATAAATTACAAAGAAATAAGCGACACAAAAGAGCTTTTATTCCAATTAAGCCAAGCCAAGGAAGGGTGCATCCACATATCTTGCCATGGTAATTACGATAAACATGGAACTTATTTGGAAACGAAAGGCGATGAGCGTCTTTATTCTTATGAAATTTTGTGCCCGCCTCCCGAACTCCTTTCGATATCCCCGTCTTTGATAAAAGAAGAGGAGTACGGCGATGAGCCGTATTTATGGCGTGGTCTTGACGATGATGATAAGCCTGTTTTGGTTTTCCTTTCGTCATGTTTAACTGCCAAAAAAGGTGATCTTATAGATGCCTTTTTTTACTCAGGGTGTCGATACGTGATCGCCCCGAAGAAGGTGGTCAACTTCGCCGACTCCGCCTTTTTTACCACTACATTTTATGGGCTGCTCTTCTGGAAGAAAATGCAGGTCTCCACCGCCTTCAATAAGGCTAAGAGTCTATGCGGAGACGATGCAAAGTGGTGCATAAAAAGGAAGCCAAAGTAGTTTATTTGTACGTCTAGAATCGATCTCACGCATTGTTTTTTTCTCTTCTAAACTCGAAATGATTTCAGAACCCATAAGTATAATGATTCAAGTTTTTGAATGACAACTGGCATCAAAGTGCTTTTGGCGGATCTGCATGCCCTGATTTCTGACCAAGAATGCGAGGCAGGTTGCGAAAGCATGTTGCGATAAAAAGATCCTAACAGATCGCCTCATAGCCCGATCATTACCGTCATTGACCATTGATTCCGAAAATACGGGCTGATCGAATACTGCGAGGCAAATGATGGCTAAATTCCGCGCATATTGGAAGTCTGGAACTGATGACGTTGGGAGTGGTCGAAAGGTATTCGATATTCGTCGATCGGCCCATACGAGTTGCAAAAAAAGTCCCATAATGGCGCCGATTTCTGCCTCGGAGTTCGTTATAGACGATTTACTGCAAGAAGCGATCAAAGATCAAAAAAGACTAAATGGTTAAAAAGAGACGACTGTCGGCAAGTCGTTGCAATTGTGCAGATCAGCTTGCCACTCCTCCCTCCTCCCTACAATACGCAGTTGCACTTCAGATTCGTCCTATTCCATCCAAACCGCTTCACCATGCTTGTCGTCTCCTTACATAAGCCCACTTCCACTCCGTATTCCTTTATCCTGTCCACCAAAAAATTATAGATCTCGTATCTGAGTCCGTCCTCCATTTTCTTCCCCCAACCCGTCTTTTCTTTGAGATACTCCGTCCAAGTGGTGTCGTACCCGAGCTTGTTGGCGAAGTTGATCGTCCTCTGAAGCCCCCGAAGGGTCCCTATAGTGATCCTAGTCACCTCTGTCGTCGTGCAGACCTTGTCCACGAGGTCTTTGTATTCCTTCTTCCAACCCTTGACTGGGACAACTGGATCGATCCTGCATCTAGTCTCAAGACCTGCCTTCCCAACCCTTCTCAAGGCGTTTACCCTCTTCGAGGGCTTCGGGATGCCGACCTCCCAGCGTTTGGCAACAGATGTGGCATTTACGGTGCATGAATATATCACCTGCCTTCTCTTTCCGCACCCTGCGTCTTTGACCAGCCGCCCTACATTCGCCCCCTTTGTCAGAAGTAGGAGTTTGTGCTTCCGCTGAGTGTTGAACAAGTCCATTATGGCAACCATGTGGGGGTGGTCGACCCAGCTGTCAGAGAGTTCTCCGGCATTAAACAGCACTGGTTTTCTTATCTTGGTGAAGGCTTCCCTTATATGCTTTAGAGTCTGGTCTATGTCGTAAGCCCGGAAAGAAGGCTTTCCGAACGAAGTGCCTATAAGATAACACCACTGGCATCCTTTGTTTCTCCTTGGATCTTGGAAGGGGCATCCAAAAGCCCAACTCAATATCCAGAAGTGAGGGCAGCATATGTTCTTTGGCGTTTTTTCAAAGTATCTTATTGTGTGCTCGTATTTCCTATGTGTATTGCTAATCCGAAACCTGGTCTTGTCCGTCATTTCGATCGCTCCATGGAGCATTTGCAGTCGTGCGTCTACTTTCTGCATAAAATGAGAAGCATTTGTTTAATAAATCTAATGAAATTGTATTGGGATCAAAAATCATCCTCATTTCCTTGGGTGAAAAACGCAAAAGTAAGGCGCCATTCATTTTAACACCACTGCGCGTTCCTCTTTCGATTTTTTGCTTCTACTCTTAAGATGGAAGTTCTTTATAATTTATTTTGGATATGTTTTTATATTGCTTATTAAGTTTTAGTCAACGGCGATGTCTTTGGTTTTGGCTATCTGGTATGTCGAAACTGAGATAAGCCCTATTACCGAAAAGAAGTATAACGTAATAATTACAAGGGATTCCAGATAAAGATCAGGCCTATGGAGTTCTACTATGAAGAGGAGACTGGCTGCGAATACTCGATAATAGACCTCATAAACGGGTACAACTGCTACAGCTCCAGATCCAACATAGAGATCAAGAAGCATGCAAGAACGATAGATGGGGCTGAAAAATGGTCCATCATGCACGCGGACATACTGTGCAAGGTGAGAGAATCGAGGCATTGCCGCCAGTCTGAAGACGAGGATGAATCGGAAGACGACTATGAGTCAGATCTGCAAAACTATGTGTGAAGTTTTGCCGTCCTTATTGGCCCACTAGAACCACCAAGTTGATGTCTCTATTTTCCAGTTTGTAAAGCGTCAAATAGCAGATCCTTCTCTCCATGTTTCACCGCAATCTTCGCACCTATACGCTGATTCAATCTTCCATCCCTTTGTTCTCTGCAATTCTTATTTTCCGTTGATGGGTGCATTCTTTTTCCGATTCGATCAGAATTTCGTCTGTACTCTTTTTTTCACAATGCTGTTTAAAGCAATCCTTAATTTTTCGAAGTTCATTAACATTTTGATGTTGTTGGTATTCGTGAAGAACTGTGGTGTCTCCCTATTTTCTACATTAGATTTATTCGCCACTTATCATCTCCACCCTCCTTTCTCTGGATTGCGAACCAATATGAAAAAAGGTCATTCTCTATCTCTTGGTAATCCTTGAACCTTTCCTTTATTAGTCTCCAGAATTTTTCGTTGTGCCTCTTCTCTACCGAGTGCACAAGTTCATGGAAGATGACATACTCGACATACCTTTGGGGCAGGTGCCTGAGCAGCGGATTAACGGTAAGGGTCCTCTTCTGACTGAAGCTGGCCCACTTTGTCCTCATTTTCCTGTAGGTGATCTTCTCAAAACGGAAACCGCATTCTGCAGAGATCTTCTTGGCAAAGCCATCAACGAAATCCTTGAACTCCCTAAAACCCTTCTCTAACTCAAGCCTCTTAGAAGCAGACCTCCGCAAAGCCTCCCTTATCTCAAGCTCTCTTTTGAATATCCAGTCCCTGTATCTCTCAAGAACTTCCTCTTCACCGGCGTCCTTCGGAAGTACTAATACCAAGGATCCCGTCTTGTACTCGAGTCTGGGGTATCTGATGTTCCGCCTCACCGTCTCGTACCTTATCTCCAACCCATTCACATTGATTGACTTAGCCATGCTGCTTTACGCACTCCATGATCTTTTCGGAGAGCGAATCCAACTGATCGTATGCTAACCCGTGCTTACTTTTCATAGACCAGAGAAACTTTCGGACCGACTTCTCCACCTCCTTCCTAGCACTGGGCTTAGCCTGCCATCCAGGGAATAATGTGCCCTTCAGGCTCGAAGAGAACTCCCTCACCTCCCCCTCGATTCCCCCCGATCTCCCTAACCCCTCTTCGAGAACCAGAAGCACCGAATACTCCATATCGTTGAAACCCAATTCCGCCCTCCTTTTTTCAAGACCCTGCAGTTCCTCGAGCACTTCCTTCCCTTGGGAGTAAATCTGAAGGTAATCCTTGTTCTTCTCCTTCCACATCCTCACTATCCTGTCGACCTTGTCCGAGATCGAGCCCGGAAGGAAGCCTTTTCTCTTGTCCGTCAGAATGTATTTGTGAAGCGCAAAGACGATGTTCGCAGCCTTCTCCTCCTTGCTTTTTGCTTCCTCTTCAATCTTCTTAAGGAAATCCGGTCCGAACTCAATAACTGGCATCTTTTCGGGATCGCCTATTTCCATAGTTTCGTAAACGTACTCGATTGTCTTCTTGAAGTATTTCTTGAATCCGATCTCCCTTGGTCGGAGATCACTCCTGACGCTCGAAATGTAGAACCCATATATTGCTGTCAGCCACTTGTAATCGGAAAGGAGCCTCAGCTTGCTCTCGTCAGTGCCAATCACCTCGAAGAGCTTCCTGATCTTCTTGTAATTTTCGACGAATTGCTTGGTCTTCTCCTCGCTCTCCGTAATTATCTCGAGGCACTTTGTCATGGTCTCTCTCGAAAGCTCTCCCTTGGGAACCCCCTCGAATATGCCTATGGTCTTGCTCATCATTTCCTCGAATTCCCTTTTTAGTTCCGTGAAATTCGATATTGCGCCGCGTATCTCCTCGCTGCTGTATATCTCAAAGGCCTTCTTTACATCATTGAAGATGCCGACATAATCCACAACTACCCCCGCTTCCTTGAGATCCTGGTAAGGTCTGTTCGTCCTTGCTATCGCCTGGAGCAACCTGTGCTCTTTCAAAGGCTTGTCGAGATACATCGTCTGGAGTATGGGTGCATCGAATCCCGTGAGCAGCATGTCCGTGACTATCAGTATCTTGGGATTCTCCTCCTCCTTGAACTTCCCGACTATCTCGTCCTTGATCTCTTCCATCTCCTTTCCGGGGAACCTCTTCATGAGTTCCTCCTGGTATTGCCTGATCACCTCGGGATCGCTCCTATTGTAGGTCATCACGACCTCGGAACATTCCTTTGGAAGTAGACTTTCTAGTGCCCTCTTGTACTCGACGCATGCTTCCCTGTTCACAGCAACGACCATCGCCTTGTATTTCCCCTCCACTTCTGACCTGAAGTGCTGTGCGATGTCCCTGGCAATCTTCTCTATCCTGGTAGGGTTCTTGAGAAAAACCGTAATCGCATTGATCTTCTCCCTTGCCTTCTCATCGAATATTTCCCTGAGATCCTCGTCCATGTAGTCAAAAACTTGGCCCAAGTATTGATCAAGCAATTCTTTATTCAGCTGGACTTCCTTCTCGAGCCTTGGCTGGTAGGCTATCTTGACCGTGTAACCGTCGTTGATCGCATCGACTATGAAGTATTTATCCAGATACTTCTCTTCCCCAGGATAGCTGAATTCGATGTAGGTGTCCCTCCCGACCTTGGAGATAGGGGTCCCAGTGAATGCGAAATACGAAGCCTTCTTCAGTATGGCCCTCATCTGCCCTGCAAGGGTCCCGTACTGAGTCCTGTGAGCCTCGTCCACCAAAACGACTACATTCTTCCTTCCCGAGATCGTAAGATCCTGCGCTGATGCGAATTCCTGCTGCAGCTGAGAAAGCTCCTCTGGCCTGAACTTGTGCACGAGCGTGAGGAATATCCCCCTTTTGCCTCTCCCACCGTCGTGCTTCAGGATCTTCTTTAGAGACTCTATCGAGTCCACAACTTCCGGCTTTGTGATGTCGAGCGCATTGAACTCTGCATAGTGCTGTTTCTCCAGCTCCTCCCTGTCCACGATTACGAAGATCGTCGGGTTCTCCATCTCCCTTGACCTGTACAACTTATTCGCAGCAAAGATCATCGTGAGCGTCTTGCCGGATCCCTGCCAGTGCCATATCAGGCCCTTGTTCTTCTCAGACCTCCCCAAGACATAATCGATAACCCTGTTGCAAAGCTTCTCCGAAGCCCTGAACTGCACGTATCTCGCGATTACCTTGGTGGACCTCCCCATCTCCACCCTGTAGAACAGGTAATTCCTCACCAATTCGAGCAGGGTCTTGGGGCTGAGCATCTCTAGGAGATCCTTCAAAGGATCCTTCGTGGTCCCCTTCCATTCGTAGCACCAGACGTCCTCCTGCCAAGGAACTATGGGGAAGTACTTCGCTTCAAAGTGCACAGCCACTCCGATCTGGACGTACTTGTAAAGCTCAGGAACTGTCTTCTCGTAATCCTTGATCTGCCTGTACGCGGTGTACCAGTCCTCTGTCGGGTTGGCAGGGTTCTTGCATTCTATGTTCACCAGCGGAATCCCGTTGACGTAGAGGACGATATCGTTCCTGATCTTCTTCTCTCCGGCCTCGTGGTAAACCTGCCTGCTAATTATGAACTCGTTGTTTGAAAGGACCTTGTAGTCGAAGAGTTCGGCATTATATGGCACCCTGTCTTTCTTGGACTTGACAAGGACACCATCCTTGAGGCACTGAAGTATCTTCTTGGAACCTTCTGCCCCAGAGGGAACGAACCTAAGCTCGTTCAGTGCTTCCTTTACCTCCTCGTCTGTGATCCCCTTTTCCTTATTTATCCGTTGTATGGCCCTTGACAGGTTTGGCAAAAGCAGGGGATCATGGAAATTGTCCCTCTCAAGATCTTCCGACTTAACCAGCTTCCAACCCAAAGCAACAAGGTTGTCTACCAGGGGATTCTCAACCAGGTTCATCTCAGGAGATTGAGACATTAGATCTCCTCCTCTCGCTGGAGTATAATCATCTTACAAAATGCAGAACAAATTGGATTGTCTACTAAAAGACCGTAAAGGAAGGGCTGTTTATTTACAAAGAAGGTGAAGAACCACTCACAAAAAAGATCATCTGCAGATGATGCCTGATGAGACGAATGCCTTTTCAACAATCAGACCGCCTTGATCCTGATTTTTCCTGTTAACAACAAATCCATCAAACCCCGCTTGATGTGCTCCAACCTCACTTTTTCACTCCTTTCAATGTCAAGTTTTTTGTCAATGGTTAAGAGCAGCTCAGCGATTT
>Ga0315298_1000446_pt1 | contig 78923 bp, 91 predicted proteins | sample WHS_1_MG_FD_203077 | JGI IMG/M metagenome (GOLD analysis project Ga0315298, IMG submission 203077) | Extremophilic microbial mat communities from Washburn Hot Springs, YNP, Wyoming, USA - WHS_1_MG | ecosystem: Environmental > Aquatic > Thermal springs > Hot (42-90C) | place: USA: Wyoming... | reverse complement strand
AAATCCTACACATAGATGGTCTATACATGACTGTACTCCACCAAGGCTCAAAGCTCCTAATAGTAAGCGCATCAAGCCTCAATCTAGCAGAAGAAGCCCTAGGTGATCTATTCGCAGAAGGCTTCATTTAAACTTCATATACAAGCTAAAAGTAATTCTTGATTATGAGCGGACAAACAGTCTGCCCACTCTGCGGTGGAAGACTCAAGATCAACACAACCAAGAATCCTGTGAGAAACGTACTAATGGTGCACGTTAGGTGCAGCAAATGTAAATTTGAAAAGACCTATGAACGCCCACCTGAAGTCACCTTAAAAGATTGGTTAAGACACGCTTTAGAAGAAGAAAAAATAGGGAAGGGAGGCTAGGTTACTGCTTGACCCCAGTTATGGTTCTGGTTTCAGTAACATACCATCTTGTGTGATCTCTAAAGGAGTCATAGAACTTCAGGAATGCATCGTAGTCATCCGCCTCGATTATGAAGAAGCCGTTGTACCCTATCCCGAAAGCGTGATCGTACTCTCCCACCAACTTGATTCCTTTAGGCCACTTTTTCTCCTTGAAATCTTGCCACTTTTTCTTCGAATCCTCCAGCTCTTTAGGCGATAGCTCCCTTACTCTATAAAATATAACGAAACCCAGAGTCATGCCACATAATGTTAGTAGAAGTGGGTTAAAAGGGTTTTGATCATTCGTTTGGGAAGAGGTAGTTAAGGATTTTAATCCAGTCATCCTATCGCTCTGTATGCCCAAGTTTTACACAGGTAGCGGGGATGAGGGTGAAACAACTCTTCTAGGCGGTGTGAGGGTTGGCAAAGAGGATGCTAGGGTAACGGCGTTAGGTGATCTTGATGAAGCTAACTCTATGATCGGTTTTGCAAGGAGCTTCCTAAAACTATCTTCGTTGGATACGATACTGGAAAAGGTGCAGCAAGATCTCTTCACGATCGGCTTAGATGTCATAGCTCCGCTCCAAGACAGAAGCCGAGTAACTAATGATATGGTGAAGGTTTTAGAAGAGCATCTGGACCTACTTGCTAAAGAGTTACCCGAATACCGTAAATTCGTGCTACCCAACGGTTCCCAAGAAGTTGCCTCACTATACCTTGCAAGAAGCGTAGTTAGAAGGGCTGAGCGCACGATAGTAAAGATGTCGAGATCATCGCCAAACCTTCTTTCGTCGGTAAAGTATCTGAATAGACTCTCCTCTCTGCTTTATGTTGCAGCTAGATACACTGCGTTAAAGACTGGCGTGGTAGAGAAAGAGTGGGTAAGCGGTGAAGAATCTAAGTAGATGCTTCCACAGGTGGAAGCCCAAACTTAGCGCATCTCTCATCAACATACTTTTGTATAACATCGATCTCTTTATCGGATAGATGCCTGAACCTACCCTGCGTCTTGAGATACTCTGTAACAGGCTTCCTTCTTCCAATCTTAACCGTCAGCCTAAACTGCCCATCCTCTACTTCGTAAAGGATGAAGACACCTGTCTGGACACCTATCCTGCTAACTTGAATGGTCTTCTCACTCGGGAAGCGCCAACCAGCTGGGCAAGGTGTATATATGTGCAGATAAGCAGGCCCATTAACCTCAAGCCCCTTCTTAGCCTTGTTGATTAGATCTAGCGGGTAGGATACCGTAGCTGTAGCCACATAAGGTATGCCGTGGGCAGCAAATATGGTTGGAAGGTCCTTTTTATATGTCATCTGACCAGCCGGTTTAACTTTACCAGGCGGTGAGGTTGTGGTCCAAGCGCCGTAGGGTGTCGAGCTGGATCTCTGTATTCCAGTGTTCATGTAAGCTTCGTTATCCAAACACACGTAGAGGAAGTCGTGTCCACGCTCAAGAGCTCCTGAAAGCGCCTGTAAACCGATATCTGCTGTTGCACCATCCCCAGCAAAGCAGACCACGTGAATCTTCTTATCAGGTATCAGCTTCTTTCGCATCAGAGTCTTTAGAGCGGCTTCTACACCGGAAGCGACTGCAGCAGAGTTCTCGAATGCAACGTGGTACCAAGGCACCGCCCAAGCTGTATATGGGTAGGGTGTTGAAGTAACCTCGAGGCAGCCTGTGGCTGTTATGACAATCACATCAGGTCCAGCTGCCTTCAAGATGTGTCTCACAGCGATGGTTTCTCCGCATCCTTGGCACGCTCTGTGACCTGATGTGAAGTATTCCTCGAGCGGTATATCTCTTATGCTTCTAAATGCTTGTGCAGCCAAATTACATCCTCACCTGGATAAATTCTACCTTATGTTCGCCCCCTTCCGCAGATGCTGCTTCTAGCGCTCTATCGCCTATTCTAATGAAGTCTTTTACAGTTATATCTCTGCCTCCTAAGCCTGCTATGAAGCTTAGAACTGCAGGCCTATCCTTCACGTCGTAGAGTATGTTTCTTATATCACCATATACGGGTCCTCCTAACCCGCCTGCAGATATAGCGCGATCCACCACAGCTACAGATCTAACCCCACTAAGCACCTCTCTCACTTCCTGTATAGGGAAGGGTCGGTAGAGTCTAAGTTTGATCAAACCTATCTTCTTACCCTCCTTTCTCATCTTATCCACAGCCATCCGCCCTGTACCTGCGAATCCACCCGATATGAGTATGGCTGCTTCAGCATCCTCAAGCCTATACGCCTCTAGAGGGGCATAGTATCGACCAAAGAGGTCACCGAATTCACGCCAAACCTCCAAGATCACATCCTTAGATGCGTTAAGTGCCCACTCGTTCTGAACCTTTAACTCAGTCTGAATATCCGGACTAGCTACAGAACCCCATGTGCTCGGTTGGTCTGGTGTAAGCCTATAAGCAGCCTTCCTATGTTTAGGTAGGAAGCGGTCAACCTCCTCTTGGTCAAGCGCAATAAGAGGCTCTATTACATGCGTCACGTGAAAGCCGTCGAAGCATACTGCAACAGGCAAGAGAACTCTCTCATCCTCTGCTATCTTAAATGCTTGAATAGTGTGATCAAATACCTCTTGAGCGTTTTCAGCATATATCTGAATCCAACCACAGTCCCTTGAAGCCATCATATCACTGTGATCACCCCAGATGTTAAGATTCGGTGACAGAGATCTGTTAGCAACCCCCATAACGATAGGAAGCCTATTACCAGCAGCAATAAAGAGCATCTCATGCATCAAAGCAAGGCCCTGCCCAGCTGTTGAAGTGTAAACTCTGGCACCGGTAGCACTAGCACCTATACAAGCGCTCATAGCTGAGTGCTCTGATTCGACATTCATGTACTCAGCGTCCAGCTCACCGTTTGCAACATACTCCGCTAAGCGCTCCACGATATGTGTTTGGGGAGTTATTGGGTAGGCTGCGATCACATCCACATTCGCAAGCTTAGCAGCTAAGGATGCTGCGTGCGAACATTCTATCGCTATTCTCTTACTCAACACCATCACTCCTCTTCATCAACCATCTTAATCGCCTTCGGCGCGCATTCTTCAGCACATATACCGCATCCCTTGCAATACTTTAGGTTGATCTCATATACTTTATCAGAGTTAAGATAGATAGCTCCATCTGGGCAGTAGACCCAGCACATTCCGCATTTAGTGCATTTCTTTGCGTCCAGAATCGGTCTTTGGTTTCTGAACGAGCCTGTATTATATTCTTTTGCTGAGCCTGGAACAAAGATTATCCCAGCAATAGGCAGAGTTTTAACGTTTGGTTTCTCCTCACTCAACTTGCTCACCTATTGTAACCTCGTTGAAACCTCTTGTCACAGCCTTCGCATTCACGTCACCAGCTTTGCCGAACCTTTCCCTTACAGAATCTAAAACGTAGTGTAGGTCAACCAAGCCGATGACCCTGACAGCGGCACCGAGCATAGTTGTGTTGACGATTGGAACTCGGAGTGTCTCAAGCGCTATCTTTCTTGCATCAATCACGGCAAGCCTGCAGTTCACGCCTAACTCTCCTCTAATCTCATTTAACGACTTCCTTGTATTTATTATAAGCGCTCCACCATTCTTGAGTCCATCCAAGACATTTACCATCCACAGAAGATTAGGGTCTATGACTATCACTACGTCAGGCTCATAAACCTCTGAACGTATACCTATAGGCTCCTTATCCAACCTATTAAACGCTAAAACAGGGGCACCCCTCCTCTCAGGACCGAATGACGGTGAGGCTTGAGCATACCATCCCTGATTTATAGCCGCATGTGCGAGAATCTCAGCAGCTGTAACAGCACCCTGGCCACCACGGCCGTGCCAGCGGATCTCGATCAAAAATCCATCACCTGCATCTTTGCCGCCTTCCGAGTAGAAGGCTAGTTCTTCTGAGATATATGTTTAGCCTAGTTTATTTTCTCAGCAAGTAAGTTATAACGCTAATTTACTAGAAGGCATTATCTTCGGTACCTATATCTTCGAACTTCTATACCGTTATCCTCTAGATTGTTTATGTGATTCTTTACTGCCGGTATGATCAGGCGCAGATCCTTCTCTTTTATGACTACATCTGCCTTCGATTCTACAACAGGCTGGGCGCAAAAGGCTATACGGAGCCCAGCTAGATCATAGAGAGTGAGGTCGTTGGCTCCATCGACTACCGCTACTATCTGTTCCCTCGGTTCCCTGAGTGCTCTAACTAAACCTTGTATCGAGTTCGCCTTATTTGAATTAACTCTTATAATTGCAGAGTCTAGGCGATCTCCTACGAAAACGAGCTCGTTGGCGAAGAAGTAATCTAAGCCAATCTCTTTCTGCACCCTCTCAGCTAGCAGAGTGAATCCGCCTGAGACAGAAGCTAGCATAAACCCCATCTCTTTTAACGCTTTGCAGACCTCTTTCGCACCAGGCATAAGTTTGAGGTTGTTCGACACACTTACACATTCAGTGTAGCTCAGACCTTTCAGATGCTCTATGCGTAGATGAAGCCCTTGCTCCCAGTCTATTTCCCCTCTTATCCCCTGCATTGTTATGTCCCGGATCTTGTCTTCTATACCCTTAAGCTTGGCAAGCTCAGGTAAGTATTCGCCATCCACCAGTACTCCCTCTAGGTCAAAGATCGCCAGCATCAGAATTGACCTCGCTTAACAAGCACTAGGATAATGCTTGTGTTTGATCTTATTTGCCTCTTATGAGTTATAGGATGGTTGAGAAATCCCTTCACGCTCCGATTAGGATGAGAGCACCTTTGCCACTATCTTCTTGAAGTCTTCATCCTCAATAGCTGCTTTTCTTCGTACAGATTCGTTCTTCAGCTCCTCAAGTATAAACGGTATCTTCTCTGGAGGTGCGTGCATACCGAGTTGCTGAAGCTTCCATTCAACTGAATGCCTACCGCTCTTCTTGCCCATAACCACGCCGTGTTTGTTACCGACCAACTCAGGTAAGATAGGCTCTGAACCAAGATAATACTTGACCCAGCCTGCTATAGATATTCCAGCCTCCCTTGTGAAGGCGCGGTCTCCCACAAATGGTTTATTGACCGGTACTCTGAACTGAGAATAATTCTCAACGACTTTAGAAATCTTGTAGAGCATTTCAGTCTTTATGCCTACATCAACACCGTAAAGATACTTCAGCCCCATAACCACTTCCTCAAACGAAATATTACCCGTCCTTTCACCTATGCCGTTCACAGATGTATGCGCTACCTCCGCTCCAGCAGCTATCCCAGCTAGCGTGCAGGCTGTGCCAAGTCCAAAATCGTTGTGGCAATGCATTTCAAGAGGTTGCTTTACCGTCTTCTTGAGCTCTCTAACTAGGTAGGCAATTGCCTCAGGCAAAGCACAGCCGAAGGTATCAACCACGATGAAGGAGTCGACCTTCGTCTGAGTCCCAATATCGCTCAGCAACCTCTTTATGAACGAAAGCTCTGCCCTAGTCATGTCAACTGAGAAGAATGCTGTCTGAAGCCCGTGTGATTTAGCGTAATCCACAGCTTCTATAGCCTTCTTCACAACATCTTCATATGGCCAGCCGAATTGCTTCAGCTTAGGCACACCAACAGGTCCTTCTATGATGACACCTTGCACATCGCTTTTGATCGCAGCGTCAATATCTCCTTTTACCATTCGGCAGAAGCCAAAGATCTTTGCCTTGAGTCCAGCGTGTGCGATGGTTTTAACCGCATCAGCATCTTCAGCTGAAACAACAGGCATTCCAGCTTCAATCCTGTGCACACCCGCCTCATCTAGGAGTTGAGCTACGTGCAGCTTCTCCTCTTTCTTGAAGACTACACCTGGTGTTTGCTCACCGTCTCGAAGTGTCACATCGTAGATTTCGACTCGACTCGGTAGGTTAAAGTTCTTCCTCACTTCTTCTACGTAGTTGAAGTGGCTAACCCACCATCTGTCGCCTACCCAAGGTCCTTGCTCAACATTCATCTTACTAACGCCCCTTTCTATTATTAGGCTTCGTTGGGGCAGTACTTAACCTTTAATATGCCTAGATTAAACTTTAAGATGCTGCTTGTAGAGGTATATGTGGTATGCTGGAGAGATTCCTGATACTTGCGTCAAATGGATCATCAGAGCTTATGTTTCCTATTACTCTCCTAATCGTGGCCTTAGGCTTCGTTGGCGTAGTTATTCTAATCTTGATAGGTAAAGGATGAGCTGAGCGGTTTGAGCAGAGGGGTATACAGCCTACTTATACAGTTAGGGCAGAAGCGTTCAATCATCTCCAGATCAGGTTTACGCTGGCATCTTCAAGAGGGTCATTACGTCTACACAGGCTCAGCGATGGGTAATAGCTCAACGAGTCTGGAGAAGCGCCTAGAAAGGCATCTGAAGGTGAGAAAGAGGTGTTTCTGGCACATCGATAAGTTGCTCGATGGCTCTGCAAAAGTGGTTAGCACGATCTACGCCAAAACAGCATCTAGGATGGAGTGTAAAGTCAATAAGAAGATTTCATCCGTCCCTCACGCTAGCCCGATCAAAGGATTTGGCTCTTCAGATTGCAGGTTTGGTTGCATAGGGCACTTGATATTCCTAAATTCAAATTCAGATGATCTTATTATGCTTCTCCGTGGAGCCTACTTGGATCTTGGGTTGAGTTATAAGGAGATAGGTATGGGGTTTGGGTATAGATAATATACCTATAGATCTAGTCATATTCGATTTTGATGGCACTTTAGTCGTGTTCAGATACCGCTTCATAGAGGCGAAGAAGAGCGTTATAGATCTACTAACATCACTTGGAATATCTTTACCCGCAGACGCTGTCTGTAAATCTACCCAAGATATATTCGACGAAATCATTGCCCAAGTTAAGAAGATGGGTCCATTTGATCTGGATAAGGTTATGGCACGTGTTAATGATGTCATCGACCTCTACGAGATGGAGGCTGCCACATCTACGACCCTCTTTGAGGATACAAGGCATGTACTACAGAGTATCAAGAAGTTGGGTCTTAAGATTGCTATGGTCACCAATAACGGTAAAAGGGCTACTGAATTCATGCTGAATAGGTTCGATTTACAAGGATTCTTTGATATCGTTGTGACTAGAAATGATGGCTTGAGGCTTAAACCCTACCCCGACGGGATAATGTGGGTCATGAGTAAAGCAGGCTCTACTGGGGAGAGGACACTTTTTGTTGGCGATAGCCCTATCGACGTGAAGGCTGGTAAAGAGGCTGGTGTGGTTGTTGCAATCTTAAAAAACAGCTTTTTCTCATCACTAGGTGACTTTGAAGTCGAACCTGACTACCTTCTAAATCACCTTTCAGATGTGCTTTTCATTATAAGAGGATCTTCATCAAGTTTATAGGTCTGGCTTTACGATGCTCCTTCGAGTTGAAGGAGAAAGGGGTGTCTGTGAAAAGAATCAGCATATCTCTGCCACCAACATTGTTGATGCTCTTTGATAAGATCTCAACATCTACGGGTTACACGGAGCGTTCAAGGGCTATTCAAGCAGCCATGAGGAACTTCATAAGCGAATTCCGGTGGAGTGAAGTACCTGAATCAACCGGTTCGGCGGTGATATTACTGATTTACAATCATGAAGTAGGGGGGCTAGATGAAAAGATAACAGACATACAGCACGCTTTCCGTACACTTGTATCCTCAACACTACATATCCACCTGGATGAGACTAGATGTCTTGCTATTATAGTCGCAAGAGGGTCAAGTGCCGATATAAAGAAGATAAGCGAGAAACTCGCTTCACTAAGAGGGATTCTGCAACTCAAAGTAGACTACTTCGAGCACTCAGCTTAAGATTCAATGAGAAGGATTCAAGACTTGCTTGACATACAATACATATTAGGATTGGTATCAAATTTAGGATACTTAGGTGCGCTGGTAGCTGGGCTGCTTGGCTCAAGCAGTCTCTTTATATCCGTCTTCCCATCATATATAGTGATAGCGCTACTTGGGACTACGCTTAACCCTATCTTGGTTGGGGTCCTAGGTGGGATAGGTGCAGGGATAGGACAGTTCTTACACTACTATGTTGGGCTAGGTGGTAGGCGAATCATACCTGAGAATTGGAAAGGCAGACTGGATTCTTGGAGGAGGAAGCTGGATAAGTATGGGGTCTTAGTGATCTTCGCCTTTGCAGTTACTCCACTTACGCCCGACGACCTAATCTGGATACCGTTAGGTGCGATGAAGTACCCTAAGCTCAAAGCACTATTAGCGGCGGTATCTGGCAAGATTCTCCTTAACCTTGCATACGCTCATGTAGGCTACTTCGGCTGGGAATATTTTTCACATTTCTTCACCTAGAGTAGGGTATAAATAGCTTAACCTTCTGCAAGTAAGAGGGATGGACTTTATAATCGTGATGAAGTTCAAAGGGAAAGTTGCGGGCGAAGCGCTTCGCTTCCTGAATGACCTCTGTGAGAGACCGCCTGCAGGCTTTAAGCCGCACGGGATGTATTTCACATTAGGGCACTACGATATTATCTGGCACGTGGAAGCAGAGGACCAGATGAAAGTAATGGAAGTTGCGGTTAAGTTATCAGACTTCTGCTCAACCGAAACCTTCCCAGCCATATCCCGCGCAGACTTCATAAAAAGGTTTGGTTGAAAGAGGGCCTAAAGGAGTCTACTCTTGCCGCAGGAGTGGGTAAGCCACCCTCTACTGAAGAGCGGAGTGCTTGAGAAGAGAGACTATCAGATAGAATTATTTGACCTCTGCTCAAAAGAGGATATCCTTATTGTGCTGCCTACAGGCTTAGGCAAGACTGCTGTTGCTCTTCTCCTTATTGCAGAGATGCTTCATAAGCACTCTGATAAGAAGTGTGTTCTGCTCGCACCGACTAGGGTGCTAGCTTCCCAACATGAAGCTTTCCTCTCCAAGATGCTCAACGTAAATCGGGACGAAGTAGGTGTGGTGACTGGCGAAATGAGGTTAAAGGACAGGGTTATGGCTTGGTCTAAACGTGTTTTATGCGCAACACCTCAGATAATGGCTGCTGATTTGGAACGGGAGTTGATCGATCCGAAACATATCTCGCTCATAATCTTTGACGAAGCACATAGAGCTGTTGGCGACTACGCTTATACCCGAATCAGCATGAAAATGGCTGAAAACTCCAGTTTAAGGAGGTTAGGCATGACCGCATCTCTACCAGAGGAAAGGGAAAAAGTTGAGGAGATTCTACGCAACCTTAAGTTGAGTAGGGTAGAAGCGAGGAGAGAGGATAATGTGCAGGTAGCACGCTACGTTCAAAAGACCTCTATTGAGTGGGTTGAAGTTCAACTTAACCCTCTTTTGAATAGAATAAGAAGTGAATTGCTGGAGGCGATCAAAGAATATGTCAGCAGATTATATTCATTTGGTCTTGCGAGCGGTCTTGGTGTGCCGCCTAAGATGAAGCAACTTATAGAATTGAGAGCTAAACCAGAGTATTCAACCAATATCTCCGCAAGAGGTGCCCTCTTCTCCCTAATCAGATTAACCCTTATGCTTGGGCTTATCGAAACCCAGACCGTTGCATCCTTTATACAGTTCGTGGAGAGACTCCAAAGCAGAACCAAAGGCGTTGGGTTAAAGGATCTTCTTCAGAACGAGCATCTGAAGGCAGCCTATGAAATAGCAAGGGGCACGCGTGAACTAGGTGTGGAGCACCCTAAGCTGGAGGAACTGGTGAAGATATTAAAGACCTTACCCTCTGGCGAGAAAGCCATAGTCTTCACAAGCTACCGCGCTTCTGTTCAAGAGATCTATAGGAAACTCGCTTCAGAAGGTATGAAGGCAAGAATTCTCGTTGGTAAGCGAGGCAGCGGGGGGCTGTCCCAAAAAGAGCAGGTTGCTGTGCTTGAAGATATGAGAAAAGGTGGCTTTGATATTCTAATTGCGACTCAGGTTGGTGAAGAAGGTTTGGATATAGCTGAATGTAGGCTAGTCGTTTTCTACGATAACGTGCCTAGCGCTGTACGATTTGTGCAGCGAAGAGGTAGAACTGGTCGTCGAACCCCAGGCAGAGTTGTTGCGTTTTTGGTCAAGGGGACGAGGGATGAAGGGTATTATTGGCTTGCTAGAAGGAAGTTAAAGGAAGCGAAGCGCTTAATGGAGGACTTCAAGCTTAAGGCAGAGTCTAAAGATCTGTATGATTACTTTAAGCAGCGGCAAGGGCCTACTATATTTGTTGATACACGTGAGTCAAGATCCATTTTATCATCTTTGGAGAGGATGGGTGCTGATCTAAGGGTAGAGCAGCTTGACATAGGCGACTTTGTGCTCAGCGAAGATGTTGTGGTCGAGAGGAAGACGATTGAAGATTATGTGAAATCAATCATGGATAACAGACTCTTTAGTCAACTGGTCGCCATGAAAGAGAAGTATCCTAAGCCTCTTCTCATAGTGCAAGGTAGCCGAAAGAAGGATGCTAGTATAGGTCTGTCAGCATTCTACTCTTCGCTAGCTAGTGCCTTGGTCGACTTCTACATACCAGTCTTCACTTCAGAGAGCGATGAGGATACAGCTGCGATCCTCTACTATATCGCTAAGCGTGAGCAGGAGGAGGGGAAGCGAACTGTAAGAGTTAGAGAAGGAAGAAAGCCGTTGACCACGCCTGAAATACAAAAGTATGTTATAGCGGGTGTGCCTGGTGTTGATGCTGTATTAGCGGATCGGCTTCTTAAGCGGTTTAAGAACGTTCAAGGAGTGTTCTCAGCTACTCTAGATGAGCTAAAAACAGTGGAGGGGGTAGGTGAGAAGACAGCAAGCAAGATCAGAGAGGTAGCTGAGTCGGATTACGAATAGGTTTCTTACCAAGCACACCACCCCCCATCTACCGCGATAACCTGACCTGTTACGTAATCTGATGCTTGCGTAGCTAGGAATAACAGTGCGCCTAGGAGGTCTTCAGGCTCAGCAATCCTTCTAAGCGGTGTGTGGTTTAACACGTGCTCTCTGCTCTTCGGCTCTTCTAGTATCACCTTCGTTAATCTGCTTGAAACAAAGGAGGGAGCTATGGCGTTTACGTTTATACCGTATCTAGCCCACTCAATCGCAAGCGCCTTAGTTAGGTTCACAAGACCTGCCTTTGAGGAATAGTATGCCGCTATAGGGAAGCGGTCTGCTCGTAGACCGTAAATAGAAGCAACATGAATTATCTTTCCCCTAATGCCTGCTTCGATCATGCTCTTTGCCGCCCTTTTCGAGCATAAAAAGGCTGATGTGAGGTTTACTGAGAGGACCCTGTTCCACTCTTGTAATGTGAGATTTAGCGTCGGTTTGTAAACCGAGTCTCCAACGCTATTAACGAATATATCTATGTGCCCTAAAGTTTCTTCACATCTGACGAAGACCCTGTTTATGTCTTCTTCTTTTGTTAAATCAGCCTCAAGCCACTCGACCCTAAACCTTTTGGCACTTAGTGCTGAAGCTACCTTTCGAAGATCTTCAACTCTCCTATCTGTAAGAAAAATCTTTGCGCCTTCGGATACTAGAGCCTCTGAAAATGCTGCACCTAATGTCCCTCCTGCGCCAGTTATCAGAGCGACTTTATCGTTTAAATCAAATAGCGCTTTTATGATACTCAACTCAAGCTGAGTTAGGTAAGATGGATATAAAGGATGGGTGAAAAGCTGACGTGGAGACGATGCTACTAGTGGTGGACAACGGCTCATCTACATTAAGTGAATTGGAATCGGTTCTACAGAAGCTTAAGGTGAACAATAGAATCATGCGATACGATCAACCCATCAAGCTGAGCGACTATAGTGGTGTGATCTTAACTGGGCGTAGCTCTCCTTCAGATGTAATCAACCGAGCGAACATGAGATTAATCAGAGAAGCCACGCTGCATAGGAAGCCTCTATTGGGGATATGCTATGGTGCGGAGATCTTGGCTTTGGCGTACGGGGGGTCACTTAGCAGGCTAAGAGAGAAGGTATATGGATACAACACCGTATTTGTAAAGAAAGCGAATCCTCTTACGGAGCCGCAGCAGAAGCTACAGGTCTTTGAATCGCACATCTTTAACATCTTTAGACTTCCTTCGAGCCTAGAAGCTCTTGCTTACTCAGAAAGTTGCGAAAACGAGATCATAGCGCATCGTGAATTTATGCTCTATGGTCTTCAGTTTCACCCAGAGTGCAGTGGCGAAGATGGGTTACGTATGCTACAGAATTTCGTCAAGCTGCTAAGGGAGAGGACCGATAGTATAGTTTAAATCTAGATGAAGTGCAGCAATATCTGCGGGTATATAATGCCTCTAGAGATTAACCCGATAGGTCTTGTTAAGCCAATTACCCAAAGCGAAGATCAGTTATTAGAATGTGAAGCTGAAATAGAGCTGTTAGAAGATACTCGAAGGATAATAGATGACCTTAAGGGCTACTCACACATTATAGTCATAGCCTACTTAAAAGGCAGCGACAGAACTATAACCGAAGTAGCTAAGGTCATCAACTGCAGAGACAATGTCATTAATGTGAAAATGCATCTAAAAGAAACAGCTGATGTCTTAAACATACGACCATATGACGCGTTTAAGGACTGCATATATAGCGCATCAACTCCACAGAACCTACAAAGCACACCAAAGAATGAAGCGATAAAAGTGATGCTGAAGGCTGCTAAGAGCTTCCACGGTGCTCTATGTGCAGGGGTAGCAATAGGTGTAAGAATGCTCTATCGCGCATCTATTGAACTGGACTGTGATCCACGTAGCAGAGATCTTACAGCAGTCGCTGCGGTAAAGGCTTGCGTTGCTGATGGCATTCAAGGAGCTATGGGTGCTACAAATAAGCGGTTTCGTGCGGCAGAGCAGATCGATGGTACCGCAACCTTCACTTATGGAGGTAGAGCTGTAAAGATAAGGCTCGCTGAATTAACCAGATTCCACGACGCTAAAGAGGTTTATGAAGCGGAGGAAGATTGTGTCATAAGTAGGGTTGAGAAGTTTATTCTCTAATCTCGCTTCTCAGCCAAAGACTTGATCATATTGACTAGGTCTTCACCTTTCAAGCTCAGATTAATTATCGGCAGCTTCGGATCCGCTAGCTCGTTTATTCTTTCGCCTATCACACCAGTCGCAGCTACTATTGGTGGCTCGGTGCCCACGAGAAGCCTATTGAGGTCCTCAGCATCCCTAGCCGCTAATATCTTATATACATCAGGTCTCTTCGCAACAAGGGAGTGAAAGCCCTCTATGAATATGAAATCTAGTTCCTCATTCTTCAGATACCCTAATATGGTATCTAGATCGCGGTAATGTACTCTCGACCTCTTGATCAAAGCCAGCTCATCGGGCGAGGAGCTTAAGATGACCTTAGCGCCAGCCTTTGCGAACTTCCACGTATCCTTACCCGTAGTATCTATCGTGATGCCCTCCTCGTGTATATGCTTCACAGCACCTATTTTAAAGCCCATACCAGCAAGTTTGGAGATAAGGTACTCCATCGTCCAAGTCTTACCTGACTTCTTTCCCCCAACGACAGCAACGACCACAGCCAACGTGACACACCCCCTAAGCCAAATTATGTTTCTAAACTTTACCCATCAGACGCTTTCTCTTCTTTAGCCTTGTTTAAGATTGCTTTAAGACGCCTGTTGCCTACAGTTGGAGTGGGTTTCTCAGGTATAACTCCTTCAGGCCTATAGATCAGGACAACAATCAGGATAACACCGAGAAGAAGGTATTCCAGCCAAACCGCATCAAACGGTAGAAAAGTAAAAGAATCCTTATAGAACTCAATAACCCTTCTGGCACCTATGAAGATGAACGCCCCAGCTGCCACACCTACATTGTTTGCGGCACCACCTATAATCAGTATAAGCCAAGGCCAGAAGGTCCAATCCACCCTGTTGAACGCTGTAGCAACCACACCACCTGCATAAAATGAGTAAAGAGCACCAGCCATACCAGCTATAGCCGAGCCGACCACAAGAATCTTTATCCTTATCCTAGTCGAATCTTTGCCAAGAGCCTCAGCAGCCCTCTCATTATCTCTAATCGAGCGCAGCAACCTACCCAAAGGTGAGCGAGCTAACCTCTCAGCATAAAGGTAAATCAGCCCAGCGAAGGCAAGCAGAACAAGTGTAAAAGCTAGAAACCTAACTTCACCAGCCCAAGCGAAAGGGTCAGGTACCTGCACCCCAAGTGTGCCGCCAGCAATAGGCTCATAGTTCTGACCGACTACCCTAGCTATTTCACCAATCGCTAAGAGAGTCATGCCTAAGTAATCTTCCCTTAATCTTATAGCTGGGTAAGAAGCCAAGTAACCCAAAACACCTCCAATGAGCGCAGCTAAGATTATTGTCGTAAAGAAGACCAGCAGAGCCGCATAGATTTCTTGCGAAAATTTTGTGTTAACCTCAGCCATCACCGCAGCATTATCTTTAATGAAGTCCTTACCTACAGCCACGTTAAGCACGAGTTGAGAGAACCTACCGGAGAATGCTGCTACGACATAGGCCCCGCCAGCTACAAGAAGAACTTTACCGAAGTTTGGAACCCCAGTGTATCCGAATTCAAGGTTGAGGCTAAGAGATAGTATTAGATATACCGCAAAGAAGGCTAGCAAGTCTACGATAAACTGAATATACACTGCTAGAGCCATCACTTTCTCCTCCTACTAACTCCTTTAACGCTTAAGGTGGTTAATTCAGCTAGACCCATAGGTGCTACAAGTAGTGTGAGCACCATGATCGCTAGAGGAAGGGCTGGCCTGTAGGGTATGAACCACACCCCAACTATCTGGGCGAGTAGATTTGTTCCGAGCACTTCAACTAAACCGACTATAAGCCCGCCTAGAATCGCGCCGTAGATGTTTAGGAGCCCGCCTAGTATGCTTGCTGAGAAGATGCTTACAATCATCCTTGTGCCTGTGTCGGTTGAGCCTTGAAGCCAGAGTGGTAAGAGGCAGCCTGCGAGCGCAGCTAACCCTCCGGCTATAAACCATGAAACAACATAAACCTTGTTTACGTTGATTCCAAGCACACCTGCGAGTGATGCATCCTCAACTACAGCCCTCATGGCGACGCCAAACTTTGTGCGTGTTAGAAGTATGTAGAGCAGTACAACCGAACAGACAACTATGGCGGGGAGAGTGAAGAGGAGGCCTGGTTGGTCGGCGAATGTAAAGTCAAGCCTTCTTAGAATAAAGTATCTTGTTACAACTTTGAAGACCTTTTGGATGCTGTCAGCATATATGTTTAATACGCCTATGAAGAAGACATCTATTGCAAGCGTCGCAACCATAAGAGCCACTATTGAAGCACCTCGATTCATCTGGGGTCTTAAAACGAGTAGGTAGATTAGCGTAGCTGTGCAGCCACCTATAATGAAGGCGAAGGGTAGAGCATAGTAGGGTGTAAGGTCGAAGATCTGACCAGCGGTCATAGCTACATAAATGCCTACGGTAACGAATGTTCCGTGAGCGAAGTTAGGCACCTTAGTCGTCATATAGGTTAAGGTTAGACCCACGCTCATCAACGTGAGCAGGTTAGCAAATATTATGGCGTTCCGAAGGAGGGGATCAATCAAACTATGTTCACCCTATGTTCTTTTACCATTTATCCAACTTTGGAAGGTAACCTTTATAAATCCAGCGGGGGAACATGGTGTTCTATGTCTAGTAGAAAAAGGTTAGGGGTCTCTTCTGCAGTAGCAGCTATTCTCCTAATAATAGGTCTTATCATAGGTGCAGCTGGAGGTTACTTTGTAACCGCCTCAGCTCCACCAGTAACCACAACCATCACTAAACCAACAACAGTCACACAAACCGCGACAGCCACATTAACCTCAACAGCAACTGTAACCCAAGCGCCGGTAACCGCAACTGTAACATCAACCGTAATGTCAACCACTACGGCAACTGGCGCTGGAGCAAGACTGTCCGGCGAGATCCCTGTAGGCGCTCTAATGAGCCTAAGCGGTGACTTAGCGAGCTTTGGTAAAAGAGAGTCAACAGCCCTAAAGATAGCGGAAAAGGAGATAAATGACTGGCTCAAGCAGTCTGGTCAAGCTTGGACATTCAAGATCATTGAAGAAGACACAGCAACACAGCCAGCGCTAGCCTTACAGAAGCTGCAATCACTAGCAGCAAGGGGTGTGAAGCTGGTTATAGGTCCTCTCTCCAGCGGTGAACTCCGCAACATCAAAGGTTATGCTGACTCTAACAGAATCTTAGTTGTAAGCCAATCATCTACTGCGCCGGCTTTAGCCATACCAGACGACTATGTGTTCAGGCTTGTGCCTGACGATAACTTCCAAGGTAAGGCGCTCTCAAAGCTGATCTCAAGCGCAGGTGTAGAGCACGTTGTGGTGATCTATAGAGGCGATGCTTGGGGCGACGGGCTTCAAGACGCTTTCTCAAAGGAATTTAGTAAGGCTAAAGGTGAAGTTGCCCAGATAAGATACAATCCTGATGCCAAAGACTTCTCTGCCGAGCTCAGCGGCGCCAACACAAAGGTGGGTGATTGGGTAAAGAGCTATGGCGCCTCTAAAGTTGCTGTTCTTGACATCTCTTTCGACGAAGCAGCTCTTATACTGCTTCAAGCGAAAGACTATCCTAATCTAGTAGGTGTAGCATGGTATGGTACGGACGGTACAGCCCAGAACAGCCGAGTAATCTCAGACGCGGGCGATACGGCAGCAAAGGTCAAGCTCTACAGCACCATCTTCGCAGCAACCTCTTCGCCAAAGTATGATAAGCTTAGATCGCAGGTGAAGGCAGCGATCGGAGAAGACCCGGAAATCTACTCATACACTATCTACGACATAGCTTGGACACTAGCCATCGCCATAGCCACAACAGGAGTATATGATGCCTCAGCAATCAAACAGATCTACCCAACAGTCTGCGCAAACTACTTCGGTGCAAGCGGCTGGACACTGCTTAACGAAGCGGGAGATAGAGCCGGTGGAGACTACGACATTTGGGGTGTGGTGAAGACACCTCAAGGCACATACGACTGGGCTAAAGTAGCAATCTACAACTTCGCATCCGACTCCGTAACGTGGATGTAGCAATCTAGTACTAAACCACCTCTCCCCCTTTTTTGATATGTCCACGCTACTTGACGTCCAATCCGTCTCTAAGAGCTTTGGAGGAGTTAAAGCACTAGATAACGTAGATGTGAAAGTAACCGAGAAACAAGTTGCTCTAATGATCGGACCCAACGGAAGCGGGAAGACCACGCTGATAAATGTGGTCTCTGGTTTTTATGCTCCTGATGAAGGTAGAATCTTCTTCGAGGGCAGAGAAATCACTAATCAACCTCCTCACCGAATCTACAAGCTTGGGCTGGTAAGAACCTTCCAGATACCATCTTTGTTCACTAGATTGACTGTGTTAGAAAACTTGCTCGTAGCCTCGAAGATAAACAGAGGTGAAAGCTTCCTCAAAGCACCATTTACAGGCTATTGGATAAAGGATGAAGAAGAGAACCTTGATAAAGCATTAAGAATCCTTCAGCTCCTGAAGCTAGATCACCTTTGGGACGCTAGGGCTTCTAACCTGAGCGGGGGACAGATGAAGCTGCTAGAAATTGGTAGAAGCTTGATGAGTGATGCGAAGATGCTTTTACTCGATGAACCCATATCAGGTGTTAACCCAACTTTAGCACACGAAATCTTCACACACATACTGAATCTACGTGATAAACTGGGTCTAACGTTTCTGATAATTGAGCATAGGCTTGATCTAGCCCTACCTTACGCAGATTTCATTTATGTATTAGCCTACGGTAAGCTTATAACACAAGGTGAAAAAGATAAAGTCTTGCAAGATGCTCAAGTCATAGGTGCCTATCTAGGTGGGTAATATGCTGACTATCACAAACCTATCCGCTGGCTACGGTAAGCTTCAGGTACTGTATGATGTCGACCTAGACGTAGAGAAGGAAACCATCTCTGTTATAGTTGGACCTAATGGTAGCGGAAAAAGCACGTTATTAAAGAGCATATTCGGATTAACAACGATCTACGCAGGTGAAATTAAGTATAATGGCTTCGAGCTAAGCAGACTACCTCCACATAAAATAGCAGAAAAAGGCATAGCCTACTTACCTCAAACCAACAACGTCTTCAACACACTCAAAGTAAGAGAGAATCTGCTTATGGCTGGCTATCGATGCGGCGCTGAACTGAAAGATAGAGTGGAGGAGAGCCTCAGCTTCTTCCCTACGCTGAAGAACTACATGGATCGAAAGGCAAGCACACTAAGCGGTGGTGAAAAGCAGATGCTAGCTATGGCTATGGCTCTGATAAGAAATCCGCAGATTATGCTTTTCGATGAACCGACAGCAAACCTGTCGCCTAAAATATCTAACGAGGTTCTTAACAAGATTGTTGAGTTAAGAGATAACAAGCGTATGACTATAATTCTAGTAGAGCAGAATGCTAAGAAAGCGCTTGAATTAGGTGAGCGAGCCTACCTCCTTGTAAGCGGTCGAGTCGCTTTCGAGGGTGAAAGCGAAGAGCTCTTATCGCACCCAGAGTTGAGCAAACTCTACCTAGGTCTGAAGTGATAAGAGAAAGATGCAGGGACTAGATCGAGTAAAAAGTTACTTGAGTGAAAAAGGGATAGAATCTGAAATAGCTGTTCTAGACTCTAGCACTAAGACTTCAAAGCTGGCTGCAGAAGCGCTTGGATGCACCGTGGCTCAAATCGCTAAAACTATAGTATTCAAAGGCTCAAAACCAACTTTAGTAGTGATCTCGGGAGATAAGAAGGTTGACTTAAAGCGCCTCTCCTCTGTGCTAGGTGAAAAGATCGAGTTAGCAGATCCTGATTATATATTGGCAGAGACAGGATACGAGGTAGGCGGAGTCCCACCTTTCCCGCATAATTCAGAAGTGAGAGTCTACCTTGATATATCACTCTTTAGGTGGAAGGAGGTGTGGACTGCTGCTGGCGCATCTAACGCGGTTATGAAGATGGAAGTCAAGACCTTACAAGAAAACGTTGGCAGTGCAATAATAGATGTGTCTGTCAAGTAGATACACACATGTCTAATCATCGACCAGCCATCTCGACACTTGCCAAGTAGGATGCGATAGCACTGTTAATTTGACCATATTACCGATAAGGTAATATACCTATCATCCAGTAGGATATATTAGGGCAAGTTGAGTATTAAGTATTTAGACCACGAAAAGCGAAGAGAGTTCCTGTCGTATCTGCGAAAAGAGTCTATAGATCTACCTGACTATGAGGTTGTAGATGTGCCTAAGCCAAAGCTCTACAAAGAATTCTTCCCTTGGGATAAGCCGCCACTAACGGTCTTTGACGGCATTCTACTTCCCGTTAAGACACCAGAAAAGATCTGGATAACAGACACAACCTTCAGAGACGGGCAGCAGGCACGCGAACCCTACACAGTTAAGCAGATCGCAGACCTGTACACACTCCTGCACGATCTAGGCGGCCCAGAAGGGAAGATCCTTCAGTCTGAGTTCTTCCTATACTCCAAGAAGGATAAAGAAGCTGTGGAAGCGTGCAGAAACCTCGGCTACGAGTACCCGATCATAGCTGGATGGATGAGACCAACCTACGAAGACCTGCAACTTGTAAAAGAAAGCAAAGTTGAGGAGTGCGGCATGGTGACACCCGTGAGTGACTACCACATCTTCTACAAGTTCCCCGGATTAGGTAGACAGAAGGTCATTTCGAAATATTTAGAGGTGGCTGAGGAGACCTTTAAACTCGGCATAGTGCCGCGTGTTCACCTCGAAGACTCCACTCGAGCGGACATTTTTGGAGTAGTAGTCCCGTTTATCAAGAAGCTTATGAAGCTTTCACGCAAATACGGGCTTCCGTTTAAAGTAAGGGTCTGTGATACTCTAGGTATCGGCTTACCTTGGGACGCGGGAGCCCTACCTAGAAGTGTACCAAAGCTAGTCTGGGTAATAAACAACCTCTGTGATGTCCCATCAGAGCAGCTTGAGTTTCACGGGCATAACGACTTCCATATGGGTGTTGCGAACTCCGTCTCCGCCTGGCTCTACGGAGCAGCCTTGGTCAACTGCACCCTACTTGGTATAGGTGAAAGGGCTGGCAATGTGCCGCTAGAGGCGATGGTCTTCATGTATGCTACTATAAAAGGAGAACTGGGTAACATGGATACCAAGGTTATAACAAAGATTGCGCAATACTACGAAGAAGAGGTGGGTTACAGCATACCACCCTACTACCCAATAGTCGGCGAAAACTTTAACATAACTTGGGCGGGTATACACGCAGATGGGCTTCTTAAGAATATCGAGATGTATTTGCCGTTTGACACCGAGAAGCTCTTGGATCTACCTCCTGGTGTAGCTGTCTCGGAATACTCTGGTCTCGCTGGTGTAGTGTTCTGGATAAACCACTACTTTAGGCTTACAGGCGAGAATAAGATCACCAAATCCACACCAGGAGTGTCAGAGATTCATGAGGAGATTAAAGCGATGTATGATGAAGGTAGGCTTACTAGGGTAGGGAATGATGAGATGCTCACGCTCGTTAAGAAGCATATGCCTTGGCTGCTTGAGCGGTTCAATAACAAGGTCAAACTTAAGATGAAATAAATATAGTTTCAACCCAAGCCCCTAGCAAGAGTAGGGCAACTATGATTATTATGGTGTAGGCTAGGTTACGTATCTCAGACCTTAGAATCTTAGACTTGATCGCCCAGATCACATAGAGGTTCTGGGTAATAGATGCTGTATAAGCTACAAATTCAAGCCAAAAGAAAGGTAAGATAGCGGTGGTTAAGAAAAGCATAACACCAGAGACTTCATTCGCTACACCTGCTGCTGAAAAGACCAAACCTGTGTTGTAGAGCACGTATGGCGCTAAGATAAGGCCTAAGCCTGGGATCAGCATAAGAAGGGCTACCCTTATGTTGTTGCTGAATATGTCGATTACGCTTGGTGATTCTGGCACCGTCTTTTTCACATCCTCTAAGATCCTATTTGCTTCGCTTTTATCAACAGTCGTTGATGAGCCGATTGCTGTAAATCCTAGTAGGAGGAGAAATACGATTACGAAGATGCGCCGTCTAGTCAATGTCAGCGAAGTAGCTAGAGGGCTTCTACTCTAAATAAACTTACCTATATCTTCAATAGATCAAGGAGAAGTTTCCCGTTTTCCAGCATCCCGTGGTCGTTGTTAAGGTAGAGGTATGCCATTTCAGCATCCTTCTCCCTAATTCTCCTTACGATGTCTTCTAATTCCTCTCTGCTATATACATAGGTATACCATTCCTCCCTGCCGTGTAGCCTAAGATAGATTAAGTCGTTTAAAGAGACGATCTCCGCTGGTAGGGCTGGTGCGTCTACTGAGCAGAAGGAAACACCGCAGACCTCAAGGTCATGTTTTCTACGCCACCAGCTCTGATCTCTGAATTCGACGACTGCGCGCTTGCCTAGGCTTAGGTTTGTGAAAAAGTGTGTGAGGCGGGTGATGTTTCTTTCGTTTGGCGTGAAGTTTGAGGGCATCTGGAAAAGCCAGAATGCTATTCTATCCTCGATAGGCTTGAATGGCTCTTTAAAGGTGCTCCATAGTTTGAGGGCTTTTTCTGATAGTTTGGTGTAGTGGGTTATTGAGCGGTGCACCTTTATGGAGAAGTCGAAGTCTTTTGGTGCTTTAATCCACGCTCTAATCCAGCTTGGTGAGGGGAATCGGTAGAAGCTGGCGTTGATCTCGACAGTATTGAAAGCTTGGTTAACATACCACTCGAATGGTGTTGGTACACCTGGGTTCCAGAAGTAGCTGTATCCTGATGTGCCTACCCTAAACCTAACCATCTTAGTGCAAATGGCTCTTAAAGCATTTTAATCTTTAGTGTAAAGGTTAAAAGACCCCTTGAGCAGACTGTTAAACGATGTATATGTCGGAGTATAAGACCATTAAATATGAGCAGAGAGGCGGTGTCGCAATAATAACCTTAAACAGACCCGAGGTGAATAATGCTGTCAATTCACAGATGGTCTCGGAGCTATGGGATGCTCTGCACAAGGCTGGTGAAGACGATACCGTAAGAGCAATACTCTTTACAGCAGCGGGCAGAAACTTCAACGCAGGTGGTGATCTACAGGAATTCAAGGATGCAAGCCCAGAGTTCATGCTCAAGTTCAATGGCAGAATGATCGAGCTCTACAAGTACATGATCAGGTTAAGGAAGCCGATTATCGCAGCGGTAAATGGGTTCTGCACCATGGATATGTTGAACGGCTTCGACCTTATCGTGGCAGCGGATGATGCTAGACTTGCCAACCCTGAAGTAGGCGTTGGAATATCGCCTGGCGCTGGAATATCACAGCTTCTGGTAAGATGGGTTGGTAGATTAAAGGCTAAGCAGCTCTTGTTCTTCCCGGATCCGATATCGGCTTGGGAGGCTCAGAAGCTGGGTTTGGTTAACTGGGTAGTGCCCGCGGACAAGCTCTTCGAGGAAGCGTTCAGAATTGCGAATCAGCTTGCCAATGGACCGACTAAGGCTATTGGAGCAATCAAGATGACCATAAACATAGGCGGCGAAATGTCGCTGGATGAAGGGTTGCTGTACCAGCAGATGGAGCAGCTACCGTTATTCACTACTGAAGATCAGAAGGAAGCGATGAGAGCGTTCTTGGAGAAGAGGAAACCCGTCTTCAAGGGTAGGTAGTATTACTAAGCCTACCCCCTCACATTTTTTACACAATATCTTAAGGAAACTTAAATTAGTACGGTCGGCTATGACGGTAGAGGATGTTAGAGCATCGATGGCGCTATGTTGTCCTTTGTGTTGGTTTTCTTCTTGTCTTCGTATCTTACGGGATAAGATTTGGGTACGGTATCCTCATTCCGCCGATGAAGTATTCTTTACCGTTGAGTGATGTGCAGAGTGGAGTTATCGCAAGCTCTTACTTCGTCGCATATACTGCTTCTGCTCCTGTCATCGGTGTTTTAGCTGATAGGGTTAGTGGTAGAAAGCTCATACCTCTTCTTACTGTGCTTATGGGTCTAGGCACATTTATGATGGGTTTTGTTACAGACTGGGTGTTTGCAGCCTTGCTTTTTGCGCTCGTAGGTTTCGGCTCTCATGCGGGTTGGATAGGTGTTATTAGGCTAATAACGATCTGGTTTGACGCTGAGAAGAGGGGTAGGGCTATAGGTATTGTAAACTCAGGGTATGGCGTAGGCTACGGGTTCCTGGGGCTGTTGCTTCCAGTGATAGTAAGAGAGTACGGCTGGCGATGGGGTTGGTATCTAGTAGGCGTGTTCGCACTACTGCTAGCGGTCGCATCAATCCTTCTTTTGAAAGAAAAAGCCTCTTCCCCACCTCAGTACGTAGCGAAGCGATCAGCCACGCAAAAGAAGTTCTTCTTTACCGTAGAGTTCTGGTTCATCGCCCTTTCATATCTCGCTATAGCGTTTGCGACGAGCATCATAATGACCTTTATGGTTGCATACTTCAACCTAGATCTATCTGTGGAGTATGCGGTTTCAGCGGGTTTGGCTAGTGTTGTAGCTTTCAGCGGCATACCTGGTAGTCTTATCTTCCCAACGCTCTCAGACAGAATAGGTCGAAAGAGGGGTTTGTTTTTGTGTAATTTGGCTGTTGCAGCATCGGTCTTCGGTATAGTGGGTGTGGGAGCAAATATACTCCTTCTTTCCTGTTTAGCCGTTGCATACGGCGCATTCTATTCAGCTATGTTCCCGATCTACGCAGCTTGCGCCTCAGAATATTTTGGAGCAGAGTCGTCTGGCTCAGTTCTAGGCTTATGGACACTCTTTTATGGTGTTGGTGCAACAGTATCGCCTACGATCGCAGGCTACCTGAGCGAATTGATGGGAAGCTATAGCCCAGCCTTTACGCTTTCAGCAAGCATAATGATTCTAAGCGTTATATTGCTTCTCCCAATCAGTAGCAAACCTCGTTCCAAATAGGTATCGTTGATAAGATTTGGCGCCGCGGGGGGGATTTGAACCCCCGAGACCCTTGCGGGTCACAGGCTTACAAGCTACTATAGGCTCCAGGCCTGCGCCCTACCGAGCTGGGGCAAGTGTGTCTCCCCCTGCATTAGATGTCTAGGCGACCGCGGCTCCACTTTAACTACTTAATCGCATTCGGTTAAAGATTTTGCTCACCCTGCACTTATCACTTTAGGGTAAGGGTTTTAGAGCGCGTGGGGATAATGGTTTAAAGGAAGGGTGGTATGGAGTTTTATGGAGCGGGATTGGTCTAGTGGTTAGGATACCAGCCTCCCAAGCTGGTGGTCCCGGGTTCAAATCCCGGATCCCGCACCAACTCTTCGCAAACATCACACAAGTTAAACAGATGAGATTACTTTAGGCTCTTTCCCGTGTTTTTAGCTTAACGTTTAGTTTCTTCTACCTCTTTTAATATCTTGAGAATTTGATTTTTGAGATCCGGAAGCTTGTTCTTGATAGTAACCCAAACTAGTTCCAAATTTACGCCAAAGTATTCGTGAATTAACTTATCCCTCATGCCTCCAAGATGTGTTTCAAGTATGCTTTATCTCTTCTCATAAATGACCCGCATTTCCCTTTTCACACCTTCTAAGATGTAAGGATTTAAACTGCTGAAGATTCCAAGGTCAACCTTCCTCCTAAATATCTTTCTCAACTCATTTTCTATCCTAACCAAATCCAAAAGGCTCTTCTCGCTATTTCGCTCAAATTCGATCGCTATGTCTATATCGCTCTTCCTCTTCTGCTCCCCTCTAACGAAAGAGCCGAAAATAGCCATAAACACTATGTCGTTCTTTCGACAGATCTCAGCCAACTTCTCCTCTAAGTTCTTTCTCCTTAGCTCCTCTGGCAAAATTTGTACCTCAATTTCAGCACTTATCTCTTAATCGTCTTAGATTCCCTCGAATTTAGCCTTTTCTTCATAAAGTTTTCTGAAATTCGAAATCTCTCAACCAACGTTGGTATTAGGAAGCTAAGGCTTTAGTCTTAAATGTCTGGAAGGTGGCGCCGGGAGGGGGATTTGAACCCCCGAGACCCTTGCGGGTCACAGACTTAGCAGGCCTGCGCCCTACCAGGCTGAGGAGACACTATCCGTAATCTTCTCCCCCTCGAGTCCAGTCTAGGCGATCCCGGCTATTCTCCCCTTTATCTAGAGCTTAAGATAAAGTTTATCCAGTGCGTCAATACCTCAGCTTTCGTAATCCCAAGATACAGCCTTCTCAGGCTTTATCTTTATGATAGCCGACTCCCCTTCCTCAATAGCAGCATACTTCTGATACTGCGGATACTTCTCGTATAGGAGTTTCCTCGCTTCCTCAAACTCTTTACCCCCTTTGATCACCACACCCTTCCCCTGTATCATAACCCCCTTCAGCCTAGACCAATCCTCCACATAGATGTCAACAAGTAGGGTCACATCGCTATTCAACTCAAGATTCCTAACCTTCTTTGAATCCAAGCTCGTGCCGATAAAGATATCCTCACCGCTATACGCATAGCAGACCGGAACCAAATGAATCCTACCCCCATCTGTATGCGTGGCTAATCTAGCGACACGCTCCCCAACAAGTATCCTCCGCCATTTCTCATCGAACATAACATCTCTCTTACACTCACTCATTAGATAAACCTTATGCCCTATACAAGGACTCGGTCTAACAGAGTATGAAATAAAAGCCTACACAACACCAATAGAATACGGCAAAGTGATTAAAGACCTCGAGATCAAAATCGAGGGCACCGCAAACAACGAGCACGCCCTATACATCGTCGAGCAGTATGTTAACCGAACAATTGGAATCTAACCTGCTCACTTCGTCCGCTTCAATGTTAAGAGCGCAACAACCAATCCTATTATCGAAAGGACTGCTGTGGTTAAGAAGACTAGACCGTATGCACCTGTAGAAGCGTAGATGTACGATGAAACTTGTGGACCCAAAATAGCACCTACACCATATGCCGTAAAGACGATGCCGTAGTTAGAACCTATGTTCTTCACACCAAAGTAAGATGAAGTTGCCGCTGGGGCTATCGCTAACCAACCACCGAACGTAAACCAAAGTAGCGAAAAGCTAGCGAAATAAATGACCAAAGTCGAACCGCTACTAGCACCCAAAGCCGCAGCTAAGATGATTATGAAAGAAAGCCAAGCAGCGTTGTAAGCACCTATCTTATCGCATAGGTATCCAAACGATGGTCTACCTACACCATTAAACACAGCGAAGACCGCGGTAGCAACAGCAGCCAAAGCTGGGTCTAGTTTAACGACCTCTTGACCATACTTTGCAGCAAGAGAGATAGCTATAAAGCCACCTGTTGTTCCAAGCACATATGATACCCAAAGTCCAGCGAAGGTTCTGGTCTTGACCATCTGCCTAGGTTGCACATCTACCCCTTTAGATGTGGTTGCCGGGGTTGCTGGAGATTCTGCTGGTGGAAATCTGAGGGGTAAAGAAAGTATTATCAGGATTACTGCGAAAGCAACGCCTAGGTAGAGGAAAGTCTGAAGCACACCAACCGATTGAATCAAGAATGCTGATGTCACAGCTGTTATCAACGGAGACAAGCCGAAACCCAATATAGTTATGCCTGTGGCCAAACCTTTACGCTCAGGAATCCACCTACTAGAAACCGCTATCGGGACACCATACACCAGACCTACCCCTATACCACCCACTACACCATACGCTAAGAGCATATACGCAAGAGACCAAGGCACCTGATTAGCAAACCCCGCCAGTATCCATCCTAAACCAACTAAGATCGAGCCTACTAACGCAGTCTTCCTCGGACCGATTGTGGACATCGCTCTGCCGCCGAATGGCATAGTGAGTCCAAATAGCGCCAAGAATACGGTAAAAGGTAGACTTGACTCTACACTAGACCAGCTGAAGAGCTTCTCTAACGGTACTCTGAAGACACTCCAGCTATATATGGTGCCCAAAGCTATGTTAATGATGAAGCCAACCGGCGGGTAAACCCATCTGTTCAATTCCCTTCGCACAAGTGCACTCCTAATCTATTTTAAAGATTTTCTATAAAGACTCCTATCTTTTCCAAATAAAAATATTCAAAGATTTCTTAGGACGATCTATTAAAATCAAGGAAGGTTGTTAGAAACATCCTTAATTAGAAGCTTATCACCTGCCCACTTGTAGCAAAAAGAAAAATGGGAGGGTGACCTTCATCACCACTCTACGACTTAGTTATGACTACTTTATCGGTTGATCCATCATAGTACCCTAACAGAACCCAATCATAGTTTCCTTGAACTATCTCTGGTCTGTATAAGCCGAAGTATGCTATGGCTTGGTCTCCATTTGCATCGAGGTAGGTCTGCACTGTAACACCGATAAAGTGGTTTGCTACAGTTGGAACTACTTTTCTAATGGCTTCCCCATCGTATCTACCAGCGACGAGAATAGACCATGCCGCTATGTATGCTGCATCATATGCATCATCTGAGAAGGGCAGAGGCTCTCTACCATACTTCTTGACAAAGTTCTCCTTAAATGTTGGTGTTAACGGATTACCAGGTGTATAAAACGATGTCACCGTGAACTTTGTATTTACTAGAAAGTCGCCTACTTCCTTTGAAACTTTAGGCGGTAGGAGATTGGGTGACCTGAGGTTTTCTATACCGAACCATTCCACTGAGCTCAGAACGGGGTTGCCTTGGAGTAATGGTAACCATTTAAGTGCTTCACCTTCCCAAGCTACCCATAGGACACCAGTAGGTCCTGAAGCCTTCGCCTCAGAAACGAGTGTTGTGAGTTTAGCGACTTCGCTCGAGTAGTCAGGCTGATCAGGTGCGAACTTAAGCGGTGTTGTCTTCCCACCTAAAGCGGTAAACCGCTTTGTGAAGATATCCCACATCCCTTGACCAAAGGTGTCATCTCTGTACGCAACTACTACATTCGTTATACCCCTTGCCTTAACATATTGAGCTAGGGCTGCGCCTTGGAAGTTGTCAGGCGGGTCAACAACTCTGAAGATGAAGTCACCTGGTATAGCAGCAGCGAGGCCTGTTGATGCTGGTGCTATGACAACAATCTTATTCTGGTCAACGAACTGTTTTACACCCATCACCTCCGCCGTGGTAAGGGGACCAACAGACACCTGGATTCCCTTTGTCTGATAGAGGTTCTGCATAGCCTTTAATGCACCAGCAGCAGTTGTTTCTGTATCTGCTGTTGCAACCTCAAATCTTGTTGTTGAACCAGAGCTTTGTAGAAGCGCGTTGATCTCTTCTACAGCTAAGGCTACAGCGTCAGCGAAGGATTTGCCGTAGCTCGCAAGAGGACCGCTGAAGGGTAGAGGCACACCTATAACGTATGTTCTTGCAGCGGCGGGTGCTGTTACGGTTGTGGTTACTGTGGTTGGAGGTTGTGTTGCGGTTACAGTTGCTGTTGAGGTTAATGTGGCTGTCGCGGTTTGTGTGACTGTTGTTGGTTGTGTGATGGTTGTGGTTACTGTTCCCGCTGTGACCGTTGAAGTAACTGTGCCCGCGGCTACTGTAGTAGTAGATACAACTGTGGTCGGCTGAGTTACGGTAGAGGTTCTAGTTTGTGTGACTGTGCTCGTGACAGGAGGGACTGCAGAGCCTGCAAAGTAGCCTCCGACTACACCTATTATGAGAAGAACAACAGCCAGTCCGGCGGCAATACCTGTGCTCACTCCAAATCGATTCTTTTGCCGCATAATTTCCCACGACTTGTACTCTCTTTGTCACCTATATATCTTTATCGTATAAGACTATGATATATAAATAATTTGGGGTAAATTGGAGGCAATATTAAAATACGGATTGTATTGGAAGAGTGTTGACTGGAGATGCTTGATTGGATAGTAGGTTCATTGCTGCGATCCATACTAGTGGGAAGCATATACACTCTGATGGCTTTAGGTCTCACGTTAACTCTTAGTGTAGTGAGGCTACCGAATTTTGCGCATGCTGAGCTCATAACAATAGGTGCTTACGTTGCCGTCCTGTCAAGCTTAGTGAGTGGGGACATATCTTTAGCCTTGATCTTAGCGTTTGCGGTAACCGCTTTGGTTGCGTTCAGCTGTCATCGTATAGTGTATAGACCCTTGTCTAACAGAGGTGCTACGATGTATACCCTGGTTTTGGCTTCTTTTGCTTTAGGGTTAGTGTTACGCTACATCATATTACTCTGGGCTAGTCCTACAGGTTACCTACAGATTCGCCCTCTTATTCCACAGCGAGTTGTTGGGCTTGTAGGTAATACGGTGATCCTCGACATATTTATCTGGTCTTTACCCACAGCTTTCTTGCTAGTTGTTCTTCTACATTTGCTTTTGAGCAGGACTAAGATTGGTAAGATGATGCGTTCAGTTGCGAATAACATCACTTTAGCGCAGATCACGGGTATTAACGTAGGCAAGATTCAAGATGTGTCTTGGCTTCTTGCCGGAGGGCTTGCCGGTGTTGCTGGAGCTTTATGGGCCATTCTATATTATGCTAGCCCGTATATCGGGTGGTTAGCACTTCTCTCAGTCTTTGCTGCTGTGGTTTTAGGTGGTCTTACGAGCTTCTCAGGCACGATAGCAGGCGGCTTTATTGTTGGTCTATCTGAAAATCTTGTTATGGATGTTTTGAATAGAAGTTTCGGTGTTGAGTTTACCTATAAGCCTGTGATACCTTTTGCTCTTATCATAATCGTATTGCTTGTTAGACCGAAGGGACTTATCGGTCTTTTACCCAGAGCCAAGTTGTTCACACGCACTCCAACTAAAATAGAGAGGTGATGTATCCTGCCAGATCCTATACTATCCGCATTTGTATCTTTTTTAAGCTACTTTGGGATCTTTGCTATTCTCTCATTCAGCCTCAATCTTGAATATGGTTTTGGTGGTCAACCTAACTTCGGAAAAGTAGCCTTCTATGCTACAGGTGCTTTTGTTGCAGGTGTAGTAGCATCCCGTCTTATGCCCTTAATTGCAGGTGTTGCTCCTCTTGCACCCTTCAGTCCAGAGGGGACTATGCAGAGAATATCTATAACACAGAGTAATGCTTACGCTGCGCTACTAACCTTCCTGATCGCACTCGTATTAGCAGCTTTGATATCAGGTGCATTTGGGTATCTTGTTTCATATCCTGCTATTAGAATTAGAGAGGAGTGGTTCTTAGCGATGGTTCTTCTGGTTACAGGCGAAATAGTCAGAGTAGTTGTGAGAAGCTACGAACCTATTGTGAACGGGTATAATGGTGTACTTATACCAAATCCCTTCGGATGGCTTAGAGACTCCGATCAGATTTCATTGGCATATATGGTTGTGATACTTGCCATTGCCGCGTGTGTCTATATATATGTCAATAGGCTTGTGAACTCGCCGTTCGGTAGGTTGCTGAAGTCTATGCGGGATGACCAGATTGCATCGACGAGCTTGGGTAAGGATCTTGTTAAGGTGCGTGGGCAGGTGCTTATAATAGGCTCGGCTCTAGCTGGGTTGGCTGGTGTGCTCTACGCTTACTATAGCGGTTATGTTAATCCCGATGACTTCATCCCGATAAGAACCTTTGATGTTTGGGTTATGGTTGTTTTGGGGGGTTTAGCAAATAATAGAGGTGTGATGTTAGGTTCAGTAATAATGACTGCAATAGATCGAGGCACACAGATACTTGCTATACAGCTACAAACTATCGGAGGCATAACGGAGCTGAACTATTTGCGTTACATAATAGTGGGCATATTGATGCTCATCATACTAATGTTTAGACAAAAGGGAATCATCCCTGAGAAGCCCGTAAAGACACCAGCATACGAGGTGATTAAAGGTGAATGAAATTCTAAGACTCGAGAATGTTGTCAAATGCTATGAAAGTCTAAGAGCAGTCGATGGTGTTAGCCTCTCAATCAAAAAGGGTAGTGTCACAGGCTTGATAGGGCCTAATGGTAGTGGTAAATCAACTCTCTTTAATGTCATATCAGGTCTTGATAGAGCTGATGAAGGCAAGATATGGTTTAACGGAATACGTATAGATAACCTTTCGCCTCATAAGATCTTCGCCCTTGGGTTGGTTAAGAGCTTTCAAGATCCGCGGCTCTTCCTTGGCATGACCGTTCTTGACAACATGCTGGTACCGCCGAAAGGGCAGAAGGGGGAGAGCCCTGTTATTGCCCCACTTCATCGAAAATGGAGAGATCAGGAGATTAGGTTGGCTGAGAAATCTTCTGAGCTTTTAGATAAGCTTCTCTTAAGAGGTTTGCATAAAACGCTTTCAGCTGAAATCTCTGGTGGTCAGATGAAGCTTCTTGAGATGGGAAGAACACTTATGGCTGAGCCGAAAATGCTTCTTCTAGATGAACCTACCGCTGGTGTTGCGCCTAAACTTGCTCGAGATATCTTTGAGAGATTACTTAAGCTTAGAGAGGAGTTTAACCTCACCTTATTCATAATAGAGCATAGGCTTGAGGTTCTGTTTGACTATGTGGAGTATGTTTACGTAATGCATAGAGGGCAGGTTCTCGCTGAAGGCAAGCCTGAAGACATCCTTGAAAATAAAATAGTTGCTGAGGTATACTTGGGTGGTTAAGTCTTGAGCACCTTGCTAGAAGTCAAAGACATGGTTGCGGGTTACGGTAAGCTCGTTATTGTGCACGATATATCAACTTCAGTCAATAAGGAAGAGATAGTTGCGATTATCGGACCTAATGGAAGCGGCAAGAGCACCTTCATAAAATCCATATATGGTCTAACTACAATCTTCGACGGTCATATTCTTTTTGAGGGCAAAGATATAACAAAGACGAGGGCAGACCTAGTGACTCATCTGGGGATAGGCTATGTCCCGCAAATCAATAATGTCTTTTCAGCACTTACAGTGGAAGAGAATCTTGAGATGGGTGCGATACCTCTGAACAGCAAGGAAAAGACGATGAACAATATGAAGGAGATATTTGAGATCTTTCCCCTCCTTGAGGAACGAAGAAAACAGAAAGCAGGCTCTCTTAGTGGTGGTGAAAGACAGATGCTGGCCTTGGCTAGAGCGCTCATAGCTAAACCTCGTCTTCTACTTCTGGATGAGCCTACCGCCGCTTTGGCGCCTAAACTAGCGGATCAGCTCTTCAGCAAAATAGTTGAGATAAGGAACCTAGGTGTTACTATTATGATAGTTGAGCAGAATGCTAGGAAGGCACTTACAATCGCCGATAGAGGTTTGGTTCTGGTTGAAGGTAGGGTAGCATATGAAGGTAAACCTTACGATATATTAAACAACGAGGAAATTATTAGAATTTACTTAGGCGTTGTTAAGAAGAAGTAGTAATAGAAATTCTAAACTAACTGTAGTTGCTTACTATTTGGTATAATAAGATTTAAGAACAGTCTTTCGAAAATATAGTTAGTGAGTGAGATGAAGTTCGGGCTTAGAATGTGTGACTGGTTTGGTAGTGTTGAGAACATGGTGAGGCTAGGCGTGCTAGCTGAGAAGAACGATTTCGACTCAGTCTGGGTAAGCCATGACATATTCATGAGAAGCTCTATGGTTACTCTCACCATAATCGGCGCCCAAACCAAGAAGGTGTACTTAGGCAACACAATACTGAACCCCTACACGACTAACCCCGCTGAGATTGCTATGTACCTCTCTGCGCTAGATGAATACACGAAAGGTAGAGCTCTCTGCGGTCTAAGCGCAGGTGCTTTAGAATACCTTAGGTGGCTTGGCATAGAGCATGAAAGACCCTTGACCAGGGTCAAGGAGACGGTTGATGTTCTGAGGAAGCTTTGGGCGGGGGAGAACGCTGCTTACAGTGGTAAAGAGATTAAGTGGGGCTCTGAATGCTACATGCGTTTTACTCAATATAAGAATAAGATACCAATATACATAGGTGGGCAGGGTGAGAAACTCCTTGCATACAGCGGTGCATACGGTGATGGTGTATTACCAATTCTATACCCGCCTGAGTTCATAGATATCGCTATGGAGCGTATGAAGGCTGGTGCAAGAGAAGTTGGTAGAGACTTCTCTAAAGTTGATGTAGCAGGCTGTGTATGGATGTCTATTTCCAAGAAAGGTGAGTTGGCTGAAAAGCCGCTCCGTACGCTGATAGCATACTTTGGACCTATGCTAGGCGAACTCGGGCTTTCAACTATAGGCTTAAGCCACAAGGACTTTGAACCGATTCAAGAGGTCTGGCGTAAAGAGGGGTTAGATGCTGCCGCTAAACTTGTGACCGATAGGATGTTGGGCTTGGCTATTCGTGGCACTCCAGATGACTGCATAGCAAAGATAGAAATGCTTCAGAAAAAAGGGCTACAGCACATATCCATAGGCGCACCTCTAGGACCAGACCCTGAAGAATCTGTTAAACTACTAGGGAGGTATGTCATACCATATTTTAGGGAGCAGGAGAAGTAGAAATTTTGGAGAGAGGAAGAATAGTAGCGGACCCAAGAAAGTGCACAGGATGCAGACTTTGCGAGGTAGCCTGTAGTGCTGCACACGAGCGAGTCTTCAACCCTGCCTCATCGAGGATAAAGATAGTCAAAGTGGAGCCAATAGGTTTAGACTATCCTTCAGTCTGCAGATTCTGCGGTAAAGCTGCCTGCATAGAGTCTTGCCCAGTAGGCGCTCTTTACCGTACGCAAGGGTCTGACGTGGTGCTTCTTAAGTCAGAGATCTGCATAATGTGCGGCGCATGTGTGGAGGCTTGCCCATTCGGCGCTATTATCCTTCATCCTGAGACTAGGCTTCCTATTGTATGTGATCTTTGCTCTGGGAATCCTGCTTGTGTAGCAAGATGCCCTACTGAGGCTATTAGGTATGTTCCTTTGACTGAAGCAGCTAGGGCTAGAGCCGCTCAGTCTGCTGAGGCTGCTTCACGCTCAGTCTTAAGAAGCTGGGGCGTCAAGAAGTAGGTGGTGACTTTGAGAGCATACGCGGGTAAGAGGCTGAAGGTGGATCTAACTAGAGGAGACTATTTTGTTGAAGATATAAGTAATGCTCAGCTTAAGATGTTTTTGGGCGGCCGAGGGCTTAACTCTGCTGTTTTATTCGACGAAATTAACCCGAGCATCGCTCCTCTAAGTCCAGATAACGTGCTGATAATAGGCGTAGGGCCCCTAACAGGAACCATATGTTCTGGTTCAAATAGATTCACGATAACAGCAAAGTCCCCCCATACTGGCATACTTGGTGACGCAAATGCAGGTGGCTTCTTTGGACCAGAGGTTAAATACGCAGGCTTTAATCAAATTCTAGTAAGAGGCAGATCTCCTAAGCCAGTCTACCTTAAGATTTTCAACGGCTCAGTGGAGATTAAGGATGCCTCGCACCTATGGGGCAAGGATGTTTGGGAGACAGATCTCCTTCTGAAGGAGGAAGTAGGGGACTCCGATGCTAAGGTTGCTTGCATAGGGCCTGCTGCTGAAAACGGTGTTACATATGCAGGTGTGGTTACAAGCCTAGTTAGAATTGCTGCGAGAACAGGAATGGGGACTGTAATGGCTTCAAAGAATCTCAAAGCAGTCGTCGTTAGGGGTACTCAGCCAGTTGAGGTTGAAGACTTTGACTTATTCGATAAGATAGTTAAGGAGATCGAGGAGCAGGTTTACGCATCCCCCGATTACTTAGGTAGATCTACGATGGGTTCCACTAGGCTCGTAAACCCTCTCAATCAACTTGGCTTCTTAGTCTCATACCACTTTAAGACAGGGGTCTTTCCAGAGGCTGATAAGATAAGTGGAGAGACGCTTAGGGATCGCTATAATGTTAAGGTTAAAGCCTGCGGCTCTTGTCCCCTACCTTGTAGTAGATTCCATGTTGTGAAGAGCGGGCGATTCGCCGGATTAGCGAGCGAAGGCCCTGAGTATGAGACATTAGGATCTATTGGTTCAAGGTGTGGAGTGGATGATATAGAAGTGATTCTGAAGGCGAATGATAAGCTGAACAGATACGGTTTGGACTCTATTACCTCAGGTGAAGTTATAGCCTTAGCCATGGAATGTTATGAGCGGGGTCTCCTAACCCGAGATCAATTAAATGGGCTAGATCTAAGATGGGGAAATGCCGACGCCATGCTCACTCTAATAGATATGATCGCATACAAGAAGGGCATAGGTGAAAAGATGGCTTATGGTGCTAAGAAGTTCGGCGAATTCGTAGGTAAGGGTGCTGACAAATTGGCTGCTCAGGTGAAGGGGCTTGAAATAATAGCTGGCGAGCCCCGTGGCATGAAGGCTTTTGCCTTAACCTACGCTGTCTCAAGCAGAGGTGCTGACCATCTAAGGGCTGAGCCTATGTTTGAGTTATCAAATAATGCTGAGCTAGCAGTGAAGAGGTTTGGAGCTAAAGAAGCGGCATTCAGGTTAGAGTATAAGGCGAAGGGTAGAGTCGTCAAATATTACGAGGAGTGTGCAGCTCTCGCTGACTCACTGACTATGTGCAAGAATATTACAGCTATGCTTGATGGGCCGCCTAGGCACTATGAATTGGAGGAGGTGGTTGCAAGGATTCTAAGAGCTGCTTTAGGCTGGGATATGCAACCCAAAGATGTCCTGCAGATAGGTGAGCGGATAATCAACATTGAAAGAGCCTTCGTGGTAAGAGAAGGAGTTACAAGAAAAGACGATGTGCTACCTGAAAGGTTTCTTAAAGAGCCTCTACCACCTGAATGCGGACCTTCAGCAGGCTCTGTGGTAGAGTTAGAACCTATGCTGGATGAATACTACGAAGTTAGGCGGTGGGATAAATCTACAGGTATACCTAGAGCTAGCACATTAAAGCAGCTTGGGCTAAATTACGCAGCAGACAACTTAGCCGCCTACATCAAACTTCCCGACTGATCCTATCTTCTCTTTTATTCTCTTTTCAAGAAAAGGATTAACTTCTATACCTATGCATCTTCTACCTAGTTTCAAGCAAGCCTTCATCGTTGTACCTGAACCTAAGACAGGGTCGACTACAAGATCGCCAGTATTAGATGAGGTTCTTATACATCTTTCAACGAGCTCGTCTGGCAGTTCATTCCCAGCTGTTTCCTCGTTGTGGTGGTAGAGTCTCTTGATGACCCAAACATCCTCAGCGTAGTGCTCAGGCTTGTTGAAGGTGTAGTTATCCTCATCTTTAACAAGAAGAAGAAGGTGATAATGTGAAGTAACAAACCTCCTTCTAGTGAAAACGCCGAACTGATACTTCCAGATTACGTGGTTAAGTTGCTTAAACCCAACCTGCTCAACAGCATCTAAAACCCATCTTAAATTATTCCAACCTGAGATAAGCCACATGCTCCCACTATTCTTAAGATTATCAAAAGACCACTTAACTAGGTCTCTAATAAATCTGGGGTAATCTTCTTTTTGAACTTCTACGTAAGAAAGAGTGTCTGGCGTTCTATTATAAGTTCCAAGGTTACCCTTGAACTCGATCCCAAATGGAGGATCAGCAAAGATCAAATCAGCCTTAACATCCAATTTAACATTACAGAAATTGTCAAAGATAACATAATGGTCATCACTAATCTCCAAGACGCTTCCAGATCTGCGCCTAAACCACGCGGGCACCGCGACCACTGGATACACAACTAACTGAATCCAACTATTAAAATGTAAAGCACATAAAGAGAGCGTAAATAGATATATCAGACTTTACCCTTAATCCAAATAAGCAAGAAAAGGTTCTCAGAGCCCTCGGCTAGGAATCTGCTTTGAATACATCTTTCGCAGGTTTAACTTAACCTACTGCTCTTCTCGAGGCTTTAGTTCCTGATTTTATGTATGCTATTGAGTCTGCTATGTATGTAGCGTGATCAGCTATCCTCTCAAGATACCTTAAGATAAGTGTCCCCGCAATTATACATCTAATGTCTTTATCTTTATTCTCAGCTGCGGCTTTCACATAATGCAAGTAGAGGTTGTCTATTACATTATCCATCTCTTGAAGCTTCTTAGCCATAGTCGCATCACGCTCTATGAACGCTTTTATGCTGAGCCTAATCATCTCTTTGGCGTGCTTCCCTGCCTCCTCTATCGATTTAGTCTCGCACTTGGAGAGATCGCCAAATAGGCTGCGCACCTGCATTATGTCGTAAGCATATCTCCCGAATCTCGTGAATCCATAAGCGATCTCAAGACAAGATTTTATAAAGCGTAGATCTGAAGCCACAGGCTGATATCTAGCTAAGAGTTCTATCGCCAATTCGCTAACCTCTTCTTCAAGCATCCTTAGCCGCTCAGAAGCAGTATACACATCTTCTACAAGGTTCTTGTTTTGAGTATATGCATCGATAGCAGTTGAAACCGTCTGCTCTGAGAATGTACCCATATCGATCAACATATTCTTAAGCCGCTCTAAACCGATGTCAAGTAGCCTAACCAAGTCTAACTCGCTATCCGAACTTTCCTGTTATATACTTCTCAGTCAGCTCCTCTCGAGGATTCTCAAAGATCTGAGAGGTCTCTCCGTACTCAATAAGCTTGCCTAAATAGAGAAAGGCGGTGTAGTCCGAAACACGGGCTGCTTGCTGCATGTTATGAGTAACCAACACAACAGTATAATCTTCTTTTAGCTTAACCATCAGCTGCTCGATCTTAGCTGTAGCGATAGGGTCTAAAGCTGAGCAAGGTTCATCCATAAGAATAACCTCAGGCTTCACAGCTAGCGCACGCGCTATGCAGAGCCTCTGCTGCTGCCCTCCTGAAAGCGCTGCACCAGATTTGTTAAGATCATCCTTCACTTCATCCCAGAGCCAAGCTGCTTCAAGACTTTCTTTAACGATCTTATCGAGTATCTGCTTATTTCTCACACCAGCAAGCTTAAGCCCAGCCGCCACATTATTGTAGATAGACATCGTTGGGAAGGGATTAGGCTTCTGAAAGACCATACCCACCTTCCTTCTTATAATAACTGGGTCAACATCTGGAGCGTAGATATCTTTTCCATCTAGGTAGACTTTACCTGAAACCTTGGCGTTTATCACAAGCTCGTGCATTCTGTTGAGGCATCTGATGAATGTTGATTTACCGCATCCTGAAGGACCGATTATAGCTGTTACAGTATTCGGCTTAATCCTAAGACTTATATCTTTAAGCACATGGTTATCACCAAACCAAGCGTTCAACCCAGCAACCTCGATCTTATACATTGGTCCTGAAACTGGAGTCGGCTTCTCCTCTTTCTTTTCCACGATTAATTTGAGAGTCAAATCTTCACCCTCCGACTTAACCCCATCTTGCTCAAAGCCCTAACAGTTACATTTAGGGTTAATACGATTGCTATTAAAACTAGCGCTGCCCCCCAACCTTGCTGATGCGCGTAGTCGTATGGGAGCAGAGCAAGTCTCCATATTCGTAGAGGTAGTGCATCGATCGGTTCAAATAGACTTGTAAAGAACCATTGACTGCCAAGAACAGTCATTATTAGGGGTGCTGTCTCACCCGCTATCCTTGCAACAGCAAGCATAACTCCTGTGACTATACCATTTTTAGCTGTTATAAGTACTACGCTTAAAGTTACCCTCCATCTTCTCAAGCCAAGAGCAAGTGCTGCTTCACGTACAAGGTTCGGAACAAGCCTAACTGATTCCTCGGTTGTTTTTATAACGATCGGGAGCATTATTATGGATAGAGCTATTGCTCCAGCAATGGGTGAAAATCTGCCTAAAGCGAGCACAACCAGCACATACACAAATATCCCTATTACGATAGAGGGCATCTGCATCAGCACGTCGCTCAAGAACCGAATCACTCTGCCAATTGGGTTATCGCCGAACTCAGCCAGATAGATGCCAGCAAATATCCCTATAGGCACCCCTATAAGTGATGAGAGCCCTATTAGGATAAAGGTTCCTTGTATTGCGTTGGCTATTCCTCCTCCCATTTGCCCGACGATACCTGGCGGAGATGTTAGAAACTCGATTGAAATAGCTGATATGCCTCGCATTATGACCTCGATAAGTATGCTTGCTAGGGGGACGATCGCAAGTATTACCGCAACTACTGTTAGGCTGATTAGCAGCCGTTCTTTGAACTTCCTTATCTTGTAGTTGGTTTCACTCCACAACTCCTTTCGCCCTCACACGGTAGACAAGAAGCTGTGCAGCAACATTTATTATGAGAGCTGAGATAAGTAGGATGAAGCCTACGCCTATTAGAGCGGACGGATGAAGCGAGACAGGGTCTGCTTCATTAAACTCGTTAGCGATTAGTGAAGCCATCGTCTGCCCAGCCTTTAGAAGTGACGCTGGTAATGCTGCGGGTCCAATAGCGTTACCTATGACCATTGTTACAGCCATAGTTTCTCCCACTGCCCTACCTAATCCTAGGATTATTGCTCCTACTATGCCTGCGCGAGCATAGCTGAGTACCCCTATCCTAATAGCTTCCCATCTGGTTGCACCAAGACTGTAGGCTGCGTCTCTTTGCGTTTCTGGAACAGACAGTAGGACCTCTCTGCAGACGGCTGATACGGTTGGTATGATCATGATGGCTAATATGAACCCACCTGATAAAATACTAAGACCGTAAGGTGTGCCTGCGAACAAAGGTATGAAGCCCAAATAGGTCGATAGAGGTTTCTCTATTAGATCCCTCACCCAAAATCTAAACACAAACACACCCCAGAGACCGTAGATTACACTAGGAACAGCAGCCAAGAGCTCGATGACGTAGGATAAGGGTGTTCTAATGTTGCTCGGTGCTATCTCCGCTAAGAAGATAGCTACACCAAGGCTTATTGGTACACCAACTATAAGCGCTATGGCTGATGTTGTGAGTGTGCCTACAAGATAGGGTAATGCACCATAAGCTTCCATACCACTTACTGGGTTCCACTCTAAACCTGTTAGGAATTTAAATCCAAAGCGGCTGAAGACTGGAGCTGCGCCCTCATAGATTTTGGTGATCAGAAAAGCCATGATGATAACTACGCTGAATGCTGCTGCAAATATCAGCCCTAAGAAGATTGCATCACCTCTTGGAGTGAGCTTCAGCCTGGGAAGATGCGTGGCGCCAAAGTCTGAATAGCCAGCTTGCTGCCCTTTCCTACCTTTTTCCATGCCCTAGCACAGCATCCACCATCTCTATATATATGGAGACGGCAAGTAAAATATATATCCAATATGTCCACCTATGTGAGCGTGAAGGGATATATGGTTAGAGAAAGAAATGAACAGGATGTTGCGAACTATTGGACAAGGCGAATCCAGTTTTCAGGTAAATCATCCTACATAATTGCTCTTCCGAAACGCTGGATAGATGATATGAAACTTAACGCTGGAAGTGAGCTTACCATCACACGCTACGGTTCAACATCACTCATAATCACACCTAGAAGTCAAGCGCCTCAGCCACTAAGGAGCGAGGCTTCAATAGAATCTTCGATCAAGGACAATCCGCATTCTTTGATTCGGCGTATAATATCTGCTTACCTACTTGGATACACCACAATACACGTGAAGGCCAAGGAGGGAAAATTTGACCTACAGCATAAGGAGACGGTCAAAGAAACTGTACGCAAGAGCCTTATCGGCGCTGAAGTTATCGATGAGTCGAGCAGCCACATAACCATACAGATCTTCCTCGGCGTACCAGAGCTGAGCGTAGAAAACGCTCTTAGAAGGATGTTTCTAATCGCAGCATCTATGCATAGAGACGTTATGAATGCACTAACCGACTTGGATCACGACATAGCGGTAGGTGTCATCAGAGTAGATGATGAAGTTGACAGATTCAGCCTCTATACCATTCGCCAGCTTAAGATGGCTGTATCAGACAGTAGAATCCTTGAAAAGATCGGCTTAGAGGCGCCTAAAGACTGCCTAGGTTATCGTGTTATAGTTAAGAGCGTAGAGCGGGTTGCTGATCACGCAACAAGCATAGCGCAAAATATTCTGCTACTTAAGAATAGGTTGGATGCGGATATGCTCAGCCGCATAAGAAGGTTGAGCGAGCTTGCTGTAGACTTCTTGGAGAGGTCCAACCAAGCGTTATTCAAGAGAGATTATGAGGCTGCTGAGAAGCTGATACTTGACGCAAGCGTTGTTGATGAAGCGGTTAAGGATCTTCTCAGGATCATCGACGCTGAAAGTTCTAGAGAGCAGAGTTATCTTGCTAGACTTATAGTGGAGGATATTAAGCGAACCGCTGAGTATGCAACAGATATCGCTGAAATTGTGCTTAACTTAACCGCAGATGAGATACTCTTCGGCTATAATGTGGAGAAAAGAAGTTTAACGTTAAAGCCTAGCTAGTAGTTTTAAGAGGTACTTTTTCCATATTATTGCTGCAATGTACCCTCCAATTAGCCCACTTACCGTACCCGAAACTAGAATGATTACTTCCAGCATCAAGTTTCTTGGTAGAAGTGCGAAGACATATACAGTTGTTAGGTATGAGATTAAGCCGATTAGGGCTGTGCTGACACCCATGGATAGGGTTAACCTAATGGTGTTGATTTGTGAAGCTTAACCTTGAATAAGGTGCAGAAGCAGTCAGTGAGAAGACCATAGAGGAGTGCGAAGAGTAGTGTAAAAGGTGAAAACGCCGGTCTAAGAGTGGCGGTTAAAAGTCCACCTATCACAGCCACATAAGTTGCGCCTAACCTGCCAATCACTAGATAGCCTAATGTTAACAAGAAGGGGGTATTCCCATAGTTTTAGCCGCTCTCTACGGATATTTCCTAGCTTGTATTGGAGTAGCATACAGGAGATCACGTCGCCGTTGAATAGTATCGTGATGTAGCCGTTGGGCCTGCCGGCTGCGCACCCTCGATCATAGTATGGGATTCGGTGCAGCTGGTTCTCTGAGACCATTATTGGTTGAATACCTCTAGCCTTGAGTGTTAGAGAATACATCGGGCACGCCGGAACACGAATTACTAATGGATATTCGCGCTGAACCCAAGCAAGCCACTCCATAACAACCCTCCTCTCATCTACAGTAAGATGTTCATCGGAGCACTGCTCCTTAACCCTCTTTACCCACACAAGGTCGAAGAACTCTACTGCAGATGCTCCATAATCTACCGCCATCTTAAGAATATCTGGTATCTCTTTGATGATATGCCTCCTTATTACTGTATTAAACTGGAATGGTAAACCAGTTTTCTAAGCCTCCACGCCTTTCATCGCTTTTTCAAAAGCACCGTTGCTCCCCGCAACAACCCTTAACCCCTTCATCGAAGCATAGTGTGCTAGATCAAAGAAGTCCTCCCTACAGAGCGGCTCACCACCATCAAGTATAAGCACCTTCACCCCCACTCCGCAAGCTCGTCAAGTAACCTCTCCGCCACCTCAGTCGATAATTCATCCGAAGAAGGGCGCTCACAAGCGTCGCTATAGCAGTGTTTACATTTTAGATTGCAGGCTTGGGTTATAGCGTAGGAAGCTAAGAAGGGCGGCTGCGTGCCCATAGATTTTGGTTAACTTAGCCTCCTATTTGCGGTTTACTCTATCAGCAATTGCATGAAGAAAATTCTGCTGATTCAGTAGATTGGCAGGCTAGGGTCGATCTTCACGAGCTCCGTGATAACCCAAACTACAACATCCTTAACGCCTTGTAGCATCTTCACTCGCTGCTTAAACTCATTCAACGCCTTCATATCACGCACGTGAATTACGGAGATTACATCATACTCCCCTGTGGTCTGAAAGACGTGCTGGGCTTCTTCAAACGAAGCCATCCCCTTAAGTGCTTCAGTAACATAATTTGGGTTCACCTTCACCATCACTACAGCTGACGTATTGAACCCGATCTTCCTCGGGTCGAGAAGGGCTGTCACTTTTCTGATAACCTTACTATCAAGTAAACGCTTCACTCTATACCTTATAGTCGACTCAGGGAAGTTGAGTCGTTTAGACATCTCAGCGTAAGAAATCCTAGCATCGGACTGCATCATCCTAAGAATCTCCTTGTCAACATCATCAAAACCTAACTGCAAGCCGAAGAAAATGACGGAAAGAGGTTTATAAAGTGGTTGTTATCATTTGAGATAACTCTTTAAAGCTAAGAGTGTTGTGGTGTGTACACCTAAACCACCTCTTTTGAGGCTTCTCGTTTCCAGAATTGTTACCTTATTTGATATACCGCGTGCAATATACTCCATCAAAAGACTTGGCGCAGCAATCGTCGAAGCAGATCTTAATAGGAGTCGCTAAAGAAAGCTTAAGACATATTCCCGAAGATAGGCTTAAACCCCTCTACTTACTGCGCAAAACTATAGCTTAAGTAGTTAGAGGGCTGAAATAATTGAAAACGCTGCGAGAATAGAAGTTGTGCCTATCCAAGATTAATTAGCAGCCTTGCATTCTTCACTGTTGATAGAAAGAGATAAGAAGGTTGCCTACCTGGGTTTAGGTAGATATGGAGAAGAAGAGGGAGATCTACCGCTCAAGGGTAAACGTGTTGCTGAAGATGCTCGGTTTAGTCTTCCTTGTCATAGGGCTCTTAACAGCCTACCTCACGGCAACAACCCCGCTTCATACGCCAGTTGCAGTCACATTCTACCTTATTTCAGCCCTACTAGCCTCCTCAGGTCTAATAACGTTAGTGGTGCGAATAGAGTAATCCTAGAAGTCTGTCATGACCCTAAATTGATCTACTTCTTCCACACCCATCTTCTGAAGTAATGCTCTAGCCGCACCTGTCACGTCCTTGGCTGCTGTGATCGCCCTACCGACGACCAAGATGTCGGCACCAGCCTTTAAGGCTGCTTCAACGTTATCAAGCCGTATCCCTCCTGCGACCGCTATCAGCACCTTACCGCAGACCTCCCTTATCTCCTTGATATTACCCCAAGCGTACGCCTCTTCCTCAACATCTATAGCTCTGTGGATCTCAACAATATCCGGCTTCACCTTCAGCTTCTTAAGCACATCCACAGGGTTCTGCACGTTTATAGTATCCATAAGTGAAAGAATACCTATCTTCTTGCACTCTTCTATGAACTTCTCTATCGTCTTTACTGAAGCTAGCCCCGAGAAACCTGCGACGTCCGCTGTAGCATCACCAGCCATCCTAGCCTCTACGTTCCCCACATCAAGCGTCTTCATATCAGCAATAACGACAGACTCGGGTCTAAGACTGTGTATCTTCTGAATAACCTCCACACCATACCTCTTAATGAGTGGCGTACCAGCCTCCAGTAGTATGGCGTCACTTCTAGGTAAAGCTTTGATGATCGCCTCAACACGCCTCCAATCAGGAATATCCAAGGCAACTTCTAGGTAAGGAGACTTCTTAAGGTTGTTAATCCTAAACCCAACCATGCCGTGTATCGCTTTATCCTTCTCCTCTAAAACTTTATCTATATTTGGGAATCCTGCTACAGCACGCTGCAGAGCAAGCTTTGTGGCAGCGTAATTGTACCTGTAGATCCGCTGATAATCTTTTCCCCTCGGATGTATGAAGACTGATGCTAGAACCACATAATCCTCAGACCACTCCCTCGGTATAATACCCTCTTCAACAGCATCAGCAACAGCTTTGGCAACAGCGCTCTGAGCAGGCCCGAAGATCTTTTCAGCATCCTCAAGATCCCTTATCGTAACTTTCGGCACTATTAGGGTAGATGGCTTAGATGGTAGATTGGGTCTTATGACAGCGAGGATAGGTGTGTGCCCGACTCTTGGTTGAGATAGCGCATTTGCGAATGCTAAACCCGCTGGTCCACTCTTCTTACCTATGATAAGGTCTACGTGTGCTACCTCAGGTTCTTCACCTATTAGTGCTTCTCCAACCAGAAGATCAGTCATAGTGGTCTATCCTGTATTCGTAGTTCATCGACTTTACAAATTCTACTACTTCGTTCCTTTCGTTCCATATTCTTATGTGGATGTATCCATTACGCTCATCTAAACCCATTATTTCTCGGCAGAAGGTTGGGAAGTCTGGTGGTAGAGGTCTATTACTTCTGAGGAGGTATTCAAGATACTCCCTTAGAAAGGTGATCCTGCCTTCTTTACCCTTCTCCTTTAACTTCACTTTAAGCTTTTTGTGGAAGACGCTCTCCTCGGCCTCCCCTTCACTCATATGCTTGTGGCAATGTAAATCAGCTATTAAACTTTAAGCCCTGTCCGTTTTGATCTTCTTCTAGAATACCAGATGAATAAGATAAGTATGATTGCAACCAAGATCAGCCACGAATAGACATTCCAGTAAACCAGAGATGTAAAGAGAAGTAAAATAATCGATATCGAAGTTAATATATCCTCATCCCTTCTATCCATAAGAATCAGGATGCAGTTAAAATCAATTAAATATTATCTGCTTGTGCACCTAAGCGACGCAAATGGGGAGGACCACATCCTCGCGTCCCTCCCCTACTACCATCTGCTTTATTACACCGTCTTTGTATGAATATTCCTCAACATACCCTTGAGCAACTACCGCCTCTCCCTCACACGCCTGCTCAGCAAACCTACCTCGCCAAGTGATCAGCCTATCGACCGTGAGCCAACTCTGCCCTGAGAGCACGCAAACATTCTTCAGACGGTAGATTGCAGGTGTAAGATGCGCTTGACTTGCATCAAGTACCTCTGCTGATATCTTTACGTAGCCTAATCTTCTAATCTGATACTCTCCGTATCTTTCATCTACTTCAGCCCAGTCTTTAAGGTATCTGATGAAGAAGGGTACGTCCTCGAAAAGACCTTGGTTACTTTTTCTCCCTTCTACTCTTCTGAAGTCTTCGTAGCTCATCTGCGTATCTTTGGATCTTGATAGGTAGAGGTCTTTCAGATGCTTCTCTGTGAGTCTTCGTATGAATTTTTCCTCAGCCATGGCTTTAAGTATTACCGCTTTAACCTTCTGAGCCTCTCTTAAGCCGTAGACTATAAGGTCTATATCAGAGCCCTCATCCTCTAATCCAAGCATTATGGAGCCTGAGATGCCGAGTCTCTCTAGTGGGATCTCTGCTATATCGGCTACGTATCTGACGAACTGCAGCGCCTTTAACCTCAGACCAGCCAAGTTATGTGCTGCTAAGAGTTCGGTGACGGCATGTTGAGGTGTGTAGTGTTTGCGTACTCTGCTCCAAGGTACGATGGGCAGCATCCTCTGGTAATAGGGGTTGAAGGTGTAGTATTCTGGGAATCGGCTCTTAAGAAACTCTTCTTTCTCCGCTAGGGTGTGGAGCTTATAGTATCTTCTGCCTTCTTTTGACCGCTCACCCCTTTTGTCTGGCATGTAGCGCGGGTACGCTATTACGCCCTGAAGTGGGTGACTTAGCCCCTTGATTTCAAATATAGAGCCGTCATCTAACTCTATGAAGTCGCCTTCTCTGCCTCTAGGCATAGTTCTTTCTTCAGCTGACCACTATCTCTTTGAGCCGCATAGTTAATCCTTCGATCGCCTTGACCGCTTCTGAATGAGGCGCATAATCTATAGGTGATAGCCCAGCCATTTCAGCTTCAGGCACGGCTGGGTCTAGGGGGATTGCTGCTAATAGGTCAAGCCCAGCCTTCTCAGCCTCTCTTCTGATAAAGAGCTCTTCTTCAGCACGCCCTATCTTATTCCCAACAGCACATATCCGCTTCACGCCGAGGTCTTGCGCGAGCTTCTTCACCCTAGCAGCAGTTTCTATAGATCGGTAGCTCGGCTCAACGACCGCTAGAAGAGCGTCGACACCCTTAACCACCCCTCTACCAAGGTGCTCTAAACCAGCCTCCATATCTAAAACTACAACATCCCTCCTGTCTAGTAGCAGATGGCGTAGCAGCGCTTTTAGTAGAGCGTTAGCTGGGCACATACATCCGCCTCCAGCTGACTTGACTGTCCCAAGGACTAGGAGGGTAACACCATCAGGGCCTCTGACACCGTATCTTTCTGCTATGTCGCTCACTTTGGGTGTTAGGCTGAAGACCCCTCCTATCGAGTCCGGTCTTGCTCCTGTCCGCTCCTCTATGAGATCCTCGTTTTCAGAGAGCGGTATGACGTTCGCTAAAGCCTCTTTAGGTACGCTGAGTGATAGCCAAAGGTTCATCGCTGGGTCAGCATCTATAGCAAGAACCTTAGATCCTTGGCGCGCCATAGATCTCGCTAGCACACCGCTTATCGTGGTCTTGCCTACGCCGCCTTTACCCGCAACCGCTACCTTCAAATCTTCTGCCACCAGAGTGTCTGCTCGGCTTCTTTAAGCGGGAGCTTCTTAATTAATGAGGCTATGGCTTTGTATGCCTTAGATTCTTTGGGGAGTTGTATGAACGGTCTGCCTTCCAGATCGAACTTTGCGACTAAATCATCTTCAGGTATTAGTGCTATACATTCTATCCCGACCTTGGAGACCTCCTCAGCCACTTTCTCGGCCAACCCCTCTGGCATACGGTTTACTACCAAATACATTCTGCCGAACTTTGTGTTCAGCTCTGCAACGAGTTCCTTAACCCTCTTAGCGGTCATAAATCCTCTTGCTGTAGGGTCTGAGACTACTAGCAGAATATCCACATCCCTTGTTGTTCTTCTGCTGAAGTGCTCCAACCCAGCTTCAGCATCTATAACTACGAACCTATACCGCCCAGTCAGCTTATCTAAGACCTTTCTTAGGAGGTGATTGACGTAGCAGTAGCAGCCTGGTCCTTCAGGCCTACCCATGCTGATGAGGTCGAAGCCTTCTCCCTCTACGATTACGCTTTCTATTAACCCCTCGAGGTAGTCTGCTCTACCTTGCTCAGGGGGTATCTGGTCACCTAGTTTCAGCATTTCTTCGCGTATCTCACCTATGCTCTTACCTGCTTCTATACCCAGCGCCTCGTGAAGATTTGAGTTTGGGTCCGCATCTACAGCTAAAATTACTTCACCGGTTTCTTCGTGTAAGACTTTGATGAGTAGGGTTGCCACGATTGTCTTACCAACCCCTCCTTTCCCCGTTACCGCTATCGAGATGGTCAACGCTTACTACCTAGTTTTGCCCAAGCCTCTCTAATACATCTATCGCCTTCTGCCTTGACCTCCTCCCAGGCTGCTTCTATCCTCTGATCGTACTTTCCTGAAGATAGCGCTGCGTTATAGAGGCTTAGGAACTTCGCCGCTTTGGTTAGTAGGGGTGCTTTAACAAGTGTTAGGCTCTCCTTTGATATGTCGAGCTCCTCAAATAAAGCGTCTTCGACGATCTTCGATCTTCCTAACACATCTTTTAGTACCAGATTCTGCTCCGATAGCTTAACATATATCACATCTTCAGCAACTTCAGTTAGTTTGCTGTTTTCCTTCAGCGTCACTTTTAGTTCACACATACACATATCACCTCCTTTCCTCGCTATCACTTTGTGGTAAGAGTAGGTCTGCCAAGCTCTCCTCCTTCTTCCTTATCCTCAACCCCTCCTTTTCCCTCAACTCTATATACTGCGTAATTATCTTCTTTAACATTTGCGGGTCTAGCTTACCGATAGGTGTGTCTAACTCGCGTAGACGCTTGGGTATATATTCCTTCTCTAAATCAAAGCCCTCCTGCATCTTGAACCGATAGAGGGTGTGAAAGATCTCTCGCCCTATCCTCTCCAGATCCTCCTTACTCACCTTTATCCCAACAGTCGCTAAAGCCTCTGCTACAACGTCGGGGGTATAGATGCCTCTGGAGAAGTAGCAGGCTACAAGAGAGTAAAACACATAGAGCCAATTCTCCTGCTTCACGAGAAACTCAGCGATATCTTCCACCTTAGCCTTACCAGCTATTATCTGCTGGTCTATCGAATAACCTGAGTTACTTAGATGGGAATGTCTAGCGCCAACTAGTGCGCCCACGATGTGCCCGTAGCCTGTAGCGTATCCTGCTGGGCTGTTACCGCCTAACGAGGCTGCAAAGTCCCTCCCTCCATATCTCTCTGAAGCCCTCGCCACACCCTGCGCGAGTCTAGCGTAGAAGGGGTTCTTGGCTTCTGCTATGTTCTTGATAATCTGTGGGTAGACGTTATCTGGGTCGCCCCACTTCGGCTTCAACTCTAACGTCTTCTCATCTAATATCCCGCTCTCGAACGCTTCGGTCACCCAAGCCAGAACCGCGCCCGTCATCAGAGCGTCCAACCCAAGGTCTTCACATAGGTCGATAAGCTCAAGTATGCGGCTGGGGGGGCTTATCCCAAGGTTGGAACCTAGTGCGAACATGGGTTCATAGTTGTATGCAACCAGCCTCTCTTCCTTGACGATCTCCGTCCTACCCCTCTCGTGGTCGGGTGCGAAGGTCTTTGTCAAAGAGCCGAGGTGAATACACGCGACCGGGCAGTTGGCGCAGCTAACCTTCCTCCTAAACACGGTTTCAGCGAATCTTTCACCAGACATCTCCTCCGCGCCCTCGAATCTCCTCTCTCTGAAGTTTCGGGTAGGTAGAGCTCCTAAGGCATTCAGTTCCAGCACGTTGACTGGTGTACCCAAGTTATGGTATTTTACCATCTTGTCAGTAGCTACAACCTCGTGCTCCATCTTCTCATAGAACGCTTTAACAGCTTGCGGATTGACTAGGGGTATGCTCTTCGTGCCTATTATGCTGATGGCTTTGAGCTTCTTCGCACCCCAAACAGCACCTAACCCAAGCCTACCGAAATGACGGTGAACATCCACGATCACATTAGCATAAAGCCCCATATGCTCACCAGCAGGGCCTATCGATGCGATGCTCTGCAAACCATTCTTAATGGGCTCAGCCAGCGCCTCATCCACAGCCCTTGTACCTAAACCCCAGAGTGAGGAAGCGGTCTTAACCTCAACCTTATCGTCACGTATCTTCAGCACAACTGGATGTAGTGAGCCTCCTTTGATCACCAACGCGCCGTAGCATGCTGTGGCAAGCGCTATCGCGAAGTGCCCGCCAGCGTGCGTTTCACCCAAGTTTCTTGTGAGAGGTGATTTGAAGAGGCAGACGGCCTTAGCCATGCAGGGGTAGATGCCTGTTAAAGGGCCTATTGCAAATATGATGGGTGCCTCTGGGGAGAAGGGATCAATTTTGGGTTTGCACTCCTCTAACAGAAGTTGTGAGGCAACACCTGCGCCTCCTAGCATCTTCTCGAATACATCACGTCTATCTTTAACCCAGCTCTTGCGCTCCGATAGATCTACGTAGAGTACTTTGGTGTTCATATCGCAGGCGCCTCCGTGTACCAGAAGACGTTATGAGGACAGTACTTTGCGCAATCGCCGCATCTATCGCACAATACAGGCACCTTCTTCTCCTCATCGAGCACCAAAACCTTATACTGGCAAGCCTCTATACAATCGTAGGTCTTGCAGACAGCACATTTAGACGGTGTAAGAGTTACTCCACCCTCTGGAAGAGGTTGAAGCGCACCGTGGGGGCAGGCGTAAGCACACTCAGGCTCTTTACAGAATCTACACATACTGACCTTAGGAGATCTACTCCCGCTTCTATCCGCCTCTACAAACACAGCGGTACGCTTAGGGTCAACCGCGTTAAATAGGTGCCTTGAGCAGGCAAATACGCAGCTATAGCACCCTATACACCTAGCTGGGTTCCTTATCTCCACCCTATACCTTAAGCTCATGCCTTACTCCTAATTCTTTTGGGGCGGCCAGATCTTATTAAGGAAATCCCGAATCTGTGAGGAGTCTCTTGGTCCTACTATTACCTCCCACTGTGTCGTATCCTCTATGTCACCCTTCAGCCTAGCCGCGAGCTGGGGTATGATCAGTTTACGATGCTTCACCTTGTCCCCGATCTTAGTGTCATCAAGGAGGCTCTTGACTACGGAAGCATTAAACTGACCTCCGGCAACACTACACTCAACAGCCAGGCCTCCGGTATTCGCTACTAGAAGGTAGCAGGTGTTTCCTTGAGCCTCTATATCATTTGCAACAGTATAGTAGGTTAAGGCAAAGTTAGTCGTTACCAGCACAGGTGATTCCTCAGTTGGCTGACCGAAGGTTCTAAGACCAGGCTCAACTGCAACAGGCTTGCGTGGGTCTGAGTAGATGTTCTGCCTCAGAGTTGTGAGAGCAAGTAGAGCGTAAGGCTGCAATGTATGCAGAATAAGGATATCAGCCGACCTCGCCATCATAACTGCAGCAATGTAAGTCTCTTCGTAGGTTTTCACAGGATCTTCACCGCCATCCAGCCACGTAACAGCAGGTACACCAAGAATAGGATAACCCAATCCCTCATCTTCAGCCTTAATCGCAGCACGCCTAACCATAACGAATTTATTAAGTGTCTCCTTCAGACCAGAACCTTCGGTATATGAGCCGGGGTCGAGCACGATATCCTCCACACCAGCCTTCTTAATTGTAAGGGTAAGCGACTTCAGATCAGCAAGGTTGTCTTGTGCGAACGCAACCAAGGGACAGTTATACTTCTTCGCCAACACCACCATTTCACGCCAATTATCCTTAGTAGCTGCATAGAGGAGAGGTCTTGAGTCGGCAACCTCTGGTTTACGTAAGGCAGCTGCAAGCACCGTGGGGTCAAATGAGCATAGGATCATAGGGTAACTGCAACTCTTCTTAACAATCTCAACAGCTTTCTCGAAGCGATTAGGGTCGCCTGACGCTGCTCTAACAGCTACCAAGTTGAGCTTGAGCTCATCACCTATTCTCACAATCTTAAATCCTTCGATCTTTTTGCATCTATCTTCTATCGTCTCAGGAGCATCTAGATCAGAAACATCAACCGCTAAGGCAGTTGGGTTATGTAAGGTAAGTTCGTGCCTATAAAGAACTTCTTTTCCGCCTATCGTTACTGCTTTGCTACCATTACCAATCACAACAGCCCTTACTGGTGGAGAAACGAGCTTATTCAGCGCCTGGAGCTTATTCTTATACTTTTCATCCTTCACCAAAGGTGGGCAGTCTGTTGGCTTATACTTACGCTCAAGCAGCTTAGATGCAAAAGACATACAATTAACTTCGCCGCACTCACCGCAGTTTGTCTGAGGAAGGAACTTATACACATCCAGCAGAGTCGGTTTAGCCAAAGCCTTCCCCCTACTTTAAGCTCGTCACCCAGCTCTCAACCTTCTGCTCACACGAACCTTCTCCGAAGAGGCTGTCAGCAAGCTTCTTAGCCACCCTAACCGTAGCAGGGTGGCTTATCATGAATAGGTCAGCGCCAGCCATCATAAGCGAAACACAGGTTACGGTCTCCCAGAGAGGTCCTCTTATTTCACGTGGCCCCCATTCATCCACTTTCATCCAAGACTCACGTGCACCCCAAGCATTGCTCGCAGCGGCCAAGATAGGCATCTGAAGGTCTTCATCACCCATAAGACCAGCCAGTTTGATGCGCTCCTCTAAGCTAAAGGCGTACTCTAACCCATAGCCTAAAGCAGCGGTTGTAGGGTCTTGAATTATCTGATTCTTAGGTAGCCCTTCATCTAAAAGTAGACGGTTAAGCCTCTTCTGGTTATTCACATCCATCGGTGTAAAAGAAACAACTGTATGACCATGCTCCTTAGCAGCTTTAACCACCTTCTTATAGTCCATATCAACTGTAACCGAGTTCAGAATCACCTTTTCTCCATGGGCAACTTCAGCAGCCGCTGAGAGCACCAGAGGATCCTTCTGAGGGTTACCTGAACCGCCAATTATTATAGGCACATCCACCGCTTGCAAAACATTCTCCACATTCTTCATCGCCTGCTGAATAGGTCGATCTTCAAGCAGAGGGTCGGTGCTCACAAGGTTGAGCGAAACTATCTGTGCACCATATTTATTGACACACTTCTTCGCCCACTCAGCGGGGTCGTGCATAACATCCTCAACCATCTGTTTAACAGGTTTGGTTAGAGAGATGGGCATATCAAAGACGTCCATAGCAAAAGCTGGTTTATTGGGGTTAGACGCCTCAAAGCTATAGAAGGGCATCGTCCTCTCTCCGCCGATCTTCACCACCTTTCCCCTAGTCCCTCCCTCAGATTTCGTAGCACCTATCTGAATCTCAACTATCTGACCAGAAAACTTCTCCAAATACGGTGTGAAAGTCGCTTTGACAAGTTCAAGCGGCTTCTCCTCAACCTTTTGCACAACCTCTGAACGCCTAGCAGCAGCTTGTACAACAGGTTGAATCATTAGTCTCAGCTCTTCAGTCGTCAGCTCAACGTTCTCTATCTCTATCTCGCCGAAATCCTGCAGAAGATTCATCATCTTCTTAATGAACTCATTAACAGAATCTTCCTTCGACTTCAAACATCAACACCCTACTTTACCTGGCGCTTTATGATAACCTTCTCAGCTATGATCTTAGCGTTCTTGAAGATTATGACGAAACCTCCTCCAATAGGAACAGATAGGCCTTCAGGTACGATAGCAGCCGGAGCCATTTCCGCAGGCGCCTCTTCAACAGCTTCTGTCTCCACCTTCGCCTCAGCAGGCTTCTCCTCAGCAGCTTGCTTCCACCGTTTAGTAACCGGATGGTTCTTTGCTTGAAGCCAAGCCTTAAGCTCCTCTACATTCTTGACCTCCTGCTCCGTAGGTATGAGGTCAAGCATATGCGGAGGGATGCTGTCTCCTACCCTCTCCTTTATCGCCTTGGGAACCCAAACTATCCTCTCCCAGCCGCCATCTGCTTGTAAGAACTTGGGTGATCTCAGATACTCTATCGCTATGCCATTGAATCCAGGGTTCTGAGTGCCTCCGCTCGTATGCTCAGCCATGTTACCGAAGGTCAAACCGTTTACCGTAGGTCCCTTAAAGTCTCTATGCACTAACGCTATACCATCGACCTCAGGTATGTAGAAGGCTATCCCCTCAAAGCAGCCGCAGGACGTGTGCGGGGTTTCGAATGAAGTGTATAAGGCGACTTGCTTAATGCTCCCAAGCGACTTCTTTGCTACGACCTCATTCACACCACTGTAGATGCCTTTGATCGGGTCGAGGCATTGGCCCTTTGGTATGGGGAAGTTTGGTCCTTTGGGGTCAACTCTTGAAGCTGCTCTTGCATCAAACCAGCTTATAGAGCCGCAGGAGGCTATGCGGTTAGGTGTGATTACGCAGACGTGAGTGGGTGCGAATGACTGGCACATAACGCAGCCGTAGAATTCCTCCACATCTTCATCTCTAAGCTCCCTAGCCCGCTTGTCTCTAGCAGCCCAAACCTCCATAGCATAGGGGTAGAATTTTTCAATTGTTTCAGGGTCGGTTGTTAAGGTTACCTGAATCTTCTCTATTACTGGGAAGCTCTGTCTGTAGAGCCAGATGAGCGCTTTACCTAACCAAATCAGTGAATTCAGCCCCTTCTGGTAGATCTTCTTGTTTATTCTGATCCATATGTCGTATCTCTGGTTTAGGTGCATCACGCCCTCTACATAGTTAAGGAAGTAGTGTATTCGCCTTTCCAGCACGCCTTCAAGATCCTTCTCGACCTTCTCACCAGCTACCTCTACGAGAATTCCAAGCGGGTAAGTGCCGCCTTGCTTCAACTCATTTAAATCGGGGCCGATAAGAATAACCTTGCCATCATCGATCTCATTCATGCTTCTGGTCAGAACTATCTCCCACTTCTTTGGTACTTCTACCCCTCCGAATTCAACCTGCATATCCGGACGGCGTACACGTTCTCCTTCGTACATTTCACCTATATCCATAGGGAAGTTTGGTTTCTCTGAACCGAGCGTCTCTATCCTGAGTTTATTTGGGTCACATTCAATACGCATGTTCTAAATATCACCTCTTAGGGTTAAGCTGCTTTGTCCTGGCTTCTCTATGCATCTACAACCTCACCCTCTTTTCAACCTTTTTTAAAGGTTCTTCTAATCTTGTATGCAGTTCATCGAGCGCATCTTTGATCACGTGCCCAAACTGTGTCAATGTGTAGAGGTTGTAGGGATAAGATTTAGCGATGATCTTATTTTCTATCAATATGTTAATGTGGTCGTTTAGGACTTTAGGGTTTAATGAAAGGGTCTTCATTAGGCTAGTGAAGGTTCGCGCTTCCTTATCAAGTAAGAGAAGTATCTTGTATCTTGTTGGATTACCAAATATTCTGCATATCTTTGGTATAACATCCTCGAAGTCTGCTAGGACCTCTGCAGCGCCCATATGTAATTACCCCGGATAAAGTTATAATAAGCATATGGTATATACAAACGATACTAATATAGCTGAAAAAGCTGGTAGAGCTCTATGAGGATATACGAAAACTACAAATACGAGAGGGTGAAGATGAATATTTCCAGACACCGCTAGATAATAACTCTCCTCATCATTTGCTAATGCAAATCTGGGTCTAAAGTAACATTTTATATACAGTTAGTGAGGAACCCGTATAAGATGGGTAAGATAAAGGTTGGACTAATTGGTGTAGGGAACTGTGCAAGTGCGCTGGTTCAAGGTATAGAATACTACAAGACTACGGGTGAATCAGAGATCGGATTGATGCATCAGGAGATTGGTGGGTATAGGCTTGAAGATATCACTTTCTCTAGCGCTTTCGATGTCGGTGAGAATAAGATAGGGCAGCCTCTTTCCGTCGCGATATATAAAGAGCCGAATTTAGTGACATGGGTCTCTAAAGTCTCAGACTGCGATGTTATTATCAAAGAGTCACCTGTACTGGACGGTGTGGGAATATATGTCGAGAACAAGATAAGGCCTGTAGTGAATCAACGCTCCATAGATGCCCTAAGAAGCGAGATCATAGATGAGATAAGAAGAAGTGGAACTGAGGTGCTCGTAAACTATCTACCTGTGGGAAGCCAGCTAGCGACAGAGTTTTGGGCTGATGTGGCTTTAGCGACAGGATGCGGCTTCGTGAACTGCATACCTGTGTTCATAGCATCTAACAAGATTTGGGCTGACCGCTTCGCTGAGAGAGGTTTGCCTGTCATCGGTGATGACATAAAGGCCGTGGTCGGTGCAACCATAGTCCATAGAGCCTTAGCTAAGCTCTGTGCAGACAGAGGTACAGTAGTCGATCAGACATACCAGATAAATGTTGGAGGTAACACTGATTTCCTGAACCTGAAAGAAGTTGAGAGGCTGGAGTCAAAGAAGATCTCTAAGACAGAGGCGGTTCAGAGCTTGCTTCCGAAGAGGTTGCCTGAAGATAAGATCTATGTTGGGCCAAGTGACTTTATACCGCAGCTGGGCAACACCAAGATTGCTTTTATAAGGATTCAGGGAAGAATGTTCGCTAACATACCTTTCACGATAGAACTTAGGTTAGAGGTGGATGATAAAGCCAACTCAGCTGGTATAGCTGTAGATGCTATACGGTGCTGTAAACTGGCATTAGATAGACGAGTAGGTGGTTCACTTGTCGAAGCAAGTGCTTGGTTGATGAAGCATCCACCGAAGCAGATGGATGACAGCGAAGCTAAGAAGATGCTTGAACTTTGGATCTCGTCACACAGTAAGTAGTTCTAAAAATAGTCCTCGAATTTCTTAAGATCTTGTATGCTTCTGACCTTACCGCGCATTACGCTTCTAAGCTCTTTGCGAAAGAATAAATCTACTCGAATGTTCTTGCTTTGAAGTGTTTCAGCTACTTTTGCTGCTAAGGCCCCGCCTTTGCGGTCTAGATCTGTCAAGATTACCGTCTTCTTAAATGTCTGTGAGACCGTAAGAAGGTGTTTGATACCGCTGCCACGGCATAAAAGGAAGACTGCGCCTGAGAAACCAAGGCTTCGAAGCGCTTCTTCATCCCTTATCCCTTCTACTACTACAAGTGCACCATTGTTCGCTTCGTCTGTAAGTTTCTTCACGAAAGATCTGAGCGCATAGACCACCTTATCCACTGCGTATCTTTCAGACATCACCATTAAATAAGGTAAAATATTTATTAAGACTTCTTCCCAGTAATTCATGATGACCGTTTTAAAGGATGATACAAGAACCAAGGTCTCTCGAATCTTCAGCCAGAATCTGGAGGGGGATGTTAAGATACGCTACTTTACGCAGGAGTTCGAATGCGAATTCTGCAAGGAGACTCGAATGCTGTTGGAGGAGTTAGCCGCTCTCTCCCAGAAGATCAATCTAGAGGTCTACGATTTCGTAGCTAACCAAGGAAAGGCTCAGGAGTTTGGTGTAGATAAGATTCCAGCTACCATAATCAGCGGTAAAGAAGAGTATAAGGTCAGATACTTCGGTATCCCTGCAGGCTACGAATTTACATCTTTGGTCGAAGATATAGTCGATGTCTCGAAAGGTAAATCGAGGCTTCCGCCTCCACTTATAGATAAAGTGAAGAGCATAACAAAGCCTCTGCACATACAAGTCTTCGTTACACCCACTTGCCCCTACTGCCCTAAAGTGGTACGCACGGCCCACCAGCTCGCGATCGAAAACCCCAATATAACTGCCGACATGGTGGAGTCGATAGAGTTCCCTCACCTAGCGAACCGATATTTGGTTATGGCTGTGCCGAAGACAGTTATCAACGATAAGGTTGAGTTTGTAGGTGCGCTTCCAGAAGGGCAGGTCATAGAATACGTGTTGAAAGCTTGAGTGTATGGTGCTGAAGGTTTTGGATGAGGTTCAGAAGGCTCTACAATACCGTACAGTAGCTATAGTTGGGTTATCAAGAAGCCCTGAGAAGGACAGCTACAAGGTTGCTGAGTTTCTGAAGTCGAAGGGGTACCGTATCGTACCTATAAACCCAAGCGTGGAAGAAATCCTTGGTGAGAGAGCCTACCCGTCGCTGAAAGATCTGCCTGAGAACCTTAAAGCAAGTGTAGAGGTTGTCGACATATTTCGGAGATCTGAATATGTACCACCGGTCGTCAAAGAGGCGCTTGAGATCCATAAGAAGTATGGTAGGCTTAAGGCGATCTGGATGCAGGAAGGTGTGGTAAACAAGGAGGCTGCGCAAGCGGCGGAAGAAGCTGGGTTAATTGTAATTATGGATAGGTGCATGATGAAGGAGAGGCTTAAGCGAGAAGAGATGCTTGAATTCAAATTATAGGTAACTCTTTAATAGTGAGCGGAGGAGGCTAACTAGGCGACAGAGGTTGGATGAACTAGAAGATTTAAAGAGGAAGAAGATGTTTGAGTTGATGAAGAAGGCTGCTGAGCAAGAGTCTAAGAAGAATTACCCTACCAAGCCAGTTGAGGTTACTGACACAACATTCTCTGACTTCGTCAACCAGTATCCCGCTGTCGTTGTAGATTGCTGGGCTCCTTGGTGCGGACCTTGCCGAATGATTTCGCCTGTGATCGAAGAGCTAGCTTCCGACTACGCGGGTAAAGTAGTCTTCGGAAAGCTGAATGTTGATGAAAATCCAGCTGTAGCGTCGGAATACGGCATCATGAGCATACCTACACTCCTCTTCGCTCGTAAAGGCGAAGTGATCGATAGGCTGATAGGCGCCGTACCCCGCCAGATAATAGAAGCTAAGATAAAGCAGATACTAACTCAATGATGCTTCACAGCCATTCTGTCTTCCAATGTTTTAAGCACTCTTGCTCTAACCGTCGCTACATCACCTGAACCATCAATATCCAAAACCTTGTTCTTTGACTTGTAGTAGCTGAGCGTAGGGGCGCTCATCCTCACATAAGTTTGAAGCCTATTCTTCACTACCTCAGGCTTGTCATCATCTCTAAGAATGAGAGGACTGCCACAGCGATCACATATACCTTCAGCCTTCGAGGGGTTAGTTACCACATTATAGACCGCCCCACATACCTTGCACACTCTCCTAGTAGAGAGCCTCCTCACTATCTCCTCATCAGAAACATTCAAGTTAATTACCGAATCGATATGTAACCCTAGCTTACTTAGGATCTTCTCCAACTCTTCAGCTTGAGCTACAGTCCTCGGGTAGCCATCAAGTATAAACCCTTTCTTACATTCACTTCTAGACAAAGCCTCCCCAAGAATCTCGTTCACCAAACTGTCTGGCACAAGCTCCCCTCTATCCATAAACGCCTTAGCTCTTATCCCAAGCGAGGTCTTCTTCGACACGTGCTCTCTAAGCAGATCCCCCGTAGATATATGCGGGATGCCATACACCTTTGCGACCTCCTCTGAAACCGTACCTTTCCCAGAACCAGGCGGACCAAAGATTATCAAATGCTTCAATCTTAACACCAACGGTAAAGCTTCTGACCAAGCCTTATTTATGCTCTAGGTTAAAACAGCCATCTCTGAAGGATAGTTAATACTTAAGGCACAATGTTAAGCTTATGCCCACAAGATGGGCATTGGTTACCGTTTTTTAGGTGGTTACTAACTAGCCAGAACCCTCTCCGCTCTATGCAGAGCGCTCCGCAAAAGGGGCAAGTAGTATTTTCATACTCCCCATCAGGCACATTTCCAAGATACACGTGTTTCAAACCGGCTTCTTTAGCAGCCTTCAAGCCTTTCTTCAAGACTTCAAAGGGTGTGGAGGGTATGTCAAGCATCCTATAGTCTGGGTGGAACCTGAGCAGATGGAAAGGTGTTTCTTCACCTAGGTTGGCAGCGATCCAAGCAGCGAGCTTTGTAATATCTTCGATCTCAGCGCCTGTTGGAACAGGAACGATTAGATCTGTAACCTCTATGTGAACACCTTTCATCTTAAGGAGCTTAAGGGTTTCGTAGATAGGTTCAGCTGAGGGGACTAGAATGTATCTACGGTAGAAGTCTTTATTCCCAGAGCCTTTAAAGTCTACGGTTATAGCATCAAGATGGGGTGCTATTAGATCCACAGCTTCTGGTGTTAAGTAGCCGTTTGAGACCCAGGTTGTGAAATAACCTTTCTTCTTCGCTTCCTTCATCAGATCGATGAGGTACTCCGCTTCGATGGTGGGTTCGTTATATGTGCCAGTTATGCCTTGACAGTGGTACGCACGTGTGAACTCTAAGATTCGTTGTATAGGTGTGTAGGGTTCTTGCACTATCCTTCTTTGGCTGATATCATAGTTCTGGCAGTATTGGCAAGCGAAGTTACAGCCCACAGTTGCTATCGAGAACACGTATGAGCCTGGGTGGAAGTGGTTAAGAGGCTTCTTCTCTATAGGGTCTGCGTGCATGGCAACTAATCTGCCATAGTTCAATGAATAGAGCCTACCTTTTTTGTTGATTCTTACCCCGCAGTAGCCTACTTTACCTTCTGGTAGGCTGCATAGTCTAGCGCATAATCTACATCTGACCCTTCCTCCAGCCTCAGCCTCACCTAGTAGAGCAGGGTACAGGGCGCTTGAATCCTGTTCAGACAACCGTATCGCCAGCCTACCAAACATGCAATGGTCGACGCATCTATTAAGTCTTACAAATCAAGGTAAGATTTACTAACAAGATAGGGTAGAGTGGTTGATGTTGGCTTGGCGGTTCTTAGATACTGGTGAAGGAGACGCATACTGGAATATGGCGCTTGACGAAGCTATACTTATGTTACGAAGCGAAGACATCGTTCCAGCTACGCTGAGAGTCTACACCTGGAAACCCTCTGCTGTCTCGATAGGCTACTTTCAGAGCCTAGAGCAAGAGGTTGATCTAGAATCTTGCAAGAATCTTGGTGTTGATGTTGTTCGAAGGATAACAGGCGGAGGCGCCGTGTACCACGAACGCGACGGGGAGTTAACATACAGCATTGTTGTGTCCGAAGAGGAGCTTAGGGCGAAGCGCTACTTCAATGATATTCAAGGTTCTTATAGGGTTATATGTGAGGCGGTTGTTGAGGGGTTAAGGAAACTTGGTGTAAACGCCGAATTTAGACCTGTAAATGACATTATAGTGAATGGTAGGAAGATCTCTGGGAACGCTCAGACACGTAGACGCGGAGTTATTCTTCAGCATGGCACGCTACTGCTTAGGACTGATGTTCCCACTATGTTTAAGGTTCTAAAGGTGAGTAGGGAGAAGGTAAGTGATAAAGCGATAAAGGCGGTTGAGGATAGAGTTACAACCATATATCGCGAGGTATTAAGCAATATAACCTTAGGTGATGTCAAGGATGCTCTTCGAAGAGGCTTTACAGAGTATTTCAATGCTCAAATAAGATCTACTACACCAACTCAAGCTGAGCTTGATCTTGCTTTAGAGTATCGTAAGCGCTTCGCATCCTGGAGTTGGATAGCAAAGAGGTGATCCATCTGCAGCTCAGATCCGAATACAAGGTGAAAGGTGGCAAACTGATCAAAGTTACACTTGAAGTGGAGAACGATATCATCAAAAAAGCTGTGATAGCTGGGGACTTCTTCCTTTACCCAGAGGATGCGATAGAGCGTATCGAGCGGGCACTTATCGGTGCTAATTTAAATTCATCAAACCTAAAGCAGATAATTGCAGAAGCAGTGAGGGAGAGTGGTGCGCAACTCCTGGGCTTTTCAGTTGAGGATGTGGCTGAGGCTTTGAAACTTGCTTCTCAAAGTAGGGTGTGATGGGTTATGCGCAAAGCTTAATTGCGAAGACATGGTGTTAGATGTGATGTGATAGGTTTGTCTGAGGAGCCTAAAGTTAGTATCACAATCACACTTGGCGAGCTGAGGGTGGAATTTTCAGGGAGGGCTGAGGTGGTTGCCGCACAAGTAGATGAGTTTCTCCATAAGCAGATACCCACCATAGACCTTGCTAGGCGAATCTATCTAAACTACTCTACGAAGGATCTCGTTGAAAAGCTTGAGGGGGTGATTAAGATCACTCCGGAAGGGCCTAGGATCTGGTTTGAAGGTGGGAAACTGAGTGATAAGGAGAAGGTCGCGCTCCAGCTGGTCGCTGCTAAGATAGGTCATCAGACCGCTAAGTCACCTTCTGAATCGCTCCTCGTAAGCGAGATACAGCAGAGCACCAGCTTGAATCCGAAGTCTGTAAGCTCAAGGCTCAGCGAGCTTGTAAAAGGCGGCTTGGTGGAGAGGGTTCAGACCGACCAAGGCATAAAATATAGGATAACGACTCAAGGTATAAGCTGGCTTATAGAGACGCTCTCTAAAAGGACTATAGCAAAAGGTTAACCCTAAACCTTCGCTTCTATATCTTTTGAGGGCCTCTGAGCCAAACAGAAGCGTGCTTCCATTTGATCTTCGGGCTAGCCCTTAATGTCGGGGAGGGTTTGGATGAAGCTAGAAAGATCACCTCACTTACGGTTGGTAGTAAAATCAGCAGGGTTTGGGTTTCATATTCGCTGAGGGGCAGAGACCCTTTTGATGCGGCTTCGATGGTAGCTGCGGCTAACGGGAATTTGAGGATCGGCATCGGAGCATTAAGCCCATACATCTTCACAGTCGATGAGATCAAAAATAGGATGTTAGAGTTGGTTGAGTGCTTTGGGGAGCGCTTCGACCTATGCTTAGGCCTTGGTGATAGGAGGGTGCTAGAGGATCTTGGACATAAGATATCTCATAGCGCCTTCTTGACCCTTCTGGTATGCACTCTTAGATCGCTTAAGAACGATCTTTCTAGGCGAAGTGTTAAGATCTGGTTGGGTGCTCAAGGTTCAAGAACCCTCGCCTTGACTGAGCATTTTGATGGTGTGCTACTTAACCACTGTAGTCCACATGCTGTCAAATGGGCTTTAGGGAAGATAGGTCCAGCTAAAGAGCATAAGGAGATAGGGGTCTCTGCGCCTTCATATGTCTATGAAGATTTTGAGGCTGAAATATTTGCTGGCGTTAGGAGGGCTGCTTTAAAAATACTGTTAGGCTCAACAAGGGCGCTTGCAAGAGAATTTAGTCTTGAGGCGGAATACGATCAAGCCCTAAAGAGCATCAAAGAAGTGTACCAAGAGGGAGATGAGGCGAGCTTCGTATCTGAGGATTTGATTAAGATTCTGACAATAACTATGCACATCAACTCTCTGCCTGATTACATACGATCTATTGGAGAGCTTGGGGTAGGTGAAGTGGTCTTTGGGTACCCTCTTAGTGTAAACAGTAATCTGGTAAAGATGCTCAAATCAGCTTTAGACGTAATATCTTAACTCTTCCTACCCTTCCTTACACGAACCTGTGGTGCAAGATCACCCAGAAGCCTCCACATATCATCATACTGATCACGACCAAGCCTAATGGATATAGAGCGCTTGCCACCCTCTCTCTCAAGATTAAAGGTAACTACTCTACCAAGGAAACCGCTGCTAAAGACAACATTTGATAAAGCAGCATATGGCACTTCAAGCACACACTCCTTTTCTTCAGCAATCTGTTCTGGGGTTAAGTGCATAAGCTTTTCACGCCTTTCTGAAGCTATCTGATACCTTCTGATCGCTTCTGATCGCCTTATACCAGAAGAACCTATAAAGAGGCTAAGTAGAGTTGGTGCAGCTCTTAAATCTCTTCCATCTCTAGGGCTTAGAATCTGAAGGATCAAGAGTCGTTTTGTTGTAAAGAGAAGATCGAGGATGGTATCATAAGTTCTACCCTGAACATCATTGAATATCTTTATTATGCTCTCCATACACTAAACCGAACAAACAAGACAATTTTAAACCTTAGCCTAAAGCGTCTCGAGTAAAATTTATTATTTACCTCAATCCCTAGTTAAACATAGAAGACTTTGATTCAGGTAACTGAAAACCGCCAGATCACCTGTAGATGGTGTGGTAGAGACCTCTCCACCTCCTACTACTACAGGTGCTCGAAATGCGGCGCAACATACTGCTTCATACATAAAGATAGGCATAAATGCTGAGAAGCTATTCAGTAGCCTTCCAGCCCGGCTTAACGATCAGCACAGGGCACTTTGCAAGTCTGCTTAACTTTTCGGAGACGCTCCCAAGGAGAAAAGCTCTAACCGTGCTCAATCCTCTACTTCCAACTACAAGTAGATCAAAACCCTCTTCATTAGCAACCTTCGCTATCTCTTCTGCAGGATGCCCAACAACAAGCCTAGTCTTAACCTGCACACTACTCTTCTCAGCTAAAGCTTTGCTTCTATCTAGAACCTCTCTACCAGCTTTCTCAAGCTGTTCTAGGGGTGGACTGAGCATAATCCCCTCATATGTATACATCGGATTAACTACTGCGTGTATGATAACTACTTCTGAGCCAAACTTCTTGGCTAGCATGGCAGAATATTCTACTGCGTGTTCAGCGTAGGTCGAGCCATCAACAGCTACAAGTATCTTCTTGAACACCCTTTGCTACACCACCTTACTATAAGTATGCACTTACATATATCTTTAGATACACTTGCCTCTTAGCGGAGCTGTTTTATTTGGATAAAGATTGTCGACATATGAGTTTTTATACTACATCTTGTTTGGTATAGGTAGGATGTCGGGTTGCCTAAAGCTATAGTGCTGATAAACGCAGATGTGGGTACAGAAACCTACCTTCTGCAGAAATTAAGAAGTACGCCTAATGTGAAAGAAGCTTACTTTGTCTTCGGCGTATATGATTTGGTTGTGGTTCTTGAGGCTGATAGTATTGAAGCTCTGAAGGAGACTATAACTGTTAAGATTAGAGGTCTTCCAGAGGTTCGCTCAACACTCACGATGACTGTGATAGAGTGAACAGTTCTTCTTCACCCATCCATTTTTTACGCTTCTGCCCAGCTTCAAGTATTCTTGCTTCCGGTGCGTTGAGTGGTATAAATCCATTGCAGTCGATGCAAATCCAACCTACTTTACGCCAACGCTTACCCTTTGGTGTGATCTCCCGTATATACACTACGTGGAATCTCCCTACCCTTCTTCCGCTTTTATCTGATATCGCCGGGTTTGGGCAGCCTATATGTGATTTATAATAGACCACAGGTGGTGTATACCTCTTACCATTATATAATCTATACTCACCCTACTTCCATGATCTAGCTGCTGCGATGCTGTTCGCTATGAGTGCTGCTAGTGCCCCTCCTCCCACACCGTTGTCTATGTTAACAACGCCAACGCCTAGGGAGCAAGATTGAAGCATAGCCATCAAAGCAGCTAAACCCTTTTCTCCAAATCCGTAGCTTGATGAAGTAGGCACACCGATAACAGGCACAGAGACTAATCCAGCGACTACTGATGGTAGTGCACCCTCGCGCCCCGCTATAACTAGCAGCACATCAACGCGCTTATTGAGCATATTTCTAAGGGCTGGGATAAGTCTATGCACACCAGCCACGCCTACGTCAGCTTCAAGATAAACTTCGCACCCCATCTCTTCCGCGACCACCTTGGCTTCCTCAGCCACCCTCAAGTCGCTTGTTCCAGCGGTTAATATGCCAACCCTTCCACCTGTTCTTTCTACATCATACCCTAATCTACCCACTACTAGAATTCCCGCCCTAACGAAGGTCTTCACATTCCTATCCTTACAGATGCGTCTAAGCTGCTTGATCTTATCTTCACTCAACTTACTTACAATAACTCTATCACTAACCTCAAGCATCTTGTCGATGATCTGCCGTATCTCTTTGACTGGCTTATCTTCTCCGTAAACTATCTCAGGCACGCCCACTCTAGCTTCTCTACCAGCATCTAGATTCGCTAACCCACTAACTTCAGCTAATAGAGTCTGATCAATCAGCTTCTCTGCCTCCTCAACCGAAACCTTACCTTCAGCCAAATCTCTCAGAACACGCCTACAAGTAGGGTTCATCCGCTAACTTACCCTCAAACACTATCTTAAAAAATAATCGTAAAGGCTTATCCCTCAGCAAAGGGGATAATAAAGGTAGCTAAGGAAGGATATGGGATATGAAGAAAAGGAAGGTCTTAGTGGTTGACGCAAGCTCAGCAGGGATATCAGGAGATATGTTCGTTTCCTCGCTCATTGACCTCGGTGCACCACAAAAGAATGTGCTAGGAGCGATGAAGACTGCCGCTCAAATTGTGGATAGATCTGATGTTGACATTTCTATAGAGGAGATTAAGATGGGAGGGTTTAGATGCAAGCGACTGTCTGCAAGATACAGAGAGGGATATCTTGATTGTGATGCGTCAAAGCTTCTTGAAGACGTGAAAGCGGCTGCTAAATCAGCACTACGCACAAGGGATGCAGTAGATTATGCTTACAATGCTGTTAAGCTGCTAGTAGAAGTAGAAGCGCTGCTACATGGCACGAAAATTGACGAGCTTCATCTGCACGAAACAGGGTCAGTTGATACTATCCTTGAGGTCATAGGCGCAGCATCGGCACTAGAACGCCTACAGCTATTTGGTGCAAAAGTATATGTAACACCAGTCGCAGTAGGCGGGGGGCTTGTAAGATTCTCACACGGCGTAACTCCAGCACCAGCGCCAGCAGCCCTACAGATACTAACATCAAAGAAGATAGCTTTCCACGGAGGACCTGTTGAACAAGAACTTACCACACCAACCGGCGCTACTCTATTGGCAGCCCTAGACCCCACTCCTACACGCTTCTATCCACCGATCACACCTCTTAGGATAGGTTTCGGCGCGGGGTTAAAGGAGATAGAGAACACGCCAAATATTTTGCGTGTGATCCTTGGTGAGGATCTCTACGATGCGGCAGGTGACATAATAGTCCAGTTGGAATCAATCGTTGACGATGCGTCTGGTGAGATAATAGGTAGGGCTACTCAAACCCTCCTAAAAGAAGGGGCTCTTGATGTTGCGGTCATACCCGCATATACAAAAAAAGATAGACCTGCTTGGATTATAGAGGCGCTTTGTAACCCCGAAGATTCGGCGAAACTTAGCAGCATACTTATGGTTGAAGTGGGTACGCTAGGTGTAAGGTGTTTTACGGTACCCCGATATTTAGCGAAGAGAAGAATCGAAACCAAAACTCTAAAGATAGGTGAAGTGGAGTATAAGGTGAGGGTGAAGGTTTCAGAAACACCTGAAGGTAAGGTGATAAGAGCGAAGCCAGAGTATAAGGATCTAGAGGATATCTCTGATAAAACTGGGCTTTCATTAAGGAGGCTGCAAAGGATGGTGGAGGAGGATTGGGGCGAGAGGAAACCTTGAGGGCGCTCTCTAATCAGATAATAGGCTGTACCCTCTGTCCAAGATTAACAGAATATAGAGTGAAAGTTGCTCTTAACCCTCCTAAACGGCATAAAGGAGAAGAATACTGGGCAAAACCTCTACCTGGTTTCGGCGATCCTTATGCTCGGCTTCTTATCCTCGGTCTAGCACCAGCAGCTCACGGAGGCAATCGAACAGGACGTATGTTTACAGGAGACATCTCAGGGGAACAGCTTATGAAAGCACTTTACGAAACAGGCTTTGCAAATAAACCTACCAGTCTTTCGCGTGAAGATGGCTTGACACTGAAGGATGCGTATGTGACTGCGGTTGTTAGATGCGTTCCCCCAGCGAACAAACCTCTAAGAAGTGAGGTCGAGAACTGCTTGAAGTATCTTAGGGCAGAAGTCGAAGTTATGAGAGATGTTAAAGTAGTCTTGGCTTTAGGTAGGTTAGCTCACGAAACCTATCTTAAGCTCATTGGTTTAAGAGGCAATGCTTTCAAACATGGGCAGATAATTAGGTTAGGTGAACACAACCCTATACTTATCGACTCCTATCACCCAAGCCGACAGAATACCCAAACAGGTAGGCTAACTTGGGATATGTGGATCGATGTATTTAGGAGAGCTAGAGCTCTTATTGACGGAGCCGAACAATAAATCGCGCCACCGCTGTCACCTCCCATTTGATAAGATATGTGATTAAGTGTGCTTACAGCCAGTTATTGTGTATGCAGCTGTCCTTCCGTTATGTCAGATCCTACTATTTCTGGCTAGCAATGTGCAGCTACTGCACGCCATCTCTACGTGATTTCCCACAAATACAATATCGTCACTCCTTTTTACATACAATAAAGTAGTTGCATTATGGGCAGAAGCTTACACCTGGCTTACGCGGTATTTATGAGTGGAAGCATCTAGGGCATTTCAGTTGTGGTAAAGTGAAATTTAACTCGGTCCACAGGTACACCTAGAGGATTTATCAGATATTTCTACATAGATGATTTGACATCTGTTAAAACCCTTCTACTTTATCTTAATGCCTTACGTTTCCGCACAATGGATAGTGATAGTTCTTTTTGATGCTAAGCTTATATAACACGGTTATGGAACTATCCTATGAGAACGCGATATGCGGAGCGACAAAATTGCTGTATCCAGCCAGCCTAAACAGATAAAACATACTAAAACCAAGAGGAGCTAGCAGATGTTTCCAAACCTTGATCCAGAAATAGTGAAGCAAGACTTCCCTATATTCAAGAGAAAGGTCTACGGTAAACCACTCACTTACCTCGATAACGCAGCAACTACACAAAAACCCCGTCAAGTAGTTGATGCCATACGTGAATTCTATCAGAGCTACAATGCCAACATACATCGCGGCGTCTATCGACTGAGTATAGAGGCGACAGAAGCCTTCGAGAACTCTAGAGCAAAGGTAGCGAAGTTCATAAACGCTAAAGATTCAGAAGTTGTCTTTACAAAGAACGCCACGGAAGCTCTCAACTTAGTTGCATATAGCTGGGGGTTGTCTAACTTAAAGGAAGGTGACCGAATAGTCTTAACAGAGATGGAGCATCACAGTAATATTGTGCCCTGGCAGCTGGTATCGAAGTATACAGGGGTGGTTGTTGACTATATCCCAATAGATGAGGAGGGCTTGCTTGTTTGCGAGGAATTAGATAGGTTGCTTAGCCTGGAGCCTAAGGTTGTTAGTATAACCCACGTATCTAATGTGCTTGGTACGATAAACGATGTGAAAGAAATCGTCGCAAAGGCGCATAAAGTCGGCGCCCTTACTGTTGTAGATGCTGCTCAATCTGTACCGCATATGCATGTAGATGTTAAAGAGTTGGATTGTGACTTTTTAGCTTTTTCTGGGCATAAGGCTTTAGGTCCACTAGGTGTTGGGGTGCTTTACGGTAAAAGAGATCTGCTGAAAGAAATGTCCCCCTTCTTAGGTGGTGGGGATATGATAAGCAGAGTGTGGTTGTCTGGGGCTGAATGGAACGAGCTCCCTTGGAAGTTCGAAGCGGGCACATCCTCTGTGGCTGATGTTATAGGCTTAGGCGCTGCAATAGATTATTTGAACTCAATAGGCATGAGCAGAATTAGATCTCACGAGGTTAAGTTGACCATGTACGCTCTAAGAAGATTATCTGAACTAAAAGATCTTAAGGTCTACGGACCAAAAAATCTGGATAAAAGGGGTGCTGTTATCTCCTTTAATTTATCCAACATACATCCTCACGACTTGGCAACCATACTTGATGAAGAGGGCATCGCTATCAGAGCTGGTCATCACTGTGCTATGCCTCTAATGACTAAACTCGGTGTCGCAGCTACAGCTAGAGCAAGCTTCTACCTTTATAATAGCGAGAATGATGTAGATATTTTGATGGAAGGGCTGAATAAGGCGGGGCGGATATTCAAAATATGAGCTCAGACTTCTACCGTGATATGATACTTGACTACTATCGCAATCCCAGAAACTACGGTAGCATAGACGATGCCGAGATAAAAGTGCATGAATCTAACCCTCTCTGTGGCGATGACATTGAACTATACATCAAGTTAGATAAAGATAGGGAGGTAGAAGATATAAAGTTCAAAGGTAGAGGATGTGCCATAAGCATAGCATCAGCATCGTTGATGACAGAACTCCTAAAAGGAAAGAAGGTAGATGAACTTCTCTCCTTCACTAAGAAAGATCTACTAGATGCACTTGGTATAGGGACTTTAGGTCTTAACCCTGTTAGAATCAAATGTGCACTTTTGCCTTACAAAGCATTAAAGATCGGAGTTTACAACCATCTTGGTAAAGAGATGTCTGAGGAAGAAGCGCATCTACTGGACTACGAAGGCGGAGTAGAGCAAGGTTAATAGATTAATCTTATCCTATTGGTGCACCGTGTCCTGGCACATCTCTCCAAATCATATCCCAGATTTCGTCCTCCATCAGCGTCCTTTTGACTACGCTATCTAGAAGGGTCTGCATCAGCTTATGGTGCCTAATTTCGTCTTGAAGGATCTCTCTTAAGATGTGCTTAACCCTTGTATCATCTATTGTCTCAAGCAACTCTTCTGCAGCCTGCTGCATCCTAGCCTCAACTTGAATATGAGACCTAATTATGTTCTCAAGCCTCATATACTCATCCTCTATTATAGGTTGGTTCTCACCTAAAAGTAGGCTGTGGATTGCTCTGTAGAAGCCAGCATGCTCCTTCGAATCGAGGGCGACAGCATTTAGAGTCTCCTTAACTATGGTATGTGTCAACGTCTTGATGTTAGCAGACAGATGTTGTGATTGCGCCTCTTCAATTATTATCATCTCTTCTATCTTCTTTCTTAAATCTGAGCTATTCAACTTCTAGGAGATGATATAATAAAAGGAGCTATTAAAACGTGATGTGGAAGTTTACTCTAAAAGTTCATAAATGGATGGATATGGTAGATAGGTAGGGAGTAAATCGGCTCACCTTCTTGCGACTAATCTTCTGATCCCTTCTGTCAACCCTTCTATCGTAAGGTGATACATCGGGAAGATTCTTCTTATCATACTTACAGTTGTATGATCCCAGAAATAGGGTTCAACCGGATTAAGCCAGATAGAGTAGGGGAATTTTTCCGCTATCTTCTTCAACCAAACAATACCAGGGGTCTCATTATAATCGCTGTAGCTAATAGCACCGTAAGGTGTTAATAGCTCGCTTGTAGCCATCATGGCGTCTCCGACGATTATAGTCTTGTAATCGTGATCAAGTGTTTTAAGCACAAGATCCGTGTTAATCCACTCGTGCCTCTCAATATCGGTATAGAGTTTATCATATATGCAATTGTGAAAGTAAAAGTATCTAAAGTCTTTAAAGTGTGTGGCTGAGTTAGCCGCAGTAAATAACCTACTGCACAGCCCAGCGTAGGGATCCATTGAGCCACCAACATCTAAGAGCAGAAGAAGCTTAACAGTGTTGCGGCGGCTACGCCTCCACTTTAACTCCAGCTCACCAGCGTTTTTCGCGGTTGCGTCTATGGTGCCTTCTAGGTCTAGCTCATCCGCTGGCCCTACTCTACTTAAGATTCTAAGGGATTTGAGAGCGATCTCCATCTGCCTTACATCCAAGGTTATATCGCGTCGCAAGTTTCTGAAGCGCCTTTCCCCAGCTATTTTTATCGCCCTAAGATTTCTTGATTCTCCACCAACCCTGATGCCGGCTGGATGATACCCTGAATGTCCAAATGGGCTTGTGCCGCCTGTACCGATCCAATACGAGCCTCCATCGTGCCTTGACATCTGCTCTCTAAGCCGCTTCTCAAACTCCTTCATCAACTCCTCTAGGCTCATATTAGACATAGCCTCTATTTCATCTTCTCGAAATAGATTTCTTACGATTGGATTCTGCAGCCATTCCCAGATTTCGCTTCTAATCTCCGATCTACCTTCGAGCCTATGGAAATACTCTTGAAAAGCTTCGTCATAAGCGTCGTATAACGCCTCGTTCTTGACCAGTATTGCTCTTGCAAGATAGTAGAAGTTTTCTAAACTTGATTCAGCCAAACCTTTAGATAAGGCATCCATAAGAGTCATCCATTCGGTTATGGTGACGGGTATCTTGTGCCGCCTAAGTGTGTAGAAGAAGCCTGTGAACAAGGTTCAGCGCCTTGGGAATCCGCTCTTGCCAAAATAGTAGTTTACAAAGTAATGGTAATCGGTCTCCTTCTTCAGTAGCACGTTGACAAAAGGAACCTCCTTCGAAATCTTCTCCGGCAAGACATCTGCCTGCAAGAGAACATATATCCAATCAAGCAATTCGCTTGTGGATGGCTTCTTCTTTAAATCATCGATGTCTCTAATCTTATAGAACGTTCTGATAGCTTCCTTAAGCAAGTCTTCACGTAAACTTGGAAAGTGAACCTTGACGATTTTCTCCATAGTCTCGGGGTCTGGAAACTCAATGTAGTGAAAAATACACCTTCTTAGAAAGGCGTCTGGAAGCTCCTTCTCCGCATTACTTGTTATTATGACTATTGGTCGATGTTTAGCCTTGATAGTTTCACCTGTCTCTGGTATGTAGAAGGACATCTCATCCAGCTCATTTAAGAGATCGTTAGGGAATTCCGGATCGGCCTTATCAATTTCATCTATCAAAAGAACAACTTGCTCCGGCGAAGCAAACGCTTCACCTAGCTTACCCAGCTTAATATACTGCTTTATGTCAGAAACATCTCTATCTCCAAATCTCGCATCATTCAACCTTCTAACAGTATCATATACATACAGTGCTTCCTGAGCCTTGGTCGTCGACTTAACATTGAACACAATTAGCTTTTTCCCGAGCGACTTAGCTATGCTATGTGCTAATAACGTCTTACCAGTACCTGGCTCCCCACGTACAAGTAAGGGTCGACCTAAGGCTATGGCAGCGTTAACCGCATTCTTAAGCGACTCAGACGCCACATAGTCACTTGAGCCCTTGTATACTTCAAACATCACTAAGGTCCCACCGAATACCTCTTATCTACTCTTATAAAATTTCTACCTTTCGGAAATCAGTTATTTACCCAGTAACATTGATTAAACGTGATAAAGTTTATGGTATGCTTGACTTTATACCTAAAGCAGCATTCGTCTTCTGGATCGATTTTTCGCTAGATGCGAGGTCAAACATAGCCCTTATTGCATCAACGTTTTCTGGCACAACGATGGCTTCTTGGTGCACACCCATGAAGAAATAGAGTTCAGAATCCTCTAGTGTGAGCGAATCCTCCCAGATTATGTTTTCAAATATGTCGCTTCTTTCTCGCCCTATTTCACGACCGATATCATACGCGTGTGCTGTAGACTTTACCCCCATCTTGCTATTAACTAGCAGTATCCTAGGAGTGTGACGTAGCACTTCCCTAACTTTATCTACAGTGATGCTTCTATCTTTCAGCCTAACGATTAAACTGTGCAGATGCATGTGTGTTGTAGGAACCTTTAGAGCCATCGTAGTTATATTAATGTGTGGAAGAACGGTCTTCACGTCTGGCCCATGGTGAGAAGGGAGGGTGACGGGATCCAATACAACTGCATCAATAGGTCCACGCCCTACTTCATCAGGGTCAGCAGCTCTTCTAGCTATAACAACTATAACCTTCTGAACACCGAAGGCTGTATCCAAAGCATTCAGAGATCTACATAACCCAGTTGTATTGCAAGAGACGACTCGCACAAACTGTCTACCTAAAGCTTGATTATAGTTGCATTGCGCGACAAAAGAGAAGCCTGTTAACTCGTGCTCTTCACCACCTTGAAAGATCGCCTTTTTAGATGCATTAGCATACATCTCTTTATTCTGAGGACCCACGTCTCCGGGTGTTGCGTCTACGATGATGTCAGCCTCTTTCACCATATCTGCTACTGTGCCTGAGACATCGAGCCCCATCTTTCTGAACTTCTCTACACCTTTCTCATCAGCTGCAAAAAGCTTGTAACCTTTCTTTAGAGCGAAGAGTGCTTTGTAATCCGGACTTACCTTACACACACCTAGAAGCTCCAAATCGTCTTGCTTCGCTACCGCATCAGCGACTCTACGCCCAATTACGCCATAGCCATTTACCGCAACCTTAATCTTCAAGTAAAGCACCTCACTTACTAGAACGCCAGCGCTTCGCAGCCTTATATAAGGCTTCTATCAAGGGAAGCCTCCTACCAGCGAGATAAAGCACCAAGGCACCCCCAGAAGTACTTACGTGATCGATCCACTCTTTTATCCCGAACTTTTGTAAAGCGGCGCTCAAGTGACCTCCGCTAACGATAGTCGTTGCAAAGGACGAAGCCATAGCTCTGAGAAGCATTTCGGTACCGTAGCCGAAGCCTTCACGTTCAAAAAATCCCGGCGGTCCACTCATGAAAACTGTGCCTGCTCCCCTAATAATCTTGGAGTAGTTATCCACTGTCTTATGTCCGACATCGTAAACTGAATCGTCTTCCCCAAGGTCTTCTACTTTAATCTCGACCCTTTCTCCATTTCTTTCAACAGCAACATCCGCAGGGAATTCAAAGACATCTGGGTATTCTTCAAGTAAGCTGTTTGCCTTCTTCACGTACTGCTCCTCTTTATCTATCCCAAGCGGCTTCTTTAACCTCGCCCTTGCACGCAAGAAGACATTTGCCAACAATCCACAAAGAAGAACCTTATCGGCCCTCTTATTTGTTATAAGTGTCTCTATAGCCTCGATGCGATCAGATACCTTTGCGCCACCTAAAACAGCCACATATGGCCCCTTGGCAACGGTAAGTATCCTATTAAGCGTCTTCAGTTCTTTGACTATAAGACGACCGCCGCAAGTTGGTAAAACTTCGGCGAAGCCTACTATTGAGGGTGATGAGCGATGCGCAGTTGGGAAAGCATCCAAAACACACGCATCCAAAAGCGGCGCAAGCTTCTTAACCAAAAACGTGTTAGCAGCAGCCTCAGGTGAATACTCCACATTCTCCTCAGCGGTAAACCGAAGGTTATCCAGCAGAAGAACCTGACCGTTATGAAGCGAATCTATGGCTTCTCGAGCCGCAGGGCCGAACACATCATCAATAAATTTAACTTCTTTACCGAGCACTTTAGATAAAGCTTGAGCGTGCTGATCTAACGGTATGTAATCATACCTACCTACTCTACCCTGATGGGACGCAACAACAACCTTAGAGTTAGAGAGGTCCCTGATAGTGACCGCCGCCTCTGTTATCCTATTAAGCTCAAGAAGCTGCAAGGTCTTGGGATCGATAGGGGTATTGATATCAACCCTTAGAATGACTGTTTTACCTCCAAGATCAAGGTCCTCTATCGTAAGAAGGGTATCACCAGACTCAGATAAATTATATTCACGGAAGGAAGACAGCACACATCCCTCCACACCCTTTATAACCTTTTGACCATATTAAAAAGTATCGATATACTTCAACACGATACTTTTAGCCCTATGACACCATGCCCTCTAACCCAATAAAACCCTTTGCTTGAACAACCCGCAACCAACACACACCTTAGTGATAGATCCATATAATCAAACCTTAACCAAGCACTTAATCACTAATGCATAGATAAGTATCACTTAACACCATAAGCATCTAGCGATCACCATCTTTTAATCAAGTATTATCCAAACGACCCGTGTTTTAGAAAAGCATCAATTGTATAACATAGCTGATTATACCCAATAAAGCACTCAGGAGCAGATATCAAGAGAACCGCTAGTATGCCTGACAGGATAATGCACTAATGCACCAAAAATCTGAATCATCAAACATCCTAACAACACCTAAAGACCCATTGCAGTTTGGTTCCAGAATGGTGTATATATCTTGTTTGCTTCCATAAGGTATACTCTTTGAGCGCGACCTATTTCAATTTACAAATAGGAAATGTAAAATAAATAGCCTCTCAAGGTTCTAGCTAATCGGGGATGATTTCGCTTCCGGAAGTGGTTTCCATAAAGCCTCGTTTTACGTCAATGGGGCTTGGCAGATATATGAGGTAGATTTTGTATTCACAGGCAGCTTTCACTTCTTAGTCTCAAATAAACTTCTGGTTGATACAAAGGTTGTCAAAAGCACCATCTTATCCTTTAAGCCCTGCTCAAGCTTCCAGATACTACTTGAAGAATTTGTGAAACCTACTGAGGTCTTATCCTACTACATACCTTCCATTGACCCAAATGTCGAAATGGGGTCTCAATCTCCTGGGGTTGTTGTGATAACCTAGCTTTCTTACCGATTCCGAGCGTCTTTCTCAGACCGTTGTATGCCAAATAGATTACTGTGAACGCCGCTAGGATGATCCCTGCATATAGGCTGATAGCGGCTAATATTGCTGCGGGTTCCATAACTTCTTTAACGAAGGTTAGTAGGAAGAATATCACGAACCATATGACGCCAAAGATGGCCCAGATATTCCGTATCGTTGAGAACTTCACTTTCACCACTTCTTCTTAACCCTCCAAGCGAGCAGCAGAGCTATGACGACGCTGTAGGCTACGTAATATGGTGTTAGGTCCCCAAGTCCGCCTATGAATATAGGTATAAGTCCCCAACGCATAACGACGACACTCAACTGCTCCTGCAGCTTAAGAATTTCGACGGTACCACCAGCGGGCTTACCTACTTCTGAGACACCGATGAACATAGAAAAGATTGTGGGTGCCATTAGCAGAATGAAGTACCAGAGTAAAATAAACAAGATAAAAGCAATGATAAATATCACGACGGAGCATATTATTAGATTAGTGTGCTTGCTAGAGTTGGTCATTTACTCTCTGGACACCTTGGGGTCACATATATCTTTTACCCGCCTTGTTCATATCGTTAATTTATATTTCAGCATCGAGATCTAAATCTTCAGATTTAGTGGTAGAACTTTTCTTCTTTAAGGCTCTAACTAAGAGGACGCAAACAACAATCAACGCCGCCACGAAGGGAGTGACAAAGGGATTCTTTTGCCAGAAGGATAGTGTAGTGATAGATTGGAAGAGAGGTAGCGGAAGGATCTTTATGGTAGTTGCGCCCATTCCTGAACTATATCCCTTCTTTGCTGCTACAACACTTATGTACACCGCATCGGCATCTTCATCACTCTTGAGGGTTAGTCGCCCTATTCCTTGCTTGTCACTATAGTTAGCCATATTGAGTACGAGCCCGCCCATTACATCCCATTTGAGCGTTGCGTTGTCAATGGGTTTGTCACCGCTTGTTACTAAAGCAGCGACTTCTAAAATATTTCCAGCATCAATCACTGATGCATTAGTGGATAGCGCTACAGAAATCGGCTGAGGCTTAATGTTAAAGGTTAGGCTTCCGTTGGATACAGTATAGCCAGCCTTCTTAACCGTATAGTAGATCGTTGCTTTAGGGGGTTCGTCACACCGAAAGGCCGCTTGGATCGTTCCATTTACATCTGTATAACTACCCCTTGTTACTATGTTACCTTGTGAGGGCTTGAGGGTAACCAGTGCGCCTTCTATAGGCTTACCGTCTTCTGTAACTTTAACCAAGATGTTAACTTCTTCAAATGTTCTTACCTCTAAAGGCGCTTTGGTTGCGATACTCAACTGACGAGGTTTAACTAAAATGCTAAGGCTAGCTTCAGCCGCATTGAATCCAGGCTTAGAGAGTATCGCTTTTATCGTGTACTCGCCTTCAACTGATGAGGTGAATACCGCATTAGCTACGCCTTGAGCATCACTCTTTGGTGATGCTTCTAATAGGTGTTCACTTGGTGACCATATGATATCTACTCCGCTGAGAGGTTGACCTTCAAACTGTGTGGTAATGTGTATGGTAAGCTGATCGTATGTGTAGATCTTAGTAGTTAATGCACTTATTGTGGCTTCTTGCTCAAGTAGTATAGAAGATAGGGTCTTAGCGGATGATTGTAGCCCCTTAGAATGTGCTGTTATTTGTGTAGTTCCTTCCTTTCCGCTCTTATGGAAGGAGGTATAAGCAAATGTTTCGTTTTTGGAGATGGTTAGACTTGCTGGAAGCGAGCCGATTTCACTATTAGAAGAGGATAGCACAATATGGGTATCATAGGGGGCTTTAGCGGGGTATCCATACATATCTTGCAGCGTTACAAATATGTTCTGTAGAGTCGCTATGTCTGTGATGACTGTTGACGGTTCTATATTTAAAGAGATCTTGGAAGCTCCGGCTCTAAATATTGCAATGTTAGCTGTTGCTGAAGCAAAGTTAGATGCTGTGGCTGTAATGGTGGCATTCCCTAGTTCTGATGAGATATGATAAGATGATAAACCATAGTATTCAGATTGATTAATGTAGACAGACCCTTCTACTCTACCAACTTTGGTGTTTGATAGGTAGAGATGTACCTCCACGTCAGCTGAAGCTAGGATTGGTTCACCATATTCGTTCTGCGCTTGAACAACAATTATGGGCTCATAAGGAGAGTTTACTGGTATAATGGGTGGGCATATGCATAAGCTCAAGTTAAGTTTGGGTTGTTCGACGACAGAAACAGTAATTTTTGAGGCGTTGAAATCATCCGCCAGTGCTGTAATAGTAGTGTCACCAATTGTCAAACTCCTGAAGTTGGCATAGGCATATTCTTTGCTACTGAACACTAGTTCGGTTACTTCGCCAACTCTTGTATTACTTGATGAGAAGTAAATCCTTATTGGGTTAGGTGGTCTAACAAGGCTGGTTGAGTTATCATCCAGCATAACTACAGCCAGAACCGAATGCATCTGACCATCTGCTAAGATAGTAGGTACAGCAAATAGCTTAAGAGCACCGCCCTTAGCATCCAGCGTTTCGCTAACAGAAACTGTTGCGTTCGCGCTTTCATATCCGTGTGCAGCTGCATATACTGCAGTGGAAGCTGAAAAGTTCCCAGTTGTTAGTTCCGCTCTGCCGTAGCTCTCCCCTTTATTTATGATTAAGATGTTTGTATTAAACGCTGCAATAGATGTATTACTTGAGGCTAGGGTAACCTTAATATCTGCGGTAGCAACTATAGGTCGTCCTTTGGAGTCTTGGATCTGTACTATTACACTGCCCTTGCTTTGTTTAGGAAGTATCTCTGGGAGCACATAGAGAGCCAGTTTATTTGGATTATAAGATATGGTTGTGATCTTGATCGTCGTTGACTTGAATCCTGAAGCAGAAACAGTGACTTCTGTATGGCTTGGTTGGTTTGTAGGGTAAAAATAGGCAACGGCGAACGTGCTATTCTTACGTATAGTTATCAGTGGGTCAACTATGCCTACGCTTGTCACACTTGAGGATAGGAACACTGTTAGATCCTCTGGAGCGTGGGCAGGAAAGCCGTTCGCATCTTGAAGCTCAACAACAATTAACGCTCTTGTACCATTTTTCGCTAAGACTTTGCTTGGTAGGATGTACCCTACGAGTTTAGTTGGCG
>Ga0315298_1000445_pt1 | contig 78999 bp, 74 predicted proteins | sample WHS_1_MG_FD_203077 | JGI IMG/M metagenome (GOLD analysis project Ga0315298, IMG submission 203077) | Extremophilic microbial mat communities from Washburn Hot Springs, YNP, Wyoming, USA - WHS_1_MG | ecosystem: Environmental > Aquatic > Thermal springs > Hot (42-90C) | place: USA: Wyoming... | reverse complement strand
GAAGGTGGGGAAGAGGGAAATGGTCATTTCCCAGCCGATTTTAATTTCGCCTCTCTCCCTCCCGCCTTTTTCTTGCTGGCGAGAAACATTAAAACTGTTAGACGGTCAGAGTTTGCCTCTGACCGTCGATTAGTTTTTTAATTCCAGCTTAATTCAGGCAGGAGGAGAGACAAATTTGGAAATGGTAGATGGTCAGCCATAAATACTATTGATAAAAAAAGGGCATTTTGTTAGGTTATAAAAAAGCGAGGTGTTTTCTTTGTTTACCTTTGCCATCATCGCCGATGATTTAACGGGTTCCTTAGATACGGGCCTGCAATTCCGGAAAAAAGGTTTTACTACTCTCGTGCCGCTGCAGGCAAAAATAATTGATCAGCCAGCCGAAGTTTTGGTCATAAATACCAATAGCCGAAATTTATCCGGAAAGATAGCTTATCAAAAAGTTTATCGAGTTGCCCAAGGCCTCAAAGCAAAATTTTTATACAAAAAAATTGATTCCACCATGCGCGGCAATGTAGGACGGGAAGCCTTGGCAATTCTTAGAGCCAAGAAGATACCAAAAGCCATGGTAATTCCCTCTATTCCCAGCCAAGGCCGCCAAGTAGAAAGAGGGGTTCTTTATGTGCATGGAGTTCCTTTATTGAAGACTCCTTATGCTCGAGACCCTTTCCATCCCTTAAATTCTTCGCGTTTACCCCAATTACTCCATAAAGAAACTGGCCTGCCCATTGGGCTAATTACTTTAAAACAAGTAAGGAAGTCTCCCCGCTCTTTAGCCGAGGCCATTACGCAGAAGAAAGAACAAATCTTAGTAGTAGATGCTAAGGAGCAGGATGATTTAAAAATTATAGCTTCCGCCTGGCAATTAATTTCCGAAGAGGTTTTGCCTTGTGGCTCTGTAGGTTTAGCTCAAGAAATAGCTTCTCTGCTGGATATAAAAAGAGAAAAAAAGAGAAGGAAATATATATTTTCTAAAGGCCCTTTGTTAATTGTTTCGGCCAGCAGAAACCCCATGACGGCCAGACAGTTAAAAAAAGCGCAAGAAATTTTTAAAATCTCCTTAATTGAACCGGATTTACGGCGATCTACGCCAAAAAAGTGGTTTAAAGCAGAGCAAATATTTCTATCTCAGAAAGTTAAAGAAGCTTTGCACAGAGATGGGGGAGCTATTTTAACGACTACTTTTCAAGAGCACTTACCAGGGAAAGAAAAAATAATTCCCATTTTTTTGGGGGAAGTAGTAGCGCTCCTCTTAGGGGAGATTAAATTAGGAGGACTAATTCTTACCGGTGGGGATTTAGCCATGGGAGTCTGCGCCCATCTTTCAGCTTCCCTTCTTAGTATTGAAGAAGAGGTCTTACCAGGTATCCCTTTTAGCCTCTTACTTGATGGGCCTAATCAAGGACTTCGGTTAGTAACCAAAGCAGGCGGTTTTGGTCAAGAGGATGCTCTGTGGCAGATAATCAAATTTTTAAGGAGGAAAAATGAGCAAGAACCATAAGCCGATCATAGGCATAACCATGGGTGATGCTGCCGGAATCGGACCAGAGATTATAGTCAAAGCTTTAGAAAAGAAAGAATTAACGCGGCAAGCTAAGTTAGTGGTGATTGGTGATGCCCAAACAATGGAGCAAGCCCTTTCCATTGCCCGGAGCAAATTGCAGGTTAAAGCCATAAAGGAGACAGATCTGGAGCGATTGCCGGAGAACAATAAAAATATTTATGTGCTTGACCTAAAAAACATAAACCTAAAGAAACTTAAACACGGTAAAGTAGATCCTATGCCAGGTAAGGCAGCCGTGGAATATATAGAAAAAGCAGTGCATCTGGCGATGGCCGGAAAAATAGGGGCTATCGTCACCGCTCCCCTTCATAAAGAAGCCATTAATAAAGCAGGTTATCATTTTGCCGGCCACACTGAAATTTTGGCGCATTTGACGGGGACAAAAGATTACGCCATGATGCTGGCCCATGGTCCCTTTCGGGTGGTGCATGTGACTACCCATTCTTCTTTAAAAGAAGCCTGCGCCCGCATAAAGAAGAAAAGGGTTTTCACGGTCATTCGTCTGACCTATGAATTCCTAAAACAATTGGGTATAAAAAATCCCCGCATAGGAGTGGCTGGTTTGAATCCCCATTCTGGCGAGGATGGACTTTTTGGCGATGAAGAAATAAAAGAGATTAAACCAGCAATAGATGCTGCCCAAAAAGAAGGTTGGCAAGTAGAAGGCCCTGTTCCGCCAGATACGGTTTTTACTAAATTGAAAGGGAAGCAGTATGATGCGGTAGTGGCTATGTATCACGACCAAGGACATATTCCGGTTAAACTTGTGGGTTTTTCGATGAAGCCTGGAAGCCAAGAATGGGGAAAAATGTCTGGTATTAACATGACTTTGGGTTTGCCTATTATTCGAACTTCGGTTGATCATGGAGTGGCCTTTGGCAAAGCTGGAAAAGGGAGAGCCAACCCTGAGTCCATGATCGAAGCCATCAAGCTGGCGATCAAGTTGGCGCGGCAGAAAGAGAAAGCTATATCCTCATAATGCTAATAAATTTTTCTCTTGCCATGATTTTTGAAAAGTGCTTAAATATGGATGCAAAATCATTCCTAGCGCAAATAGAGGGGAAGTACCTGTCTTGTTTATAACTATTGGGGGTTTCTCCAATAGATAAAAAAGGGAGGTAAAAATATGGATGAGAAGAAAATTTTAGAACAAAGACAAGAAGGACTGAGCCGCCGAGATTTTATAAAAGTCGGCTTAGCCGGAGCGGCGGCCGCAGGGATGGCAGGAACTCCTCTGGAAGCGCTGGCGCAGAAGGAAAAACCAAAACCAGCTGCCCCACCCGTATTGGAGTATAAGCCAGAAAAAGGAGCTGTGCTCCGCGTATTACGTTGGTCAGTATTCGTCAAGAGTGACCAAGAGTATTGGGACAAGAACACTAAGAAGTGGGAAGAATTAACTGGATGTAAAGTTATCACTGAATATATCTCCTGGGAAGATGTCCGGTCTAAGGCAGCCATGACGGCCTCTGTGGGAGCAGGCCATGACATTGTTTTAGGCTGGCATGATGACCCCCATCTTTATCCTGATAAATTAATTGATGTGACCGATTTAGCCACTTATCTGGATAAAAAATATGAGGGGTTCGAACCGGTGGCCTATAAATATGGCATTCACGCCAGAACCAAACGTTGGATATGTATTCCTGTTGGTGCTCCTGGTATGTGCATGAATTACCGAATAAGCTGGATGAAGGAAGCTGGCTTTGAAAAATTTCCGGACAAAATTACAGATTTCATTAAACTTTGTAAAGGTTTGAAAGCTAAAGGCCATCCCACGGGATTCACTTTGGGCAAAGCCGTGGGAGACGGTAATAATAACTGGCATTGGTGGCTCTGGGCTTTTGGCGGAAAAGTGGTGGAAGAGGATGGCGTGACTCTCTGTTTGAATAAACAAGAGACTTGGGATGCGCTGGAGGCTTCGCGAGAGTTTTATGAAACTATGATTCCCGGCGTAGCTTCTTGGCTGGATCCGCATAATAATAAAGCCTTTTTAGCTGGAGAAATTTCCCTCACTGGAAATGGTATTAGCATTTATTACGCCGCTAAAGAAAAGTTTCCGGACATTGCTAATGACATGGATCATGCCAATATGCCTATTGGACCAGTGGGCAAACCAACGGAGCTGCATTTATTTAACGAAGCTTTCATATTTAAACATTGCAAATTCCCACAGGCCGCCAAACATTATCTGAAATTCATGTTTGAAGAACCGCAATATGGTCCCTGGATTGAAGCCATGCGGGGATATGTGACACCGAGCCTTAAATATTATAAAAAATTGCCAGTTTGGACATCCGATCCCAAACATACTCCCTTCCGGGACGCCATGGCTAGGATGTTATGGAATGGTTATGCCGGCCCGATTGGAACGGCCTCGGCAGCAACCATGGCTGAATATGTGGTCGTAGATATGTTCAATGATGTCTGCGTCGGGGGTAAGTCGCCAAAGGCGGCGGCAGCAGCGGCCCAAGATAGAGCTGCCAGGTTTTATAAACCGCGGGCTCCCAAGCCGCCAGCAAAGAAAGCCTAAATAACGGCCACTGTACAATGGGGAAAGTAGAAAATATTGCTCTGATTTCGGAAAGGAGGCTGGTTCGCAAGAGACAGTGGACTAGCCTCCTCGAAGATAAAACTATCTTAGGAGTGGCTTTTGTCGCTCCGGCAGTAATCTTACTTTTAGTCTTTTTGGCTTATCCGCTCATTTTAGGAATTTGGTTAGGATTTACCAATACAATCATAGGCCAAAAAGGTGAATTTATTGGATTGGCTAACTATATTAGTCTACTTCAAGATCAACTATTTTGGAAGGTAACTTATTTCACTTTTCTGTATACGGGAGCAGCAGTTCTTTTTAAACTCATATTGGGATTTGCCTTAGCCATTATCTTAAACCGGGATTTTAGAGCCAAAGGATTTGTGCGCGCTATTGTGTTGTTGCCTTGGATAATTCCGACAGTATTAAGCGCAATTTGTTTTTGGTGGCTCTACGACACTACTTTCAGCGCCATTACTTGGGCACTCATGAAAATTGGGTTAATTTCTCATCGAATTGACTATCTCGGTGATCCAACAAATGCGCGAATAGCCTTAATCGTCGCTAATGTATGGCGAGGTATTCCTTTCTTTACGATAGGCTTATTAGCAGGTCTGCAAACAATTAATCCTACTCTCTATGAGGCAGCTTCTATTGACGGCGCTGGCGGATGGCATAGATTTCGGCATGTTACTCTTCCCTTAATTACTCCGTTATTAGCCGTGGTAACCACGTTTTCTACTATCTGGACTTTTGCTGATTTCCAACTTATCTGGGTAATTACTAAAGGTGGTCCGGCCAATGCCACCCACCTTTATGGAACTCTTTCTTTCCAGCGGGCCATAGTGGGCGGACAGTTCGGGGAAGGCGCAGCTATTTCGGTTTTTATTTTACCTGTATTAATAATTTGCGTATTGATCACCTTTAAATATTTAAAGAGAGAAGATTAACCTTGAGCGAAAAATTCTTTGAAAGATTAGTAAAATTTTATCTTCCCCTCTTTATTTTCTTATTCGTCCTGCTCTTTCCTTTTTATTGGATGTTTAATACGGCCTTCAAGTCGGATGCCGAATTATATGATCTCAAACTGAACCCTTTCTATATTCATAAACCCACTTTAGCCAATGTCATTATGCTTTTTAAAGAGACCCTTTTCAACCGCTGGATGTTAAATACTTTTTTTGTTTCCATTCTTTCCACCCTACTTTCCTTAGTCGCCAGTCTTTTAGCTGCCTATGCTATTCAGCGTTTACGCTTTAAGACCTCGGGCACTATCGGCATATCTATTTTCTTTAGTTATTTAGTCCCCCCGACAATCCTTTTCATTCCCTTAGCCACAATTATATTTGAGTTAAAACTATGGGATAGTCTCTGGTCTTTAGTCCTCGTTTATCCAACGTTTCTTATTCCCTTTTGCACCTGGTTACTGATGGGTTACTTTAAATCCATTCCTAAAGAGATGGAAGAATGCGCCATGATCGACGGGGCCAGTCGCTTTCGGGTCTTTTGGCGCATTGTTATACCTTTAGCTTTGCCGGGGATTCTGTCGGCGGCCATTTTTGCTTTCACTTTGTCCTGGAACGAATTCCTTTATGCTTTAGTTTTTATTTCCACGACAACTCAGAAAACAGTTCCGGTCGGTCTGATCACCGAGTTGGTGCGCGGGGATGTCTATCATTGGGGCCCCTTAATGACGGGCGCCCTTTTGGCTTCGGTCCCTGTAGCTTTAGTATATTCATTTTTTGTGGAACATTATGTAGCCGGGATGACCGGCGCTTTGAAGGAGTGAGCACAATGGCTAAAGTAGTCATGGAGAAACTTAATAAGCATTTTGGGGAAGTAAAAGCCGTAGTCGATCTTGATTTAGAGATTCCTGATAAAGAATTTGTGGTCCTGGTCGGGCCGAGTGGCTGCGGCAAAACTACTACTTTACGCATGGTGGCGGGATTGGAAGAAATAACCTCCGGGAACATTTATATTGACGATAAAGTAGTTAATCATCTCCCCCCCAAAGACCGCGACATTGCCATGGTTTTCCAGAATTATGCGCTTTATCCGCATATGACTGTTTACCAAAACATGGCCTTTGGCCTTACGTTGCGGAAATTTCCTAAAGAGGAGATTGAACGACGCGTCAAAGAAGCAGCAGAGATATTAAATATTAGTGAACTTTTAGACCGGAAACCCAAAGCCCTTTCCGGTGGGCAACGTCAGCGGGTGGCGGTGGGTAGAGCCATCGTGCGTAAGCCTAAAGTGTTCCTCTTTGATGAGCCTCTTTCGAACTTGGATGCTAAACTGCGCGTGCAGATGCGGGTAGAATTAAAGAAACTGCACGAAAGATTGCAAACCACGATCATTTATGTAACTCATGACCAAGTGGAAGCCATGACCATGGGTGATCGGATTGTGGTAATGAAAGATGGGGTAAAACAGCAAGTAGGTGCTCCTTTGGAGCTCTATTTTCATCCGGCCAATAAATTCGTGGCCGGCTTCATCGGTAGTCCAGCCATGAACTTTGTGGAGGGAGAGTTGGTCTCCGCAGGTGATCATACTTTTTTCGAGACCAAAGGAATTAAAATAAGGATTCCCGAAGACAAAGCATATAAATTGAAAGATTATCCAGAAAAGAGGGTAATTTTTGGCATCCGTCCTGAGGATTTACCGGAAGTGCCCTGTCCCATCTCAGGAGAAACGATTGAAGTAGTGGTGGAAGTCATGGAGCCTTTAGGGAGCGAAGTTTTCTTGGACGTAAAGGCTGGAGATCATTCCCTGATCGCCCGGGCTGAACCAAATACTAAAGCCAAGCCCCATGGGAGTCTTTGCCTTAAACCAAATTTAGAAAACATGCATCTCTTCGATATTCGCGATGAGCGCACTTTGGTTTAAGATTAGATTTTAAACGTAATTTCCCCCCTTCTAAGACATTCCGCGGCCTCTTCTGGTAAATTGAAAGGCGGCCGAGATTTAAAATCTAAAATAATTTATTAAAAAAGGAAGCTATGTTAGCCTCCAGCCAAAATGGGTAAGAAAAGGATTCGGTCGCCATCCCTTAAAGGTGTATCCATTCCTTGGGGAAGATTTACGTGATTATTTAACAAAATACTAACTTCGCTCGACAAACTCTGGGTTTGAGGATCGAATAAAGACTCAGAAAAATGGGGGAACCTATCGGCTAAGCGGGTCAGTAAAGAACGAAGAGATTCTCCTTCTTGAATTCTTTCCTCAACAACAATCGGCCCGGGTTGATTGAACCCGAGCCGATCAGCCATCCAAAATTCTAATTTTATCTTGGGAATCAGAAAAGGCTCCTTTTCTTGGAGAATACTAATTTTTTATTTGGCTTAAAATTTTTCAATCAGCTCTTCGAGACCTAAGGATTTTAATGTCTGCGGAAGTGGCCTCCCTGTCTCGGGATCCCAACCCATAAGCTCGCGGTAGAGACGCACCATGAAATCAAAATAAGGCTGGATAACTCTTCCTTTCACCGGACCGTCTTTAGGGGTTTCACTGTAACGGAAGGAGGGCCTTTCCATCTCTGGTTTAAGTCCATGGCGGATATTGAACACGCGTAAAAGATTGACGATTCGTCGCCCTATATGGGTAGCCCCTTTTAGGTCAAGTTCCCATCCAGTCACGGCATTGGTACATTGCACCGTTAATTCTCGATTAGGACAGCAAAAAGCGCAGATACCTAAAGAGTCCACAAATTGGAGCCAGCCGTTTTCCTTAGCATTGATTACTGGTACTTCCCAGGGAGAAAATTTATCGAATACCGGAGGATATCCCATCCGTTCGGGGAAGACCCCTCCGCGCGTAGCCTCAATAGTACTTGTGTTAGAGACGCACGTATCTAACATCTCGCAAAGACGCCCGCGATGGTCGTGGCTCCGGGGAGCTGCTCCAGTAAGCGTATAAACTCCCCAATTCACAGCCTCGCCTCCGACTTTTTCCGCGGCCCTTTTGACTCCTTCGGCTAAAAGATTACCGATCCCTTGGCGATGAGCAATTTTTTCTAAGATACTTTTTACGGCCTCCACGTTTCCCCAGCGCAGGTCAAGCCCATCCAAATCTTGCTTACGGAAAATTCCTTTCTCATAACATTCCATAGCCCAGGCGATCGTCCACCCCGCTTCATTCAGATCCATGCCCATCTGGTCATTGAACCAGTTCAACATTACCGTTGCTCCCGGATCAGTGTTACCAATGACAGGTCCCCAGGTAGCCAATCCCTCATACTCTGGCTCTTCGCCTTTGAATCCTTTGTACGGACCTTCGGTTACCTCACATAGCTTGCAATGTTTTAACTGACAGGCCCAACAGGGATTATCTTTCATTTTAAAGTGGGTACGTAAGTATTGGCCGTCGAACTTTTCATGTTCGGGAAAGAGGCCAGTAGTATAATTCTTTACCGGCAGCCAGCCTCCTAAGGCAGCGGCTGAGAATCCTCCCCCAGTCCCATATTCATAAATACGCTTAGAACCTTTAGTTTTGGCATCTTCGTGTAATTCCCGGGTGAGTCGTTCTACAGCAGACCTATCTTTTACCGGAATCTGTCCCCTTCCGCGTTCCACCACAATGGCCTTAAGCCGCTTGGACCCCATTACGGCGCCCATTCCGTTATGAGCCACTACGTGTCCTCCATCTCCAGAGATCATGGCGAAACGTACTAAATTCTCCCCTGCCGGACCGATGGCTTGCACGCTACCCCGGAACCCTAACCCCAATTCTTTCCGCAAGATTTCTTCGGTGGCAAACGTTCCTTTGCCTTGTAAATGGCGGGCATCCCTAATTTCAGCTTGGCCGTCATGAATAAAAATGTAAACCCAAGAAGGTGAGGCTCCTTGGACGATAAAACCATCCAAACCTGCTAATTTAAGATAAGCGCCAAAAAGGCCGTTGGCTTGCGAGCAGCCGGCCAAATTAGTCATGGGTCCTTTAGTGACTACAGAGAAAGTTCCTGTGCCTGAGATACGAGTTCCTCCTAAGGGTCCCGAAAAGAAGCAGAGGCGATTTTGGGGATCATGCCATTCTATTCCTGGGGGCACTTCATCAAAAAGGAAACGGGCACCGAACCCGGTACCGCCTACGTACTTTTCAATGAAGTCCTCCGCTAAATCTTCTATCCTGATTTTTCCCGTGCTCAAATCAATGCGCAGAATTTTTTTCAGATACCCACCCTCGATAGCCATTTTTACCTCCTGAATTTAAGAAGAATTTTTTATAAATATAGCATTAAAAACCCAATTAGCAAATAGATTGACAGCACTCTTAATTTTCTTTTCCCCCTAAGAGACTGGGTCATAATTAATAAATAGCGAACATTTGGTGAAGGGGCCAGAGGCAGGCCGGAGGCAGGCCAGAGGCAGGCCAGAGGCAGGCATTCATTCAGAATCATGCGGCAGTGGCTCTTCCAAAGGTACGGGCGGATTTAGAAGCATAATCATATTGCTCAGTTCAAATATCCGCCTGCCCTTTGCGGAAAATCGTTGGTCGATTTTGAACAACTTCTTTTCCCGCCGATGCTTCTTCATTCATGCCTGCCTCCGGCCTGCCTCTGGCCTGCCTCTGGCCTGCCTCCGGCCTGCCTCTGGCTCTTTCTCCCCATTGTGATACAGTCTTTAAGACAGGGTGGGCCTCTTTTCTTCCCATAGAGGTTATGCTGAACAGAAAATTAAAAAAAGGTAAATGGTCAATTTAGGCGGAATTTGACAATTTTAATGATATATTCTATTTTTAATATGCAGTGTATCCCCTTTTTAGATGGGAGGGGGTCCCCATATCCTTTTGTCATTAGGAGCGCTCAGGGCCTGGATATCCCCTCGTCTCCCTCGCGCCAAGGCTTCAGGCCCTCCCCTGAGATTACCAACACTCCCGATGAAAAGGGAAGAGAGGAGAGTAGAAATGGAAAAGTTTAATGAGGATGAAATTGCTTGGCTTATGCAGGCCCTTAATCCAGGTAATTGTCAATGCTGCATTTGGTGTAAAGAAGAGGAAAAATTTCAATGTCGCCCTAATGGCGAGGCCCCGTGTCAAATTTTTGCTGATAGAGTTTTGCAGGGATTAGAACAAGCTGGTTTGATTTAATTTAAGATGGAAAATAAAACGATCGCTGATATTTTCACCGAAATTGCGGATATCTTGGACATCCAAGGGGAAAACCCTTTCCGGGTGCGCTCCTATCGTAATGCGGCTCGGACTATTGCAGATTTAAGCCAGAGTTTGCAGTCTTTAGTGGCGGCGGGCAAAAATCTGGAAGAGATTCCAGGAATCGGTAAGTCAATTCGGGAGAAGATCGAAGAAATTCTGGCTACGGGAAAATGTCATTTTCTAGAAGAATTAAGAGCCAAAGTTCCTCCTGGTCTAACAGAGCTTTTAAAATTAGAGGGTTTGGGGCCTAAGAAAGTCAAAGTCTTATATGATGAATTAGGAGTGGACTCAATTGACCGTTTAGAAAAAGCGGCCCAAGCCGGAAAACTCAGAAGCCTTCCGGGTATGGGCTTAAAAACAGAAGAAAAGGTATTAAAAGCCATTGAAAACTATCGAGCAGGGGTGGGGCGGTTCAAACTTTCTGTGGGGTTCATGTATGCCCAAGCTTTATTGGATTATTTAAGCAAGGTTTCCGGAGTGAAAAGGCTGGATGCGGCCGGTAGTTTTCGACGGCGTAAGGAGACGATCGGAGATTTAGATATATTAGTCATCTGCCGCCCGGATAGTGGGGTCATGGACCGTTTTACCAAGTACGAAGAAGTAGCGGAGATTATCTCCCATGGAGAAACGAAATCCAGTGTGCGCTTAAAATGTGGACTGCAGGTGGATGTCCGGGTGCTTCCGGAAGAAAGCTACGGAGCGGCCCTGCATTATTTTACCGGGTCTAAAGCGCACAATGTAGCCATAAGAGAACGGGCCAGAGAGCGCGGGTTGAAGATAAGTGAATATGGGATATTCCGCGCTAAAGATGAAAAGAGATTAGGAGGGAAAGAGGAAGAAGAGGTTTTTAAAGCAGTGGGGCTTCCTTTTATCCCGCCGGAATTGCGTGAAGATCGGGGGGAAATTCAGGCCGCGGCAAAAGGTAAATTACCCCAGCTCATCGAATTAGCCGATATCCGGGGCGACTTGCAGATGCACACTAAGGCCACTGATGGAAAGAATACCATCGCGGAGATGGCTAACAAAGCTAAAGAATTAAGATACGACTACATAGCTATAACGGATCATTCTAAGGCTGTCCGGGTAGCTGGTGGGCTGGATGAAAAAGGTTTAGCTCAGCAGTTTAAAGAAATTGAGAAAATCAACTCCCACCTTTCCGGTTTACGCATCCTGAAAGGGGTGGAGGTGGATATATTAGCCGATGGAAGTCTTGATCTTGCCGATGATATCCTTAAAGAAGGTGAAGTAGTCTTGGCTTCAGTACATTCCCGCTTCAATATGAGCGAAGAGGAGATGACGCGGCGAATTATCAAAGCTATTAAGAATCCCCACGTAAATATTCTTGCTCATCCCACGGGCAGGTTAATCCTGGAACGAGAACCGTATAAAATAAACTTAAAAGAAGTTATCCAAGCCGCCATTGATTACGGAGTTATCTTAGAGATAAATGCTTATCCAGATCGGCTTGATCTCCGAGATATTGATGCCCAAATGGCTAAAGAAATGGGGGCTAAATTAGCTATCTCTACCGATGCTCATAGTACGGAGCAAATGGAGTTAATGAAATTTGGTGTCTTCACGGCGCGGCGGGGATGGATTGAAGCCAAAGATGTAATCAATACCCGACCTCTCCCAGAATTATTGAAATTTTTAAGATAAGTAAAATTAAAGGATCTAATTAATCCCGACTTTGAAATTCTTAACGCCCCTTCTTCTCATATTTAGTCCAAAACGAACTAACGCCGCTTCAAAATCAACGAAATTGTAACCAGGGATTGGGCACTTCTGCCAAAGACTTTTTAAGGCGGAGAGAATTTTTTGAGGCGATTTTAAATTTTGAGGAACAAAGCGTAAATATCTGGCCGCAGCCACACAAAGATCGCTGGGTAAAGGATCGGCTTTTTTCCATATCCCGCGCAATTCCCTTAAAAAAATATTTATGGTTAAAGGCCCTATACCCTTGGCCAGAGACTGAAGACGTTTCTCTAAATCCCGGCAGTCTTTAGCCTCAGCATGTATTTTCTGCAATTTGCCGCCATAATTTTCTTGCAGCCTCTGGGCCATCTCCAAAAGTTTGGTGGCCGTTTTAAAATCATACCGCCCATAGCCGCCTTCATCCAGAAGGGAGACTACACCTTCCCATCCTAAATGTAATAATTTTGCTGGAGAATCGATCTTTCTTTGGGCAAAAATTGCAAAGGTTTTCGAGGCAATTTTTTCCGGAATGGGAGCCCCGTATAAGATGGCGGCCAAGAACCATTTAAATAATTCTTGCTCTCGTAAAGAAGAAAGATCGATATTCAGCTGTTGGGCAAAAGAACCGCCAAATTCTTTAAGGATTTTTTCCAGCGGCCACATTTTTTCTTGCCTCATGATTTTGAGGAAGAAGGGGTTTAATTTTTTTAAAAAAGAGAAAGCCAGCCCCAAAAGCTAAAAGGCCGTTAATCAGAAAAACATTACTTAACCCCAACTCCTGAGCGATAATACCAGAGATAATTGGGCCAGCCGTCATGCCCAAGGCATAAAGGGACTGAAAGAATCCCATCGCTGTCGCTCGCTGCTCAGGGGAGACTGCTTTTAAGGCTAAACTCATCAACAGGGGAAAAGCCAATCCTACTCCGAAGCCGTTCAAGGCTTGCACTCCATAAAGGATATTTAGCTGGCTGGTAAGAGGAAGAAAAATTAATGAGCCAGCAATGAAAAGGAATCCGCAGAGAACAAGCAGCGGTTGAGAAAAATAAATGGGCAAATAGGTTCCCGACAAAAGGGTAGCCAAGGTGTTAGGGAGCTGGTAAGAGAAGAGAAGCATACCTAACTGCCCTTTAGAAGCCCCTATTTGTTGGGCATAGAGGGGAGTAAAACCTATCGGGGCGGAGAAAACCGTAAACTGCAGGATTATACAGGATAAGGAAGAGAGGATGACCATAGAATTTTTCCCCACGCTTAAAAGTTGTCTTAAAGAAGAGGGAGAAATCTTCTTGGGCGGAGGTTCAGTTAAAGCATTGGCCAATAAAAAGCCGATGGCAGCAAGCCCAATTCCCAAATAAAATGGACCTGACCAATCCCAAGCTTCGGCTACTAGCCCGCCCACATAGTTGGCGGCGATTTGGGAGACGCGCGTAGAAAAAAGAATCAAACTCATAGAATAGGCCAATTTTTCTGCGGGAAAATAGCTGGCGAAAAGAACAGTAAAAGGAACCCACATACTGGCCGCAATACCAGCGGCAAATACAGAGAGAAAGAGCATAGCCGTATTTACAGAAAAGAGTAAGCCCACTGCAGCCAAAGCGTCGAATAAAAACCCATAAAGAACAAAAAGCTTTCTTTTTTGCCAACGGTCAGACCAAATTCCTAAGGGAATACGCCAAAGCAATTGGGCCAGCCCATATGCTCCGATGACCAAGCCCACGCTTTTAAATGAACCGCTGGTCATTTGAATATAAGGCGAAAGAATGGGAAGGTAGATATAGACGGCGGCCCAGAAAAAACTGGCCGTTAAATGAGTAAGGAAGATAGAGCGGCGGAGAGCTGTTTCATCATGGGGAAAGGGGGGAATCATTTTTTTAAGGCTTCTCCGATCATGGGCACAAAAGAGACGCCTAAGAGGTGTTGCACTTCAGGTTTACCCCTTTTCTTAGTGACTAAAGTTAAGGTTTGAAAATAAGTAGTACTTCCCAAAGGAATGACCAAACGCCCTCCTTCTTTTAGCTGTTTGAGGAGCGGGGGTGGGATATGGTTGGCGGCACACGTGACGATAATTGCCGCAAAAGGAGCTGCTTCTTCCCAGCCGAAATAACCGTCTCCGTATTTCACTTGGACTTTATCATACCCCAGTTTTTTTAGCCGTTCAGCGGCCTTTTTAGCCAAAGTTTCGCGAATTTCAATGGTGTATACTTGGTCTGTTAATTCGGCCAGGACGGCTGCCTGATAACCGGAACCAGTACCAATCTCTAAAACTCTTTCTCCAGGCTTAATTTGTAAGGCTTGAGTCATTAAGGCAACGATATATGGTTGAGAGATGGTTTGGCCTTCGCCGATGGGCAAGGGATGGTCAGCATAGGCTTGGTTGCGCAGAGACGGATCAACGAAGAGATGGCGCGGGATGCGTCCCATGATCTCCAACACTTTGGGATCTTTAATGTCCCGTCCTTTGAGATCCCTTTCCACCATCCGCTGCCGGGCAGCTATTAAACTGGGATCTTCCGTCGCCAAAATAGATGAGGAAAGCAAAGGAAAAAAAGAACAGATTAATAAAAAAATAGTCCTGGCCTTGCGCCAAAGCATAATTTATCGCTTCGTTTCCCCAAATGGGACGGAGGGATTAAAAAAGATTAATAAACCCAAAACAAATTTCATTAAGTTTTAGACAAATACTGCCGTTGGTATTGCCGGGCTTGGTGCATGAAAGCCTCCAAACGTGTCAGAGTATTTGTTTCTTCTTGTCCATCATAAGCCATATTAAGGAATGGTATGTTATTATGGTCTTCGCGGTAGCGCTTCATTACTGCTCCGACGATAGTTCCCGGCATGCAGGTGAAAGGCATGACATTGACTAGTCCAGAGACTCCTTTTTTAATATAGTCTGCGCATTTGCCTACGGAAAGAACTGCTTCTCCTTCAAAAGAGTCATCTAAATAGGGTTTGGCAGCCTGCAAAGTCTTCGATATAGGGGGTTCGGGGTGATTGACTAAACTTCCATCGAAAATATGGGCCAACTTATGTTCGTCCCTTTTTTGCACTAATTCGGTGATATAGGTACGCCAGAAGTTAGCAAACCTTTTGTTGCGCAGGCTGTATCTGCGGGAAGTGTAATTTAAATAAAGAAACCACTCGGAAATGGGCGGTAGCCAAACTTCTGCTCCCAGTTTTTCCAACTCGCGCACAATGAATTCATTACTAAAGGCATTGGAGCGAATATAGATTTCTCCTACTATACCTATGCGAGGTTTGGAGCCTGGGTTGATTAGTTTAATTTGTTCAAATCTTTTTCTTGCTTCTCGCAATATTTCCGTTAACTCGTATAAACATTGCTGAGGATTGTCGCCGCTATCCCTAATTATTTCATATATTCTTTGGCGATAGTATTTGAATACTTGATCCGACTCTCCCCGGTTAACCTCATAGGGACGAGTTTCTCTGAGCTTTTTATCCAGAAGATCTATAGCTACCATTCCCTGCCAGGCTAAACGGGTAAAGTTCTTACCCACCATCCCTAAATCCCGATAAAGATGTTCATCTTGCGTAGGGGAATATATGGGTACATCAGGGTAACCTAAGTCATCTAAGATTAAACGGTGGAGGCGATGGTATTGGCCAAAGCGGCAAGGCCCGTTTCCCGAAGGCATGAAAAAAGCCACTTTATTTCGATCAAACCCCGGGCTTTTTACTATGCGCACCATATCGCCGGTGGTGAGGATACAGGGATAGCACTCTTTCCCAGAGGTGAATTTTCTTCCCCAATAAAGGGTTTCCTGATTGGACTCAGGAGTTACTTCAGCATCAATTCCGCAGGCTTGAAAGGCGCCCACTAAGGCATAAGCCTGTTCAGCCATATAGGGGATATAAACTTTGCGGTGATTAGCATCTTTGGTCAGCACGATCGTCTTTGGCTTTCGTTCTTCCCGCAAACGGTCTTCCCGGAAGTTCTTTAAGCTATCTAAAAAAGCCTCCAGCCTGGTAATAGCGCCGACATCAGCACTATGTTCGTCAATCTCTATTTGCAGGTAGGGTTTGCCACGCATTTTTTCTTTGAAGAAATGGAGGATAAAAGAATCCGGTCCGCAGGCAAAGTTAGTAATATAGATGGCGTAAAGACGGGGATCATCACGGACGATATGGGCAGCGCTGTAAATCTTTTGGCCATATTTCCAATACATATCTTGCCATTCATCGACTAAATTCACTTCGTCTAATGGTAGGAAATCCATGGGGATAGCTAAGACACCCAGATCGCGCAGTTTCTGAGGAATACCAAGGTTTATCCCGGAATCGCAGCCATTATATGGCCGGCTGACAATAACCATAGCCTTCTCGTTGGGTTTCAGCTGGTTCAGAATTTCCTTCCCGCGGCGCTTCAAAAAAGCGTAAAAATTAGCTTGCGCTGCTTGGGCCTTCGCGATGGCCTCTTTAACCTGATCAGCATCTTTACCCAATTCTCGCCCCATTTTGATTAGTTCTTGCTCTAAGTTCTTTTTCTCCCAAGCAAAATGGACTATGGGAGAAAGAACGCGCACACCGTAAGATTTAAAATCGATGGCTGATTTAACCGCATAAGGAAAAGCCTGCGCATAAGGACAGACAAAGGAGCGATCTAAAGAGGGGTGGCTTAAAGGCATATTAATTATGCTCGGCAAGAAGATAGTATCTACGCCCTTGTCGATTAAGTCTAAAAGATGGCCATGGGCTACTTTAATGGGAAAACAAGTTTCCGCGACAACTTTTTCCACTCCTTTGTGGATCAGTCTTTTATTTGTTTTGTCGGATAAGATCAACCGGAAGCCCAAAGCAGAGAAGAATGTTTTCCAGAAAGGCATGAGCTCATGAAAATGAAGAAGCCGCGGCAAGCCGATTGTAGGTGCATCCGCTGGCACCTCTTTTTCCTCTGCATAAGAGGCCATTAAAGCTGTCTCCCGCTCGCTAAAAAGGTCGGGGAGGTCACTGCGGCGGGGTCGAGTGCGGTCAATATCGTATTTTTCGCAGCGGCTACCATAGAAAAGGGGTTTCTCTCCTTGGACAGTCACTTTGCGAATTTCGCAGTGGTTGGGACATTCGTGGCATTCAAAGGAAGTCAGCTCATAAGGGCGGGTGCTCAGATCCCAACCTTTAAAATTGGTTCGGCCCGATTTATTTTCTTCCATAGCTAAAATGGCGCACCCAATTGCCCCAGTCACCTCATTATGTTCGGGAACAGTAATTTTCTTGCCCGTCACTTTTTCAAAAGCGGCGACCACGGCTTTATTAAAGGCTGTTCCCCCTTGAAAGAAGATGTTATTGCCAATGCGCTTATCGCCCACCACTTTATTAAGATAGTTCAGGACAATTGAATAAGCCAAGCCGGCCACCAAGTCTTCTCGCTTCGCCCCTTTTTGTTGATGGTGAACTAAGTCGGACTCCATAAAAACTGTGCAACGTTCGCCTAAAGAGACTGGTGATGATGAACTGAGAGCCATATTGGCAAATTCTTCTTTAATCGAGAGTCCCAGCTTTTCCGCTTGTTCTTCTAAAAAGGAGCCCGTACCCGCGGCGCAAACTTTATTCATTTCAAAATCAACGATCGCTCCGCGGTCGAGAGATATATACTTAGAGTCTTGGCCGCCGATCTCAAAAATAGTATCCACGTTAGGATCAATATGCGCTGCGGCCGTGGCCTGAGCAGTAATCTCATTCCGGATAATATCGGCCCCCACAAAGTCACCCGTGAGATAACGCCCCGACCCTGTAGTACACACTCCCTTTATCTCTACTAAATGGCCAACTTCTTCGCCCACTTCTTGGAGACCTTGGCGGATAGCCTCGATAGGTCGGCCAGCGGTCATCAGATAGCGTTTGGAAAGGACTCTTTTATTTTCATCTAAGACCACCACATTAGTAGAGATTGAACCAACATCAATACCTAAATAAGCAGGAATCTTTTGGTTTCCAGGAACTTCTCTTAAGGGTTGCCAAGTGCTTTGCTGGCGGTGTCTTTCCGAAAGGAAAAGGGGTTCCAGAGCCACATCAGGGACCACCGGGCGACTGACATATTCTTTAAGACGTTCCAGGCCTTTAAATCCTTTCCATTTTTCTGGATTTTCCATGGTTATCAAAGCGGCCCCAATTGCGCCCATAGAGGCGAAATGCTTGGGGACGATGAATTCCCCCTCTTTCAACTCTAAAACATCAAAAAAAGCTTTACGCATCCCCGCATTGGCGGCTACTCCCCCTTGGAAAGATATGGGGGGGAGGAAATTCTTCCCTTTACCTATATTCGATTTAAAATTGCGGGCCAAAGCATAACAAAGCCCCGCCACAATATCGTAATCCGGCGTCGCTCCTTGCTGGAGGTGGATCATATCTGTTTTGGCGAAAACACTGCAACGGCCGGCGATGCGCGGAGGATGCTTTGATTTCAGGGCCAAATTTCCGAATTCTTCTATGGTTAAGTTTAATCGGTGAGCTTGTTGGTCCAAAAAGGATCCGGTCCCCGCGGCACATATGGTGTTCATGGAAAAATCCAATATCTTATACTGGCCATTTTGGGGATCTGTTTCTACCAGAATAAGTTTGGAGTCCTCGCCGCCCATCTCAATTATGGTTCTTACTTGGGGATAAAAATATGTTGTGGATTTACTTTGGGCTATTATTTCGTTTATAAACTCCGCTTCTAAAAGTTCCGCAATTAATTTCCCCGCTGTACCGGTTACCGAAACGCTCTTAATTTGGGTGGCAGGGATGCGCGCCAAGATTTCTTCTAAAACTCCCAGAACAGTTTCCAAGGGTTGCCCTTTGGTGCGGGTATAATACTCTTCGATTACATTTTTATCTTCATCAATAAGAATGGTATTAGCACTAACTGATCCTACATCTATACCTAAATGGAGTCCTTTTTTGGCCATTTCTATTTCTAACCTCCATCTTTCCAAGCTTAAAAAGTATATAAATTCATTTAATTGTAAACAAATGATATATATCATATAAATTGCCTTCAGAAAAGAGCAAGAGTTTTTTAAAAGCGAAAAATTTGCTAAGATTGGCTCGATTAAAAACCAGGTATGAATAAGAAATGCCTTCTAAAAGAAGCAAATATATTTATGCTCTCCATTATGAGTGGCTAACTTTCTTATATGACCCCTTAGTAAGGGTGGTTACCAAAGAGTTTACCTTTAAGAAAGCTTTAAGACTCCAGGCAGAAATACAGCCCGGCCAAAAGATCTTAGATCTCGGCTGCGGTACGGGAACGCTAAGTTTAATCCTTAAAGAAACAAGCCCGCAAGCTATAATAATTGGCTGTGATGGAGATAAAAAAATTTTAAAGATGGCTAAAGTAAAGGCGACGCAAGCAAAAAGAGAATTATACTGGCATGGCGCCTTGGCTTATGAATTACCTTATGCCGAAGCCACTTTTAATCATGTCTTCTCCAGTTTTTTATTTCACCATTTAACCAAGGAGAATAAATTGCGAACTTTAAAGGAAATTTGGCGCGTATTAAAACCGGGTGGAGGATTACATCTTGCTGATTGGGGAAGACCCTCAAATTGGCTGATGCGCCTGACTTTTTTAGTAATTCAAATTTTGGATGGTTTCCAGACCACTGGCGATAATGTGCGCGGCTTATTAAGTTCCTATCTTAAAGAAGCGGGTTTTGTAGGGATAAGAGAAGTCAGAAATTATAATACTTTCGTCGGCTCTCTTTGTCTTTACAAAGCCCACAAGCCGGCCAATTGAATTTTTATTACCTTGCCCCTGGGTTAATAATTTAGCCAAGGGGAAATATTATTTTTAAGAGAGAGGAAATCATTTATGGAAGAGAAAAGATGGTCTGATTATGCTTTTTTCCCGCGAGGAGTAGCCATAATTGGCGCTTCGCCCCATGATATAGCTACCCTTGCTCAAATGAGTACCAAAATTAAAGAAAAATTATTTCTGGTAAACCCTAATTATAGAGAAATCCGTGGCCAGACATGTTACCCCAACATTTTAGCAATTAAAGAACCCATTGATTATGCCATCCTGGTTATTCCAGCGTTAATAGGCCCCCAAGTTCTCGAAGAATGCCTCCAAAAAGGGGTAAAGGTCGCCCAGATTTATTCTTCCGGTTTCAGCGAAACAGGTATGGGGGAAAGGATGGCTTTGGAAAAAGGTGCCCAACTCTCTCGATGCTTGGCCTATCTTCTATAACTTATCTGCTCAGGGGAATATAGGGGAGATTATAAAAATTGGGGCTAATAACCCAAAGATTATTTCCCTTATTCTTCATTTTGATCAATTCCGATATTTGCGGCGAGCTTTGGGGCGAGAAGTAGAAAAGCACATGAAAGTTTTAATTCCCCTGATGGTGGCAGGCTGTGCCTGGGCCAGGGAAAAGGCAAAAAAAGCAGTATTCATCTCCGTTTCCCTGGACCCTTTTCTGGAAGATGAAGAAGAGCGCTATTATAATTTGTTCCTCAAAAAAGAGTTTTCGGCCAAAGGCTTTCCCGTATTTGCCAGTTTGGAGGAAGCGATTAAGACTTTGGCCTATCTTTGCCAATGGGTGGGCAAATTACATAATCATCCCGCCATCACAGTGAATTAACTGACCAGTAATAAAAGAGCTCTCATCGGAAGCCAAAAAGAGAGCCAAATTAGCCACATCTTGAGGAGTACCTTTCCGGTTTAGCGGGACGATAAAAGGCAACCCCTTTTCCATCTTTTCTATGATCGCGGGGGGCATGGATTTGATCATATCTGTCCAGATCATCCCGGGGGCGATGACGTTGACATTAATGCCTTTAGGGGCTAATTCTTTAGCGGCGGTCTTGGTCATGCCGATTACTCCGGCTTTGGTGGCGGAGTAATTTAACTGTCCGGGATTTCCCCGCCAGCTGGTGGAGGAAATATTTATAATTTTTCCATACCCTTTTTCTCTCATTACCCGGGCAGCGCATTGCGTGCAGAGGAAGACCCCTTTTAAATTAACCTCGATTACTTGATCCCATTGTTCGTCAGTCATTTTGTGGAGCATGGCATCACGGATGATGCCCGCATTGTTTACTAAAATGTCAACTGTGCCAAATTCACTCACTGCGGTATCCACCATCTTTTGGGCTATCTCCCGCGAGGCCACGCTGCCGATTACCGCCACTGCTTGCCCGCCCATGTTTTTGATTTTTTCTACGGTTCTTAAGGCATCTGCTTCATTTATATCATTCACTACGATCTTAGCTCCCTCTTCGGCAAAACGCAGAGCGATGCCTTCACCAATTCCTCGGCCTGAGCCAGTGACAATAGCTACTTTGTCTTTGAGTCTCATTTTTTCGTCCTCCTTCCTGGAATAATCGTTAATTTATCCATTATTTATTATCGGCGGCCAAAGTTTTTGGCCAGGTTGGGTATATCATTTTCCGCCATTAATAGCTTGACGGAAGCGCGCATACTGGTAAAGAGCTCCAGCTGCCCTTACCGCTCGTTCTGGAGTGCGGAAGTGAGCCAAAAGGTACTCTTCTTGATCGGCACCTTTTTTCTTTATTAAATTAGTCCCTACCGCGAAAATCGGTTTTCTGTATTTTTCTATAAGGGCAATCGTATGTTCATATATTACTGTTCTACTTGCCGAGACTTTTTGGAGAACCTTATCCACCCGCTCAGGCGGGAAAATACCTTCGGCCCTTTTTTTAAGATCTGGCAACATCATGGCTAAAGGTCCAGCATCACCACTTAAGGAAATTACCGAATCGATTTTAGACCAGGAAATTAAAGCCTCCAGACAGTCAAGGTAAGCTGGGGTGCTTATGGTAGCTACCATATCTACGGGATTTCCTCTGCTCCAATAGTTTGGTAGAAATTTATTCAAGTGATTTATCAATGGTTCATCTAAGGGAGGAACTTCCAGGCCTATTTCCTGGCAAGCGTCAGCAGTAATAACTCCCCATCCTCCTCCTCTGGTTAAGATTCCTACTCGGGGGCCTTGGGGGAGGGGGAGGTAAGAAAAAGCTGCTGCCCATTCCAACATTTCTTCGGTGGTGGATGCCCATAAAATGCCGGCTTGACGGAAAGCTGCTGCGTAGATTTCTCTGCTTCCGGCCATGGCTCCACTGTGTGATTTAGCTGCTCTGGCGCCGGCGGAAGTCCGGCCACCCTTGAAAGCAATGATCGGCTTATGGGGACTAATTTTTTTGGCCCGCTCAAAGAACTTTCTTCCATCGTCTAAGCCTTCTAAATAAAACATGATGACTTTTGTTTCGGGGTCATCTCCCAGATAAGCTAAATAGTCTTCCGCCCGTAAATCACCTTCATTGCCGCTGCTAACATATTTATTGAAACCCACGGCAAATTTCTCTCCCCACCCTAACATCTGCGTACCGATGTTGCCACTTTGAGAGACTAAGGAAACCTTTCCCTTCTTGGGCCTTACTGGGGGCATCAGGGCCGTAAGGCTGGCCGAGGCACTGAAGATACCCATCGTATTCGGCCCGACTAACCTCATTCCCCCTGATCGGGCCATTTCCGTAAGCTCTCTTTCCAAGCGGGCCCCTTCGGCACCAGTCTCGCTAAAATCAGAGGTAATAACAATGGCCATGCGCACCCCTTTTTGCAGACAATCCAGCACCGCTTCTTTAGTAGCTTGGGCGGGAATAGCAATTATAGCTAAATCTACTTCTTGGGGAATTTGGCTTACGCGCGGGTAGGCTTTGTGGCCCAAAACAAATTCTTCGCGGTGGTTTACTGGAAAGAGCTTCCCTTGATAGCCACCCAGAAGGATATTTAAAAAAATAATCGCCCCCCATTTTTCCACATTATTAGAAGCCCCGATTAGGGCAATAGATTTAGGATTGAAAAGGAGATCAAATTTAGGTTTTAAATCAATAGGCATTCTTTCCTCACTTTTTTTCAGAAATAAGGCCGATTGGCCTCTCCAGAAAGCCACAGCAAAGGATGAACGAATTAATCGCCCCCCAATTCTTGTAAGGATTTCTTTAAATTAGCCAATTGTCTGCGGTTCAAACGAATCACATCTTCTCCTTGGCGAATTTCAATTTCAAATTCTCCCTCAGTTCCCCCTTTTAAGACTTTAATTTCCTCATTGGCTTGGGCCTCTTTAGGAGCAAATTCTTTATAAGCAGCAGGAATATATCCTTGGGCAATCCAATCTAAGGGGTTAAATTCCGCAAATTGGATGAGTGTCCCAAAGGCATGCTTAGGATGGATATACATTTCTTTCCATCCTGGAAAGGGCTCACCCAGTCCGAAAGTGGGAATTCCTTTCTCTTCCAGAGTTCGATAGGTTTGATTAATATCATCTACTTGCACAGTAATATGATGAGGTCCCTCGCCTCTCTTTTCCAAAAATCTGTATAAAAATCCTTCTTTTTCCAAGGGATCGATGAGTTCAATAAAGCAAGAAGTGCCTAGCTCAATAGTGGTCCAGCGGTATTTTTGCTCAGGAACTGGAGCACAAAAAAGCTCTCGTCCGCCCAAGCCATCGATGAAGAATTTTCTGGCTTTATCTAAGTCCCAAACCCCAATAGAAATGTGATCGATCCGGCGAATCATTTTTTTCCTCCCCATTAGGAATTTCCAGATAAACATCTGGAGCACGAACAATTTTTCCATAAATTATCTTATTCGCCAGAGATAAATCAAGGGTAATCTTTCTTGACCGTCGATCCCTTTTGAAGTTCGTACCTATTTCAGGCGGGAGGGAGAGAGACCCATTAAAATGAGGCCCATATTCTTTCATAGGTACGGGCGGGGAGATAGATATTTATTTTAAAAGAAGGAAGCTATTATTTAAGTCTATCTGGCGTAGACAAGTATGTCCCCGCCGTTCTTAATTTCACCTCTCCCCTCCCGCCTGTTTCCTGCTGACGAGAAATATTAAAACTGTTAGACGGTCAGCAGGATTTACTCTTGACCAAGAAAGAAGCTATAGCCTAATATAAAAATGGAGGGAAAAATGGGAAAAGTCGTTTTACGTTTTGCTCCCAGCCCCACGGGATATCTTCATATAGGCGGAGCACGGACAGCTATTTTTAATTGGCTCTATGCCCGCAACCAAAAGGGGAAATTTATTTTGCGCATCGAAGATACTGACCAAGTACGGTCCACCAAGGAATCTATTACGGCCATACTGGAGAGCCTAACTTGGCTGGGTTTGGATTGGGATGAGGGGCCTATTTACCAAACGGATCGCTTGCCTTTATACCGAGAACATGCCGAAAGGCTGTTGCGAGAAGGCAAAGCCTATTTTTGTTATTGTACCCCAGAAGAGCTGGAAGAAAAAAGAAAACAAGCTCTAAAGGAAAAACGGCAGCCCCGGTATGATGGCCATTGCCGGGAACTAAAATCTCCAATTCCGGGGAGAAAACCGGCCATCCGCTTTAAATCTCCTAAACAAGGCCTAACGGTTTTAAAAGATCTAATTAAAGGGCCGATCGAATTCGAGAATGCCGAGCTGGATGATTTGATTATTTTACGCAGCGATGGCTGGCCTACTTATAATTTTAGTGCGGTAGTAGACGATGCCACTATGGGGATTACCCATGTCATCCGGGGGGATGATCACGTTAATAACACACCGCGGCAAATTCTTCTTTATGAAGCCTTGGGTTACCCTCTTCCCCAATTTGCCCATGTACCCATGATCTTAGGCGCAGATAAAACGCGCCTTTCTAAGAGGCACGGAGCAACGTCGGTCTTAGCCTATAAAGAAATGGGTTATCTTCCCCAGGCCTTGGTTAATTACCTTGTCCGTTTAGGCTGGTCGTATGGAGATCAAGAAGTTTTTACTCTAACAGAGCTGATTGAAAAATTCTCTTTAGAGAATGTAGGCAAATCGGCTGCGGTCTTTAATGCGGAGAAACTCCTCTGGCTTAACGGGCTATATATCCGCCAAGAAAAGCCTGCCACCTTGGCCGAATTAATAATTCCGTTTATAGAGAAGAGGGGCTGGCAACCCCGTTCTCGAGAATGGCTAATAGAAGTGGTTAAGACGCTGCAAGAAAGGTCAAAAACTTTGGAGGAGATGGCCAGCCAGGCTGAGTTCTATTTCCGGGATGATTTCCAAATGGATGAAAAAGCTGCTATTAAATTTCTTACTCTGGAGATGAGAGAGCCCTTGGAGATGCTTGCTTCAAGATTAGCCTCTTCCCCAGAGCTTGATGAAAAAATGGTTGAGAAAATCTTTCGCGATATTGCGGCGGAGAGGAATATCAAATTAGTAGCCATAGCTCAAGCTGTGCGCTTAGCTTTAACGGGGAAAACGGCGAGTCCTGGGATTTATGAAATAATGAGAATTTTGGGAAAAGAGGAAGTTCTAAAACGCCTGCAAAGAGCTTTGGAAAAAATTTAAAGTGCTCATTATAAAGATTTAGGAGTTAGGAAAAAATAAGAGATTGAATTAACTTAAATCAAGCCATCGGGCAGTTAAATCAATCTAAAAAGATAGTTTTCCCTCGCTCCCCTGCATATACCTGACTTATGGGGGATAATTCCTCCTTCATGAAGGCAATTCCTTCTTGCTCGCCATGGATCAAGATAATAATCTTTGGAGCCAATTTTTGCGCTAAATCGAGGAGTTCATAACGGTCGGCATGGGAGGAGAGATAAAAGCGTTTTATATTTGGATTAATTATCTTAACTGGTTCGCCGTCGGTAAGAAAGACTAGTTCATCTCCGAGCTGAGCATGAAAGAGCTTGTATCCCAGAGTATCTGGATCAATGAAGCCGCAGAAGAAAATACCATGACGTTCGTCTTGAACCATAAGCCGGGCGATTCTGGCCGAGGGAGTATTCTCCACCATCATGCCATTCGTGGCCACAATGATACAGGGCTCGCGCAAAAGGTATTTCAGATAAAGCTCGTCAGAGTATTCCAATACGGAAAAAAGATCAAAGTCCGACATGGAAACATGGGGGCGCAAATACCGCCGGTATTCTTGGTAGATTTCGGTTATGCTCCGTCCCAATCCAGACAGAAAAAGAGGGACAGAAGGAATCCGGCCACGCCGCATCAGGGAGTAGATAATAGCCATCAGTTCTTGGGTTTTTCCCAAAGCGAAGGCGGGTATAAGTACGCAACCTTTTTTATTGATTATTTGGGAGACTTCTTGGGCAAATTTATTAATTTCCTCAGGCCTATTCTGAGAATAATAAAAGGGATCATTGGCATAGGTGCATTCCAGAATAAGTACCTCGATATTTTCCAGGGGGATTTCCGCTCCAGCTAAGAGGGCTTGGTCTTGGAAGGAAATATCTCCCGTATAATAAATGGTCCGTTTACCCTGCCGGATTACTAACCCCGCCGCGCCCAGAACATGGCCACTGGGCAAAAAATGTGCTCTTATGTTGCCTCTTAACCTAACTCTTTCATAACCCCCTTTCCGCTTTTGGGGAAGTTTAGGAGATGGCGCCCGAAATTCCAGGTCGATAATTCCCCCCTTGAGGGGGCGTAGATCTTCATGTTCAAAGAAAGGATATTCTAAGAGCCCTTTTTCTTCCCGAAATATATTCATCACCGTAACTGTATTGTGCAGCATGCGCAAGGCGATGTCTTTAGTGGGAGAGGTAGCGAATATGGGGGTTTCGGGATATTTCTGATGGATTAAGGGCAAAGAGCCTACATGGTCTAAATGGGCGTGAGAAATAAATATAGCCTCTAAGTCTTCCCCGAGGCGGTCATAGTCGGGAAGGCTTTCTTTGCCAAATTTTTTGGGGTGCAAACCGGCTTCGAGGAGAAGGGAGACTCCGTTCATTTTAAGCAGGTAGGAATTAGCCCCAATCTCCTGTCCACCACCTAAAACTTCGAATGACCAAGCCATTTTTGCCTCGAGGTAATTTTTTTAAGGAAGGAAAAGCCGCAGGATGCCCATTATAATCCACTCGAATAAGGATATTAAAGGATTAAGGATCCCCAAATAAAGTAGGGCGATGATGATAAAGAAACCATAGGGCTCCAAGCGGGCTAAGGAGTAGCGGAATTGGGAGGAAGAGAATCCCATGAGAATTTTAGAGCCATCCAGGGGTGGAATAGGAATAAGGTTAAAAGCGGCGAGCATGATGTTTATTTGGGCCAGGTAAACTAAAAACATAGAAAAAGCTCCAAAAGGAGAGGGATTGAAAATTTGTAAAAGAAGAAGGGAGATAAAGGCGAGCAAAGTGTTGGCCACAATACCTGCCGCGGAGACCAAGATCAAACCTTTGCGCTCATCATAAAGATTATGGAAATTTACGGGCACCGGCTTAGCCCAGCCAAAACCAAAGATGAATAACATCAGAGTGCCTATGGGATCAAGGTGCTTGAAGGGATTGAGACTTAGCCTACCAAACCAGCGTGCTGTGGAATCGCCCATTTTATCCGCTACCCAGCCATGGGCCAGCTCATGCAGGACGATGGAGTAGATAAGCGGGATTACCAAAAGGAAAAAAGCTACTGGATTTTTGAATAATAGACTAATGAGCCCCATCTTCTGGTCCTTATCTTGATTTTTTATTAGTATCCCATAGTTAGAATTTGTTTGCAACTCAAAGTTTTTTACACCTTACCCAAGCTCACCTTTCTCTTCAAGCAATATTCAATTTAATGCCGAAGCCTTAGGCAAAGGAACTCAGTTTTCTAATTATTAATTGGAGTGTCAAATCATGCTCTTTTTTAATCAGAAAGGGCATCATCGGTAACCCAAATTGAGAATAGAAAATGGAAACTATATATGCCATTTTTATCCCAACAAAATAATTTGACTTTATTAAAGAGATCTCTGCAAAATTACCTCGGGAGGTAATTACGTCATTCCTGCAAGACCAGAATTCTAGGATTTTTAAGGCATTTCTGGACTCCCGCTTTCGCGGGAGTAACCGAAAAGCGGTTTTTCTGAAAGTGCCTTGACTAAAGCCTTATTTTTCATTAAAGTATAAATGCTCGCCGCAAAAGCTTTAAAAATAAATGTTAGCAAGCGGATGAAAACCATCCCCAAAAATGGGGAGCGCAAATAGATGCCAAGTGTCTCCGATTTAGCTCTGGCTCTTTTTGAAACCGAGTATCCATCACTTTGGGCGATTGTGGAAAAGCGTATTCAATTAGAGTGGAGTTCACACCGGGATAAGAATCTGGAAAAAGGCGGTTTTCATCTCATCGATTATGCCGTTCATTTTGGCCGGTTAATCCGAGTTATCTACCGCTATCAACTTATTGGTGCTCTGCGCAAAGAGTTTTTATGGTATGTAAATCTGTTTAAAGATTATGGTTGGGGCCAAGATGCGTTATCCCTTATTCTGGACAGCTGGATCATCGCCATTCAAGGGCTCATAAAACAACCAGAATGTAACGAATTAGCCGAACCACTGCAAAGTTTAAAGATCGATTTACCAGATTTATTTGCCGCAGCAGGGTTAAGTTATGGAAGTAGTCCCCATGCTTTCGCTTCTTTATTAGTTGAGCCCCTGATCAACGGCGATATTCAGGAAGCGCAAAAGCTCATTTTATCGACATGGCCATCCATTTCTTCGCCAGATCGTCTGATCGTGGAAATACTGCTGCCAGTTATAGGGGAGATTGGCAATCTTTGGGAGCGCCATCAGATCGAAATCTATCAGGAACATCTGGCCACCCAAGCCCTAAAAGTTATCTTGCTAAGGCTTCCGGCATTAAAGCCTCCTTCCCTATCGCCGAAAAGATATAAAGCATTAGTCACGTGCACACCTGGCGATGAACACGATCTGGTCCCCTGGGCCCTAAGTTCTTATCTCGAAACGAAAGGCTGGGCAGTGCAGAACCTGGGCGGCAGTCTCCCTGTTGATCAGATTATCGCCGCGGCGAGGGCATTGAGGCCTGACGTACTTTTTATCACTTTGACGATGCTTATTTTGCTCGAGGATTTTCTAAAAGTTCTGGATGGATTGCATGAAAATTTTCCAAGTTGTAGGGTAATCGTTGGTGGTCGCGGGACCATATCAGCCCAGGCTTTACTGGAGAGTCAAGGAGCAATCGTCGCCAAAGATTTTGAGCAGGGCCACCAAATGGCTTTGAGGGTAGTAGGGGATGCGTAGTTTGACCGCCTTGCGCATGGTCATTCATGATCGTTCCTCCACAGCAGGAGCCCTTCTGGGTGTGGTGGCCATCGTCTTTTTGGTGGGGCAGCAACTTTCCATTTTGTTCGGACTGTTGAATTACATGTCCGTGCTGGTGGATCACAGCGGCGCTGACGCTTGGATCATGAGCAAGAATGTCCGGAACTCTGATGCCGGGAATCTTATTTCGGTGCGCTATATTGATCGGGTGATAGGTATGAAGGAAGTTGAGTGGGCGGAACCAGTATTGATTGGAAATGGTCTTTTTCGCACTGGTGATGGTTCCTATGAGTCGGTCCGAGTTGTGGGTAGCCGCAGACCGCGGTTTGCGGGAGGACCCTGGCGATTCGCTCAGGCTGATGAGCAGGCTTTGTTAGATTTAGAAGCGGTCACCGTGGATCGCCTCGATCTCTCCAAACTGGGAAATCCTGGTTTAGAAGAGATTACAGAAATTGGTCAGAAGCGTGTCCGCTTGAGGGCGATTACCGAAGGAGCACGAGGTTTTCAGGGAACGCTTGTTTTCGCTTCTCTGGAAAAAGTCAGGGAGATTGCTCGCCTTCCGGCCGGCAGTGCCTCCGCCATATTGGTGCGTTTTGCTGAAGGTGCTGATCCCGGGGAAGCTCTGGCCAAATTACGAGCTATCTTGCCCTACTGTAATGTTTACAGCACTGCTGAGCTTTCTCGCCTCACCAGAGTTTATTATTTTACTAATACCGGCATCGGGGGAAGTTTCGGTTTTTCCACAGTGATCGCCGTCTTGATTGGCATAGTGATTGTCTCGCTCACTATGTACACTAGTGTGCTGAGTCGGACGCGAGATTTTGCGGTGATGCGGGCCATTGGTGCGCGAAAACGGGACATCGCCGTCATAGTGTTCAGCGAGGTTTTGATCATCACTGGGGTGGGTCTTTTTGTAGGTTTTCTGATGCTAGCTACTCTACTCAACACCACCGGGGATTCTTCTATTCCTAGCTATTTTCCTGGCTATGTGCCTCCAATTCTAGCCTCAGGAACCCTGATTGTAAGTATCCTCGGTTCCCTCATAGCCTTGCGGACCGCGCTAAAGGCTGATCCGGCAGCAGTTTTCCACTGATAAAAGGGGATGCTGTGGCCACGCTGAGATTAGAGAAAGTGGCGAGAGATTTTTCTGACGGGCGTCAAATACGCCGGGTTTTGTTCCCTACTGATTTGACTTTTGAATCAGGGGAACTTAGTGTCATCTCTGGACCTTCGGGAAGCGGCAAGACCACTTTGCTTTCGATTATGGGACTTGTTTTGAGACCATCCGAAGGCCATATTTTTCTGAATGATTTAGACATCACAAGATTATCTGATAACGAAGCAGCGGAGATGCGGCTAAGTAGCTATGGTTTTGTTTTTCAGCAGCCCATGCTTATCGAGGGACTCAGCGTCATGGAAAACATTTTGTTGGCGACAGCGATCCAAGGTGGACGTCCTCCAGCAAATGCGCGGGCAAAGGCAGAAGCCCTTTTAGCAAACCTTGGTCTAGAGGGAGTGAGTTACTTTCAGCCGCGCCTTCTTTCCGGAGGGATGAAACAAAGGGCATCTATTGCCCGAGCCTTGATCAAGGACCCCGCTATTCTCCTGTGTGATGAGCCCACTTCAGCTCTCGATGCCGAGAGTGGGCAGGCGGTCATGGGCATTCTAAAACGCATCGCCCTTGAAGATGGGCGAATGGTTGTTGTGGTATCGCATGACGCCCGGGTTTTCCCCTACGCAGATCGACTGATTAAAATTGAAAACGGGCGCATCGTTGCTGACAACCGCGAGAGATATATAAGCCAAAAGGATATTATTCAATGAAGTTAAAGAAGGTTATCATATTACTTACGATCATACTGGCAATTATAGTCGGTCTCAGTTACATAGTTGTATCTCTTCGCCGGGCCTCACTGCCGCCGGAACCATCAAAGGCACCCTCCATAGAAAAAGCTCCTGTCCGATTGTATGGGCGGGTCGAACCGCTGCACCGAGAAGTATTCCTCGGACCTCAACAGCCCCGACGCGTAACTAAGATTCTGGCGAAAGAGGGGCAGTACGTGAAAAAGGGGCAAGTGCTTTTAGAGTTGGATGCGGATGTAGAACAGCAGGCCGTTCAGGTAGCCTTCCTGCGGCTCAAAGAATTGGAATCCGAGTTAGAGCTCCTCCTTGACGAACTCAAAAGAGAGGCCCCCTTGGCCGAAAGTAGTACAGGAGAGGTTCAATACGCCCTGCAAATTCCGGTATCGCGGGTCAGGGAACTGGAATCCCGGCTGGATCTTGTCCTGGATGAGCTCAAAAGAAAAGAACCCTTGTCCCGTGTGGGAGCTGTGCCAGAACAGGATTATACGCAAAAGGTGCTTGAGTCAAAAGTGATTCGGAATCAAATAGTAACAGCTAAGATGGAAGCGGAACTCGATTTTAGCCAGAAAAGGTTGCAAGCTGAACGTATACGGAAGAAGATATCAACCGCCAATGCTGAATTGGAGTTGAAACGCCGCGAATTAGCCAAGATGGTGCTTACTTCACCGATCGATGGTTTTGTGTACAAATTTGACATCCGTCTGGGAGAATTGCTGACCCCGCAAGATTTTCAACGCATTGTTCTCGGAAAATGGCAGAAGCAGATCCGCATGTATATTGAAAATTATTGGCTTGGCAAGATCCGCGTTGGAGATCTTTTTGAGGTTAAAGATGCGGAGACTCTTGAACCGATCGGTGAAGGAAAAGTAACGGAGGTATCAAAATATGTTGGTGCTCGTGATTTCCGAACTGAAGATTCTTTGGAACGCCTCGATACGAAATATGCCCAAGCTATCTTGTCCATGAGTAACAACGCGGATATTCCCCTTGGCAAACTCGTTCTTTGCGAACGAAAGTCCATAAGCCAAAGAAAATAGATAGCCATATGGAGGTAATTCTTTCTCTTCTCCATTAATTGCCAAAGTTATGGTCTAGCCCCTGCCTCATGATTCTGAATGAATGCCTGCCTCTGGCCTGCCTCTGGGCCCTTCACCAAAAGTTAGCTATTTATTAATTGTGACACAGACCAGCTATGGATGGTCGATAAGAGCCGACCGCGAGGGGAAGAGTGCGGGAAACATTAAATTTTTTATATGATACATTCACTCATAAGTGGCGGATTACGAAGAGCATGAAATTTTAATTGAGTTATTTCAAATAGTTATGCTAAATTGGGATTGTGATTGAAGATCAAATAAAGACCATCATCCCAGAACTTGAAAAGACGCTCGCTCAAATCCTTCAATCCCATGTTCTTCCTAATGAGTCTTATCTTGCCGATGGCACCGCTGCTTACCTATACTTTCGCCATCGATTTTCTGTGGATATCGATTTTTTACGAGTTCTCGATTCACCCCTGAGCTGTTTCTGGCCAGAATGAAAGAGAATTTCGATGAGGTCATCGTTGAGTTAATGGAACGGGATACCATAATTCTTTTTGTTTCACCAGAGCAAATAAAGTTCTCGCTCTTCTATTATCCCTATCCATTATTATCTCCCCCAGTTTTCATGACCATTGATAAAAGCCTCACTTGTCCTATTGCCTCACTGAAAGATATTGCGGCCATGAAGGCAGTGGGCATAAACCAGAGGGGATCCCTAAAGGACTTTATGGACCTTTACTACATCTTGCGAGCAACTGGCCTCAACTTCGACGAGATTTCCAGCCTGACACTTATGAAATATGGTCTATCGCCCCATTACGACTACCCCCTCGAACTTCCTTGGTCTATTTTGATGATGCCGAGAGAGAAGTTGACCAAGTAGTTATGTTGGAAGGGGGCAGAGAAAAACGCCCCTTTTCAGCCCAAGGATGGGACGAAATCAAGCTCTTTTTTAAGGAATTGGTGAAGTGAGGGAAGAACTCTTTTGGGGCAGGACGACAGACAGGGTATCACCGGAAGTGGTCATTGAAAGGGCCATCAACTTCGGGGGGCTTGATTTTATTGAGGCAGTGCAGAAAAAATACGGTATGAAAACCTTTATCCATGTACTGAAGCATCATCGAAACCTCAGCAAAAAAGCGGCTAATTACTGGTGCCTGAGACTGGGTATAGATCGAAACAGCACAAAAACTTTCCAGGCCAGAAGAATTTGGGAACCTCTTGGTTAGTCGAAACAAGGAATAGAAGCGGATAGAGCGAGGACTGTAGTTTGGGGCAGGGGAACAAAATCCTTCCGTAATCGGGTTCAAAGGCCAGGTGCCACTGCGGACGATCCGAGAGGAGATGACATTGCTAAAAATAAAAAAAGTGTACCTTACTTCAAATAATCCCTTCCCTTTGCCTAATAAGAATTAGGAATTTAAATTTAAGAGTGTCGCGGTTAAAAAACGCTCTTAGGGAACTTTCATAGATTCGGCGGGAGCCGCAGGCAAGGCTTTTGTATGAAGCCGGTATTTATGGGCCTAGCCGCCGGGTAAGAGTGTTATTATTTTCGTTTGCTTCGGGAAGGCGATTTCCCTCGTCCACGACCACCGTGATCTCGGCTGCTTCGCGGAGAACGTAGTCGCTCGTCCAGATAATACTTCCACCAGGCTGCCTAAGCTTTCCCGCAGGATCAAGGAAGCTAAGCGGCACGTAAGCCCAGCTTCGTCCATTCATTAGAAGGTGAATTTGCACTGGGGGGGTGGCCCGGTAAATATCTGGGGAAAAGCTCCCTCCCTGATTTTCTACCCGCACAGCGACCCGCCGGCGATGGTCAAGAAAAATATCGGTCACAACCAAATCTGGATTTCCACCTGCGGATTGCAATGAATCGCCGGCTTCCTTCGTGCCGCTCTCAGAACCGCGTTTGACGCGTTTTCCGGATTCAGTTGGGGTGAGGGAAGAAGTCCGGGGGGTAAGGGTTTCGCGCTTTTTGTTGTTTCTTTTGTCGGGCTCGGCCACGACATCATCCGCGTCAATCATGGCTGTAACGCGAGCAGGCTGGGAGAGCAGGATATCCGTCCGGTAGGTGACCGGTGAACCCTTGCTGGCCAAAGCGTATTTGGGGTCTACTTCGGCGATGGGCACCGCTGCTACTTTCTTACCGTCTACCTCCACCTGCAAGCGGATCACGCGCTCGCCATCGCGGTTATAGCGCACCTTATGCAGGAGCCCTGGCCCGTAGTTTGCGACGGTAATGACGACGTGGTTGTCGGCATCCAATTCGAGGCGCTCGATGGCCAGATCAGGCTTACGCTCATAGGTAGCTTCGAGGTCGGGATCCACCTCCCAGACATTCCCGGGGAAGGAGATTAAGATATTGCCGTGATACTCACCTGGCGAAGGATTGCGAAGAATAACTAAATATCTACCTTTGGTAGTCCGCAGATCCCGGTCGTCCACGTCGAGGATCAGCGAGGTGTTTTTTTCCAATAGTTTCTGGCTACCATGAAACCATTTAGGTTTTTCGTCTTTGCCGAGGATTTCTTTCACTTCACTAATGATAAATTTCAAACCTTCAGTTGTTAGCTTTAGGGTAGGGTGGTAGTTAACGATCGTCTTACACATCTTAACCCAAGTTGATTCATCGATTTTATCAAAGACGCGTGAATCGACGAGATATAAGTTGGGTAAGTTCATGGTTTGGTCAACTTTCAGGTCCACTCCGGTCAATTCATAGTAAACCCGAACCCGGCCAGGATGGGAGACTTCGAAGGGGACGTAGACCACATAGCGGTCGTCGGCTTTTCCGGGAAGAAGTTGGAATTTTTTATGGATTCTGGCACTCGCGGCTAAATCTTCAGCCCAAAGTTGAGTGATAAAGGTGGTCAATCCGCAAAGAATAAAAATAACCACCACCATAAGAACTACCTTTCTCATCTCATGCTCCTTCAATATGGAAATTTACTACTTTTGAAATTTTATCGTGAAGCATCCCATAGGTCAAATAATTTAAGAAACCTGCGCACCTGCATTTTAAGTTAATTTTAAGATGAACATAGAAAAGACCAATAAATAATCAAGCAAAAATTTATTTATTTTTTGCGCCCCATAAGCCAACGAATGATAGGATAGAGGATGGAAATAAAGGCGGCGCAGAGAAAAATAGCCGAAATTGGATGAGTAAAGAAGGTAGCGTAAGAACCATTGGAAATAATAAGGGCGCGGCGGAAATGAGTTTCCAGAAGAGGACCGAGGACTATGCCCATTATTACAGGGGCAGCAGGTAAATCAGCACGCTTCATTAAATAACCGATTATGCCAAAGATCAAAGAAATATAAACCTCGGTGACACTATTGTTAGTGGCATAAGTTCCGGTGAGAGCAATAACCAAAATAAAAGGAAGAAGGATGGGGAAAGGAATTTTGAGCATTTTAACCCAAATGCCGATTAAAGGGAGGTTGATTACCAATAATAGAAAGTTGCCAATATAAAGACTGGCTATCAACCCCCATACAAGTTCAGGATTTTTTTGAAAGAGCAGTGGACCAGGGCGGAGCCCATAGAGCATTAAAGCAGCCAGGAGTATTGCCGAAACCCCGGTACTGGGGATTCCCAAAGTAAGTAAAGGAACCATTGCTCCTCCGCTGGCCGCGTTATTGGCCGTCTCAGGGGCAGCCACTCCTTCTATAGCCCCCTTCCCAAACTTTTCCGGGTGTTTGGAAACCTTTTTTTCCACTAAATATGAAACTACAGAAGCCAGAGTAGCTCCGCCACCTGGGAGGCATCCGATTAAGAAACCAATTATGGTGCCGCGCCCAATGGCCATTTTACTATCCATCCAATCCTTAAGGCTCGGCAGAAGATTTTTAACTTTTTCTACGACTGGTCTCATTACTTCTGCCTCGGCAGTAATTAATACTTCCGCAATGGCAAAAAGACCGATGGCCACGGGTAAAAAGCCGATCCCATCCATTAATTCGGGTTTACCAAAAGTAAAGCGTTCGACTCCGCTTACAGGGTCAATGCCAATTGTTCCTAAAAAAATTCCAAAAGTGGCCATTAAAAGCCCTTTTATAACTGATTCGCCCATCAATCCACCCAAAGTGCAAAGAGCTAAAATCAGCATGGAAAAATATTCTGTGGGGCCAAAGCTTAAGGCCACTTTTACTAAGGGTTTAGCTAAGATCATAAGCATAATGGTAGTGAATGTGCCGGCAATAAAAGACCCAAAGGCGGCTATACCCAAGGCCGGGCCAGCTCTTCCTTGCAGAGCCATTTGATAACCATCCAAGGTAGTCATGATAGCTGGGGCTTCTCCTGGAGTATTAATTAAAATGGCTGTGGTAGAGCCACCATACATAGCCCCATAATAAATGCCGGCTAACATAATTATTGCTGAGGTAGGATTCATTCCAAAAGTTATGGGAATGAGTATAGAGATAGCATTCATGACACCCAATCCTGGGAGAACTCCCGTCATGGTGCCGATTAAGACGCCAATTAGACAGTAGAGAAAATTATGAGGAGAAAGAGCTACAGAAAAGCCATAAAAAAGATTATTGATAACTTCCACCAAAATCTTCCTTAAAACCCAAACCACCCTTTTGGCATAGGGACTTTTAAAAGGGTGTTAAAAAGAAAGTAAATTGCCAGAGGTGTCCCTAAAGAAAAAATAATGTTGAGAATCCAATTTTTACGGTTGAAATAAATTAATAAAGCAAAAGTGACTAAGCCAGTAGAAAGGAGGTAGCCCAATTTTTCAATAGTGATTCCATAGATAAAACACCAGACCATTATCCAGATCAGACGGTTCCACATGCGTTTTCCCCTTGGAATAGGCTGAGAAGAGGGAGGCAATTTAGTGCTTTGTATTAAAAGGCCTAAGGATAATCCGGCTATGATTACGGCTACTATAGTTGGCAGGAAGAAAGGCCCAGGTCCTGAGGAGTCCTGGACAGAAGGGCTCCTCAGGATTTGCATGATAATGGCACCGCTAAATATGAGCATAACTAAGCCCGTATAAAAATCCCTTTTAGGCATAGGAAAATCAGCCCTTTATTTTTTGGACATTCCCATTTCATCCATAATGGCTTTAATGGTTTTATAATCATTATCTGCGTCTTTTAAGAAATCTTCTTTTACTAACCAGCCATCATCTAAAAGAAATTTTTGCAGATATTCTTTCCATTCTGGGGTAGCGCGCATTTTGCCTAATACAGTCACCCAATAATCTATAACTTCCATAGGAATACCAGCCTTGCCAACCATAGAACGAGTTTGAATACTAATAACATCAAACCCCTGCTCTCTAATTGTAGGATGATTAGGGAAAAGCGGGGAACGTTTTTCAGTAGCCACGCCCAAGATCTTTACTTGTTTTGCTTCTAACTGACCAACACATTCGTTAGGATTGGCCCAAGCAGCATCCACGTGGCCTCCTAAAAGGTTGGTCATAACTTCTCCCCCACTATTATAGGGGACATACGTGAACTCTTGTTTGGTAGCCTTATTCAAAATGATGTTAGCGAAGTGATCTGGACCACCGATGGCCGTACCTCCTATGGAAATAGACTTTGGTCCTTTTTTCTTTATAGCCTCAACCAAATCTTTCACATTATTATATGGAGAATCTACCCTGACAATAAGGAGATTTATATCGCTCACTAATCTGGCCACATATGAAAAATCTTTTCGGTAATCCCATTTGGCTTTGCCATCGATTTGTTGGGAGACAGTGCCGATATCAAAACACGTAAAGGTATATCCATCAGCTGGGCGAGATAAGCAGAAAGCTTTGCCAATGGCTCCTCCTCCGCCAGGTTTATTAATAATATTAATTGGTTGGGGAACTAATTTGTATTTACTGATTATCTTTTCAATGGTGCGAAACATAATATCTGTCCCTCCCCCAGGAGCATAAGGGACGATAATATCGATCGCCTTAGTTGGATATTTGCCTTGCGCTAATAAAGTTCCTGTAAAAGTTGCCAAGATTAATAATGCACAACTTAACGTAATTATTAACTTTTTCATTGTTACCCTCCTTATTTAATTTTTATAAACTTTTTTGAAAATTTATTTAAATTTCGGCCATTTTAGCGATCAATTTTTTAGCTCGGTAGGGGTTGAAAATTCCACAGGCGCAATGGCGAGCTAATTCATCCGCGGCCGATTCAGCTGTTCTTTTACCGCTCTTCACTTCTTCGACCATTGACCTGATTAAATTAGGAGAAACCATGGCATGCCCACACATAGTATGGATTTCTAAAATATTTTCAGGGGGGAGCTTAGAGGTGTTTCCGTGAACCCCTAAGGAGTGTTCTACAGTATGCAACTTTATTCCCCAAGAAGCACAACAATTACTAACTTCTTCATATAATCCCGAAACCACAGTGGACAGACCTAAATCTGCTTCCTTAAGTTCCTTAAGGAAATTTTTTAAAGATTCTTTATCTTTAAAAACAGCGTGGCCAATCATGGATTTTTTCTTTTTCAATTCCTCCAGGCTGAAATTATACTTGTTACCATTGGTGGCATCTCCCCAATTCACCACTTCATAGCGGGAGAATATATCCCAAAGCTTTTTAAGTTTTTCAGCCGAGCCTTCCACATTTATCCCTTGGGCGGGCATAACCAAAACGACAAAATCTTCACGCAGACTTTCCCGATCTCCTCGGCGATGTAAAGTATGAGTCATTTTATTTTTCCTCCTGAAATAGTGGACGTCCGAATCCCAAATTGTTTTTAGTATTGGGGCGGGGGGTAAAACCCAATTTTTCGGCCAAAGGTAAAGTTTCAATTTCACCACTTTCCCTAACTCGACCTATTAGGTCGAGGGAAAAGACTGTTTCCAATTTAGGAGCCGTTTCTTTTATGGCTAATAATAATTTTTCTAAATTATCTAAAGGGACAACACATTCAATTATCGCCGAAAGGACTTTTTCTCGCAGAACATCCTCTCGAATTTTGCCAGTTTTTTTATCAACCATAAGAAAAGTTACTGGGTTCTTTGGTTCAAAATTTGCTCCCGCTTTAGCCATGGCCTGAGCCATTATATCCACATCTTTAAAACGAGTGCCCACCCCAGGCCTGCCTAATTCCACAGCTACTCCAGCTTGCCCATAACGAATGCGGCCAGTCACATCATTCGTCTTCATCTCTTCGGTACCCCGACCAGCAATTCCAGTCTCTTTATGCACCGTTATAGGATCGCTAAATACGGCCCTCAATGACCTGGGCCATTTTAATTCTTGTTGGTAAATAGCATCAGTGGGGCAAATCTTAGCTCTAAAGCAAACCCCACATTCCACACATTCTTCTTGATCAATTATGCTTAGTAGATCTCCAGAACCCGCTTTCTTCGTCGAATAGATCGCACCTACAGTACAGTAAGGATGACAGGCTTCACAACCGATACATCTCTCTTGATCAATTAGCATAAAGCTTTCCTCCGCTCCTTTTATAAACAGATTTGGCGCAAAAATTTTTAAAGCAAATTATAAAAATAATAGAGGTCAAGGTCAAGTTCTTTTTAACCATGACCGTTGATCACTTTTTAAATTTGTAACTGTTTCAGGCGGGAGGGAGAGAGGCTCATTAAAATGAGGCACTCGTTCGTTCATTGGGACGGGCGGGGAATAAAAAAGTCTCTACTTTAAAATAGTGTTTATTATTCGGGTTTTTATTTTCAAAACAAGTTTATCCCCGCCGTTTATGACAGATAAAGGGTGGGTAAGAAGGAAATAAGCAATTCCCGGCCGATTTTAATTTCGCCTCTCCCCTCCCGCCTGTCTCCTTCTGGCGAAAAAAATTAAAACTGATCGACGATAAGCTTTTTAACCCGACCGTTAATCAATTATATAGCTATTAATTAATTTAGTCGGACGGGAGAAAGGTTTATAAAAATGCGGCACCTGTTTTCAGCGAAAAACTGAGCTACGGTCAAAGAGAGGAGCAGAGAATTGACAAAAATAATCAGAAATGTTAGAAAATAAATTAGTTTTATGGTTTTATTATAGAAAGTTAATAAAAAATGTTTCACGTGAAACAATCATAAAATTTTTCAATAAAATGGGTCTTAATGAAATTCCGCCGGATATTTATGATGTAATAGTTGTAGGTGCGGGCCACGCCGGTTGTGAAGCCGCGTTGGCATGTGCTCGTTTAGGGCATCCAACTTTACTATTGACTATTAATGTCGATACGATTGCCCGCATGTCCTGCAATCCTGCTATTGGGGGATTAGCTAAAGGTCATTTAGTTAAAGAAATTGACGCATTGGGCGGAGAAATGGCTAAAAATATTGACGAAACCGGCATTCAATTCCGCCAACTTAACACGAAAAAAGGACCGGCAGTACGTTCCTCTCGGGCTCAAGCTGACCTCAATCTATATCACCAACGCATGAAAAGAGTTTTGGAGAGGGAAAAGAACCTTTTTCTGCGGCAAGCCTTAGTGGAAGAAATTTTAGTCAGCAATGGAATTGTGCAAGGAGTGGCCACAAATATTGGGGAAAAATTCTTGGCCAAAGCAGTAATTATCACTACCGGGACTTTTTTGCGTGGATTAGCGCATATTGGACTTAAAAATTTTCCCTCTGGCAGATTGGGCGATCTCCCTTCCGAAAATTTATCTTATTCTCTTCAGCGCCTCGGGTTTGTCCTGGGAAGGCTAAAAACAGGAACGTGTGCCCGCCTCGATGGAAAGACTATTGATTTTTCTGGACTGAAAGAACAAAAAGGCGATAATCCCCCTAAACCCTTTTCTTTCAGCAATAAAGAAGTTAAACTCCCGCAGGTATCCTGTTACATTACTTATACAAACCCCAAAACTCATGAGATTATCCGCTCGGGCCTGGATCGGTCTCCCCTTTTTTGCGGAGTGATTAAAGGGATTGGGCCAAGATATTGCCCATCTATTGAAGACAAAGTAGTCCGTTTTGCTGATAAAGACCATCACCAAATTTTTTTGGAACCAATGGGTTTGGATACAGTAGAAATTTATCCCAATGGGCTTTCAACAAGTCTGCCCATGGATATTCAAATAAAGATGCTCCATTCCATTCCTGGATTAGAAAAAGTGAGGATTATTCGTCCTGGCTATGCCATCGAATATGATTATGCAGATCCCATTCAATTGCAACCTTCCTTGGAAACTAAGATAGTGGAGAATCTTTTTTTTGCCGGACAAATTAACGGCACCTCGGGGTATGAAGAAGCGGCCGCTCAAGGATTGATAGCGGGGATTAATGCCTCGCTCAAAATAAGAAACTTACCCCCCCTGATTCTTGGGCGCGATGAGGCTTATATAGGCGTTTTAATTGATGATTTAATTACCAAAGGTACCAAAGAACCCTATCGGATGTTTACTTCTCGAGCTGAGTACCGCCTTCTCCTGCGGGAAGATAATGCTGATCTACGCTTGCGAGAAAAAGGACGGGGCGTAGGTTTAGTAACTGATGAAGATTACAACGCATTTCTTAAAAAAAAGGAGCAAATCTCTAACACCTTAGAAAGATTAGAAAAAACTACTATTTATCCAACGGCCGGAATCAATGAACGCCTCAAAGCACTAGGCAGCTCGGCTTTGAAAAACCCCGTTTCCTTGGCTGAAATTCTGCGTCGTCCAGAAATTTCATTTGCAGATCTAAAATATTTTCAAGAAGCCCCTTTTGATGTGGAAACAGAAATTGCTGAAGAAGTGGAAATACAAATTAAATATGCTGGTTATATCGAACGACAACAAGAGCAAGTTAATAAATTTTTAAAATTAGAGAGAATGCCCATACCGCGTGACCTTAATTTTCAAGAGATTCCTGGATTGACAGCAGAAGTGCGGGAAAAATTAGAAAAGGTTAAGCCTGTTTCTTTGGGACAGGCTTCCAGAATTTCCGGAGTAACACCGGCCGCCATCTCCATCTTGATGGTCTATTTGAAAAGAAATAATAAGGTGGAATGATAAATTTTATTGAGGAGTTAAGAAAGGTTACGTTGGGGACAGGAGGGAAAATTTAGGTTTGGCCTGTGCAGATTAACCGAAATGAGTTAGATGAAAAAAAATTTTCCTGCCTCCTAATTGAGGGAGCCAGTAATTTAAGCATTAATTTAACTACTGAACAAATTTCTCTTTTTTATAAACATTTCCGAGAACTTTTAATTTGGAACAAGAAAATCAATTTAGTTAAGAGAAAAAACGGAAGAGAGATTATAATAAAAGATTTTCTTGATTCTCTGATTTGCCATAAAAGAATTTGGGAGGGAGCTTCCTTATTAGATTTGGGGTCCGGAGCAGGGTTCCCGGGTGTACCTTTGAAGATTATTAAACCCAGCCTACAAGTTATTCTTTATGAAGCCTCTTTAAAAAAAGTTCACTTTTTGCAAAATTTAATCCGTATATTAGGAATTAAAAATATACAAGTCCAGTGGGTAGGAAAAGAAAAGGAGAGAGACAAAAATCTTCTTAAGAAATTTGATTTCGTTATCTCGCGGGCTTTTGGTTCCTTATTAAAGTTCTGTCAATATGGCCTTCCTTTGGTCAAAAAAGGCGGAATTTTAATAGCTATGAAGGGTAAAAAGGGGGAAGAAGAACTAAAATCAACTCTTCCAAAACTAAATAATTTAGGAATAGATGTTTCTTTCGTAGATCAATTTCAACTCCCTTTTTTAGGTCATAAAAGAATAATCATTGGACTTTATTGCCGTTAATGTTTCACGTGAAACATTAGCATAATTCTTTTAATTTTCAAGAATAAGAAGATCATTTTCATTTAATAAGAAATGTTTTCCTGGCCATCGATCAGTTTTTGAATTCCAGCTTAATTCAGGCGGAAGGGAGAGAGCCTCCCGCCTGTTTCCTTGCTGGCGAGAAATATTAAAACTTTTAGACGATCAAGATGTTTTCTCTTGCCTTTTTTAGAAGAAAAAGATAAAAATCATTTAAAAGGTATGAGCAAAGTAATCTGCATAGCTAATCAAAAAGGCGGCGTAGGGAAGACCACCACGGCGGTAAATTTATCAGCTTCTTTGGCTGTTGCTGAAAAAAAGACCCTGCTAATCGATATGGACCCTCAGGGAAATGCTACCAGTGGTCTTGGGTTGAATAATAAGGAAATTTCTTTGAGCGTTTATCAGGCTATAATAGAAAAGACTCCCATTAGCATGCTATTGTGCGATACGGAAATAAATTTTTTAAAAATCGTCCCGGCAAACATAGATTTAATTGGGGCAGAAATCGAATTAGTTCCCATGCCTGATCGGGAATTAAGGTTAAAAGAGGCTATTCAGGATTTAAGGAAAGAATTTGATTATTTAATCATCGACTGCCCTCCATCTCTGGGGCTCCTCACAGTAAACTCTTTGTCAGCAGCGGATTCAGTCTTAATTCCCCTGCAATGTGAATATTATCCCCTCGAAGGCTTATCGCAACTTTTGAAAACTATTGAATTAATTAAAAAAAACTTGAATCTTAATTTAAAAATTGAAGGAATTTTATTAACTATGTTTGACAAGCGAAATAATCTTGCTCACCAAGTTTATGATGAAATCCGCAAACATTTCGGGGACTTAGTATTTAATACGGTAATCCCGCGTAATGTGCGCCTGTCGGAAAGCCCGAGTTTTGGTAAGCCTATAATTTTATATGATGCTGATTCAAAGGGTGCTGAGAGTTACCTAAATTTAGCCAAAGAGATTATGAATCACAATTGAATTATTTTTTCATACTCCGGAGCAGGATTTAATATTTTGCCTAAATCATCATCAAAATCTTTTTTCTATCTTTTTTCCAAGGCCTTGCATTATTTTTTTGACATTTTTATTCCATTTAATTTATATTGAATCGTCATTCATTTTTCGAGAGGAAAGTCATGCGCCAAGCATTAGGGAAAGGGTTGGGAGCTTTAATTCCGGATAAAACTCCGCTTGAAGTGGAGAAGAAGAAAGCTTTCCATATATGCGGAATTGAAGAAATAGAACCAAATCCCTTCCAACCTCGAAAAAAATTCAATGATGCTCAGATACAAGAGTTAGTGGAATCGATTCAAGAAAAAGGAATTTTGCAACCTTTAGTGGTCCGGCGTAAAGGAACAGGTTATGAATTGATTGCAGGAGAGAGAAGATGGAGGGCTGCCCAGAAGGCCGGGTTAAAAGAGGTGCCCATAATTATTAAAGACGTAACTGAAACTGAGGTCTTAGAGTTATCTTTGATTGAAAATATTCAAAGGGAGAATTTGAATCCCATAGAGGAAGCGGAGGCTTTTCGCAGATTAATGGACCAGTTTCATTTAACTCAAGAAGAAATTTCTAAGCGGGTGGGCAAAGATCGGGCCACTATTGCTAATGCTTTACGTTTACTCCGGCTTCCCCAAGATATAAAAGAAAGTTTGGCTGAAGGAAAGATTAGTGTGGGCCATGCCCGAGCCTTCTTAAGTCTGGAGAGTTTAGAAAAGCAAAGGATTGCTTTTAAACAAGTATTGGCCGCCGGTTTATCAGTGAGGCAAACGGAAAGATTAGTAAAAAGATTAAGCCGCAAAGCCTCGGGATCTAAGGCAGCGAAAAGTCCCGAGTGGGACGAGCTTATCGAAGAATTGCAGAAGTCTCTCGGCACGAAGGTACGTATAAAAGGGAGAGGAAATAGAGGGAGAATCGAAATTGATTTTTATTCCCGGGAGGAACTGGATCGTCTTATTGATCTGCTTCGACGATGAAGGAACTACTGCAAAGAAAGAATATTTTGGCCTGATAGGATATATTAAAGATTCGGGGAAAAAAGAGGAATAAAAAATGATTGATTTAAACGTTACTCTGATCATCCAATTAGTGGTTGTGTTAATTTTGATGGTCATATTGAGCCAAATGGCCTTTAAACCATTCTTACGGTTGATGTTTGCCCGAAGAGAGTGGATAAACGAAATGGAAAAGAAAACCCGGGACCTTAAACAGCGCTTAGAAGAAATGATGGAAAAATACCAAGAGGCCATGGCCATGGCTCAAGCCCAAGGAACAGCAATCCGGGAAGAAATTCGTAAAGAAAGTCTCCAAAAAGAGATGGAAATTCTCCAACAGGCTAGAGAAGAGGCTAATATTTTATTGCAAGAGATGAAAGCGAAAATTGCTCAGGAAACGGAAATTGCTAAAGGCGAGTTGCAGGAAAGGGCTAAAGAGCTATCCCGGAACATGGTGGAAAGAATTCTGGGGAGGAGCCTATCATGAGAAAGATGGGGAATCGATTTTTATTTTGCCTCGCGGCTCAAAACTTAGCGTTAATATTTTTACCTTCCGCCTTGGCAGCGAGCAAAGGACCTAATCCAAGCTCGGGATTTCCCATGGAAGTTATTTGGCAGGGCATTGGTTTTATCATCCTGTTAATTATCCTCATAAAATTTTTAAAAAAGCCGATCAGCTCTGCTCTAAAAAAGAGGAGGGCAGAGATTAAACAATCTTTTGACCAACTGATGCAGAAGAAGGAAGAAATGGAGACTAACCTTGCGGAATGGGAGAAAAAGATAAATTCTTTGAGTCAAGAAATTGCCGAGTTACATCACCAAATTACCGCGGAAGGGAAAGCAGAGCGAGAACGGATAATAGCTCATGCGCAACAGGAAGGAGAACATATTAAGAAACAGGCCCATATAGTTGCTGAGCAAGAATTAATAAAAGCTATTATGGCGCTAAAAAAGGAAACAGTAGATTTAGCTACCACCATGGCCCAAGATCTGCTCAAAAATGTTTTTCAGCCGAGCGATCAAGAACGTTTAGTAAAGGAATTCATCAAGCAATTAGGAGCCTAAGGCATGATCAGTCTTACAATTGCCAAGAGATACGCCCGAGCTTTCTTAGAAATTGGGCGGCAAGAAAAAGCCGTAGAAGTTTTCGGCGAGGAATTAAAAAGTTTGGCAGAGGTGCTCAGGGAAAATCCCAAGCTCCGCCATATTCTTTTTAGTTCCATTTATGCAAGTTCCATCCGCAAAGGGATCGTGCAAGCCTTAGCTGCTTCTTTGCGTCTCTCTTTGCGGACAAAAGAGTTTATCGAATTATTGATTGACCGCGAAAGAATGAATCATTTTTTTGAAATCCTAAAAGCATATGAAAGTCTGGGCGATGAAATTCTAAATCGCCAGCGGGCCACGCTGGTTACTCCCTTGGATCTTTCCTTAGAAGCAGTAGAAGCGATCAAGGCGCTATTAGAGAAAAAGACGGGAAAAGAAATTCTCCTTTCTGTGGAAAAAGATCAGTCTCTGATTGGAGGGGTATTGGTGAAAATAGGAAATACTATCTATGATGGTAGCCTTTTAAAGCAGTTACAGAGAATAAAAGAAAATCTTTATAAGGAGTGAAGAAAATGGCCATCCAGATCAAAGCTGATGAGATTAGCGAGATTATTCGTAGTCAAATTCAAGGGTTTGATCGGCAGATAGATGTGGCCGAAACCGGTATTATTCTTTCCGTGGGAGATGGCATAGCCAGAGTCTACGGATTGGAGAATGTGATGGCTGGAGAGCTGTTAGAATTTCCTCATGGCGTCTACGGGTTGGCCTTAAACCTGGAGCAAGATAATGTGGGCGTCGTCCTTTTTGGAGAAGACACTTTAATTCGCGAAGGCGATATAGTAAGAAGGACAAAAAAGATAGCCCAAGTACCTGTAGGAGAGGAGCTTATTGGTCGGGTCGTGAATGCTTTGGGCCAGCCCATAGATGAAGGACCCCCCATCGTAGCCAAGCATTTCCGCAATATTGAGCAGAAAGCTCCGGGAATCGTAGCCCGCCTTCCTGTGAAAGAACCTCTTCAGACAGGATTGAAAGCCATTGACTCAATGATCCCTATTGGTCGGGGGCAGCGGGAGTTAATTATCGGCGATCGGGGCACGGGTAAGACAGCTCTGGTGATCGATACTATTATTAACCAAAAAGGAAAGGATGTATATTGTTTTTACGTAGCTATCGGTCAGAAACGCTCCACGGTAGCTCGGGTGGTGGATACCCTAAGGAAATACGGCGCTATGGAATACACGACGGTAATAGCAGCCACAGCTTCTGAACCCGCCCCTTTACAGTATATTGCCCCCTATGCGGGATGTGCCATGGGTGAATATTTTCGTGATACTGGCAGACATGCGCTCTGTATTTATGACGATCTTTCCAAACATGCTCAAGCTTATCGACAACTTTCTTTGTTGCTGCGGCGTCCTCCCGGAAGAGAAGCTTACCCGGGAGACATTTTTTACTTGCACTCGCGGCTTTTAGAAAGGGCGGCTAAGCTAAAAGATGAATTAGGGGGAGGTTCATTGACTGCTTTGCCTATTATAGAAACACAAGCCGGAGACGTATCGGCCTATATTCCTACCAATGTGATATCCATAACTGATGGCCAGATATACTTAGAATCAGAGTTATTTTATTCTGGCGTGCGTCCCGCAATTAATGTAGGTCTTTCTGTCTCTCGTGTGGGCGGCAATGCCCAGATTAAAGCTATGAAACAGGTAGCCGGAAGTTTACGTTTAGATTTAGCGCAATACCGAGAAATGGCCGCTTTCGCCCAATTTGGCAGTGATTTGGATAAAGCCACCCAAGCCCAATTAGCTCGAGGAAGTCGCTTAGTGGAAATCCTTAAGCAACCCCAATATAAGCCCCTACCTGTGGAAAAGCAGATATTGATTATTTTTGCGGGTACAAATGGCTATTTGGATATATACCCTGAAAGTGTTCTCCAACGGTATGAGGCAGAATTGTATGAATTCATAGAACAAGGTCATCCAGAAATTTTCGCGGAACTACGAGAGAAAAAGGCCATCGATGCGGAGTTGGAGAAGAAGATAAAAAGTGCCCTGGAAGATTTTAAAGGTCGGTTTAAAGTGGAGTGATTAAGTATGGCTAAAGCCAATCTCCGAGACATTCGTAAAAGAATAAGCAGCGTGCGGTCGACGCAACAAATAACCAAAGCCATGAAAATGGTGGCCGCGGCTAAATTGCGGCGGGCGCAGGAGAATATGATGGCCACCCGCCCATACGCTATCAAAATTTATGAAGTGCTCAGTCGCTTAGCGGCGCGAACTTCGGCGGAAACGCATCCTTTATTAGCTCGCCGAGAGCCCCAGCGCTTAGAACTCATCCTTTTTACTTCGGATCGGGGCCTCTGTGGGGCTTATAACGTTAACCTTATTCAAAGGGCCGAAAAATTCTTCGAGGAAGAAAAAAATAAATACACGCAGATATACTTTTCCTTCATCGGGCGAAAAGGAAGGGATTATTTCCGTAAGCGTAAAGTGCCTCAGCATTGGGAAAGGGTAAATTTCTTCGGGAGAGTTGATTACAATATGGCAGCCCAAATAGGCCAAGAATTGATCAGAGCCTATTCCGCAAATGAAGTTGATTTAGTTTGTTTGCTCTACAGTGAATTTGTCTCCCCATTGCAACAGCGGCCCGTCTTAAAAACCATTCTACCCATTGAACAGAGACCTACAGAAGAGGAATTAGGAGTTGATTATCTTTATGAACCTTCGGCGGCCGAAATCCTGAGTCAATTGTTACCATTATACATAGAAGTTCAGATATACCAAGCGCTCCTTGAATCTCTGGCTTCGGAATATGGGGCCCGGATGACGGCTATGGAAAACGCTACTAAAAATGCGGCCGAAATGATCGATAACTTAACCTTATTTTATAATAAAGTCCGGCAAGCATCCATTACTAAAGAACTTATTGAGATCGTCTCTGGAGCTGAAGCATTAAAGTGATGGGTATATGGAGATTAATTTTAATTGTTCTTTTATCCTTTATAGCCTTTGCCGGCTGGCAAAGCAAAAAAGGGAAAAATAGGAGGATGAAGTGATCCAGGTAGGGAAAGTGGTCCAAGTCATTGGGCCAGTAGTAGACGTGGAATTTAAGGAGGGAGAATTGCCCCCGATTTACGGGGCCATAAAAATAACTAACCCGCGCATAGATGAGGAGGAGGAAAATTTAATTGTCGAAGTAGCTCAACATTTGGGCGATGAAATTGTGCGTTGTATTGCCATGGACACTACGGACGGATTAGTGCGGGGAATGAAAGCTACTTACTATGGTGAGCAAATCACTATGCCTGTGGGGCGAGAAATTTTAGGCCGAATCTTAAACGTCGTGGGGAAACCGGTCGATGAGTTGGGGCCAGTAGTTACTGAAAAGCGTTATCCCATCCATCGTCCCGCCCCGCCATTTTCGGAACAATCGACGGCCATGGAACCATTTGAGACAGGAATAAAGGTAGTAGATTTATTAGCCCCTTATCTAAAAGGAGGAAAAATAGGGCTTTTTGGGGGCGCGGGCGTGGGCAAGACAGTTATTATCATGGAATTGATTCATAATGTAGCTATGGAACATGGAGGTTTTTCGGTATTTGCGGGCGTGGGCGAGCGAACCCGCGAAGGAAATGACCTATGGCTGGAGATGAAACAATCAAAGGTTTTAGATAAAGCGGCTTTAATATATGGACAGATGACTGAACCTCCCGGAGCCAGGGCACGGGTGGGCCTTTCCGCTTTGACGGCTGCGGAATATTTCCGAGATGAAGAAGGTCAAGATGTATTACTTTTCATTGATAATATATTCCGTTTTACCCAAGCCGGTTCAGAGGTTTCGGCTCTTTTAGGTCGAATGCCTTCGGCAGTAGGATATCAGCCCACCTTAGCGACGGAGATGGGCGAGCTGCAAGAAAGAATTACTTCCACTAAAAGAGGGTCAATTACTTCTGTGCAAGCTATTTACGTTCCAGCTGATGACTTAACAGATCCTGCCCCAGCCACAACCTTCGCTCATTTAGACGCCACCACAGTTCTTTCCCGCCAAATTGCTGAGTTAGGTATATATCCAGCGGTAGACCCATTGGATTCTACCTCCCGTATCTTAGACCCATTGATTGTTGGTGAAGAGCACTACCAAGTGGCCCGAAAAGTTCAATATATTTTGCAAAGATATAAAGATTTACAAGATATTATTGCCATATTAGGAATGGATGAACTTTCTGAGGAAGACAAAATCCTTGTTTCGCGGGCCAGAAAGATTCAAAGATTCCTTTCTCAGCCATTTTTTGTGGCCCAAGAATTCACGGGAACTCCCGGAGTTTATGTGAAGATTAAAGACACGGTTAGGGGATTTAAAGAATTAGCTGAGGGGAAGTATGATCACCTGCCCGAACAAGCCTTTTACATGGTAGGAACTATTGAGGATGCTATCGCTAAAGCCGAACGTTTAGGAGCAATCGTTTAATATGGAAAAGACTTTTTTATTAGAGGTCGTTACTCCTTATGGATTAGTAGTTAATTCTCAGGTAGAAGAGGCTTATATTCCTGGTAGTCATGGGGATTTTGGGGTGCTGCCCGGGCATGCTCATTTTCTCACTTCCTTGCGCGTCGGAGAAATGCACTACCGCAGAGATAAAAAAGATTATTATTTAGCCATTAATCGGGGATTTGTGGAAGTTACGCCAACAAGAACGACCATTATTACTGATACAGCCGAGCGGGCAGAAGATATTGACCTTGAGCGGGCCCGGGCAGCTAAAGCTCGAGCTGAGGAAAGATTAAAATCGTTAAACCCCAAAGATCCGGCTTACGCCGAGGTATTAAAAGCTCTGGCAAGGGCTAAAGTAAGGATAAATCTTGGGGAAAAATTTTCTCGCCAGGAGATTTGACTGGGAATTGAGAGGAGTAAAAGTAAAATAGCCATTGATTTTAGCAAGATAAAAAATATCGCTAATAGAAAAGTTAAAATTCAAAAATTTAGCTTTTATTTTATCATGATTTTCTTAAATTTATGGCCAAATTAATCAAGGTTGGATTAGCCTTGGGTGGGGGAGGTGCCAGGGGTTTAGCCCACATAGGAGTATTGCAGGCTTTGGAGGAAGAAAAGATCCCCATTGATTTAATGGCGGGGACTTCCATGGGTGCTTTAGTTGCGGGGGTATACGCTCTTTATCCTCAAAGTCCGAGGGTGATCAGAAAATTTCAAGATTATTTGGCAAGCAAAACATTTCAAAAAACCAATCCAGAATTTTTGCACGATCATGTGGATAAAGAGTTCTCTAAATTTGAAGGAATTTTTCAGCGATTTTCTCGCTTTATAAAAAAGGGATTTTTTTATTCCCAATCTTTAGCCAAAAAATCGGCGATTTCCGAAGAAATTTTCCAACAAAATATGGAAGTGCTCTTAGATGATGTAGAAATTCAAAATACCGTTATTCCATTGGCCGTAATAGCCTTAGACCTAAAAAGCGGAGAAGAAGTGGTCATTAAAAAGGGTCCCTTAAGAAAGGCGGTAAGTGCGAGTTGTGCTATCCCAGGAATTTTGCCACCCGTAAAATTCCAAGGAAAAGAATTGATCGACGGGGGCTGGATAGATAAGGTACCTATTCATCCCTTGCGCGAAATGGGCGCAGACTTAATAATTGCTGTAGATGTGGCCGAAGGTTTAGATGAAGTCGAGGATTTATCCACTGGCTTAGGCATTTTTCTCCGTTCCTACGAGATTAGCCGCTATGCTTTAAGCGCCTGGCAGCTCCAAGAAGCGGATATAGTAATCTCTCCCGATGTTTCCAATATCCATTGGGCCGATTTTGGCCAATTTGAAAATTGTCTGCAGGCGGGCCTAGATGCCGCCAAACAAAAAATACCCATCATAAAAAAACTTATCAGCAATAAAAAAATAAAAAAGATTTTAAGGGGGCCATTTTTCTGGATAAAATAAATAAAAAATGCCGATGGAGTCGATCATTTCTTATAAAGTAGAAGCAAATGATCCGCGTAAACGCTTGGATATTTTTTTATCTCAAAAAGATCCAAATTTATCACGTTCTCAGATAAAGAAGTTAATTACTGAAGGTAAGGTAGAGGTTAAAGGGAAAAAGGCTAAGGCGGGAATGCGTCTCCAGGAGAATGACTTGGTAACAATTAAACTCCCCCCGCCCCGCAAAATGGAGCTCCTTCCCGAACCTATTCCTTTAAAAATTATTTTTGAAGATGAGCACCTTATGGTCGTGGATAAACCAGCGGGCATGGTCGTCCATCCCGGAGCTGGTAATTTTTCGGGAACGTTAGTAAACGCCCTTTTATACCATTGCCCAAATTTGCCAGGAATTGGCGGTGTTCTCCGCCCCGGCATCGTCCATCGCTTGGACAAGGGTACTTCTGGGGTTTTGGTCGTAGCTAAAGATGAGGTTACTCATCGGGGGTTAGCTGAACAATTTAAGACGCATTCGGCTGAGAGAAAATATATTGGCCTGGTTTTCGGCTTGATTTCTCCAGAGGGTAATATAACAACTCTCCTAGGCCGACATCCCCTTGACCGAAAGAAAATGTCGGCCAAACCTCGTCGAGGAAGAGAGGCGAAGACTTTTTGGAGAACTATTAGGCAATTTCGGCATTTTAGCCTGGTCGAATTTACTTTGGCCACGGGAAGGACCCATCAAATTAGGGTGCATCTATCCTCGCTGGGCCATCCTATCTTGGGTGATCCGGTGTATGGGGGTAGAAAAGGATTGAACTCCCTCGAGCCTTATCTGAAGCAAGGGCTCCTCAACCTTAAAAGACAAGCGCTGCATGCCTATTATTTAGGGATTACTCATCCAGTGACTAAAGAAAAATTAATTTTTACATCGCCGCTGCCAGCGGATATTCAGGAAGTTATTGCCTTATTAGAGAGGTATGACTTATCACCATAAAAATATTTACCTTTGTTTAGAAGAAGGGGATTTGCCGTTTAATTATCATATGATCGAGAAATGGCATAACCATCCTAAAATTTTTCATGGGTTTGGGACAAAGAGGAGTGGAGGAAAGAAGGTAAGGAAAGACTGGCTGGGCCAGGCCTTAACGATTGGCGGGAAGGAATATCCTGTGGTGTCTTTACGGCAAGTCCACGGGGATGGCGTCGCGATTTTTAATGGAGAAGAACCTCAAGATTTGTGGTTTAGAGAGGGAGATGCTCTGCTAACTCGGACTCCAGGATATGCCCTGGCAGTTTTTACCGCAGATTGTTTGCCCATCTTGATTTTCGATCCAGGGCAGGAGGCGGTGGGTATCGTCCATGCAGGATGGAGGGGGACAGCTAAAGGGGTTGTCGCCAAAGCCATAAAAAAGATGGAGGAAGTTTTTAAGTCCGCGGTGCAGGATATGCAAATCGGTATTGGTCCGGGTATCTGCCCTTCATGTTTGGAGGTAGATGCGCCCGTTCGCCAAGCCTTCACCGAAGCCCAAGTCCCCTGGGATAGAATTTCCCAAGACAAAGGGAATGGGAAATTTTTATTGGATATTTATCAGGCAAATTTGCTGTTGATCAAGTCTTGTGGGATAAAAGAAGAGAATATATTTACGTTTAAGGCTTGTCCCTCTTGTGAGGTAAAGAATTATTATTCTTACCGCGGGGAAGGGAAAGATTCAGGGAGAATGATTAATTTTATTGGGTTGAAAAAATAAAGATCTGCTAAGCAGAAGAGCAAAATAATAGGGATTAGTCGGTGGGGCAAAAAACTGACCGGCGATCACTTTTGAAATTCCAGCTTAATTCAGGCAGTAGGGAGAAAGTCCTCATTAAAATGAGGCGCCTATTTGCTGCTGGCAAGAAATATTAAGACTGAACGACGGTCAGGGTAAAAAATTCTTGACAAGGAGGAAGGTAATATTTAAAATAAAAATGGATCCTTCCGAAAAGGACGGCAATTATAATCAAGAAATTCTACCTTGAGACCTAATCCGAATTAACTCCTTTCAGGAAATCAATCAAGGTTCTTCATGTTCATGAGGAGCTAAAAATAAAGTTTAATTTACAAGTCAATGGAAATATTATTTGAACCCAGAAACAATCCCCCACTCAACCTAAAATTTTAAGAAAGTCCCATGAGCGAAGCCCACTTTTTTATTAAAGGGGGGCTAAATTTTAATATTTAAGGAGTGGCAATGAATATTGTTGAGTTAAAAGAGAAAAAAATCAGTGAACTTAATAAATTAGCCAGGGAATTAAACGTGGAAGGGGCCAGCAGTATGCGCAAGCAGGACCTTATCTTTGCCATCCTGCAGGCGCAAACTGAGAAGAACGGGCTAATTTACGGAGAAGGAGTATTAGAAATTCTTCCTGATGGTTTCGGCTTTTTACGCTCCCCTGATTTTAATTATTTGCCAGGTCCCGATGATATATATGTTTCTCCTTCCCAAATCCGCCGTTTCAATCTTAGAACTGGCGATACCATTGCCGGACAAATTCGTCCACCCAAAGAAGGAGAAAGGTATTTTGCCCTCCTTAAAGTAGAAGCGGTGAATTATGAAGAACCGGATTTAGCCCGGGAAAAAATTCTGTTTGACAACCTTACCCCCCTTTATCCGGATGAGCGGATTAAGTTAGAAGTTCCTGGCGAAAACAACATGTCCATGCGCATCATGGACCTTTTAACGCCCATCGGTAAAGGCCAAAGGGGTTTGATCGTCAGTCCGCCGCGGGCTGGGAAGACCATGATTCTCCAGGCCATAGCGAATAGTATCACGGCTAATCATAAAGAGATGATCTTGATCGTGCTTTTGATTGACGAACGACCAGAAGAAGTCACCGATATGCAGCGTTCAGTTAAAGGAGAGGTGATAAGCTCTACTTTTGATGAACCAGCTCAACGCCACGTGCAGGTCGCCGAGATGGTTCTGGAAAAGGCCAAGCGCTTAGTGGAGCACCAAAAGGACGTGATCATCCTTTTAGATAGTATAACTAGGTTAGCCCGGGCCTATAATGCTGTGGTGCCGCCCAGCGGCAAAATTCTCTCGGGGGGAGTGGACTCTAATGCTTTGCACAAACCCAAACGATTCTTTGGGGCAGCGCGAAATGTAGAGGAAGGAGGCAGCTTAACTATTATTGCCACGGCCCTTATTGATACAGGGAGTAGGATGGATGAAGTTATCTTTGAAGAATTTAAAGGAACCGGAAATATGGAAATTGTCTTAGATCGGAAATTGGCTGACCGCCGGATCTTCCCCGCCATCGATATTAATAAATCAGGAACCAGGAAAGAAGAGTTACTTTTAACTCCTTATGAATTGAATAGAGTTTGGATTTTGCGCAAATTGCTGCAGCCCCTTAATTCCATAGATGCTATGGAATTCCTTTTGGATAAAATGAAGGGTACTAAGAATAATGCGGAGTTTTTAGACTCCATGAGCCGTTGAGGTAACAAAATAAAGAAGTTAATCTGTCCATAGGAGGAAAATACAAATGAAAAAAGGCATTCATCCCCAATTTGTTGATGCGGTAATTAAATGTGCTTGTGGTAATGAGATTCGCACGCGATCGATCAAAAAAGAAATTTCCGTAGAAATCTGCTCGCGCTGCCACCCTTTCTTTACGGGAAAACAGAAACTTATAGATTCTGCTGGAAGGGTGGAGCGTTTCCAGAGAAAATACGGGCTTAAATAACCATAAAAAAGAATCCTTGAAATTTAAAAATTTAAAACAAAATATCTATCCATATGGCTCAGATACTCGACAATATGTTTCAAAAACTTCAGGAAGTGGAAGACCGCTATGTAGAGCTGGAGAAACTTCTTTTTGACCCTAAAATTTTGAATAATCCGAAAGAGATGCAGAAATATGCTCGCGAAAAGGCAGGGATCTCGAAAATTGTCGAGGCCTATCGGGAATATAAAAAAGTAAAAGAGGAGATTTCCGAAAGCCAAAAGCTGCTGGCCGAGACTGAGGAAGAGGAGATGAAAGAATTGGCCAGAGCTGAATTGCAGACTTTAAAGGAGAAGTTGGCTAATTTAGAAAAGGAAATAAAGATTCTTCTCCTGCCGCGAGATCCAAGGGATGAAAAGAACATTTTTTTAGAAATTCGGGCGGGAACTGGTGGGGAAGAGGCAGCCCTCTTTGCGGCCGACCTTTTTCGCATGTATGCCAAATTTGCGGAGATGAATCGCTGGCGGGTGGAAGTGGTTAGTCAAAATCCAACGGGGCTTGGTGGTTTTAAAGAAATCATAGCTCTTATCGAGGGGAAAGGGGTTTATAGCCGCTTAAAATACGAAAGTGGCGTGCATCGGGTCCAGCGCGTACCTATTACGGAGTCTTCGGGGCGGATCCATACTTCGGCCGTGACCGTGGCCATCTTGCCCGAAGCCGATGAAGTGGAAGTGGAAATTAACCCGAATGATTTAAGGATTGATGTTTTCCGATCCTCAGGCCCGGGGGGGCAAAGTGTGAATACTACTGATTCCGCTGTCCGCATCACTCATCTTCCCACCGGAATAGTTGTTTCTTGCCAAGATGAGAAATCCCAACACAAAAATAAAGCTAAAGCCTTGAAAGTTCTCCGCGCCCGTCTTTGGGATAAAATGATGGAGGAACAACGCGCTCAAATCTCTGAAGAAAGAAAGAGTCAAGTGGGTACAGGAGACCGGAGCGAACGAATCCGTACTTATAATTTCCCGCAAAACCGAGTTACTGACCACCGGTTAGGGCTTACTCTACATCGCTTAGATAGTATTTTGGAAGGAGATCTAAACGAATTACTCGATGCCTTGCATACCCATTTTCAAGCCGAGGCTCTTAAGTCCCGCTAAAAAGGAAAAGAAAGAATTGCCTTCCCTTCCTTGGACCATCTTAAAAATTATCCGCTGGACAGAAGAAAGATTTAAGAAAGAGGGCATTCCTTGTGCCCGCTTAGAAGCAGAAGTTCTATTAGCGGAGAATTTAGGTATGAATCGGGTCGGGCTGTATATTAATTATGACCAACCGCTCACCTCCGCCGAGTTAAATTCTTTCAAAGAGATGGTGCGCCGGCGATTAAAAAGGGAGCCTCTGGCTTATATAATAGGTAAGAAAGAATTTTGGTCCATATCTCTTAAAGTTACGCCAGACGTATTTATCCCTCGGCCGGAAACAGAAATTTTGGTAGAAGAGGCTTTAAAAATAGCTACGGGGCCAAGGGAGAATAGTCATCCCCTTAAGATCTTAGATATAGGTACGGGAAGTGGGGCCATAGCAATCGCTTTAGCTAAAGAGCTGCCCACCGCATATTTAGAAGCTACGGAATTATCTGCAAAAGCGTTAAAGGTAGCTCAGGAAAATGCGGCCGCTCACGGAGTTGCTGACCGCATTGATTTTAAGCAAGCAGATCTATTCCCTGCTTTAGGTGGACTCTATGATCTCATCGTGGCTAATCCGCCTTATGTACCCCGGCGGTATATCACCTCTCTTCCTCCAGAAGTACGCCATTTTGAACCTCCCCTGGCCTGGGATGGAGGGGAAGATGGTTTGGATTTTTTCCGGCGCTTACTCCCCCAAGTAGGCAGATTTCTGCGCCCTCAGGGATGGTTTCTGGCGGAGATCGGAGCAGGACAAGACGAGGAAATTAAAAAAATCGCTGCCGAAATGGTTGGCTTAAGTCCGGGTACTTTTGGGCGAGATTTAGCGGGTATTAATCGAGTATTTAAGGTGCGTAAAGTAGGGTAAAGGAGAGGGGCAGTGGAGAAGATGATTATAGAAGGTGGTCATCGATTAGTAGGGGAAGTGGCCGTGAGTGGGGCGAAGAATTCGGCTTTACCTCTTTTTGCGGCCACTCTCTTAGTCGAAGGAAGGAACACTTTAGAAAACGTCCCTGCTTTGGCTGATATCTCAACTATTTCCAAACTTTTGCAAGGCATGGGTGTAAAAATTGAAGGCACGAGTGGCTTAGTAAATTTGGATGCTACGGGAGTGCATTCTTATGAGGCTCCTTATGAATTGGTAAAGACCATGCGTGCTTCGGTCTTAGTTTTGGGACCACTGGTGGCTAAATGGAAAAGGGCCCGCGTTTCGCTTCCTGGGGGGTGTGCAATTGGGGCCCGCCCCATAGATCTGCACTTAAAAGGTTTAGCGGCCTTAGGAGCAAAAATAGAGATTAAACATGGGTATGTGGAAGCATGGGCAGATCGCCTTCAAGGTGCTAAAATTTATTTTGATATTCCCACCGTAACCGGAACCGAAAATATCATGATGGCCGCCACTTTGGCGAAAGGGAGGACCGTATTAGAAAATGCTGCCCGGGAGCCAGAGGTGGCTGAATTAGGAATAGTTTTAAATAAAATGGGGGCAAAAATCCAAGGATTGGGCAGTGATGTCCTGGTCATTGATGGAGTTAAAGAATTGCAGCCTTTTAGACATACCATCATGCCCGATCGAATAGAAGCCGGGACACTAATGGTAGCTGCGGGAATTACTCAGGGTAATATAAAACTTCTGCAGGCCAATTTGAATCATATGGAAGCAGTAGTTACTAAATTGCGCGAAGCCGGGTTAGAAATTTATGAGGAAGGAAGTGGAATAAGAGTGATTGGTCCCGTAAATATTAAATCGGTAGATGTCAAAACTATGCCCTATCCGGGCTTTCCTACAGATATGCAAGCTCAAATCATGGCTTTAATGTGTTTGGCTAATGGGCTTTCCGTAATTACTGAAACTATATTTGAGAACCGCTTCATGCATGTGAGCGAGCTTAGAAGGATGGGGGCGGATATCCGCATAGAAGGGCCGAATGCTATCGTACGCGGGCTACCCAATTTGACAGGAGCACCAGTGATGGCTACCGATTTGCGCGCCAGCGCCTCTTTAGTCCTGGCCGGTTTGGCGGCTGAAGGAGTGACGGAAGTTTCCCGCATTTATCATTTAGATCGAGGTTATGAAAAGTTAGATGAAAAATTAGCGCGGTTAGGAGCTAAGATCGCCCGCGCCAAGGAATGAAATTATGAAAATATTAATTTCTGGTCAAAAAAGGTTTACCCAATATTTAAAGCGTTTAGCTGCCCAAAAGGTCGCCGAAGAAAAAAAAGTAGAGCGGCAGACTAAGCTGATTTTAAAGCAGGTAAAGGAGGGGGGTGACCAGGCTCTTATAAAATTGACGCGCTTTTTCGACAAATGGCCTGCTACGAAGGAGAACATTTTAGTTTCCCGGCAAGAAATAAAAGATGCTTTTAAAAGCTTAAAGCGCGCCGAAGTGCAAACCTTGGAATTTGCCGCCGAACGAATTGCCCAATTTCATTCCCTCCAAAAAAAAGAAACTTGGTTCTTTGCTGAAGATAATGGCAGCATATTGGGAGAATTAATTCGACCCTTGGAGCGAGCTGGGATTTATGTTCCTGGGGGGAAAGCTGCTTATCCTTCGAGTGTTTTGATGAATGCTATTCCAGCCCGAATAGCTGGGGTGTCCCAGATAATCATGACTACTCCGGCGCATAAAGGAAAGATAAATCCAACTGTGCTGGCGGCCGCCGCCATTGGCGGAGTAAAGAAAATATTTAAGTTAGGGGGAGCGCAGGCTATAGGCGCTTTGGCCTACGGGACTAAGTTGGTTCCGCGAGTAGATAAGATAGTTGGCCCGGGCAATATTTATGTGGCTATGGCTAAAAAATTGGTGGCCACTGAAGTGGCTATTGATTCTATTGCTGGCCCGAGTGAAATTCTCATCATTGCCGATGGCCAAGGGAATCCTTCTTTCATTGCTGCTGATCTTCTTTCTCAAGCAGAACATGATCCTCAGGCTCGTGCTTTCCTGATTTGCTTGTCCCGCGCTTTGGCAGAAGAAGTCTGCCGCCAAATTGACCAGCAACTCGCGGATTTGCCGCGGAAAGAAATTGCCGGGGCGTCTTTAGAAAAATGGGGAGCTATTTTGGTGGTAAAGTCCGTGGCGGAGGCGGTAAAGATTTGCAATGAAATAGCTCCCGAGCATTTGGAATTGGCTGTAGCTGATCCTTTCCGGTTGGTTAAAAAAATCAAGCATGCGGGTGCGATCTTTTTGGGTCATGCCTCCCCAGAGGCTATTGGCGATTACGTGGCGGGGCCTAATCATGTTCTGCCCACCGGGGGAACAGCGCGCTTTTCCTCTCCTTTAGGGGTTTATGATTTTCAAAAAAGATCGAATCTAATCTGCCTCTCCCCCACGGGCCTAAAAATTTTATCGTCTCCGGCCAGAACCTTGGCGGAAATGGAAGGCCTGCAAGGTCATGGACAGGCTATCAGTTTGCGAGTTGAAAAATGGAGAGAATGGTAAAGTAAATGGCTACACCAGCTTTAGAACTTGAGCAAGTTTCCTATGCTGTTAATGGCCGGAAAATTCTCGATAATATTTCGTGGCAAGTTGGTCCGGGAGAACATTGGGTTATTCTTGGCCCCAATGGGGCTGGGAAAACTACTTTACTCAAGATAATCTGCGGTTACCTTTGGCCAAATGCTGGCGGGAGTATTAAGCGCCTTGGTCAGTCCCTCCTCGATCTGCGGGAATTACGCCAGAGTATTGGCTGGATTACTTCATATTTATTAGCCAACATTCCTCCCCAAGAAGAAGTGTTAGAAACTGTGCTTTCGGGAAAGTTTGCCCAAGTGGGCTTGGTAAAAATTCGGGGGGAAAATTTGGGGAAACTGGATTATGAAATGGCCAAACATTATTTAGCCGAGCTTGACTGCGGCCATTTGCTAAATAAGAAATTTGGCTCTCTTTCCCAGGGAGAACAACAAAAAGTTCTCATCGCCCGAGCCAGGATGGCCAAACCATATTTAATTATCTGTGATGAGCCATGTGTGGGTTTAGATCCAGGGGCCCGGGAGACTTTCCTTAAAACCTTACAAATGCTGGGAGCCGCAAAAAATGCTCCCAGTTTAATTTATGTCACTCACCACATCGAAGAGATAATGCCCATTTTTAAAAAGACTTTAGTTCTCAAAGATGGGCAAATTATCGCCCGGGGAAAGACCGAAGATATAATTAAGCCCGAAATTTTAACAGATTTATACGGAATCTCTTTAAAAATTATAAAGAAAAAGGGGCGATTTTGGCCTATGAACATTTGAATATCTTTTTAATAAAAGACCTAAATTCCCTTCTTAAAATAGCTATAAAATCATGTCGATAGAACGGTCCTTATATTTAAGAGATCTAAAAAAATTAAAAAATTTTAGGCCCTGGCCAGTAATCCAGAAAATAGCCCAAGAGCGCAAGCTAAAAGTTTATCTGGTGGGTGGGGCAATAAGGGACTTACTTTTAAGAAAGCCCTACATTAAAGATTTTGATTTTTTAGTCAAGGGAGAAACAAAGGCCTTTGTGAGCGAAATAGCTAAAAGATTGGCCACTTCATATTTCCCCCTGGATGAATCTTGGGGAATTTGGCGCTTAATCTTTAAAGAAGGAAAGCGGAAATGGGTAATGGATTTTTCTTCTATGCATGCTGACCATATCGAGCTTGATTTGCAGCAAAGGGATTTCACTATAAATTCTATGGCCCTTGATCTAACCCCCCTTTCTAATGAGCAAAGCGTCTCCATAATCGATCCCTTAAAGGGCCTCCAGGATCTGGAAAAAAGGATTCTCCGCGTTAATGCTGAAAATTCTTTCCTAAAAGATCCTTTGCGCATGCTGCGCGCTTTCCGTTTGGCCGCCCACCTTAATCTAAGGATCGAAGAAAATACTCTTTGTTTGATAAAAAAAAATAAAAATTTATTGCGCCAATCTGCTGCCGAAAGAATCCGGGCAGAATTCTTTGCCCTTTTAAATGAAAAGCAAGCCGCCTCTTTTTTGAGATCTCTTTTTCAAGTAGGGATATTAGAAGTGTTATTTCCGGAAATTCAAAGCTGGGTCGACCTGCCCCAAGGACCTCACCATGATTTTTATCTTCTGGAGCATGCTTTCCAGACTGTGGCCGCGGCGGAGTTTATTTTAGCGCACTTAGCGGATATTTTCCCTGCCCAGGCCCAGGCCTTGAGGGATAATTTTGCCGAATTGATTGAGGAAGGAATCACGCGGCAAGCTCTTTTTAAATTTGGGGCTTTCTTTCATGACTCTGGAAAGGCAGTTACCTATAGCTTTTCCCCAGAAGAAAAAATACCCCGGTTCTTTGATCATGATCAAAAAGGTAAGATTATTAACGAACAGGTTTGTCAACGCCTAAAACTTAGCCGGCAAGCGGCCAAGTTAGTCACAGAGATGACCGGTCAGCATATGCGTATTTTAGGCCTGGCTCAGCTTTCCCAAGTTACTCCGCGGGCCAAATACAGATTCTTCCGGGATTTGGGTAAAGGGGGGATAGAGGTCGCTATTTTGAGCTTAGCGGATAAAATGGCCGCTCGGCGGATTAAATTTCAGTGGCCCCAGCCCGCGGATACGCCAGATGATCTTGCAAGGGTAACGAAATTAGTTTTGGAATTGATCCATTATTATTATGTAGATTTTCAGCCGCAAAAGAAGAGGTTGTTCCTGGATGGGGAAGAAATCATGGCGACCTTCGGCTTGTCTCCCGGCAAAAAAGTGGGTGAATTGCTGACGCGTCTTCGGGAGGCAGAAAACGCCGGTTTAATTAAATCTAAGGAAGAGGCTTGGGATTTTTTAAAAACTGAGCTATCGCCCGAAGGAAGTAAGATAGTATAATTCAGCTCTTGGGAGTCAATCTTAAAAGCTTGATCATCTATCTTCTCCTCCCGCCTGTTTTGTGCTGGCGGAGTATATTAAAACTGATCGACGGTCAGAAGATAAAGATATTGACAGATCAAGGCTCATGGGCTACTATATAATAAATAATAAGGCGGGCGTAATTCAGGGGTAGAATGCAAGCTTCCCAAGCTTGACGTCGCCAGTTCGAATCTGGTCGCCCGCTCCATAAACAATTATGAATTGGGCTTCAGGATAAAAAGAAGAATTTTTTGAGTCTACTTGAAAAAAGTGGGCTTTATAGCCCACTTTTTTTTACCGAATTAGAAAAATAGGCAATGTCGCAACTTGAGAAAATTATTGAAGAAGTGCGCCAATTGGCCGAACCAATGTTGCAGGCGCAGGGTTTTGAGCTGGTTGATGTAGAGTACCAGAGAGAAAGGCAAGGGTGGGTGCTCAGAATCTATATAGATCGGCCAGGAGGGGTAAATATAGAGAATTGCGCCGACGTAAATAGAGAATTGGGTACTATTTTGGATGTGCATGATATTATTCCCAATGCTTATACTTTAGAGGTTTCTTCTCCTGGACTTACTCGGCCATTAAAAAAGCTGGAAGATTTTAGCCGCTATCAGGGACGATTAGTTAAAATTAAGACCTGGCAGATAATTAGCGGAAGAGGCAAAGTTCTCAAAGGACGGCTTAGGGGGACGGAAGGTGAGAAAATTATTTTGGAAGTGGGAAGTGAGGTAATCGAGATTCCCTTCCCCAATATAGCGAAAGCAAACCTGGAAATAGATTTTTAAAGAAGGGGATGAAAACCATGATATCCGATTTGAGCCGCATCATTGACCAGGTAGGCAAAGATAAAGGAATCGATAAAAAAATTATCATTGAAGCCTTAGAACAAGCTCTCCTAGCAGCAGCTCGGAAGAAATTTGGTCCCAAACAGGAGATTGAGGCGAAGTATAACGAGGAAGCAGGAGAGATTGAACTTTTTCAATTTAAGACAGTGGTTAAGGAAGTTAAGAATCCGGCCACCGAAATTTCTTTGGCCGAAGCTAAAGAATTGGATGCCGATGTGCAAATAGGCGATAGCCTGGGGACAAAGATTGACATTTCCGAATTCGGCCGAATTGCTGCCCAAACAGCCAAACAAGTGATCATTCAGCGCGTCAAAGATGCCGAGCGCGAAAACATCTATGAGGATTTTAAAGACCGCAAAGGAGAGGTTATTTCGGGAACGGTGCAACGTTTTGAAAAAGGCTCTATTATTGTAAACTTGGGAAGAACCGAGGCGGTAATTCCCCAGCAAGAACTTATACCGCGGGAAACATATAAACCTGGAGACCGGATTAGGGCGTATGTTTTAGATGTGCGCAAAACTCCGCGGGGCCCCCAAATTATCCTTTCCCGTACTAATCCCAATTTTATTATTAAGTTATTCGAATTAGAAGTGCCCGAGATCGCTGAAGGGATTGTGAAAATTATTAGCGCTGCTCGAGAACCGGGCAGTAGGGCTAAAATTGCTGTTTACTCGCGCGATGCCGATATTGATCCGGTGGGAGCTTGCGTTGGCCTCAAAGGTTCACGGGTGCAGGCAGTGGTTCAAGAACTGCGGGGTGAAAAAATAGATATTATCCCTTGGAGCGATGATCCAGCTAAATTTGTTTGTAATGCTCTGGCGCCAGCGGAGATATCCAAGGTTATCATTAACCAGGAAAATAAGTCTATGGAAGTGATCGTGGAAGATGATCAGCTTTCTTTAGCCATCGGGCGGCGAGGGCAGAATGTAAGATTAGCTGCTAAATTAACGGATTGGAAAATTGATATTCGCACCGAGGCAAAAGCACTGAGTAAAATGCCCACTCTGGATGCCATAGCTTCCCGCGGCATGGATGGGGTGGAGAAAATAGCCGGCGTAGGAGAAAAGACAGCCCAAATACTCAATGCTGCTGGCTATATCACGGTGGCCGATCTTTGCCAAGCTACTCCTGAACAATTATCTAAGATAGAAGGGATTGGTCCCAAAAAAGCGGAAAAACTTATTGAAGCAGCCAAAGCTCACTTCGATGAAGGCGAAAAGAAGAAAACATAAGCGCCACTGGCATATGCCCAAAAGGTATTTTATAGAAGGGGGAGAGGAGCGTGGCCAAAGTTAGGATACACGAGTTAGCTAAAGAATTGAAGATGGAGAACAAAGATCTCCTCAAGCTTTTAGAAAAGATGGAGATCCCGGCTAAAAATGTCCACAGCACTCTTGATGATGCGGATGTGGAGCGGGTAAAAACCTACGTGAGCCTCTCCCGCAAAGAGGGGGTAGTAGAACAAAGAATCAAACCGACGGTAATTCGCCGCAGAGTGCAAAGGGAAGAGGTAGTGGCCGTGACCGCTCCCGAACTCATCAAAGAAGAAGTAAAACCTACCCCTCCTCCTCCACCGCCTATAAAAAAGCCGGCTGTCCCAGAAGTGACCAAACCAGAAGTGCTTAAAAAAGAGGCAGAGGCCGTTCCCAAAGTAGAAAAAATTGAAAAGGTAGAAGAAAAAAAAGAAATTGTCCCTCCGCCCCCTCTAAAGGAAGTACCTCCTTCTGCACCGCCTCCCCCGGTCGCCGTAGAAAGGCCACCGATGCCGGAGGTGAAAGAGATACCCCAGGAAACCCCGCCGGAACCCGAGCCTTTAGTTCGGGAACCGCTTAAAGAAGTAAAAGAAATAGTTACTCCACCCCCGCCCTTGACGGCAGCTCCTTTGCCCCCAGAAGCAAAGCCCATAGAAAAACCAAGGGTTGCGGAAAAGCCGCCAGCTAAAATTAAGAAAAAGCCAGAGCCGGCCAAGATTATTGAGCGCCCAACATCTCCTCCTCTTACTCTTGCTTCAGAAACCACTGTGGCGGAAAAGAAGGTGTCTATGCCCTCTCCGCCCAAAATACCTGCCAAGCCGCCTAAGCCGCCGATCATTTTGCAGGCTCCAGTTCCTCTTCCCCAGCCAACTCTGGAAGAAGAAAGAATCCGTCGGAAAAAGAAATTTAAGCGAGACGTAGAAGTGATGGAAGAGGGAAAACCAAATCGTATCCGCATTATAACTACGAAAAAGAGGGCTTTCCGGGAGTTTGATTATTATCAAGAAGATCAAGGTTTAGATTTGGTTCCTTTTGAACGGGAAGTGCGGGTTAAACCAGTTAAGCCTAAATTAGCCAAACCGGAGATTACCGTACCCAAACCGATTAAAAGAAAAATTCGGATTTCCGAGGCTATCTTAGTGGGGGAGCTGGCCAAAAGAATGGGCATTAAAGCTTCCGAAGTAATCAAGAAATTAATGGATTTAGGGCTGATGGCGACCATAAATCAGGCTATCGATGCCGATGCGGCTGCTTTAGTAGCCTCCGATTTTGGGTACGAAGTAGAGAAAACAGGGTTAGACTTAGAAGACTTGATCGAAGAAAGAGAAGATCAGCCTGAAGAACTAATTCCCAGACCGCCAGTAGTGACGATTATGGGCCATGTGGACCATGGGAAAACCTCCCTGCTCGATGCCATTCGCCAGACCAATGTGACGGCCGCAGAGGCTGGAGGAATTACCCAACATATTGGCGCCTACGAGGTAGAGGTAGATCACCGGAAAGTGGTTTTCTTGGACACCCCAGGCCACGAAGCGTTTACGGCGATGCGGGCCAGGGGAGCGAAAGTTACGGATATTGTGGTGTTAGTCGTAGCGGCGGATGATGGGGTAATGACCCAGACGGTAGAAGCCATTAATCATGCTAAAGCAGCGCATGTTCCGATAATTGTAGCCATAAATAAAATCGATAAGCCCAATGCCAATCCGGAAAGAGTTAAGCAGGCCTTGACCGAGTACGGTTTGGTTCCGGAAGCCTGGGGAGGACAGACAATTTTTGCCGAAATCTCGGCCAAGCTCAAAATTGGCTTGAAGGATTTGCTGGAGATGATTCTCTTGCAAGCGGATATGATGGAGTTGAAAGCTAACCCCAATCGGCCAGCCACAGGAGTAGTAATTGAAGCCAAGTTAGATCGGGGCCGAGGTCCGGTGGCTACGGTGCTTGTGCAAAATGGCACTCTCCACGTTGGCGACCCCTTCGTCTCGGGGATTCACTTTGGCCGAGTACGGGCCATGATCAACGATCGGGGGGAGAAGATCGAACAGGCCGGCCCCTCCACTCCGGTGGAAGTCATCGGCTTCCCCAGTGTGCCAAATGCGGGCGACTCCTTTGTCGTCGTGAAAGATGAACGCCGGGCGAAAGAATTAGCGGCGCAAAGAATGCAAAAACAAAGGGAACTGGAACTTTCCAAGACTTCTAAGATAACCTTAGAAGATTTTTACAAGAAGATGCAGAAAGGTGTAGTTAAAGATTTAAACCTTATTTTGAAAGCAGATGTGCAAGGTTCTTTAGAAGCCTTAATCGAGGCCTTAAACAAACTAAGTACCGAGAGTGTAAAAATAAACATTCTCCATTCTTCCGTAGGGGCCATTAATGAATCCGATTGTATGCTGGCTTCCGCTTCCCAGGCTATCATCTTAGGTTTTAACGTAAAGATAGAACCTAAGGCGCAAGCGGTAGCTGAACAGGAACGGATCGATATTCGGGTATATAACATTATATACGAAGCTCTCGAAGATGTTCGGAAAGCCATGGCCGGCCTGTTGGAGCCGGTTTATCAGGAGCGTTTGGTTGGGCGGGCGGAAGTGCGCGCCCTTTTCAACATTTCTCGGGTAGGCATGGTAGCGGGATGCTTCGTTTTGGAAGGGAAAATAATCCGCGGGGCGCATGCCCATGTAGTCCGCAATGGGCAAGTGGTCCACGAGGGAAATATTACCTCTTTGAAGCATGTTAAAGATGATGTTAAAGAAATAGCCTCGGGTTATGAATGCGGCTTAGCTATAGGAGATTTTCGGGATTATGCCTTAAACGATATTATTGAAGCTTATGTAGTGGAGAAGGTTTCGGCTCAGTTATAGTCAGGGGAGAAAGGAAGGATGGTTGTAGGAGTTTGTCAGGTTGTTCTTTATCTCCACGAGAATTTTTCTTTGAAAGGGAAGAGACAAGTGTTAAAAAGTCTTGTCCAGCGAGCCCGGCAAAGGTTCAATATTTCCATTGCCGAAGTGGCCGACCATGATTTATGGCAAAAAGCTGTGCTGGGCATTTGCATAGTGGGTAATGATCGCCAACAAATTAACTCGACGCTCGATAAAGTAGTAAATTTTATCGAGAGTACGCATTTGACAGACATTGCTGACTCGCAATTAGAAATTATCAATTTTTAAGGGAAGCCAGATTTTTTCCCGAGGATGGAAAAGAGAAATGTTATATAAGAGGGCTGAGCGCGTTGGCGATTTATTGCGGGAAATAATCAGCGAAATTATTTTAAAAGATTTAAATGATCCGCGTTTAGACTTGGTCACCATTACTGAAGTGGAAATAACCGATGATTTAAAAATAGCCACTGTATTTTTCTCCGCCATGGGTAATAAAGCCAAAGAGGAAGAATCTTTATGCGGATTACAAAGGGCAGCAGGCTATATAAAAAGAAGACTGGGAAAAGAATTGAGGTTGCGCTATATTCCGCAACTCGTCTTTAAAATAGATCGTTCCTTTGATTACGGGAGTAAAATTGATCGCCTCCTCAAGGATCTCCAGGAAAAGAAAGACCGCGACCATCAAGAAGATAGTTGAAGAGATCATGATGGGCCATTCCTTTTTAATCTCTTCGCATAAGCATCCGGAAGGCGATGCCATCGGCTCGATGCTAGCCTTAGGCTTGGCCTTAAAAGATTTGCAAAAAGAAGTCTTTCTTTGGAATCAAGACCCAGTTCCAGAGAATCTTTCTTTTCTACCGGGGGCAGAGAACATTAGTCAACACGTCCCGCCAAACGGGAGTTTTGAGGTGCTCTTAGCAGTGGATTGCGGCGATAAGAACCGTTTAGGTGAGGAATTTGCGAAAATTTCTCGGGTGGGGAAAATAATTAATATCGACCATCATATAAGCAATAGCTACTTTGGGGACATTAATTTAGTCGATGCCGAGGCAAGTTCTACAGCCGAAATAATCTATGATCTATTAAAAAAAATAAAGGTTCCTTTGAAGGCCGACCTGGCCGAGAATATTTATGTGGGGATTTTAACAGATACGGGTTCTTTTCACTATGCCAATACTTCGGCCCAGGCCTTTCGGGTGGCCAGGGAATGCTTACTAGCCGGAGTTGACCCAGCAAAAGTGGCCGCAAAAATTTACGAGAATCAACCGCTTTCCCGGCTGCGTTTACTGGCTTTGGTCTTGGAGACCTTAGAAGTGCAGGCCGCCGGACAAATCAGCTTGGTAATAGTCACCCAAAAGATGCTGGAGGAGACAGGAGCAACCCCGGAGCAAACTGAAGATTTAATTAATTTTCCTCGGTCTTTAAAAGGAACTGAAGTAGCTCTCCTTTTTCGGGAAATTAATCATGGCCAATACAGAGTAAGCTTGCGCTCCCGGGGAAAGATAAATGTGGCCCAAATTGCGGCAGAATTCCAGGGTGGGGGCCATCCGAATGCTGCGGGATGTACGGTGGAGGGAGATCTATTAACGGTCAAAGAAAAAGTTCTTCAGCGTGTGCGCACAGCCCTTGGCAGGGAGTGATTGTTATTGATAAACCTAAAGGATGGAGCTCTTTTCAAGTAGTGGCCTATGTGCGCCAGACACTTTCCGTTAAGAAAGCTGGTCATGGGGGAACGCTGGACCCTCTAGCCACCGGGGTTTTACCTATTTATTTAAATGAGGGAACAAAGTTGGTGCCCTTTAACATGGACGGCGAAAAGGAATATTTAGCCACGCTAAGATTGGGGCAAGAGACGGATACTTGGGATGCCGAAGGAAAAGTAATAGCGGAAAGACCAAACTTAGTAATTAAACAGGAGGAAGTGGAAAGTGTCTTAGAGAAGTTTCGGGGGCGTATTCGCCAAACTCCTCCTTTTTACTCGGCTATAAAACAAGGCGGGGTTCCTGTATATCGGCGGGCCCGCTCTGGCGAGAAGCCTTTTTTACCAGAGAGAGAAGTGGAGATTTATAAGCTGACTTTGCGGAATTTTTCTTTGCCGAATATCACCTTAGAAGTTACTTGCAGTCGCGGGACTTATATACGGGCTTTAGCCGCAGATATCGGGAGAGCTTTAGGATGCGGTGCCCATTTGGCAGAATTAAGGAGGATTAGGGCGGGAAAATTTACCATAGACCAAGCCCTGGCTATAGAAGATTTTAAACAATTAGCCCAGGATGGTACAATATCAGAAAGGATAATCCCTTTAGCCGCCGGTTTGGATTATGCTGGAAAAATTGTGGTGGCCCAGGAGACGGCGCGCAAGGTGCGCCAAGGACGTTTAATATATTTGGCTGATCTACCAGAAGGGCATTTGGCGTGGTGGCCAAAAGGAGAAAGGGTTTTGCTTTTTGCGGGGCCAGAAAAACTATTGGCTATTGCGGAGACTTTAATAGATAAAGAAGGAGAAGAACTGCCTAGTGATCGCCCTCTATTACGCATCCAAAGGGTTTTTAATGTTTAATTTAAATCTTAAGAGGTAAAGAAAGGAGAAAGAAAGTGCCCTTAATCACGGAAAAGAAAAAAACCATCATCGAGGAGTTTAAGATTCATCCTACGGATACGGGATCTCCCGAAGTGCAGATCGCCCTTTTAACGGAAAGGATAAATTATTTAACCGAGCACTTCAAGACCCATGTTAAGGATCACCATTCTCGCCGGGGTCTTTTGAAATTGGTTAGTCAGCGGCGCCATCTACTCGATTATTTAAAAAAGAAGGAATTCGAAAGGTACCGGAAGATTATTCAACGACTGGGAATTAGAAAATAGAAAATTGGCAGCAGAGTAATAGTTAAGGCCTCGAGCGTTTAAAATTTGGAAGAGAGGAGTTCAGGAAAAATGTCGATTAATGATGAGCGTATAGAAGTGCGGACTAATATTTCCGGCCGGGAATTGGCATTGGAAACGGGGGTTGTGGCCCGGCAAGCCAACGGAGCAGTATTAGTCTCTTTTGGGGAGAGTATCGTATTAGTCACAGCCACGGCCTCTAAGAGCCCTCGGGAAGAAGTCGACTTCTTCCCTTTAGTGGTCGATTACCAAGAAATGGCTTACGCCGCCGGAAAAATTCCGGGAGGGTTTTTCAAGCGGGAAGGGAAGCCGAGCGAAAAAGAAGTTTTGACTTCGCGCTTGATTGACCGTCCTTTACGTCCTCTTTTCCCCAAGGGTTTTTTAAATGAGGTGCAGATCATAGCCACCGTACTTTCTGCGGATCAAGAGAATGATCCTGATGTTTTGGCCATTTGTGGAGCATCTGCTGCTTTAGAGATCTCGGATATTCCTTTTCAAGGGCCCATAGGGGCAGTACGCGTAGGGCGATTAAACGGCCAATGGATTTGTAACCCCACCATAAGCCAGATGGCTGAAAGTGATGTCAATTTAGTGGTGGCCGGAAACAAAGAAGCGGTTGTGATGGTGGAAGGAGGGGGAAGAGAAATTTCCGAAGAGGATCTGCTGGAAGCCATTTTTTTTGGGCATACCTCCTTGCAGCCTATCCTTAGGCTCCAGGAAGAGCTTAAGCAAAAAAAAATAGCCTGGGAAAATGAGCAGCGGAAACTAAAGGGGGAACCTCTAATTTCTGCTTTAGAAAAAATGGCCGGGCCGCCGCTTTTCTATGATCCTTATTTAAACCAAAAGGTTCTTCTGGAAGATGAATCTATCCGGGAAAAAATCCGGGTCGCTGGGCAAGAGCGAATGCGGCAGGCCTTTAAGATTCCGCAAAAGAAACTTCGGAATGAACAATTGGAGTTAATCCGGCAGGAAACCTTAACCCCTCTTCTGGAGGAGTTTCCTGATAAAGCTCTGGCCATTAAGGATTATTATGAAATGTTAGAAAAATATTGGGCCCGGCGGCTGGTAGTGGAGGAGAATAAAAGGATTGACGGCCGCGCTTTTAACGAAGTGCGCCCTATTCAAATCTTAGTCGGATGGCTACCCCGGACCCATGGTTCAGCGAGGTTTACCCGGGGAGAGACCCAGATCTCGGCTGTAGTCACCTTAGGGTCAGCAGAAGATGAACAAAAGATTGACGCTTTAACGGGCGAAACTTTTAAATCTTTCATGCTCCACTATAATTTTCCCCCTTATAGTGTGGGTGAGGTGCGCATGCTCCGCGGACCCAGTCGGCGCGATATTGGCCATGGCGCTTTAGCCGAAAGGGCCATTAGTCATGTCCTCCCCTCTAACGATAAATTTCCTTATACCATTAGGATAGTTTCCGAGGTTTTGGAGTCTAATGGATCTTCATCTATGGCCACAGTGTGCGGAGCCTCGCTGGCCTTGATGGATGCTGGGGTACCCATTAAGAGTGCCGTCGCCGGCATAGCTATGGGTTTAATCAAGGAGGGCGAGCAAGTAATCATTCTTACCGATATTTTAGGCGATGAAGATCATCATGGCGATATGGATTTTAAAGTGGCGGGCACGAGGAAAGGAATCACCGGCTTTCAGATGGATATTAAAATTCCTGGAGTGACTAAGGAAATTCTGAAGCGGGCCTTAGAACAGGCTCGGGAAGGAAGGAATTTTATCCTCAGTAAAATGGAGATGGCTATAGCCAAGCCCCGACCAGAACTTTCCGTATATGCCCCGCGGGTGCTCACTATCCAAATCAAGCCGGATAAAATTCGGGAGGTAATTGGGCCGCAAGGAAAGATAATTCGCGGTATCCAGGAGGAGACTGGCGTCAAGATCAATATTGAAGATGACGGGCGGGTCCACATTTTTTCTCCAGATGCTCAGGCGGCCGCCAAGGCCGCCCGCAAAATACGGGAAATTACCCGAGAAGTGGAAATTGGCGAAATTTACTTAGGGCGAGTTACTTCTATTGCTCGCCGACCGGATGGTAAAGAATTTGGAGCTTTTGTAGAACTCTTTCCGGGAACAGAAGGGTTGGTGCATATATCCGAAATATCTAAAGAAAGAATAAGAGCTGTGCAAGATGTGCTTAAAGAAGGAGATGAAGTTTTAGTGAAAGTGATCGGGGTAGATGAAAGAGGAAAGATCAAACTGAGTCGCAAAGAAGCCCTTGGTCAACCTCGACCAGAAAGTTCATCATAAATACAAATTCTCCGGAAATCCGGCATATGAAAAAAGAAAAGCTTTTGCCCAAAGAGAAAAGTTTATCTCCTTTTCCAGTGCAAAAAACGATCCTGCCCAATGGTCTTAGGGTAATAACCGAAGAGATACCCAATGTCCACTCTGTTTCTGTAGGCATCTGGGTGGAGGCCGGGTCGCGGGATGAAGGGGTAGAAGAAAACGGTATTTCTCATTTTGTGGAACATATGCTCTTTAAAGGAACTAAGCGGAGATCTGCCCGGCAAATTGCCAAGGAAATTGATGCGGTGGGCGGGATTCTTAACGCTTTTACCAGTAAAGAATTTTCCAGTTTTTATGCTAAAGTTTTAGCTAAGCATTTATCCGTCGCCTTGGATATTCTCTTTGATTTATACCTTAATTCGGTTTTTTCTCCTGCGGAATTAGAGAAGGAACGGCAGGTTATTATCCAAGAAATAAACATGGTGGAAGACTCTCCTGACGATTATATTCATGATCTTTTCAGTGAGTATTTTTGGCCCCGCCATCCTCTTGGTTTGCCCATTTTAGGCCGGGTGGAGACTATCTCCAAAATGAATAGACAGAAACTTAGAAGTTTCTTTCTTAAGAATTATTTATCTTTTCAGCCCATTATTGCGGCAGCTGGTAAATTAAAACACGAAGAATTAGTGCAAACAGTCCAAAATTATTTGGGCCAAAGAAAATTTCAACCTAAAAAGCGGCAAGTAAGCCCTCCCCGGCCGCATGCCCACATTCAAGTTAAAGAGAAACCCCTGGAACAAGTCCACCTCATTTTGGGTACCAAAGGTTTGGCCGTTAGCCATCCCGAGCGCTATGTTTTTTCAGTACTGAATACTATTTTGGGCGGGGGAATGAGTTCCCGCCTCTTTCAGGAGATAAGGGAGAAAAGGGGGCTGGCTTATTCTGTTTATTCTTTTATCTCTTCTTTTTTTGATAGCGGTATTTTGGGTATTTATGTGGGCACTGGCGATAATGCCCTAAATCGGGTACTCCAAATTCTCCTGCGGGAAATTAGAAACTTAACTGAGGACTGTCCTAAACCAAAGGAATTAGCCTCAGCTAAAGAACAGTTAAAAGGAAATCTTCTCCTGAGCTTAGAAAGTACGGATAGTCGGATGAACAGGTTAGCCAAGAGTGAAATTTATTTTAAAAGATTTATTAAAGTGGAAGAAATTATCGAAGGAATTGAGAAAGTTAAAGCGGAAGAAGTTAGTGTCTTAGCTAAAAAAATCTTTAATCCAGAGTTGCTCTCTTTGACGGTCTTAGGTCCTGTTGCTAAGGAACAAATTCCGGCGCACCTTTTAGTTTAGGGATGCCAGAAATGGTCAAAGTTAAAGTAAAGCGTCTGCGGCAGAATAAAGGGGAAGAAACTTCTTTACCGCAATATATGAGTGCCCATTCTTCTGGTTTGGACTTATTTGCCGATCTTGAGCAAGAAATTGTTTTGGGACCGGGCGAATGGAAGCTTATTCCTACAGGAATAGCTATTTCTCTTCCCCCAGGATATGAAGGACAGGTCAGACCGCGAAGTGGATTGGCCTTAAAAAATGGGGTTACTTTATTGAATTCTCCTGGGACTATAGATGCCGACTACCGGGGAGAAATTGGGGTAATCCTTATAAATTTGAGTCGCCAACCCTTTGTCATAAAAAGGGGGGACCGAATAGCCCAGTTGGTTATTGCTCCAGTTTGCCGAGTTGCTTTAGAATTGGTGACCGAACTTGACGAAACCGAAAGAGGGCCGGGAGGTTTCGGACATACGGGCTATTAAGAGATTTTGTTAGGTGGTGCCTATGGGCGAGTTCTTCAATAAGAAACAGCGCCTTTGGGTGGGCGAGGCCTTAGAAATAGCTGAATTTTTAGCGGCAGCCAATTTAAAAGTCGACTTAACAGATTCTGCGAAGTATTTTTATGATTTGCGCACGTTAATTAATCTGCAAGGACCGGAGAAGACTGACCGCGCTTTAGCGCAAGTATGTAAATATGAATATCTCCGCTCCAAACCATCTTGGGCAAAAAAGAGCAAAGATTTTTATCGGATTTGTCTGCAAGATGATAAAATTTTAAAAGCGGCGGGCTGGAAATCTCCTCCTTTTTTGCGCGCTTTAATTCTTTACGTAATAACTCATGAGCTCATCCATGTCATTCGTTTCAGTGAAGACCCGCGCCTATTTCATTTGCAAATAGAAGAAAAAAGAGCGGAAGAGAAAGGGGTGCATCGGTTGACTTACAATTTATTAAAGGGTTTGCATGATCCCCAGGTTAATGATTTATTAGAACGTTATCGGCCAATGTGGGATGAAGAAACGGTAGATCCCGCCCTGGGCTTAAATCCCTTGACAAATAAGTTGAGCGTGCCTAATTTTTTAATAAGTTAAGGAGACAGTGGAGGTAAAAGATGCCTATCTATGAATATAAATGCCAAGATTGTGGAGAAATTACGGAAATCTTGCAAAAATTTTCGGATAAACCTTTAAGCCAATGCCCATCTTGCGGAGGAAAAGTTGCCAAGATTATTTCTAATTGTACCTTTCAGTTAAAAGGCAGCGGTTGGTACGTTACCGACTATAAAAATAAAGAGCGAGGCAGAGATAAAGAATCTGAGTCCAAAAAGGACGAAGAAAAAAAGGACAAATTTAAAAAGGACGAAGCCAAAAAGGATTAAGCCTTTACCTTAAATCTTCCATAAGCCCAGAATTGCTAAAATAATTAACCCAATACCGGCGATCAAAGCGCCTATCCATCCTAAAAGGCATAGAGTCAAGACGATTACGCCAGCAATAAGCACTCCCAAAGCAATAGGCCAGAAGGCCTTTTTTAGACTCATGCCTAAAAGGAAGGCGATTAAAGCCCCGGTCCATGCCCCCGTACCCGGCAAGGGGACCGCTACGAAAAGCATGAGGCCAATTCTTTCGTATTTCTCCACTAAAGAACTTTGCCTGCGCGTCCTCTGCAAAACCCAATTTAAGATGCGCTCTAATAATTTTATGCGGGTTAATAGTTTGCTTATGGGGTCTAAAAAAAGAAGAATAAACGGCACTGGGAAGATGTTCCCTAAAAGGGAAATAATGAATACTTCTGGCCAAGGAAGGTGCATGACCAACATGCCTGTGGGAATTGAGCCGCGGAGCTCCCAGATAGGAGTAGCGGCCATGAGAAAAACCCAGAGATATTTTACCTCCATTAACTCTTTCCTTTAAACTACCTCAAGACCATATAATCCCCAAGAGGGTAATGGCGGCTAAGCTAAGGCGATAATAGGCAAAAAGGTGCAAAGAATGCTCTTTTAAAAAGCGCATTAAAAATGCTATGGCTAAAAAGCCGATGAAGAAAGAAGAGGCAGCTCCTAACATTAAGATCGAAAGATCGATATTTCTTTCTCCGGTAAGAAGATGGCGGAGATGAAAAATAGCCGCTCCCGCGATTATGGGAGCAGAAAGAAGAAAGGAAAAGCGGGCCGAAGATTCCCGGCGGAAACCCAAAAGAAGCGCCGTAGTAATTGTAATCCCGGAGCGGGAGACTCCGGGAAGTAAAGCAAGACTTTGTGCCAAACCAATAATTATGGCCTGAATCAATTGCATGTCTTCTAAACAAATCTCTTGGCTCCCCTGCCTTTCGGCATATATCATTAGAAAGCTTACGGTAATCAAGGGAAAAATAATGAGCAAAGGATCGCGGAAGATCACTTCCACAATATCCTCTAAAAAAATTCCCGCCAGAGCACCCGGGATAGAAGCCAAAATTATGTAGAGGATTAATTTGTTTGGGAAATTTTGTAATCTCCCGTGGCGCATAATTTCCCATAAACCAGAGGACATCTTTAACCAATCTTGAGAGAAATAAAGGAGAATGGCCAAAAGGGTTCCGGCATGGACCGCTACGCTAAAAGTTAAGCTGTCTATGTAGGGATTGTGCCAATTAAAGAACCACGGTATTAAAATTAAGTGGGCTGAACTACTAATAGGAAGGAATTCAGTCAGTCCTTGCAGGGCTCCCAAGAAAAATGCTTGTGCAGATAGTGAAAATGCCTCCATATTTGATTTGTCTTTTTACGAGATTTAATTTTATAATCTTCTGCAGAAGCTAAAAAGTCAAGAATTATATTGCTGACCACCGATCGCTTTTAAAATTTAAGCTAATTCATTTTTAATCTACCCCAACCTCTCTTAAACACAGAGAGAAGAGGAGAAAAAATGAGCACTTTTTCAGATGATGAGATAAAATTTTACGAGCAATTAAAGAACTTTGCTAGGCAAAGGGGTGCTGCTCTCTTCGGAGTGGCTCCTCTAAACAAGCTTTCTCCTGCCCATTGTACTCTAGCACCTTCAACGCTTCATGGATTAGAAAGAGCCATCTCTATTGCCTTTCATCTTTCCGACCGAATCCTGGAAGATATTATAGATGGCCCTACCAAACTTTATTTCTTTCATTACCAGAGGGCAAATATTTTTTTGGACCAGTTGGCTTTGCAAATAACAGATTTTATTCAAAGGCAAGGTGGGGAGGCTTTGCCCATTCCGGCTTCTCAAATCACCGATTGGGTTAATCAAAAAGCGCACGTTTCTCATAAACACGTGGCCGTTTTAGCTGGATTAGGTTGGATTGGGCGGAATAATCTGTTGATTACTCCGCAATTTGGCGCCCGCCAACGGTTGGTCACCGTAATTACTAATATGCCGCTCAAAATTGATGAACCCTTACCCTGGGGTTGCGGAGAGTGCCGCGCGTGCCTTGCTTCTTGTCCAGCTAAGGCCATTAAAGAAAAGCCGCAGGATTTTGATCATCTGGGCTGCTTCCAAATGATTAAAGAATTAGTAAAGAAAGCAGGCATTAGCCAAAATATATGCGGCTTGTGCGTGAAAGCCTGCCCGGGGAAACAGGCTCCTATATTCCTTAAATAACCTTCGCTTGTTTCAATTTTTCCACTTCTAATTTTGTATATCCCAAAATTTGGGTGAGAATTTCTTCGGTATGCTCCCCCAGGGTGGGAGGAGGTATCTTAATCTCGCCTGGGGTCAAAGATAGTTTAATCGGTATGCCGGTAATTTTAATTTGGCCACAAGTGGGATGATCAATCTCTTTAACCATTTCTAAAGCCTGAGCTTGCTCAGAGGTGAGGGCCTGTCCGACGGACCAGATTGGTCCATTGGGTACACCTGCGCTGTCCAGAATTTGCTGCAGTTCTTTTACTTTAAATGTTTTAGTTTTTTCTTCTAAGGCCATAATTAGGGCTTCGCGATTTTTAACCCTTAGTCCATTTGTTTTAAACCGGGCATCTTGAGGAAGATCGGGAAGACCTAAAGCCAAACAAGTTTTGGCAAATAAATTATCATTGCCTGCGGCAATATTAATGTATCCATCTGCGCAGGGGAAGCTTTCGTAAGGAGCTATAAGGGGATGTCGATTTCCTTCGGGCTGAGGAGATTGGCCGGTGGCAAAATAACGTCCTGCTTGGAAAGTGAGCTCAGCAAGCATTGTTTCAAAAAGAGAGGTTTCCACCTTCTGCCCTTGACCAGTGCGCTCCCGATGATAAAGGGCCGCCAGAATACCATAGGCGGCAAACATGCCAGAATTAATATCAGCAATGGCTACTCCAACTTTAGTTGGCCTTCCTCCTACTTCTCCCGTAAAGGACATGAAGCCGCTCATCCCTTGGGCGATGAGGTCAAAACCAGGCTTTGGGGAGTCCGGGCCTTTACTACCAAAGCCCGTAATAGAACAGAAGATAAGGCGGGGGTTGATAGTCCGAACACTTTCGTAAGAGAAACCCATTTGGGTAATCACCCCAGGCCGGAAATTTTCTACCAAGACATCAGATACTTTAAGCAAATCGGCTAAAATTTTTTTGGCCTTTTCCGTGCGGAGGTTAAGGGTGATACTTTTTTTATTTCGGTTGCAGGAAAGAAAATAGGCGCTCTCAGGACCAATATAAGGAGGAGCCCAAGATCGGGAATCATCCCCTCCGTCTGGCGATTCAACTTTTATTATTTCCGCCCCCATGTCTCCTAACATCATCGTACAATAAGGGCCAGCCAAGGCCCGAGTGAGATCTAATACGCGAATTCCCGTCAAAGGTCCGGCCATTGAAATTCTCCTTGTCTATTGAAGATATTTCTCTACCCCCCTTTAACATTGATCTCTACCGTTGTCAAGAGAACTGTGGAGCTGACCGTCGATCACTTTTTAAATTTCAGCTTAATTCAGGCGGGAGGGGGAGAGGCTCATTAAAATGAGGCGCATATTCTTTCATGGGTACGGGCGGGGAGATAAACATTTATTTTAAAAAAAAGAAGCTATTATTTAAGTTTATCTGTTATAGACAAGTATGTCCCCGCCGTTCTTGGCGGAGAGAAGGTGAGTAAGAGAGGAATGGTCATTTCCCAGCCGATTTTAATTTCGCCTCTCCCCTCCCGCCTGTTTCCTGCTGGCGAGAAATATTAAAACTGTTAGACTGATCTTTAACAGTTGTTTTGTGATTGGTTTTTATAACTATTTGTAATTATTCAGTTTGCTCTTTGAAAATTCGTAAAAATGTTTAAAATGTGGTGCCACAAAATATGATGATTTTTATTGATTT
>Ga0315298_1000443_pt1 | contig 79165 bp, 52 predicted proteins | sample WHS_1_MG_FD_203077 | JGI IMG/M metagenome (GOLD analysis project Ga0315298, IMG submission 203077) | Extremophilic microbial mat communities from Washburn Hot Springs, YNP, Wyoming, USA - WHS_1_MG | ecosystem: Environmental > Aquatic > Thermal springs > Hot (42-90C) | place: USA: Wyoming... | reverse complement strand
GCGTGCTGCTGGTAAACCTTCCAAGTTGGCTCTTACTGCGGTGATGCGGAAACTGGTTGTGTTGATGAACCATGTGCTCAAATATCCCAACTTCGTACTCGCAAATTAAATACCGTTGCTGCGGTGATAAATCGGCCGAGGGATCTTTTGGCAGCCCCCAAATATGAGGCCACCGACTACAGAGCCGGGCGGTCAAAGACTGCCGCTATAGCGTCCTGCGCGCCTTACCAACTCTGCGCCTTTGCCATAAAATCAGGAGCACTTGGATGGCCGACTTTCAAGTCGGCCCATCCTTCTGCGTCACTACAGTGAAATAGGAATTTGTTGGGCAGTTTTGGCCTTACGCAAGATCAGATCTTCTTCGGCATCGCTGTCCAGGCGCCTTTGTTTGCGCTGCTTTTGATGCAGGTCTGAATGAACGCTATACCCATCCAACCGTCCTCGACATTGGCGTATTTCGAGCCGTCACACGAAAATTTTTCGCCCGCCTTCCACTTGCGCACGTCTGCCTCGAAACATCGGTGCAACCGCGCAAATGCATCATGGAAGCCTTCGGTGTGGCCAGAGGGTATCGTCGGCTCAGCCAGCAGTTCAGCCGGCATGTCCTTAGGTAGGAAACCGTCTCCGGGCACAACCGTTTTACGCCAGTACACACGGTCAGGTTGCCCCGGCAGATGAACCGTCAGACATTCGGGGTCTTCTTGTCGCCAAACGAGCGTGCCTTTTGTACCGGCAATTTCGATACCGAGATCATTTTTGTGTCCGATGCAAATTTGCGAGGCGCGCACGAGTGCCTTGCCACCGTTGCTGAGTCTGCAATAGACAGTGAAATGATCGTCGAGCAGGCGGCCTTTGACAAATGTCTCCAGGTGCGCGGAGACGGCCATGACTTCAAGCCCTGTTACATACCGCAGTTGCATCAGTGCGTGCGTGCCGATATCGCCTCCGCAACCTGAACCGCCGGCACGTCTCGGGTCGGTACGCCACACCGCCTGGCGCGCGCCTGTATCCTCGAGTTTTGTAGCTAACCACCCCTGCAAATAGTACGAGTCAACCCATCTGACATCACCGATCAACCCGCTTCGAACGATGTACCGTGCGAGCCGGCTTGTCCAATGCCCGATGTAGGTGTGTGCAACACCGAAAGGTATGTTGAGTTTGCGAACCGTTTTGACAAGGTCGGTAGCCTCTTTGAGTGTGAGAGTAAGCGGTTTTTCACAAAAAACTGCTATGCCGGCTTTGAGGGCTTTCATTGCCGGGTCGAAGTGAACATTGTTAGGGGTGACAATCAGGATGTAATCGAGGCGCTCTTCCTCAGGCAATTTCGCCTGTGCAGCAATCATCTCATCATATGACGCATATCCGCGGATTGGGAATGGCCACTGTGCCGCAGCCTCGAGTGCACGTTTCGGGTCAGACGAAAGTGCACCGGCTACGACACGTCTTGTGCCATCGAAGTGGATAGCGCGCTGATGCGGATGAATGATGAATGCGTCCCCTGCCCCGCCGATCACACCGACATTAAGAGGTCTGTTTGCCATAGGTCGCGATTAGGTTTCTCGGGTTGCATTTGTTATCGTCTGACTCAATTGCTCTAAGTTATCAGTTATCCCCGAACCGCTCGGGGCGTACGCAGGCTAACAATTCGAGTAGGACCTGCACAAGCCAATTTTCGCAAAGCAGTTCACATGGTGTTTATCCATGTGCGCGTCTCCCAGACAGCCCTTAAAGAAGACAAGTTGCGTCGGTCAAGTAAGTGTTTGACGGCTTTCATGAATCGTCCACGTTTCAGTGCGTGCCAAGCATCGCTGAGACTGATTGCGCAGAAATGCAACACGCTCGGGTCGCGGTAACAGTCTATCATGCAACGCGTGCACCCGTCGCGGATGAGCTTGGACTGATCAAACTCGTATATGCTGCACATTGGTTTTTCCCAAAAATGGCACCGGTACAGGTTCAGGTGCCAGTCGAGGTAGAAATACTTGTACCCTGCAAGACAACCAAACCGTTCGTGTTCACCCCGCAAATGCCGCTGCATTTCTGTCAATGACTCCGTCGGGTTCACAATGGTCAATCTGCTGTTGCGCTTGAGCAGTTTGATTTTCTCGAATTCAGCGATCAATTCATTGGATGCAAATGCCACGAGTGGCGAATGACTGTAACTCAGGTAACTCGAACCGAGTGCAGTCAACGGATAACTGAACGTGCAACTGGCAAAGCCAAGCTCATTCAAAAACGCGGGTAGTTTGGTGTAATCGTCAATCAACCTGCTGATTGTAACGCTTGCGGTTGTATGTATGCCGAGCTGAGTGAACGTGGCATTGGCGTGTTTAATTTTTTGGCATACACCCGGCAGGCCACGGTTTTGTTCGTGCCGCGCCACGTCATGCGTGTCAATTGAGATAATGACACTGCACAAGCCGGCGTCTGCCAATGCCCGCATGTTTAGGTCTGTGAACAGTGCGCCATTGGAGCAAAGCATAGGTCGTATGCCGGACTCGGCGGCGTAGCGGGTCATTGCAACGATGTCACGGTGCAACATCGGTTCGCCGCCGACGAATAGCAGGTACCCGATGTGATTTTGGCGGCAGATATCAATCACGTCACGCGCTTGTTCGAGCGTGACGCTGTGCAAAGCGGTCTTGTCGAGCTTCGACCGTGCAAAACTACAGAAACCGCAATCTGCATTGCACCGGTTAGTAATTGCGAATTGCAGGTAGCCCGGGCCGCCGTGATCGAGCACGTCGCCGATTAATTTGAGGATGGATTTACGCGGTTTTGTGACCGGACCCGACACCTGAACATCGGCGGCGTTGCGCTGCTGCGTGGCCAGCTCAGATTGACCTGTGACTGTTAAGGCATCACCCATTTCTTCGCCGACACAGTATAGTGCGTGGCGATGCAACTGGCGAACGCCAAATTGCGTGCAATTTGTGGCACCGTTTTCGAACCCATTTGGATTCCGACCATGATTTGTCGTTCTGCACAAATCATTGACAAAATGAAAGCGATGTTTGCGACGTTGTCACCAAGGCCGGTTTTTGGCTCGCCAATCATGTCCGGCTAACAAATCTGTCTACCAACTGAATGAACGGCCTGCAGCAGCGTGCATGCGCACCATACAGTCCACCGGAGCGAACAGCCAGGTTGCTGTGCGCCCCAAACAGACCGTGCACGACACCGGAAAGCGTCACTGCAAGCCGGGGCGGCCCGTTCATGATTGTCTCGGTTCGGCGCAACGGATAGGTTTGGGCAATGCAGACTCGGGCGTAATGAAATCTGGTCAGGCCAAATACAAACATGTGCCGGTCGAACTGCACGGGGACGGGCGGTTTGTGCTTTCGGGTAAAGATTTCGTCTCTGCGTATGTGACAACGCACAAAGCCGGCAAACTGAAGCTGAAAGTCACGGACGCACTCGAACTGCTGCGCGAGTGTAGTCTTTGCCCCCGCAGGTGTGGCGTTAACAGGCTCGACAATGCGCGTCGTGTGTGTGGCGTCGGGCGGCGCGCGCGAGTGTCGAGTGCATTTCCGCACCTGGGCGAGGAAGATTGTCTGCGCGGCTGGCGCGGCTCAGGCACAATCTTTTTCACCGGGTGCAACCTGCGTTGTGTGTTCTGCCAGAACTACGAGATCAGCCAGCTTGGCGAAGGCGACGAAGTTGATTCCGAAAAGCTGGCAGGCCTGATGCTCAAGCTGCAGGCTGCAGGCTGCCACAACATAAATTTTGTTACGCCAACCCATGTTGTGCCGCAAATACTCGAAGCACTGCTGATAGCTGTTGAAGCCGGGCTGAGGTTGCCCCTGGTGTACAACAGCGGTGGATACGACAACCCGGATGTAATTCGGTTGTTGGAAGGCGTAGTTGACATTTACATGCCAGATTTCAAGCTGTGGACGCCTGAGCTTTGTGCAAAGTATTTGACTGCACGTGACTACGCCGATGCAGCGCGCAGCGCGATAAAAATCATGCACCAACAAACCGGCGTGTTGCGTGTGGATGAATCCGGTCTGGCCCTGCGCGGTGTGCTGATCCGGCATCTGGTCATGCCCGGCATGCTGGACGAGACCGCTCACATCATGCGGTGGCTTGCGACGGAACTGTCTCCCGACACATTTGTGAACGTGATGGACCAGTACCGACCGGAACACAAAGTGTTGCACGACCCGCAATACACGGCGATTAACCGGCGGATAACAAATGCGGAGCTTACGCGGGCGATTGAGCTTGCGCGTGCAGCCGGTCTGTGGCGGTTCGACACGCGCTGGCGTGCTGTTGTGCCAGTTTTATTCTAAGGTGATGTGCGGTTTTGTAGCCAAGCTTCAGCCGCAATGTTGCAGGCTTGCTTTTTGTTCATTGAATGCGAGATTATTGCGGCGCGACGGGAATGCGGTCGTATTGTGTGGGGCAACACGACCGGAAAGGAACGTTCCCGAGCAATGCCAGACGATTTTACTGAGCAGTGACGTATGACATTGGTTGACTTGATCAAGGCAACAGTTGCGTGTGGTGGCGTTGCGTTTCTCGCGTACAGCTATCCTGTGCTAAGCCAGGCGCTAATAATCGGCACGCTGAGCATCGTGTGGCTTTCATACGCGTGGAAGGTGATTGCCACTGCAAAAAGCAGATGAACAGCGCAGTCTGATACAATGTTCACGGTGCAACAGCCCATGCACCGGACTGCGAGGAAAGCACTACTCGTATCGCAAGGATTCAACCGGGTCGAGATTAGCGGCCTTATACGCCGGATAAATTCCGAACACGACCCCAACAATCGAGCAGATCAAAAGCCCGATTACAACCCAGTCAATCGGTATAACAGGTTGTAGTTTCAGCAGGACAGCAGTTGCGTTACCGCCAAGGATACCCAACAGCACACCAACTATTCCGCCCAGCTCGCTTAACACCACAGCCTCAAGCGTGAACTGTGTCATTATATTGCGTTTTTTTGCACCTACTGCGCGTCTGACACCGATCTCGCGTGTGCGTTCCGTCACAGACACGAGCATTATGTTCATGATGCCCACACCTGCAGCCAATAGCGCAATTGAACTGACCACAGCCACACCGGCACGCACCGCAAAGGTCACTTCTCGAAACTGCCTGATAATGGTCTCATTGGAGAAAATCTCGAAGTCGTCTTCTTTGCCGGGTTCGACCTTCCTGATTCCGCGTAAAATGCCGCGGACCTGTTCGACCGTGTCATCGTAGGTTTGCCGGTCGGGCGCCTGCACAAGTATGTCCAAGCTGCGCCAGAGCCGGCCGTACCTGTTGAAACCTGTTGTTATTGGGATCACGACAAAGTTATCCTGGTTGCCCCCCATGAACGACCCGCGCGGCTCCAGTGCACCCACAACAGTGTAATTGATCCCGTCAATTTTGACCTGGTCGCCTGGCGTAAGGCCAGTCGGGAAAAGACTCTTGCGCACACCCGCCCCGAGAACGCACACGAATCGGCTGTTTTCCACATCCACATCAAGCAGACCGCGCCCTTCGGCAACTGTCCAGTTCAGCGCGGGGAAATTGCCGGGCACGGCACCAAACACCATAACAGTTGGCGCTGATTTACCGAAACGCGAGGTAACCTCACCGGCCCAAAAAATTGTCTCGACGCCGACTGCGGCAGCCAGAGTAGCGCGTTGACGCACTGTCACTGCCTGCGCGTAGGTGAGATTTTTGCGCCGCCAGTATTTTTGCCAGTCACGTCCGCCGCTGAACTGTACCACGGGCCATTTGCGTACCCAGAATGTGTTTGCCCCCAGCGCGCTCAGTTCAGTCTCGACGTAGCTTTGCAGCACGCGCATTGCTGTCATGACGACGACAATTGAAAAAACTCCGATCAATACGCCTGTGAGTGTGAGCGCCGAGCGCAGTTTGTGCGCTGCAATTGCGTTCATGGCGGCAAGAAAACTCTCACGCACCTCGATCCACAGTAATTTGGCCTGGCGCAGTTTCATTCGTATCTGAGGGCGTCCACGGGTCTCATTTTGGCGGCGCGCCATGCGGGTACAAAGCCGGAGATAATACCGGTCAGGAGCGACACCGCCAGCGCCAACAGCATTGTTGGGACCGACATTGTAGCGGGCACGAGCAGTCGCAAAAGCAATGTAGCAGGCCACGCCATTGAAAGTGCGATCAGCCCGCCCAATAACGATATGCACGCAGCTTCGATCAGGAACTGAACGAGGATGGCGCGTTGCCGTGCGCCGATAGCCTTGCGAATGCCGATTTCGTGTGTGCGTTCAGCCACGGTCACAAACATGATGTTCATGATCCCGATACCACCGACAAACAACGCCAACCCGGTCACAAACAATCCAACTGCTGCAATTCTGCCTCCAACTCGGTTGAACAGGTCGAGGTAACTTTCCTGCGAATTAATGGCGAAATCGTCTTCGGCGTCCGGAGGTAACCGTCTGACCTTGCGCATTGCACCGCGCAATTCTTCGCGTGCATCTTCGATCCGGCTCGGGTCGCCAGTTTTGACAAGCACCGTAAAGTCCGGCTCGCGTCTGAACTGGCTGATGAACTGTCCGATCGGCACGATCACGCTGTCGTCAACGGCAGCTTGTGGTATTGCCTCGCCTTGTTTTTCAAACACGCCGACTACTTCGAACGATTGGCGCCCGACCCAAATCCGGTTCCCCACAGCCGGTTCGGTTTCGAACAGATTCGTCGCCACATTCGCCCCTATCACGCAGACCGGGCGCGCACCGTCCGATTCCGGTGCAGTGAAAAATCTGCCCTGTGCGATCCTGGCGCTTGTGGTCAGGATGAATTTGTCTGTTGTGCCTGTGACTTCGACTGCATCGGCCGTACGCGTCTTGAATTTGACGGGCTGTGTATCCGTTGCGTACGGCACACAGAACTGTGGGGCCGGTAGAAGCCGTTCAAGCTCGCGGATTTGGTCCAGTGTGATTCGCGGTCGTCTGCTCTGTCTAATCCATTGCTCGGCAGAGTTGATGAACCAGTCCATGCGCGACACGTAAAGCGTGTCTGCGCCCAGCGCCATGACGCTTTCAGCAAACGACTTTTTGATACCGTCAATGGCGGTGCTCATGAGCGTAACCGTCAGCACACCGATGATGATCCCCAGTGTCGTGAGAGTGGCACGCAGCTTGTGCACACGGATTGCATCAAGCGCAATCCCGGACCCCTCGCGAATCTCGGCAAACAATCGCATGTTACAGTGCTCAATTACTAGGGGTTTTGCGGATGGATACCCGCCATGGGCTGCGCGCGCAGTTCGACCGGTTTGTGCGCCGTCACAGATTCGTCACCTGCAATCTGGCCGTCGCGCAGCCGGATGATGCGCCTGGCATGTTTGGCGATGTCTTCCTCGTGTGTGACGACAATTATCGTGTTGCCTTGTTGAGCGAGCCTGTCAAAAAGCGCCATGATTTCAGCCCCGGTTTTTGAATCGAGATTTCCAGTTGGTTCATCTGCAAGAAGGATCGAAGGGTTATTGACAAGTGCACGCGCAATTGCAACGCGTTGGCGTTCGCCGCCGGACAGTTCGTTTGGCATGTGCCCTGCCCTGTGCCCCAGACCGACCTGTTCGAGTGCGCGCAATGCACGTTGCCTGCGCTCGGCGCCACTCACACCGGCGTAAACCAATGGCAACTCGACGTTACGCAACGCTGTCGCGCGCGGCAAAAGGTTGAATGTCTGAAACACAAAACCGATCTGTCGGTTGCGTACATCGGCCAACTGATCGTCATTCATATCGGTCACATTGATACCGTTCAGCTCGTATGTGCCGGCTGTGGGTGTGTCGAGGCACCCGATCAGGTTCATGAGTGTTGATTTACCTGACCCGGACGGACCCATGATCGCCACGTAATCGCCTTTGGCAATTTCAAGCGAAATATCGCGCAGTGCCTGCACCGTTTCAGTGCCAACCTTATAACAACGCCAGACGTTTTTGAGCCGGATGAGCGCCACAGTTACGGCGTTTGTTTTTCTTCGGTTGCCTTGCCTTTGCGGATGCGCTTGCCGTCGTCGAGGTCGCGGCTGATGGCTTTATACCCCCCTGAGACAATCTCCTGCCCTTCTTCGAGTCCCTCGGTAATTTCCCAATAACTGTCGTCGCTTATGCCAAGCTTGACAGGGACCATCTTGACACGGTCACCGGTCACGACAAAAACCACCTCTTGCGGTTTGAGGACGTCCTTTGTTCTGGCTGCGTTGGCCGGGTCGTTTGTGTGGTACGCCGAAGACCCGTTTGTGCCTGATGCACCTGCACTAGGGTAGGTGCGGTTCGTCTGGTTTGCTGCGGCCTGGCTGTCTGGCGAATTGGTCGAGTCGGATTTGGCGGGATGGGCGTTTTTGTTAGTGGCATTTTTCTCAGGCGCTTTTGGCACACGCGTCGTCACACTTGCAAGCGGCACAGTGAGCACGTTTGTCCGGTATCGCGTTTCGATTTCGGCACTGACGGACATGCCTGGCCGGAAGGCTTCTTTTTCGTTGATCCGAATTTTTACCTCGAACTTTGCGATGTCCTGTGATTGGCCCGTACCGAGGCTGGTCTGCAAAGCAGTAGCGCGTGATGCATTTGCCACTTCGGTGACTGTGCCGGTAAATTTTCGCCCCTTGAAAGCGTCCACATCGAGATTTGCTTTTTGGCCCGGTGCAATCAAAACCACGTCTGTTTCTCCCACTTCAACGCGTGCTTCCATCTGGTCGAGATTTGCGATTGTCATTATTTCGGTACCGACATTGAACGACGTGCCCAATACACGCTCGCCCAACTGCGATTTGAGCCGTGTAATGGCGCCGTCAATAGGCGAACGTATGGTTGTTTTGTTCAGGTCTTCGGTTGCCTTGTCGAGACCGAACTTGGCTTGGTCGGCTTGATGCGCAGCCATCTGATAGCGTAGCTTGGCAGCTTCGTAAGCGGTTTTGTATTCGAGGAACAACGATTCCGAGACGAGCTTGTTATTAAACAACTCGAGGTTGCGTTTGTACTCGGCTTCGGCTTTGTCAAGCTCGGCCTTTGCTAATGTCATGCTCGCAAGGGCGGATTTGTAGTTTGCCTCGGCTGAGTTCCGGCTCGCAATGTAAGTGTCGGGTTTGATTTGAACGAGCAGGTCGCCCTTGTTGACTTTCTGGCCTTCCTTGACAGGTAACGCAACAATTTCACCTGCAACCTCAGGGCTGATGACAACCTGTACAACAGGCTGAATTCTGCCATTGGCCGTAACAACCTCGGTCAGGTTGCGGCGTGTGACCTTCTCGGTTTGGACAATGATGACCGGCTCGCGTTTCTTGAGCGCAGCAAGTGCGCCAAGGCCGATCAGGCTAAGGCAAATCAGCCCAAACACAATTATCTTGCGGCGTTTTGTTCGTTTCCCGGATTGCATCAACTTCCCATATTAAGACACTTCAAGGCCGAAATTGTTTCAAGCGGGTCGAATGCGGCGTAAAAGTATGCAGGATTTCGTAGGACACGAACTCATTCTACGCATTTGTCATCTGGCAAAGATTGCGCGCATTGCAAGGCCAATGCCAATGAAAAATCCCGTATAACACACCCAACACCCAAATACCCACAATGCCGCTTTTGCGAACCGTACACCTGCAAGCTTGGCAAGTCCGACCCCCTTTACTGCAACTGCCCAGAGGATTATCAGATTACACGCGCTAAGTAACCCATGCACAGTATTGCGCGGGTCAAATTCCCTGACAAGCAGCGCTAGACTCGGCGAAACCAGGACGTTCCCAAGGCCGAGAACCAAAAGCGCCCTTACGATCGGCTCGAGCACGAGCACCGTGTTTGCCAGACCTGCAACCTCCACAGCTTTCATGAACGCAGTGGCACCTTTCATTACCTTGACACCCAACCAAATAATCAGGCCCCAGCCAAATGGCGAAATGAATGCGCTAAACACAGGTCCCATTGTCATTCCCATCATCGCACCGACCACAGCCCATTTGCCTGCGGCGTCGCGCGCCGCACCGGCCTGGGCAGGTTGCATTTTACCGGCTTGGACCTGTTCTTCGATGGCCTGTGTAGCCAACTGACTTATTTGTTGCCGGACTGATTCACTCGAAATAAGCAGCGCCGCAGCAAACCAGCTCGACAAAATGAACAGCAAAGCCGGTCCAAGCCAGTTAGCATGCATCACCCGGCTGCCCCGCAATTCCTCGAACAATTCACCCGGTGCAGCAAGCGCATTCGACAGCCGGGTTAACAGGGGTGAGATTGGCTGAGGCGATTCGCTCGACGCCGATTCACTGCTTTGCTCAAACTGTTGCATGGTTATTGTTTCGTCAGGGTTTTGCCGCGTTTCGATTCCGCCAATCGTACGCTTGTTTGTGTCCGCGCAGTTTTGGCTCTTCGGTTACGCCAAAAGCTCGCTGAGACAGCCCACGTTCAGGTGCAGGCTGAGCCAACTGATCGAAATTGTCCAGCACAGAACTCGACTTTTTCTCAACCGTTAGTGCCTTTACCGTCCTGCACACAGAAAAGTTTCTGTGGCGGATGATTTCGCCACTTGCAAAAGTGCGTAATAGCACGCCTGATTCTGCCCGAGCTAACGGTACCACACAGCGACACAAAATACTGCTTCGGCAACGCAATGCTACACGCACACTTCCGCAGTTGTGGTATCGCAATCAGCCCTAAAATAGCAATCAACCACCGTCACGACAGCGGTTTGCGTATGGCAATAAATTTCCGCAGTAAGCCCGGATGGCTCATGTAACGGAAATGTTTACAACGGGCTGCTTGCATCTTGCCACTGAATGAAAACGCATGCCTCTCAAAAAGACGCGTTGAGAACTTTTGAAAACCGGCCGGCTCGGCGATCCGCCCTCCACCACACACACACTATTTTTATGTGTTGTCTGACGGCAGGAGACTCACCGCCGCAGCCGAATCGAAAGCGGTGTTGGAGCATCGCACACGTAAAACCCCGGCCCCGGTTCTTCACTGCGGAGACGCTTAGGCGCAGTCTTGGTACACCGCTCCAGGATGTGCGGAATGCGCGCCAGAGGTGGTGATGCTGACCTGGCGTGTATGTTTGACTCCTTTTTTCCGCGCTTTCACAAGCGCGGCTACGAACACAAGCCCAAAGCCCATCCGGGCAATAGACAATAGCCCACCGTGACAACAGTGGGCAACTAGGTCACCTCAAATCATCCCCAAGTCACAAAAGGAGACGGCTTGCAGTTGGCTTATCTGACCAATCCTGGCAACGAAATTTAACCCGAGGAACATGTTGCACTGCACATCGGTTTTAGCGTTGGCAAGTTACACCACTTCGACACGCAGGCGCAGATGGTTGGTAGGGCGCGTAATCCGCTGCGCGCCAGAGCCGTTCGCACTGAGGCAACCTATCGGCCTGAATCTTGTTTTCCGCGCCCTTACGGGCGTGGCTGCGACGCGCGCCCCGCCGGGGGCCCAGTAAATTCCGCGTTCGAATGCGGCGCCTCTTCCGAACCGTGTGTAAGGCGCAGTTCGATCCTTGCCAAATCCTGTACAATGCGCACGTTTTACACGCGGGCCATCTGACTCGACGCGTACAGACTTGCATGCCGGGTATCGGCCACGATTCCTCAGGCCAAAAACCTGAATTACCGCGCTGACCCGCCCATGCGCGGAAACGCAACCGCTCTTTCGGTATCGTACTCGAAAACTTCCACAATCGTGTACTGGTCAAGGCCATGCAGCCGGAAAGTGTGGATAGAGCAACGTCATTCAACTCACAGTGCCAATGGTGGGAGATTGGAGACGGCCAAAATCACACGACATTGCGTGTTTGAAATGTCCGCGTAAGAACGGGCTCAGCGCAGTGCACGTTCCCGTAAACAGTCCGCCCGACTGCGTTCATTGGTACCACCTTGTAGCGACGCTTGCGGTGCCCAAGACACCTGCGGTGCCGGCACCTGTAATGGTTAGGCGATAATCGAACTTATTCGTTCGGCTAAACTCGGCCAAGTAGCGAAAGTCTGAGTTGCAGATAACGGCAATGACAATGTTGTTTTTGATTGGCTTACCTGGCTGCGGCGTGATGGCGCACGGGCCGCTCCTGACGGGTTTGCTGTAAATCACCGAACCGTCTGTGGCACGATACACCAGTTGACACGTCATGTTCGAGCCAAGCGGCGTAAAAATTACCCGTACCGTACCTACCGAGTTTGATGTTGCCAACGGTATTTGGTTTGCGCCGGACCAACCCGGCAATGTGCGCCACTCGGGTATGAGCGTACCCCCTACATTGGTCGTCAAAACGTACCAGCGTGCTACCCACGGTGCGCAATTTATCCAATACGGTTCCCACTCGGCTCGGATTGTCGTGCCCCAGTAACTGTTCAGAAGCGATTTGAATGCACCCGACCATTTACCAAAATCGCACATTGCCTGGCGCGCGCGGAATTCGCGTATCAGCCGGCGCGTTTGGTATTCGCCGAGGCCGTGCGGTACGGTTGCCAGGCCTTCCAAGACCCGGTTTGTGCAATACCGCCAAATCCATGCTACGCTGCCTTGGGAGACCATTTCACCCATAAACCGTGCGAACGTTTCGCCGTACTGTGTTCCACCTAGCAGGTTGCGCCAAGTGCAGATCTGCACACCGTTCGAGTACATGTTGACACCCTCGGCCGATGGCCCACCGAAACTGTCGTCCTGCAGCCAGCCGCTGTAACATTCAATCGGCATAAACGGTGCAAGCATTGCGCCGGCACTGAGCCAACCGACACTGCCGTAGTTGCCTGTGCGACGTGCGGTGGCTTCGCCCTGCAGCCACGTATTACCGCCTTCATGAAACCACGCAGCGCGTTTGCAGCCTGGCATGTCAGCCAAAACCGCGTGGATGGCTTCATGCACAACTGCGTCTTGTTGCCACAATTTGTCCGGATACGTACACGCGGGGTCAAAACTGTACACTGGATAGTACGACAACAACACCATCGGCCACGCCTCGTTACTGTATGTAATACTGCTCATCCAACCGCCGGTATCGTTGCTTTGTCCGCCAACGCACGTGCCCGAGCCATACAGATAGACAGCACTGTAATAGCCGCGTTTTGCACGTTTGTCTGGTGGCCAACCCATCACGTCTTTGAAATAAGCGAACTCGCTATCTAGCCGCCGCAGCATCGGTATCCAGGCATTAGAGGTTACGAGTGAATGTTTGTTTGTGCCGAACCTGAAACAGAACCAGTTGGATGGCAACGTGATTGTGGTGGTTACACCCCAGCAATCGTTCAAGAGATTTGTCGGCGCCGACAATGCTGAGTATTCGTTGGTGAAATTGTAGTCAAGGTTTGGATTGTATGCTGGCCAACTATAAGGTGCATCAGGTGGATCAGGTACAACCGACACGGGCAATTGCGTCGTTTTCACCAATAGTCCACCCGTAGCAACGAGGCTCAGATTGTACGTGCCGGGCGTCGCATCAACATCAGCTTCAATTGCCAACGTGCAAATTCCAGTTTTCAGTTCTGCAGGATGTAAATAAGCCGTCAGGCCAATCGGCACGTTGCTAAATCCCACGCGAACATTGTGATTAAACCCGTTGAGTCCACTGAAATGCACAGGCATGGCATTTGCCAAACCCTGCGTGACCGAAATGCTCGAGCTAGCCGGCTGCAACTCGAAAGCCGGTCGTAGCGACACGAGCCTGAAGAACCGCACGGCGTTTGTAATTGGCACAAGAACATAATTCGTCTCGCCATCGCAGGCCGGTACGGGCAAACCATTAGTCGTCCAGTCGCCGTCCGGACCGAGCGAGGTAGCCGTTTGCAACAGTTCACCGCGCGCATGCCAGCTCAGACGCAGCCGCGCCTCAGGAGTTATCTCAGCAGTTAAAACATTTGCGTTGGGGTCGTAGTCGGAAAACGCCTCAGGATCGAGCTGATTTTGATAGCACGCTTTGATCCACGCAGCCGACCGCGGTTCACTCTCAACACGACATTCATCAATTATGCCATGGAAAAGCCGGTGCCAACCACCTCCAATTGCAAACGATTCCATTGCTTGGCCGAGGACATTGGTCTTCGTCCATGTGCCAACCGGCTCGCCGTTAATGTATAGGGTTGCCTGTAACCCGGTTTGTGTTGCGGCAAGGTGTATCCACCTGCGTAGACCGCCAGCAGATGAAATTGGGCAAGGTATGTCACCACCCCACGGCGCAGTTTCAAACCGGAACCGGTCGCCATTTTGCCAGAAAAACATCCTGTCGAGCTTGGCCATGACCACCCCATCCCGTAGCTCGTCTTGAAGCCACACCCAGGCAGACACAGTCTGGTTTGTAACACGCAGTGCGCCGCTTACAACGATACGATTGTCGTTGCCGGCGTATCCATCAAACCACTGCGCCAGCCCGATCAATCCGTTTGTTGTCCTGATCGCGGATGGCACAGGAATTGAAAGTGCGTTAAATCCATGGCCGGTTGCGTCTCTGACATAGTTTGTTTCCATGTGCCAGACAGCTCTGAATACAGCGTCATTGTAAACCGCCCCATTGGTCCGATAAGCGGGCACTGTCTGGTCTGGTTTGGCCCAGTACATCTGTAGCATGGCGCCGTTGGTGAGCACAGGCGCGCGAACCCATACGAAAGAAGACCCGTTTGTATTCCAGTGCTCGATTTCGTACGGCAATTCATTGTTATGTGCGTCAACGAACCTGAGGTCGGCTGCAATCGGCGACTTGAATTGCGTGTAGCGAAATCCGGGCAGGTTCGTGCTTAGTTTAACAAGCACCGGAAAATTTGTTAATGGTTCGGGTTCGACGTATTCAGCTACGATAAATTTGGCGCAGTGGCCGAATCCGGTCGGATCAAATGCGGCTGCTGTTGTCAGGCCAAGTGCAATGACCAAACGCAACATCAGCATAACTTTTCCTGTGACGGCCAAATGCAAACGCATAAGCACAGTTTAACCAATACAGGCCTGCGCGTGCATGCGGGTCCTGCACATCTGCCTGTCAAATATCCCCAAAAATGCCGTTCTTTGCCGGGGCGGCCAACCTGATTTGGCATGTTGGGCTTTCCAAGACACTAGTGCTAAAATAAACTGCCCGCGCTATGAAAGGCATCATTTTGGCAGGTGGCGCAGGCTCGCGGTTGTATCCGTTGACGTTGGTTGCGAGCAAACAACTGCAGCCAGTGTATGACAAGCCAATGGTGTACTATCCGTTGACGGTGCTGATTGCAGGTGGCATTCGCGAATTTTGTCTTATCTCGACGCCGACCGACCTGCCACGGTTCAAACAATTGTTTGGCGACGGCAGCAAGTGGGGCTTAGCCATCGAGTACCGCGAGCAACCGCGCCCGGAAGGAATCGCCCAGGCTTTCATCATTGCCGAGTCGTTTATTGCCAATGACAATGTTGCGTTAATTTTGGGTGACAATGTATTTTCTGGCAGCGACGTTTTTTCACGTGCATTTGCAGAGTTTAGTGGTGGGGCAACAATTTTTGCGTATCACGTGCGTGACCCGGAACGATATGGTGTGGTCGAATTTGACGAGACCGGCCGGGCAATTTCTATCGAGGAGAAACCGAAAAAACCGCGCAGCAATTATGCCGTACCAGGGCTTTACATATACGACAATCAGGTTGTCGGCATTGCAAAATCGCTCAAGCCATCTGCGCGTGGTGAACTTGAAATAACGGATGTGAACCGCGAATACCTGCGGCGTGGCCAATTGCGCGTTTACAGGCTCAGCCGCGGATTTGCATGGCTCGACGCCGGCACGAGCACAAGCCTGCATGAAGCGTCTGCGTATGTACAGACGATCGAGAAACGTCAGGGAATCAAGCTCGGTTGTCCTGAGGAAGCCGCGTTCAGGCGCGGTTTTATCACACTTGCACAACTTGAAAAGCTGACCTCGCAAATGCCGAATTGCGAATATCGCGACTATCTTCTGGAGGTTGTTGCCGAGGCAAAACGGTTGCAAGGACAGGTCTAACACAATGCAAGTCATCAAGTGTGAACTTGAAGGGTTGGTTCTTGTGGTGCCGGACGCTTACACGGACGCACGCGGCTATTTCATGGAAACATGGCACAAACAGCGGTATGCCGAACACGGCATAAACTGGCCGTTTGTGCAGGATAACCTGTCGTTTTCACGCCAGGGCGTCTTGCGCGGTCTGCATTTCCAAAATCCCACACCGCAGGGTAAACTCATATCAATATTGCAAGGCGAGGTATTCGACGTAGCAGTTGACATACGACGTAGTTCGCCAACGTTCAAGCGTTGGCAGGGATTCATTCTGTCATCGGAAAACAAACATCAACTTTTTATACCCCCAGGGTTTGCACATGGATTTTTGGTGTTGAGCGAGACTGCCCTGTGCAGTTACAAATGCACCGAGTTCTATTCAAAAAGCGACGAACTGACAATTCGCTGGAATGATCCCGATATCGGCATCAAATGGCCGATTGAAAATCCAATCCTATCACAAAAAGACGCAACGGCAGCCTTTTTACGTGAGTTGCCTGCCGACAGGCTATTCCCCTGATGCGCTCATGCCTGACTGCAAGCATGCTCAAGCCGGGCAAACTTTCCGGCCACGCAACTGTTCGACACGCCACCAGAACAATCTAACCGCGAAACAAAAAACCGGGTTGACTGACTAGACAGATTCTTCGACTGCGGGTGACTAGGACTGGTTTGAGGTCTTTTTGGGGTGTGGAAGTGGCAGAGCAGTGGGAACGGTGATGTAGCAGTGTTAAGCACAGTGTTGTTTCTGCGGGCGTGGACGCCCGCGCGCCTTCGGGCAGATTTGGCGCGCGGCGCTCTTGGCCGCAGTGCTCTCAAGGTGGGTCGAGTGTGGCCAGGGCTTTTTTCGATCGGGAGCGGTGCGGGCCGTAGCCGCGCTCGTAAGAGCGCGGAGGGCAGGATTCCAGCCCGAGAGGCCGGGTCTGCATAACCAACCCCGGCGCGCAGTGGACTGCGCGCCCTACCTTAACTCTACACCTCAGCGTCTCAGCCGTTAAACGTAGCGGAAAACAAGATCCAAACTTGGAAGCCTGGTCTGGATGACCAGCTCGTGGCGCGCAGTGGACTGCGTGCCCTACCTTAACTCTACGCCTCAGCGTCTCAGCCGTTAAACGTAGCCGCGCTCGGAAGAACGCGGACGGTAGGATTCCAGCCCAAGAGGCCGGGTCAGCATAACCAACCCCGGCGCGCAGTGGACTGCGTGCCCTACCTTACTCTGCACTTCCGCGGCTTTGCGTTAAAAATGCGGACGCATGAGGCCACGTGTCCCTACCAACGCAACAGAATGTTTTTGGGTAGGGACGGCTCGCTGAGGCGTCCGCTCAGTTTGTTCGTGCAACGGTTATTATGCGCTGGCGCGCGGCCATCTTGGCCGCAGTGACTGCGGGTGACTAGGACTGGTTTGGGGTCTTTTTGCGGTGTGGAAGTGGCAGAGCAGTGGGAACGGTGATGCAGCAGTGTTAAGCACAGTGTTGTTTCTGCGGGCGTGCACGCCCGCGCGCCTTTGGGCAGATTTGGCGCGCGGCGCTCTTGGCCGCAGTGCTCTCAAGGTGGGTCGAGTGTGGCCAGGGCTTTTTTCGATCGGGAGCGGTGCGGGCCGTAGCCGCGCTCGGAAGAACGCGGACGGTAGGATTCCAGCCCAAGAGGCCCGGTCTGCATAACCAACCCCGGCGCGCAGTGGACTGCGTGCCCTACCTTAACTCTACGCCTCAGCGTCTCAGCCGTTAAACGTAGCCGCGCTCGTAAGAGCGCGGAGGGCAGGATTCCAGCCCGAGAGGCCCGGTCTGCATAACCAACCCCGGCGCGCAGTGGACTGCGCGCCCTACCTTAACTCTACACCTCAGCGTCTCAGCCGTTAAACGTAGCTGCGCCCGTAAGGGCGCGGAAAACAAGATCCAAACTTGGAAGCCTGGTCTAGATGACCAGCTCGCGGCGCCCAAGTGGACTAAACCTCGAGAAAAGAGCACATTGGCGAGAACTCCAAAACACGCCGCTTGATCCCAACCGCACTGTTAAATATGTAGCAGCCTGGGCAGATAACAAGCAGGGTTCGGTCTTGACTTTCCGTTGTTTAGCCCCCAAATAGGACTAACGATGAAAAACCTGTTCCTGACAATCTGTTTTGGCACGGTACTTTGGCTTTGTACCGCCGGCTTTGCAGCAGACAAAGCACCAGCGGAGCGCACAGCCAAAAAAGGTAAGCCGACCTATGTGATAGTTCACGGTGCCTGGGGCGGCGGCTGGAGTTTTAAGCAACTTGATCAACTGCTGTCCGCGCGCGGCTACAAAGTCTATCGCCCGAGTTTAACTGGCCAGGGCGAGCGCGTTCATCTGGCCAGTCCAACCATTGACCTCGAGACACACATTACGGATGTGGTTAACCTTATATTGTGGGAAGATTTGCACGATATCGTGCTAGTGGGGCACAGTTACGGCGGCATGGTAATCACAGGCGTGGCAGACCGTGTACCGGACAGAATTCGGCATGTTGTTTACCTGGATGCGTTTGTACCCGAAAACGGTGAAAGCGTAGCCGCAATCCGTGGCACCATAGGCGGACAACCCATCGTTACAAATGGGTTCGTAAAACCGCCCTGGGCCAACCCCACTGACCCAATTCCACATGACGTGCCGCACCCGGTGCAAACATTGCTACAACCTATCACGCTAACAAACCAGACCGCAGCGCGCGCAGTACCCACCACATACGTCCTGACAGTGGACAAGGGTGGAAAACCCGAGCACGACGGCTTTTATCCGTTCTACCAACGCGCTGTTGCGCGCGGCTGGAAAACGTGTTTGATGGAAGCCGACCACAACCCGCAACGTTCAAAACCAAAAGAACTCGCAAAGTTGTTGATGAAAATCCGGTAGCGGACTTTCCCGGCAACCGGTGCGGTTAAAGTGGGGGCACTGTGGGTCAAAACATCGGGTGATGCCTTGTGCGCTAATCCACTTTGATGCGGTAAAATCGTTGCTGTGCGTTTGCGCCGTTTGTGTGGCGGAGTGTCAGCGGGCTGTTTGAACCCTGTAGGGGCGTACCCAGGCTTGTCCAAACGCCGCCGGTCAACTGGTCGCAGTACTGCAGTTGATAACTGTGGCCCGCGTACCCTTGAATCGTTACCACAAAATCGGTCCCATCAGCACGTGCCGAGGCAATCCGGACCGCATTTCTGTCCAACACAACACCATTGTTCACAAACCCGGCAGGCAACGTCCCATGCCATGTCATTACGTCCAGCACGCCGTTGTTGGTGAAGCTGCCGGACAGATTCAGAATCGCCGTGCCGTTCAGGCGCATTGTGCCGTTGTTGAACAGGTTCGTCCCAACGTCCAATCGGCCAGCAGACTCAACTGCCAATGTGCAACCAGAACCGATCTCAGCCGTATCTGCCACCTTGAGCCAACCGGCTGTTACGCTCAGCGTTGCATTTGACGTGAGCACCAGTGTGCCTGCGCGTTGACCAACTGCGTCAACAACCGCCACCGCATTGCTGATGGTTGCGGTATCGAATCTGCCAGGTTGCCAAGGTGAACTTGTCGTGGTCCAACCGCGCCCGGTAATGTTAACCTGTTCGCCGTACACAGCCCAGTTGTAAATCAACGCGTACCTGTTGTTGGTTGCACCGGTGAAAATTACCGGCCCCGGCGCCGGCCACACCGCAATTTCGTTCAGGTACTCCTCCAGATCGGTGTACCCGTCGTTATCGAAATCTGCGTTGTTGTTCGGTGCGTTCGGGTCAAGCCCATGCTCAAGCTCCCAATAATCCGGCATACCATCACCGTCAGTGTCCCAACCTGCCGGCCGGTTAAACGGTGCGGCGCCGGTTTCAGTGTCTGCGCGCAGCCCGAGCAACAACCGCCATTCGACACCCTCGTTCGGGTCGTCATTGAATGGGTCATCGGCCCATGCGCGAATCTTACCCGTGCCGGTCACGATTTCGTGAATGAGCCGCTGATCAATATAGGCGGCGATGTCATTTGTTGTGATCGCGTTGGTGTTGCCAAGAGCAATGTCGTACTGGCGCACCCACCAGCGCGCACCGGCATACCGCAGCGCATTTGTAAAAGCCGCTTTTGCATTCAATGTCACGCCTATATCAACGTCGTACGCAGCGGATTGGAGGGACACATTCGCGTAATCGCCGTCGGCCGAGCTTGTATCGTTCGGATCGCCATCTTTATTGGTGTCCTTAAGGTTACCGGAAACGTACGCGCGTGTTGAGGCGCCGCTTTGGCCATTGAAAATGCCGGTGCCACCTGCCCGGTTGACAATTGTATAATCCGTGCCGCCTGCTGGGTCGTCACCGCCCGGCCCGGCCAGGTAAAAGTTGTTAATGAAATTGTTGAAGCTTGGCTGGCCGCTTGCGCCTGAGCCAGCCGTACCGAGCCAGTTATAAAACAGGCAGTTCCTGAAATCGTTAATTGCGCCCGTACCAACCTCGCTGCCAACACGCGGCAATCGCCCCTTCTGATGCGCGTAAAAGTTGTTGATGATACTGATCTTTGCATTTGATCCGGCCTGAAGCAGATGCGCAAGGGCGTGTCCGGTATAGTTTGTCGTACCCGCTTCAGCATCAAGCTGCGGATAATTTTGTCCTTGCGAAATGTTGCAATATTGCACCGTCACGTTGTTAGCCAATTCGTTGCATGAAACAGCTTCGTCTGTGGCGAAAACCGCCGTGCAATGATCAATCAAAATATTCTGCCCGCTGATATCAATTGCGTCGTACACGTACTCGTCGGGAAAATCACCCGGCCGCGGCGGGTTCGGCGGCTCGTGAAAACCCTGCATACCGTATCCGGGCGCAAACATCACATTGCGAATGACCGTGTTTGACTGGCCGGCTTTGGTCACACCACCCATGATGATAACGGGGCCGGGCGCAGTCTGGCCGGCAATTGTTGTATTAGCAGGTAGATTGAATCTGGACTGACCCGCATTCCAACCGTTGTCGTAATTGCTCTCGGCGCCGTACCTGCCGAGCCAAAACACACCCGCTACATCGAACACAATGGTTCGGGGCACGCCAGGCGGAAAGTTCGCATCCGTAAGCCCGTACCGCAGTGTGCCGGGCCGCGAATCATTGAAATTTCGGTCGAGTGTTGTGACGTGGTAAACGATACCGCCACGTCCGCCTGTGGCGTACTTAGCTGCGCCATCTGCACCCGGGAATGCCGGTAACGGATTTGTTGTGATCTGCACAACAGTGAGCGTTGCCAATCGGCTTGTTATTGAACCGAATCGGTTCGTGACAATTGCCAAATACGCACCTGCATCAGCAACCGACCTGATCGTGAACGACAATGCCGCATTTGTCCGCCCTTCGATCGGCGTATTGTTAAAATACCACTGGTAACAAAGCGGCGGCGTGCCAGTTGCTACGAGGCTGAAATATGCCGGGTAACCAATTGCATTTGTCCAGTCTTGCGGTTGCGTGACAATCCCGGGTGCCGCAGGCGCAAGCACAGTCAACGTAGCAAGCTGACTTGTCACTGCGCCGCTTGCATTGCTGACCGCCACACAATACAGCCCGGCATCAGTGTATTGAACATTCGGAATTGAGAGGATTGGGTTTGTTGCATTTGCAACGGGTATGTTCGTGTTAAAGTACCATTGATAAAAAAGCGGTTGTGCGCCAGTTGCACTGACGCTGAATGTAACCGGGTCGCCAACTGTCACCGTTACGCTCGCAGGGTGCGTGGTAATAACAGGCAGCTCAGGCGGTGCAACGCCGTATGGGGCGACATCGGCGAAGGTTGTACCGAATCTGAACTCGTCGAACCACAGGACAGTGTTCGTGCCGGCGGCGTTACCCCCGTTTGCATCGAGCCGGATATTGTTCAGTCCATCCTCATTTGCGGTATTGTTTGTTGTATCGGCCGTTGAGATTGGAGGTTCAACAGCCAGATTTGTCCAATTAAACCATGTGTAAACTGTGTCGTAGCCCGGCCCACCATTCAGATCGAGCCTGATCAACACAAACGTAGCCCGGTTCAACGGCGCTGTACTGGCTGCCAAACCTGTGTTTTGTGTGCCTGCAGCAGCGTCTTTGCCGGTCCAGGTTGCCCACGTGTCATATGGTGTGCCGATTCGATTCGCTGCGTTCGGGCTGCCAACACTGTAAAGTTCTGTCCCTGTACTTGTGGCATTGGTCAATGCGCCTGACCGAAACACAAGGTTGCCCTTGCGAACGTATTGGTTTGTGGTACTGCCGGCTGTAGTCGGTCCGATCCACTGCATCACGAAACTTGCCCAGTAAGTACCGGGCGAATTTGTCAGGCCGGTATACATATTGCCGACCAACGTACCGAAATTGAAACTGCGGCTCGGCTGTGCATTAACCCTCGTGCCGGCTGGTGCGCCAATCACAACGCTGTTCCCACTCGTTAGAAGCGAATTACCGACTGGATCGGTGTATCCGAGGCTACCCGCAACGTTTGTTGCCATCGGTACATTCGCGCCGCACCACCGACCCGCCCAACCGAAACTACCATCGCCGCCAATCGCAGACGCGTTTGTCAGGCTTTCGCCAGCCGGATAATTAAAACCTTCGTACGCCATTAACATTGCGTACGCATTCGAGTACCCCAGCGCAGCTACCAAACCAAATGTCACACACAACACACTGAACCTTCTGGGCGCAATCAACGAACGCGAGAGACCGCGCAGCATGAGCTTTTGAATTTCTGTGTGTCGAGCTGCGAAATGTCCACTTGTTATTTTGACCTTGTGTTCGGGGTTTTTCATGATCTGTTTAACTCGCATCTCCTTGGGCAATCTGATGTCTGCAAAACGGCAATCACTACCACGCACGCACAAAAAACTTGTCGCACCAAAAAATCGGTTCAAAAACCGTACTTGGCAACACGTTTTTTTGTTACAAGAGGTCACTGCCAATCGTGTCTGGGCACTGGCTTGTGCACAACCCTGATTATCCGTGCCATCGCATTGGCACAGATTTAATCCATAGCACATTTTGTAAATCGGCATCAGGCTTACTTGATTCCAAGGCCCCCGAAGGTTGGCCTGTCCGGAATTGTAATACAAGCGCTATTTAAGTTTTGGAAGACGTGACCGAATGCTGGCACTGGCGATTCGCATGCGCGCGTACATCTGCAACTCGCGGCTGGCAGATGTCGCCGGTGCACTGCGTTGTGATGGCAAAACTCAAAAATACAAGGTTAACGCATGCAGATTAGGCTGATTACTTCCCAAACGGTGCTTGTAGTTGTGTTGTTTGCCGCCCCTACTATCGGGTACTGTAGCGGTTTGCAACTTTCAGGCACAAATTACGTTCAAAACTTCGACACCATCGGCTCGGGTCTACCGGTAGGCTGGAGTGTCTGGACAAACGCCACAGCAAATGCCTTGGCTGGCGAGGGCACTTTCATCACAACTCCGACACCGTGGCTTAGTGCAACAGCCGGGTTGTTCTACAATGTCGCCTCCACAGACAATACAAATGAACTGACGGGTAACCCGTTTGATTGGGAGGAATCGGCTGATGCACAAAACGCCGCCACAAACCGTGCACCGGCAATCCGGTTGCGGAGCAACACCGACCCGGGCGCTGCGTTTGCGCTGCTTTTGGCCGATACACGCGGGTTTAAGGATTTCGTGTTCAAATTCGATTTCCTGACGCTTACACCGTATTCACGCACAAGCGTATGGACTATTGACTACGGCATAGGCATTGCACCGGCTACGTTCACACCACTTGCAACCGTGACAGACCCGACAAATCAATACGGAACGAATTGTTTCGGCAAAACAACTGTGATTGTGCCGTTACCATCTGCGGTCAACGACCAAAGCGATCCGGTCTGGATACGCATTGTGCTGTTAAGTCCGTCAGGGCCAACCGGTGGCCGTGACATGTACGGTATCGATAGCGTTGAGTTAAGCTGGTCGGTTGTGCCACCTTCGACCGACCCGCCAAGTATTACCGCCCATCCACAGAGCCGCACCAACTATGCAGGCTCGACAGCAGTTTTTACCGCTGAAGCTGTCGGCGCAACGCCAATGTATTATCAGTGGCAAAAGGATGGAGTTGATCTGGAAGATACAGGCAACGTGACAGGCTCGCGCACACCGACCTTGAGTGTGGCCAGCGTTGTTGCTGCAGATGCAGGTGAATACGTTGTTGTGGTCACCAACGCTTACGGGCGCGCAACAAGCGCCGTTGCACGTTTAACCGTGATTGATCCGGCAATAGTCTCGCAACCTGCACCTGTTGCCCGCACAAACGTTCCGGGTGATATCGCGCAATTCAGTGCACAAGCTGCGGGCACGCTGCCGATGACATTCCAGTGGCTGTTTAACGGTGCGCCTATCGGGTATGCATCGGGCACTATGGCAAGCTGGACGCCGCGCTACTTGACGATAACGAACGTACAGCCAGCCAATCAAGGTGCCTATTGCATTGTCATTTCAAATGCAGTGGGCGTTGTGACCAGTGCAGTTGCAACTCTTCAGGTATTGCCGACACCCGTACAGCGGATTGCCCGATGGACATTTAACAGTGTGCCGGCTGATGGCGACGTGACAACCGGCGTTACAACACCGGAGATTGGCAGTGGAACAGCAAGTTGTGTAGGCGGCACATACCCGGCGGGCTACCTGATCGGTTCAAGCTCTGATCCGGGCTGGTTTGACGCAGATAACTCGTCTTGGAACATCAAGGGTTACCCGCCAATTGGCACCGGCAACAAACAATATGGAGTCGAGTTCAAGCTCAGCACAGTTGGCTATCAGGACATACTCGTCACGTTCGAGCAGCAAAACAACAGCCGCGCAAGCCGATACTACAGGGTCCAATACACTGTCAATGGCACGGATTACATTGACGCAGACGCGATTGATCTGGGTGGTATGCAGAATCAATTTGTGTTTGTGTCGGCCGACCTCCGGCAGGTTACCGGCGTAAACAACAACCCGAACTTCGGGTTTCGGATTGTTGCAGAGTTTGAAAGCACGGCCATCGGCACAACAAACGCAGATTATGTCGCCACCGACCCAACCCAGACGTACGGCAGCACCGCAGCAGCCGTGCGATATGATGTCGTAAACGTGTATGCGAACCCGCTTGGATACGCCGCGCCGATTTCAATCACCGGTATCCAACTGCTCGGTACAACGGTCAAGATTTACTTCAGCGGCGGTGCATCTGACACACCTGCTGCGTTTGCGCTACAGGCCGCCGGTGCGATCACGGGGCAATTTACCGACGTGCAAGCTACAATCACGCAGGTTGGCACCGGCACGTTCAGGGCCGACTGTTCAACTGCAGGGCCACAACAGTTCTACCGAATCCGCCGGCGGTAACACTGTTGCATGATTGGTTGTGTGATTCGCAGGTCGTGCACGGCGTATGCGCACGCTGCAACCTTTTGCCTGAGCGTCAACCGCCGATGGCCTCCGGGAAGACACGGTCAGGCCGTTTGCTGCTGTGCTGCGCCAACAGTCGCTTTTGCCTCAGCAACAATCTTTTCGAGCCTGCGCCCGTATTCGACGAACGTGTTCTGGGTTACGCTGTCATCAGCCGGTTTGGACTCAGCCTGGTGAAAAACAACTGCAAGGTGCGGCTCGATGCTCAAGCCACCTGTGTACCCGCGTGCGAGTGCGTCGCAAATGATTTGCCGAACGCAACCTGCGCCTTCGCCGGGCCAGCGATAGTCAGCGTCATTTTGGGCCGGATCCCACACTGCGTCTTTAATGTGAATGTGCAGCGTAAAATCACGCACGTGCGTCCAAAATTCCCACGGGTCTTGTCTCGGCCACGGTTTCGGTTTCGACCGATCAGGGTTAAACACCGGGTTACCGGTGTCAAAAAGCCACTTTAACCCGGGGCACTTGTCCAACAATTCCAATGCGTGTTGCCAGCTCATCCCGCCGTAGTTCATGCAGTTTTCGTGTACCGGTTGAATATCTGCATCCAAGAACATTTCAGTAACGCCTCGGACATGCTCGAACACAATCTTTGGAATACGAAATTCATCATCGCTGGGCTTGAAACTCATGATGCGCACGTACTTCGCACCGGTTTTTCGCATCCGTTGGATAGTGCGTTTAACCTCAGCCAGCGTCACCTCAAATGGTGTATGTATGGTTTTTGCCCAGTTCATGATTGTCGAGGCGAAACAATAAATCCGGATGCCAGCCTGCTCGAATTGAGCACGCGCCTGCTCGAACGCGGATTCGGGCAGATCATGAAAGTTCGCTTTGGCAAACCCGCTCACTTCAACATCACGCATCTCGATGTACTCCCAGCCGAGCGATTTAAATGCAGCAATTTGCCCTGCAAGCGTTCTTGCAGCTTCGTCACTTATACCCATCAGTTTCATACTCACGCCTGTTGTTCCGATGCCGAATTTGCCGGTGTCTGACCCATTCATACACTACCGCCTAAACGAACTCGTAAAGTCGGCTGAATCGGTCTTGACAACTTTTTTCACGAACTTGGACTCCGCAATCAGCCGGTTAAGCTCATTTTCCCATGCTGCACTGTCCAGTGGCAGTTCGATTGTCTTGCCCTGAATGGCCGAATAAACAATCGCATTTGCAAGCTCGATTGAATGCAAACCATCAGCCCCTGGAGCAATCAAACTTTCCCCCGCAACAATCGCATTTACAAAGTTCTGTGTGATTGTCACATGCGGTTGTACGGCGTTTTCGAACGGAATGGTAATGTGCCACGTGGCAGGCTTTGTAAATCCTTGTCTGGCAGTCCGACTGAACTCGATCATGTCATGCTCGTTGCGTACGAAGCTGAGCCGGTCGTTCTCAAGAACAACCAAACCGCGTGAACCAGCAATCTCGAGCCTGTTCGACCCCGGCGCTTCACCGGTCGAACTGATGAACACACCAGTCGCGCCGTTTTCCCATTCAAAATAGGCAGTGACATTGTCTTCGACTTCAATTTGGTGGAATCGGCCGAATTGACAAAAACCGCGCAACCGCTTCGGCATACCAAACAACCACTGTAAAATGTCCAGGTTATGCAAACATTGGTTGATCAATACACCGCCTCCTTCACCTTTCCATGTGGCGCGCCAAGCGCTGCTGGCGTAGTACGCTTCGGTCCGGTACCAATCGGTGTTTATCCAGGTCACACGCACAATCTGGCCCAGGTGCCCCTCTGTGATGAGTTGCCGCAGCTTTTGGTAACGCGGCTCGACCCGCAATTGAAACATGGCACCAAACACAAGCTCCGGATGCTGTTTGTGTGCGGCAATCAACCGTTCCGCATCCGCCTTGTGGGCTGCGATAGGTTTTTCGACCAAGACATGCAAGCCGGCCGAAAACGCCGCAATGCCAAGCTGCGCATGTTGAAAATGCGGTGTGGCAATAATCACGGCGTCAACTGCGCCCGAGCTGATGAGGTCTTCACCGGACCGGAACGTTTTCACGGTGCCGTACTTTGCGAGTTTTTCCGGACTCGGATTTGCCACCGCTGCAAGCTCGGCACCGGTTACCTTGCCAGCCAAAAGATACTGGGCATGGTATTGACCGATATTACCCAGGCCAATCACACCCAATCGAACCGGTTTAAGATTGTCCATAGGCGAATTGATGCTAATTGCGTTCCGCAAGTCAATCTTCAGGTAACTGTCTGCCCTTGGTTTCCTCAGCCCAAATCAACGTGACCAACCCAAGCACATAAATGCACGACATGATCGCACCGGCATGACGCAGTCCTACTGCGGTGCCTAAATGTCCCATTGCAATTAGCAGCGGTACGGTAACGAACCGCACTGCATTATAGCAAAAACCCACACCTGTGCCGCGCAACCGCGTCGGATACAATTCGGGAAAATAGATTGAATACCCGGCAAAGACCGACAACTGACAAAACCCAAGCATCGGCAGCATCAAATATGCATCGGCTGCTGACTTAAGCGAGATGAACGTGTAAATCGTGACTAGCAGACACGCGATAAACGCACCGGCAAAAGCCGGTCGTCGGCCAATGCGCGCTGCCACATAAGTAAATGCGAACATGCCCAAAACACACCCAACATCAAACAACATCATCGCGTTGCTTCGTACCGAATCAATGTAAGCTTGGATTGGCGCGATTTGACCTGGGAAAGCCAGTTCAACTAGTTTCCGGTTCAAGAGCAACCTGTCTTCAGCACGTTGTTTGAGCGCAAGTTGACCTGCCAAGCCGCTAATGGTTGGTGGCACATCCGCAAACACTGTCGGATCGAACAGACTTGGACCCGCAATAAGTCGGTTCAGTTCATCAGCTAGCCACTGCCGCAAATCCGAACTCTCGCTCCCGGCACTTGCAGCCTGGTGAGATGCAACCGAACTGAGCCGTAAACGCGCTTCGGATGGCAAGCGTGCCGCAACATGCCGCGCCTGTTGTGTGATGGGATTTGTCAGCCCTTCAGCCAGCGCCACGGGGTCCAGCACGTCAACCGCGCGGAGCTGCGCAGTCTTAAGTGCCGTGCTGATCAATTCGGGTGAAAAAAATCCTACACCCCACAGGCCGAACATACCGGCAATGCCAAGACCAAGACCAATGAGTGTGCTTTTGCGCCAGCGCGCGTGCCAGAACAGGTCAGACAACGACCCCAACTGGCGGTTGGGTTGTTGAGTTTGCCGTTGTCGTGCTAGCAGCCAAGCCTCCGGCTCGCGCAGAATCGAAACAATGGGTATAACAAGCAATGCCGGCAACACACCCACAAAAAACAGTACACGCCAGCCCGGCTGCCGAATCGTTACCCCGGCAAAAGCGACTTCAGTTGCGCCGGGTGGGATAACTCTGCTTGCAGCGGAGGCGAGTAGGTTGCCCACAGCAGATAACGCTTGAAGCGACCCGAGTGCCACAGCACGGAAGTTACCGGGCACACTCTCAGCCACCAACGTTGTCGCCGCGCCGAACATACCGCCAACACCCAGCCCCATGAGCAACCTGTACAGAGTGAAATCAACCCAGCCGGTCGCAAGACCTGATAAACCAGTAAACCCGGTGTAACAGACCAGGGTCACCGCCATTGTTTTGACCCGACCCCACTTGTCGCTGAGCATGCCGAACAGGATACCGCCTATTGCCCAGCCCAACATCATCGCTGCGGTTGCCAGTGTCAGGTACCGTTCAATTTCAGCCTGCGCCGATGCATTCGAGCCGAGCAAATCTTGCAGCGCAGACAATCGCGCCATGGTGAACAGGCGCTGACTCATACAATCGAACAACCAACCACACGATGCCACGGTTACGACAAGCCATTGGTACAATGTTACCCCTGCAAATGGGCTTGTACGTTCGGGTCGAACTCGAGTCTCGTTTGCGCTCATTTCAGTACGCATTTGCCATGCGAGCCGAGTTGTAGCCCGATCGGTTTTTCGGACTTGGTTGTCCGCTCGCATTAACGCACCAGCAACTGGATGGGTAGTGCATGCAACCGAGTCTCCGCTCGCAACGGTTGTTTGGCTCGCTACAAAATGCGCCACCCGGAATTCACATTCACCTCTAGGCTGCGCATTCACGGATCTTCAACCTGAACCTGGGCGAGCCGAACAGATGTTACTGCTCGCTGGTGGATTGAACCGGATGCGACCGGGCACCGTGAAAACACCGGATTAAAACCCTTCTTGTGTAGCGAAATCGCGCACGTAAATCTTTACACGTGCACTCGCGGGCCACATTCCCGGTTCAAGCCGCGTATCACCCAACTCACCCAGGTCGGGCGGCGCAGCGTCACCCGGCGAATACGACGGCATTTTAACAAGCAAGCTGTGTCCGTCGGCCCCGGTTGCAGTTGTACTGTTTGCATGTCTGACCATTCCGGAAGTTGTCCAGCCCAGAGTTACACCTGCAGCCGCCCCTGCTGCATTCCAGCCTGAACGCATTCGGGCAAACTCGGAAGCGCTCATGCTGAACTGCCAACTGTCATATGGCTTTTCAAACAGGCAAATGATGAGTGCCGGTGAGCGTACCTGTGTAGTTTTCAACGGCCCCTTGTACTTGCCGGAGTCGTTTGGCCTAAACAAATGTTCGTTAGCACGAAAGCTTGCCTGGAACCACACACCCTTTGGCGTCGGAAACGATTCGGTAACCTTCTCAGCCGGGCACGCGAAAACTTTCGGCGGGCGCTCAAGTGAAGCGCCCAGAAACGGCAGCAACGCTATGTGCCAGGCAGTGCTGTTTGTCCACGAAGTCGGCACGCTGTTTTTAACACCGACACCAAATGGGTAATGATCGTCGTGTTCGGTTGCGTACAGCATCGTGGCAAGGCCGAGCTGACGTGCGTTATTGAGGCATTGCGTGGTTTGTGCTTTCGATTTTGCCTTGCTCAACACGGGCAAAAGCAAGCTGGCTAAAATCCCGATTATCGCAATTACAACCAGCAACTCGATTAGCGTAAATCCAGTCGGTGCCCGTGCGCATCGGATGCAGTTCACACCCGCCGCTGTGTTGTAGCGGAGAGGTTGAGTGGTTAAGCTCAGAAATTCCCCTCCAGAGCGTACTCTGTTGTATCGGACTTCTGGCATTAGTCCCATGTTCAACACATCTTCTGTCATGGTTGTGCTTGGGCAAGTTCGCCTATTACAGCCCGGTTTTCCCTCATGATTTTGACGATCTCATGTGGGCCAAGTGCCTCCAATGCAACCCACAGCTCGTCTATCTCGCCTACAAACCTGTCTTTGCGCGGGCCGGTCGCACCCAGTCGGCACCCGATCCATAGTGTGTTGCTCACAACAGTATTAGGTTCGGTTGACATAGCACCCCCGGGCGGCGAAGGCTTGCCCTCGCCATCCAACCGGCCGTCCACGTATTGCTTGGCACTCAAAGGCGCAGTCGGGTCCGGCGACGGTACAAGCACAACTGCAACGTGATGCCACCGTCCATCGCGTAACGGCGTGGTGCCAAGCGCATACCCGCCTGCATAATCGGTTCGCAACACGCCGATTGGTCCCTCATTAGCATTACGGTTCCAACCGATGTGAACCGGACGCGACCCGAGCTTGGGATTATTAACCCACCACGCAACCATTGCATATGCACCCCATAACGGTGCGTCTTGTGGCACTCTTACCCAGAACATCACAGTCAACGGCCGGCGCTCTGAAATGCCTTTGAACGGCGCTTTTGCGTAAAGCTCCCCGTCCAGACTCAACGCGCGGCCAAAGACGCCGTTGACGCACTGGTCGAGAAATCCCCAATCCGATGCGCTCTCAACTTTGGCGTCTGGTGACCCAAGTCCAGTACCGAACGACCGCGCCTGAAACAAATTGCCTACGAGTTCGTCGAACGACCAATTTACCAGTTCAAGCGGTTTTGAGGCGCGTTCAAACGGAATCGGTTCCACGACCTTCGCAAATTTCTGTTCTACATCAGGTGTAACGTAAACACCCCAACGAGTGAATCTGCGCACTTCGTTTTGTGTGAGTATGATTTCTTCCCGATCAGTCGGCGTATCTGGAATCGCCTCGACCTGGCCCTTGAGCACCATCAAATCTGCTACACCCGGCTTGTCCACGCGCAAGCTAAACTCAGTGCCCAGGTCAAGCACCTCGACAACATCACACTTGACAGCAAACCCGAGTGCTTCGGGCGGCACATTTGCTTTGAGTGTGCCGGTGTGCAAAACAGCGCGCCATGGCGACACAACTTCAAGCTTGGCGGGCCCTTCCAACACAAGCTGTGCGCCGGAATCAAACGTGACCTCCGCAAAACCACTTGCAAGCTCAATCTGTTGACCGCTCCGGAGCATTGCGCCCACCGCAAGCGGCGCAATTGTGCTTTCCCAACGACAATCTTTGACTCCGGTTAGCTGTGCAACGTATCCACCGTGTTTGGTGGCTTTTTGTCGCACCGGACTTAGACCGCTGCCAAACACCAACCAAAACGCAACTGCTGCTGCCGCAACTGTTGCAGCAGGCACAAGCAACTTAAGAAGCTGCCTAAACCCGACTCGGTGACGCGCCGTGGCAGGCACCTCGACGTGCATTTCTGAAGCGTAGTGATGTAAGCTTGCCGATAACGACATCATACGCGCGTAGTACCGTCGCGCAGACTCGGAATTCGCCAGCCACCACCGTAACCGTTCCTTTTGCAGCTCGGTTAACCGGCCATCTATCAGTGCACTGCACAACTCGTTCAATTCGAGTATGTCCCTGTCGGTGAGCATGGTTAGAGTTCTTTAGCAAGTTGGTGCGTCACGCAGTCCAGGAGCAGTTTCCGCAACCGGCTCAATGCCTTGTAAGCCGCTTCAAGCGAACGGCCTGTGCGGTATGCTGCCTCGCGCACGCTGCCGTCCGGTTCGTACCGGGCCATGATCAGTTCACGATCACGCGGATGCAGTTTTTCAAGACAAATAGCCAATGCTTCGTGCCTGGTATCCAGCTCCTTGCGCATAGTCGAAAGTGTTTGAGCAACTTGGCTTAATAAATCATCGTCAAACACCACCTTCGCACGCGCGTGACGCTGACGCCAGTACCGCACACGCCAATATGCAATCTGGCATGCCCAAGCCACAAAATCTGTGCCCTCCTCGAATTCATTGAATTTTTCGCATATGACCTCGTTTGTTTCCTGCAACAGGTCTTCGGCGTCGTGCCGGTTGTGCACAAGCGCGTAAATATAGGCAAAAATCCGGCGCTGATGCTGCGTTATGAGCGAGACCAACAGCTTTTGTCGTTGTGTTTCCGGGCTAGAGTCAGATTGTATTTGGTCGTTCATGCGCCGGTGTACTCGTTTATCTGGGCGCGCCTGAGTCTGCCCCCGCTCCCTTTACTGTTGTTGTCGCATTTGGTGTTGCCGGTGCGTTTGTGTGTTGTTTTAACTCGGCCGGCTTTGATAAAGCCCTGGCGGGCGTATCTTTCGGCTTTTGTGCATCAGTTTTTTGTGTGTCGTCTTTCGGGGGCGGCTTGATCTGGTCAAGCTCAGCGTCGCTCAACTTGCCGTCCTGATCGCGATCGAACCATTTAAGTTCGCCCTGTTTATCTGCTTCGTATGCTTTGCGTATAGCTTCCCTTTCATCCGGGTCGAACTTGCCATTGCTGTTTTTGTCAAACTGCGCATATACACGCGCCCGTGCTTTCGGGCCGTCTGCTTTCGCGCCAAAAACATGCAACGGCACAGCCAAGCCAATACATACCCAAGCTACTATGACAACTTCTTTTCGCATACTTCGCCTCTGGTAACTTTATCATTTTGTTATTGGCACGGCAAAAAGCTCTCGCACCGGCACTGGGCAAAACAAAGCCCAGCCAGATTTGCCGCGCACCGTCCAATCGGTAAATAGCAGCTACCAAGCGCCTTTTGGACAGCTCAAACGTGAAAGGTCGGAGTTTTGTGGCGGGTCAACCGACTTGGCATGTAAAGTTTTGTTCAACGTTGCTGTGTCCGAAATTGACTTAGGCCGGCTATGAAATGTTAGGCATGCACAACTCAAAACTACAGTTGCCCTCCAATCAACGCTTGATAACACGGCTGGAGTGGATCTGGCGTGTTTATTTCTGCGTTGGGCTGGTACACATTGGGGTGTTCGCCTTGCAAGGTAACGAGCCAAACATGGACTTACTAAAGCCTGATCCCGAAAAGGCATTCCCCGACCTCAAGATTTACGATCAGTCAGGTCGGCCGTACCGGTTTGCGCGTGAAGATTGGCCGGGCGCATGCCAACGAATTAAAACCAATCGCGCTTGGGCAGACTGGCTTAAAGCAGAACTGGCCGCCGTGCAACAATGGATGAACAAACACTCGGACCGAGTTGAATGGACAGCAGGTTGGTCACACGACTTTGTAAGCCCAAAAGACGGATCACAACTCGATTGGACCGAAAAGGTGCCGGGTGAAGAAATTCAATTCTTGAGCAGTCCGTCCGATCCACAGGTTGAGGTTACACCAAAGCTGAAGGCTGCCTGGGTACGAATCTTTCGCGAAAAACACGCTCAGATGATGGAACGCGCCGCGCGATTGTACCGGCTTACAGGTGAAGAGAAGTTCGCCGCGTGGGCTGGAGGGCAGTTGGACTTTTACGCGACGAATTTTTTGCGTTGGGAACCGCAACGCCAAGGTGCCAGGCTTTTTGGCCAGGCACTGACCGAAGCAGTTAACTTGACCACCTTTGCTCAGGTTGTGCGGTTACTTGATGGGTACATTTCACCCGAGCGAAAGGCACTGTGGTGGACGCATCTGTTCGAGCCGGAAATGCAAGTGCTCGAAACCAATTTCCCGACTGTGGTAAACGTCACATGCTGGCTCCGCAGTGCAATGGCGCAAGTTGCCCTGGTTTACAGTAACGATGCGCTGTGGCACAATGCCATTGATGCACCGTTCGGCGTGCGCCACCAGGTTAGGGAAGGCGTCACGGGCGATTACCTGTGGATTGAACAATCACTGAACTACAACAACTTCGTTGTAGAAGCACTGCATTCGCTGTTTGTCACAGCAAGCGTGTACGGACGCGCTAATGCGCTGACAAATGAAATGGCAATTGTGCAAAACTTGTTGCTTGCGCCGCTTTACCTGCGGTTTCCAACTGGCCAATTGCCAAATCCATCCGATACACGCGGGCTGCTGTTTGCCCCCGACCGAAAGTTTTTCGCTCGGATTTATCGCGTGTTCCCGACACCGATCGGCCTGGCTGAAGCACGCTCAATGCACACTTGGGAAACGTTGCTCGACCCGCCATCGGCCCCACCTGCCGGCTCAATTCAATTGCCCGAAGTTAAAAGTGTGAATTTCGCTTCATCGAGAATGGCCGTGCTCAGACACGGCAATTGGCAGGTCTTTTTCCATTACGGCCAGCCGCCACTAAAATCGCATCTGCAAGCCGAGGCACTTAATTTCGAGGCGTTTTATGGCGAAGTGGACATTACGCATGACCCGGGCACGGTCGGCTATGGTTCGCCCTTGCACAGCGATTACTATGTTCAAGGCCTTAACCACAACGTCCCATTAATTGATGGTGAAGGACAGGAACAACCGCCCAAAGGACGCCGGCCGGACCCTTTTGCTCAGGCACGAGCAGGTAACCTCATCGAGTTCTGCACCGAGCCACCCCGTATCACAGCCGAGCAACCGGTTTATCGGTCAGATGCAAAAGCAAAGCGTACATTGGAAATCACAGGCGACAGATTGACGGACACTGTTAGCGTTTCAGTTAATGGCGCCGAACCAAGGAAGCTCGGCCTTGCACTGCATCTGCAGGGTAAGGTTAGCGAACTTCCGACATTTAAGCCCGACCCAGATTTTGCACGCAACAGACCCGTGCCGTTTATTTTCTGGCGCGACCCGGTTGTGGCCGAATTCAACGGGCACGCTCAATTCGATGTTGATTACGGGATTTTGACAATGCGCGTGCGGTTTCATGTCCCAGGCAGGTTCCGACTCTGGCACGCCTCATCCCCGGATGTCCCGCCAAAGCGACGCACCGGATTTTATATCGAGACTGTTGGCACAAACACAACCTTTATTACCACATTCGAGCCGGTCAGACACGACTCCGCACAGTAATTGGCCGAGGATGAGTTTTGCAGCGCACGTATGTCGTGCTTTAACCTTTGTGAACGCTCCCAGCCAGGGGCAATAACATCACCAAAGCCCGAACACAATATCAATCGCGCGACCAGATATTGGTCGGCCAAACGGCCGGCTGGTGCAAAATTGATGTCTAAATTCGCCTGTCAATTGCTATTAGGGTCTTGGAATGGTGTTATTGCATCCTCAAACACGAACAGAAACACACAAATCATAAAATTGCATGAAAAAGGTTGTTGTAACGCTGATAATTGGTTCGGTTGTGTGCTTGAGCAGTTCAGCCTCGATTCTGTTTTCCGATGCGTTCAATTATCAAGATGGGTCCCTGACTACAGTTAGCGGCGGCATTTGGATAAACCATAGTGGCACGGCTGGACAGGTTGACGTTGCCGCAGGCCGGGTTAACCTGACCGGAGCTGAAAGCGAAGACGTGCATGCCAACTTGCTCGGCGGCCCCTACTCAGCGGGCGTTTTGTATTACAGCATGTTGGTGAACTTCTCAGCGCTGCCACAAGGTGCAGGCACGTACTTCACACATTTAATGAACGACAGTACAACTTTTAGAGCGCGCGTTGTGACAACTACAAATGGTGCCAGTCCGGGCAGCTTCAGACTGGCAATCAGCAACGGGTCTAACCCGCCTACTTACGCACTGCACCCGCTGGATTTGTCGTTGGGTACAGATTACTTGATCGTAGTGCGATATGACATGGACCAACCTTGGGTGCGAAGCCGGCTCTGGATAAACCCGGCTGGTGAAAGTGACACCAGTGTAGAGGCGACCGACGATGTTACCGGTGCGCCCATCTATGCAATCGCGTTGCGCCAGTCACGCACCTCAGGGCCAACCGATATGGGCGTATTGACAGTGGACAATGTCAGAGTTGCAACAACGTTCGTGGAGGTTGTACCGGAGCCCACATGGCTGTTGCCGGTTGGATTGGCTGGGTTGGCACTCGCTGGCCGGTTGTGTCGAAGAAAGGCGCATAAGTAGGTTTTTCGCCATAAACCAAGCGGTGCTGAGCGAAAAACGCAGCTCTGTATTGTGGGCTGCGTTTTTCATTTCACGCGATGCGCTTTCTCGGCGAATGCCGCTCGGGCTTTCGCCCGAAAGAGAAGAACACTGGCGCGCCTATGTGCCGTGCCTAATGCGTCTTTTGCACGCTGCAATATAGGCGTCGGTCCCGCCCTCAACTATCGCGGCTAAAGACCGGAGCAGCACGCAGAAAGTGTCGTCCTTCAAGGCACAACCACATATTGAAATTCATGCTATCAAGATTTCCGGGTGTGAACGGCGCCTCTTTTGCGGATACGCCGGTCAGGGCAGGTTCTCCACAAGCCAAATGTTTCTGAACCGGATTGGCGCGCCGTGTTCTTGTAACATCAGCGGACCGCGCGCGGTTTCACCCAGCCGTTTAGCTGCGCCTTTCAAACCGGTGATTTGGTAGTTCTCATATAGCGGCACGCCGTTGAGCCAGACTGAGATACGCGCATTTGCAGTTTTGTTGCCGTCAGAGTCGAATCGCGGCGCTCGAAACTCAATGTCAAGTGATTGCCATTGATTCGGTGGCGCCGCTACATTGGGTATGTCGCGTAAATCAGTCCGCCCGACAAAGTTCTCGGGCGCACCGCAGGGTACACCTCCAGATTGACCGAACGAATCTTTCAGCCCCACCTCGTACCGTGTCTGTACATACACACCGCTGTTAACCGGCCCGAGGATACAAAATTCCAAATGAATGCGGCAGTCGCCGAACATGCGTTTGGTGATAATCGAGCCTGCCCCCGGAACGGCTTCCATCGAATCATCTACAAGTTTCCATCCCACAGGACCGGCTGGTGCCTCCCACTCTTTTGGATTTTGCTTGGTCCAATGGTCGAACCCCATACCGCCAAACAACACAATCGCGTTTTCCGGAGCTTTTAACCCTACAGTCGGTTTCAGCTCTCGAAGCCGGACGTTTCTCCACCTGACCTGTCCTGGCTGGGGCATTGGGAGTGTGTCTGCTTGCAAACCAATGAACCCGAAGCGTTGCTGTGTGTCTTTCAGACATTGAACCTGAATGTCGTTCAGCCAACCGCGAATTGTGTCACCGTACGCTTCGATTCGCACCCGGTTCCACGCGCGCAGTTCGAACGCACTTTGGTCCGCCCCAACTTCAATTCTCTGTCCCCAAATCACGCCGTTTGATTGCGCCCCGCGTACCAAAACCCACGTGCGCAGTCGGGCATCTGCCCACAGATCAAGTTCCAAGACGAAATTCGTAAATTGTCGGATTGTGCAAAGCGGCGCTGCCGTGACAGCAGTGACAGCCGTACTCACAATACAATTGTGTACAACGCCGTAGCTTGGCGCGCTGCTAGACTGGGTCCAACCATTGAGTGTTTTGCCGTCAAAAAGCTGGGTCCAGTCACACCAGCCCGGCTCGTCTGCAAAAGCACAAAGCGCAATTTCCGTTGCGCTGGCCCAGACAAGAAATCGCCTTTGCATTTGTCGAGTGCAAGCTTGTCGGGAGCCTGGCCTTTGGCTGGCTACGCAGTTTGCCTGAGCGCCTCACGCAGTTCTTCTAGGAACTTCGGCACCACTGTGAACGGATCGTACGGTTGGCCAGGTACAGATAGCGTCTCAATCGGTAAATAGCCGCGGTATCCGGACTCACGAATGATCCTGACCAATCGCTTTAAATCGGTTCTGACAGTGCTTTCGCGTCCAAATGGGCTTTCTTTAATCTGCATGTTCACTGCGTAGGGCATCACCGCAGCAATGTCTTCATACGGGTCTTTGGTCATGAAATAACCAGTGTCCACAATCACACCAAACCACTCCGAGTCAACCATCTTGACGATTTTAATTGTCTGCTCGGCTGTCTTGAGCATGTCACCATGATTTTGCACACCAACAAGCACACCAAATTTTGCACCGTACTCGGCACATTCACGCAGGCATTCGACCATCCACTTGGCTACCTCGTCCCATTTATCTTCATACCCCGCTGGCACCGGCCCGGCAAACACACGAATCACAGGCGCACCCAGTCTGGCCGCAACTTCAATCCATTCTTTAACGTGTTTAACATCAGCACTGCGTTTTGCCTTGTCTGTTGTGGCAAAATCGTTCCGCACACCCGTACCGCTTATGTCTAGCCCCAATTGAAACGCGCGTTTCTTGAACTGGTTGATGTAACTGTCCTCCGGCACACCAGGGTAACCCGGGAAAAAGTATCCGGTCGGATCAATCGCATCAAAATCATGTTTCGCACAAAAATCCAGCAAATCAAATAGTGTTATGCCAGGGCCGCGCCCCCTGAGCCGGTCATTTAGCAATCGGCTGAATGAATACGCGTTTAGGCTAATCTTCAATTTGGGTCCGCCAACGCGTTTAACCGGTTCAACTGCAACTGCCGGCCCGGGACCGAAAACCGGCCCCGCCACCATGCCAATCGGTACTGCAAACGCCGATTTGATAAAAGCCCTGCGATCCATCTGCATTGTCGTTTTTGGATTTTTTAATCTGGTTGGTCTGGCTGTCAAACGATGCGTTCTACAACCACGCAAAATCTTATAGCGTCAGCCTTTCAGCCAGACAACGTAAACCACAAACTTCATAGGTGAATAGCAGCCGAACAACAGTTTCGGACATTGTCCGCAGCACCATCTACGATCCGGCTCGGCACTTCCGTCTTGAGCACACGCAAAAAATATCAAGCTATTGCAGTTGTAATTCCAGGAGCCGGGCTTGGGCCGCCGCGTAATAAAGCACCACATTTTCGTACGATGTGTCCCAAACAAAAATCCCGGCTCGCCAGTGACTAGCCAATTTCAAGAATGGTCGAGACAGATGAGAAAAATGGCTAAGCCGGCGCTGCAATCAATAGCCTGCCCAGGACGGTTTGCCGGTGCACTTTTTTCATGCAAATTTGCAAAAAACGCTACTTGAATTGACTCATGGCCGTGTTCACAATACGGACCGACGTTTGGTACCGAGTAGCGTGAAGTTTTGAAATCGTAGTAGTGCTTCCCACATAAAAGGAGAGCGGAAAAGTCGGCGCTGTTTCACCATGAATCAAATCGAGCAAATGCCAGTGCCCACAAATCAACCTTTCACCAACAACTCACGCGTCGTGGGCTGCACCAGCAGAGCCATTGCCGGGCCAACTCCTATGATGCACGTGGCACGACAGACACTTTGCATTTTCGTTGTGAGCATGGCGATGTGTTGTTTGAATGCACAGGCGACACTGTTTTTCAACGACGCGTTTGATTATTCGCCCGGCAACCTTGGCTCCGTCGGCAGTTCCGCAGGTTGGCAAAACTCAAATGTCGGTGTCACAGTCACAACCAACAGTCTCGACGGCACAGGTCTCGGGCTGCCAGCTTCAACCGCTCATAAGGTAACAACCACTACCGGCTCAACTTCCGGCACATATAACCAGTTCAGTTCAGGCATTATCACCGGTGCAGTTTACTATTCGTTCCTGATGCGTGTTAACTCGACTGCTGGCCTTGACGCAGCAGGTAAGGTGCTCACCGGACTAATCCGGGCCGGGTCACAGTCTTCCTATTACGTTGATGCGGTATTACGACTTGAAGGGGGACAAGTCAGGCTCGGCCTGTCAAAGCTGCGTGCGGTAACGAACTGGTTCGCCACACCGCTGTCGGTCGGCTCGACTTACTTCGTTGTGCTCAAGTACGAGTTCGTCGCCGGATCGAATAACGACAATGTGTCGCTCTGGGTGAACCCGACATTAGGCTGCAACACCGAACCGACACCGGACATTACATTCAGCACCGGCAGCGACGGCAATAACAGCACTGGCATTGGCCGCTGTTTCATTTACGGTGGTACATCAGTTGACCTTGACGAAATCCGAATTGCATCCACCTGGCACGAAGCTGCGCCTCTGGGCGTGCAACCGCCACCGGCTGTGCCTGTAATCACGGGCGTGTTCTTGACGCCAGACGGTCTTGTGTTATGTGGCTCAAACGGGCCGCCGGGTGGCTCATTTGATCTGCTTGCCTCAGACAGCATTTCCGTTCCAATCGAGCAATGGACTGAGGTCGGCTCGGAAAATTTCCGTTCGGACGGCAGTTTTTGCGTAACGAACCCGGTCTGGCGGGGTGAAGAGATGAAATTTTACAGGTTGCGTGTTGCAGGTCAGGCTGGCCCGGCTGCACCTGAGATCATTGTACAGCCTGAGAGCCGAACCAATTACGTCGGCACAACTGCCACGTTCAGCGTTGTTGCAACCGGTGCCACACCGCTTTTTTATCAGTGGTATTTCAACGGTACTGTGCCATTGCCAGGCGCTACGGCATCAGTTCTTAATTTGACAAATGTGCAGCCCGAACATGCCGGCCAGTACACTGTTGTGATAACCAATGTTGCCGGTGCTGTAACAAGCCAAGTTGCAACCTTAACTGTCCTCATTCTCGAGGTGCCACCGTCAATTACCGTTCACCCGCAAAGTCAGGCTGTCCGGGAAGGTGCAACTGCAACGTTTACTGTGGTTGCCGATGGCCCAGGCCCGCTCTGTTACCAATGGTACCGCGTGCCGGAAACGCCATTGCCTGGCCGAACAAACTCAACGCTCACGCTCGACAACGTGACAACAAATGATGCAGGCGGATATTTTGCGGTGGTAACAAACCTGTACGGGGCAGTCACAAGCGCAGTTGCAACTTTAACAGTTACACCTGCTGCGGGGCTACCCGATTTTCGGCATGTCGGTTTTGCAGATGTCGGGTTTAACCTCACCGGCGGTGAAGGCGGTCAGGTCGTAACTGTCACAACCGGCGCGGAACTTCAAGCCTATGCCGACTCGAACAACAGATACGTGATTTATGTCTCGGGCACGTTGTACGTCACAGGCATGGACACGCACGTGCGCTCGCACAAGACGATCATCGGCCTGGGCACAAATGCAACCTTGGTGGGCGGCGGGCTGTACATGTACAATTCCAGCAATATCATTGTTCGGAACCTGACGATCTGTAACTCGACAGACGACAACATCGGCATCACAAGCGGCGCGAACCATATCTGGATTGATCACTGCACAATTTACGACTCGGCTGATGGCGGCATTGACATTGCCAAGGGCGCAGATTACGTGACGGTTTCCTGGTGCAGGTTTTACTATACAAACACGGCCAACACGCACAGGTTCGTTTGTTTGGTTGGCGCCAGTGACGGTGATGGCGACCGTGACATGGGCAGGCTGCACGTCACGTTCCATCACAACTGGTGGGACAGGCTGTGTATCGAACGGATGCCGTCGCTACGATACGGCCGGGCGCATGTGTTCAACAACTATTACAATGCGCCGGGCAACAATTATTGCGTCAGAACACGCCTGTACGCAGAAAGCCGAATCGAAAACAATTGGTTTGAAAACGTCCAAAATCCGTGGGAGGTGTACATCACAACCGGTACACCGGGTAAAGTGTATGCCACGGGTAACAGGTTCGTGAATGTCACCTGGTACGAAAATCCTGCCGATGGCCGAATTGTGCCCCCTGGCACAGACGATGTGTTCACGCCGCCGTATTCGTACATGCTCGATCCGGTGGACGATGTACCGGCCACTGTGATGGAACATGCCGGGGCTGGTCGCGGGCCATTTGCACCGTAGTGAACAACAACGAATTCTGGAAGGTCAGTTCAACAAAAACGCGCACGGAAAAATTCAACCTAACTCGAACTATGCAACGCAGATACGTACAGAAACCGTTTGCTGCTATTGGCAAGATAATGTCAGTGGCAATATTGATTGGCTGCATTACAACCGAGGTGTTCGGCGTGAGCCTGCCGTACTACGACCCGTTCAACTATGCTGAAGGTCGGCTTAATGACGTGGGCGCACCGAACTGGACCGCTGGTAGCACAGGTCCCGAGTTAATGGTAACAAACCCGGCTGCTTTAACTGCCCCGGCAGGGTTCCCAGCCGCCTCCGGTAAAGGTGTTCGACGTGCACCAAGTGGTACTGCGCGACGGTCGGTGCTTGCGTTTGACCAAGTGCCAGCCGTTGACGGTAACGAAGTTTACGCCTCGTTCCTGCTCAAAGTGGTTTCAGCACCGCCGAGCACGCAATTGCTTGCATACTTGACCGACACATCGAGCAGTCAATCATCGCCGCAAGCCGGCATTTTTATCACGTCAGATGCTAGAATTGGCATCGGCAAACGCGCCTCTGGCCCCGGGTTCACAATGGCAACTAACCTCGGCCCGGACGAGCATCTGATCATTATTCGGTACCTGTTTCAATCCGGCAACGACCGTGTTGATTTGTGGGTGGACCCTGACCCTGCAACGTACAGTGCAACGACACCCCCAGAGTCACTCGGCTATACCACAGGCAGCAGCGATCCTTCGTTCATTGGCTACTTCCAGCTTTATACCACCCCACAAACTGGCGGTGAACAATTCATTGACGAGATACGCGTGGGGCGTACCTGGGCAGATGTTGTTCCTTCAGGCGCACCGCTTTTGGGAACGAAACTTGGCTTTACTGTCCAGCCAACCAACGCCGTCGCAAATGCGACACTTAATCCTGTTGTTGTGCAGGTTCAAGCTGACTCGGGTGCAGCCGTGGCATCCAACGGTGTGCCTGTGACACTAACCTTAACCAGTGGCAGCGGCACGTTAAGTGGTACATTGACACGCTACACAGACGCAAATGGCAGAGCGGTATTTGATGATTTGAGCATTGACACACCCGGTACCGGCAAGCGGCTCACTGCAACTGCATCCGGCATTGGTGAAGGCTTGGCCAGCGCTGTCAGTGCGCCGTTTACCATTCTTGAGCCACCGGCATATGCAACTCTGCTCATTACAGATGCAGCGCACAGCACACGCGGTTTTGTTGTATCGGGCGGCAGCCCTAATGCAGGTCAATTTGCGCAAATCTTGGGTACGACCGACCATACACAGCCACTGACAAACTGGTTGCTGGTGCAATATGGTAACTTCGACAGCTCAGGCAGAATCACATTTACCAATCCGGTCTCGCCTGCCATACCTCAGGCGTTTTACCGGCTCCGGACCGGCGACACCACAACAAAGCTTGTCCCACCATCAATCTTTGCGCAGCCGGCCAGCCAGATTGTTTCACCCGGTGCAACAGCCGTGTTCAACGTCGTCGCTGTGGGACCGCAACTGCACTATTTGTGGCTGTTCAATGGCACGCCGATGCCGGGTCAAACAAACGATACGCTTGTCATTCACAATGCACAGTCAGTGCACGAGGGGAATTACCAGGTCATTGTGGCAAATGTGGTCAACTCAATCACAAGCTCGGTTGCATCATTACAGGTCGGCAATGTCGCGCCGACTATCACCACTCAGCCGCAGGACCAGAACGTCATAGTTGGTGGCACGGCAATATTCAGTGTTGCCGCTACGGGCACCGTACCGCTGAGTTATCAATGGTATTACAACACAAACACACCCCTGCCAGGCGCAACAAACGCGCAGCTTGTGCTCAGCAACGTGACCACAAACGATGCCGGGAAATACCGTGTGGTTGTTGCTAATGCTTTCGGCTCGGCAACAAGTGAAGATGCCACGCTTTCAGTGACAGAGGTACCGACTGCGCCGCCACCGACAAATATGGTTGGTTTTGCTGCACTTGCAGGTGTCACAGGCGGCGCTGGTGGGTATGAGGTCGAGGCAACCAACTACACACAATTCCGTGCCTATTGCAGGAGCAATGCACCGTTGATAATCAAGGTCATCGGCAGAATAGAGGCAAACGAGAGCTATTGCTATGTACGCGGTGCAAATAAAACAATCATCGGGGTTGGAACCAATGCCGAGTTTGTCGGTGACCTGCGGATCAATACAAACAACATCATAGTGGCCAACATCACGTTCTACAGCCCGACCAACGACGGAATCACAATAGACGGCGGAAGTTCCGGTACAGGCCGAGATGTGTGGATTGATCATTGCACATTTGTTGACTGCGCCGATGGATCGGTTGACATAACCAAAGGAGCAGATTACGTGACAGTCTCATGGTGCAAGTTTGTGTATCCGACAGGCCGTTCGCATGCGTTTGTGAATCTGTTGGGCAGCAGCGATAACGAACCGGAGTCAATGGGCAAACTACACGTCACTTTCTGCTACAATTGGTATGGTGAAGGTTGTCTCGAACGGATGCCATCCGTTCGGTACGGTAAGGTCCACGTGTTCAACAATTACTACGACTGTCAGCACAACAACTACTGCATCAGAACCAGGCTGTATGCGCAGGTGCTGGTGGAAAACAATTACTTCCTCGGCGTGCAAAATCCGTGGGAACGATTGGTCACTGTAGGTGATCCAGGTCTGCTGCGCGCCAGCGGCAACATCACAAACAACTGTACATGGAACGCAATGTGGTATCCGGGTGTGCAGTTGATACCTGGTACTGATTACCTGCCTGCGTTTGACCCGGTGCCCTACACGTACACGGTATTACCGGCAGATTGGGTGCCATACTATGTGACACGGTACGCCGGCGCAGGCAAATATCCGTACGTGTCAGAGTAACCGGCGCACAAATTTTACAACCTTTCCGCGCGAGCAACTGCTCGGGGGCGGCGCAGCGGTGAGCGTGTGGCGGTACCTTTTTGGGTCGCGCGCTTGGTAGGCCACCTGGCCAAACCACGCGTATCTACCCGTGTGACGGAATCTGTGCCACACGCCCGCGCACGCTTATTCGAATCATTCTCAGCCTTTAATGTGCAGCCGGCGTATATCGAGTTGGATTTTTGTCATTGACCTGCAACACGGCTCAGCCAAGCTTCATGTGCAATGTTGGTCTGGCACTGGCACGCACAGGCTTTTGCAAAACCATAGTCGCAAACCGGGCAATACAATGAAAAACAGATTGATCATTTGCGCAGGTGCACTTGGCTTTCTTTGCACGGCGGTTAACGGTGAGTTAATAACCGAAAATCAGCCGCAACCTAGAGTTGCACCCGTTGCACCGCCTAAAGCGGCGCCGTTCAGCCTGCATGATGTGCGGTTGCTTGACGGGCCGTTCAAGCAAGCTCAGGACATTGCTGTAAATTACCTCTTGAGCCTCGACCCTGACCGGTTGCTCGCAAGATACAGAATGGAAGCTGGGCTGGAGCCGAAAGCACCTTCATACGGCGGTTGGGAGGCACAGGGCATCGCAGGCCATTCACTCGGCCATTACCTGAGCGGTTGTTCGCTCGCATACGCTTCGACAGGTGATAAAAGGTTCCTGGACCGAGTGAATTACATTGTTGACGAGTTGGCCGAATGCCAACGCGCAATTGGTACAGGCTACGTTGCAGGTATCCCAAACGGCAGACGTGTCTATGCCGAAGTTGCAGCAGGTAATATCCGGTCGGCCGGATTCGACCTGAACGGTTCCTGGGTACCGAACTACAACCTGCACAAGTTGTTTGCCGGGCTGCGTGATGCATACCGGCTCTGCACAAACAAAACCGCGCTTGAGGTGGCAAAGAAACTAGCGGATTGGTTCGAGTCGGTTCATGCAAACCTGACCGAGGAACAAATGCAGCGTGTGCTCGCATGTGAGCATGGCGGGTTAAACGAAACATTCGCAGATTTGTACGCCGACACCGGTGACAAACGGTATCTGAAACTTGCGCGCCGCATTTATCACAAGGCCATTCTCGACCCGTTGGCGCGTGGTGAAGATATTTTGCCGGGTAAACACGCTAATACACAAATACCAAAATTGATTGGCCTGGCTACATTGTACGAACTAACCGGCAATGAAACTGATCGTGCTGCAGCAAACTTTTTCTGGGAACGCGTAGTGTACCATCACTCGTACGTCACAGGTAGCCACAGCGACCGCGAGTATTTCGGTCCGCCGGATCGGCTTAATAACCGGCTCAGTCCGAACACGGCCGAGACATGCAACGTGTACAACATGCTGAAGTTGACCCGGCATGTGTTCGGGTGGAACCCGAGCGCGGCCGTAGCAGATTTTTACGAACGCGCGCTTCTGAATCACATCCGGGCTTCACAACATCCAGATGGGCGTGTGTTATACTACCTCGCACTGCAGCCCGGCCATTACAAGGACTACCAAACTCATACAAACAGCTTCACCTGTTGCGTCGGCACAGGCATGGAAAATCACGTCAAGTACGGCGAGGCAATTTACTTCCATGACAAAGACACTTTGTGGGTCAACCTGTTCATAGCCTCCGAGCTGAACTGGCGCGCTCGCGGTGTCACAATCCGCCAGCAAACTGCGTGGCCTGAAGCAGACAGCAGCACCATCTTAATCACAACAAAGAAACCGGAAGAGTTTACTCTGCGCATCCGACATCCGCATTGGGCGGAAAAGCTCATTGTGAAAGTGAATGGTAAACCGCTTGCACAAACAACAACACCCTCCAGTTACTTTGAGCTCCGGCGAACGTGGCAAACCGGTGACAAAATCGAGGTCAATTTCACAATGCATCTGCGAACCGAGTCAATGCCAGATAACACGAACCGAATTGCGATTTTCTTCGGACCGACCGTGCTTGCGGCGGATTTGGGGCCCGTGCCCGATCCCGAAGCTGGCAAACCAGGGTATGTACCTGTAATGCTCACAGAAGGCAAACCCGTGACGGAATGGTTTAAACAAGTCGCGAAGCAGCCGCTTAAGTTCCGGACAGTTGGTGTGGGTAAACCGCGTGATGTTGAGCTTGTGCCGCTGTGGCAGTTGCACGACCGCAGATACACAGTGTACCTCGACCTGTTCACCCCAGAGGAATGGGCAAAACGCGAAGCCGAGATCCGTGCCGAAGAACAACGACAACTCGAGCTTGCTGCACGAACGACCGATATTCTGCACATCGGCGAGATGCAGCCCGAGCGCGACCATAATCTGCAGGGCGAAAACACCTCAGCAGGCGAGTTCGCCGGACGTAAATGGCGTCATGCAACAGACGGCGGTTGGTTCAGCTTCGAAATGAACGTGCCTCAAGACGCACCTGCTGAGTTGGTTTGCACATATTGGGGCGGCGACAGCGGCAACCGCGTGTTCGACATCATGATAGACGGCGAAAAGATCGCCACTCAACGGCTCCGCGGTAACAGACAAAACGTGTTCTTTGACGTTACTTATACGATCCCGGAAAACCTAACCTGCGGCAAACAAAAGGTCACTGTGAAGTTCCAGGCGCATCCGAACGCAATTGCAGGTGGCGTTTTCGGCGTGCGCATGGTCAAAGCTCAATCACCCAGCCCGAATGTACAACAACCAAGTGCAGCCGCTACCGCCACAACGGCCAACATAACCAAAAATCTGTTGCGCAATGCGTCATTCGAGGAACTTGACGGTGACCAGCCGCGCGGTTGGCGCCCCGACCGGTGGCAGGGCGACGGCACGTTTGCCGTGGCGAACATTGGGCGCACAGGCAATCGCAGCGTAATGATCTCTTCAGTCGAAGGCGCCGATGTTGCCTGGGCCACAACTGTGGATGTCGAGCCGCGTGCGCGCTATCGGCTATCGGGTTGGATCAAGACGGAAAATGTCGTTGCCACAACGGGTTTAGGCGCACTGCTCAATGTGCACGGTGTTGATGGCGCAGCAACTGAACCTGTCACAGGTACCAAGGATTGGACACATGTCCAGGTCGAGTTCGACACCGAAGACCTCGACAGCGTGCAGATTAACTGTCTGTTTGGCGGTTGGGGGTTGGCAACAGGCCGGGCTTGGTACGACGACGTCAGTCTCGAACTCGTAAGCAAACAACCGCAAAGCTCGAATCCGACTGCCCAACGAATCGTAATTGATGCAACAAATGTCAAGGAGCCGATGCCAGTTTATATCTATGGCCAGTTTATCGAGCACCTCGGTCGGTGTATCTACGGCGGCATTTGGGCCGAGATGCTCGAAGACCGCAAATTTTATTACCCGATCACAGCCGATTACAGGCCGTATCGCGACCTGACGAATCAACCGTTCCCAATCATAGGCGCATCGCCTTGGCAGATAATTGGTCCGGCTGAGTCCGTCACCATGAACACAAATCAACCTTTTGTTGGCCGCCATACACCGCAAATCCGTGCTGGGGCGGGCATACGCCAGCGCGATCTTGGCGTAACCGAAGGCAAAAAATACAACGGTTATGCTTGGCTTAAGTCGGTCGAGGGCGAGCCAGGTTCTGTTGAAGTTGGGCTTGTTTGGGGCGATGGCCAGGCCGATCACCAGACAGTGAAGCTTGAGCAGATTGGAAGTGAATATCGCAAGTTCAAATTCGATTTCACAGCCGGGCGAACCACAGACAAAGCAACGTTTGAGTTGCGCGTAACGTCGGGCAGAGTGCTCGTGGGCACAATATCACTCATGCCTGCCGACAATATCGAAGGTATGCGCGCCGATACGATCGCACTGCTCAAGGAATTAAATGCGCCGATTTACCGTTGGCCAGGTGGTAACTTTGTCAGCGGGTACGACTGGCGCGATGGAATCGGCGAGCGCGATCGGCGGCCACCGCGAAAGAATCCAGCTTGGACAGGTGTCGAGCCGAACGATTTCGGTTTGCATGAATACATTCGGTTTTGCCGGCTCGTTAACGCCGAACCGTTGATCACTGTCAACACCGGCTTTGGCGATGCACATTCAGCGGCGGCACTTGTCGAGTACTGTAACGGCCCGACCAACACATTTTGGGGCTGGCGCCGTGCGACAAACGGTGCACCCGAGCCGTTTAACGTCAAACACTGGTGCATCGGTAACGAAATGTGGGGACGCTGGCAGCTCGGCCACATGCAGCTCGACCATTACGTGTTGAAACACAACTGGGTGGTCGAAAAAATGCGCGAGGTTGACCCGCGCATACTTTGTTATGCCTCAGGCGATGCGGGTCCATGGAGCCGAGGCTTGCTGCGGCATTGCGCAGATTACATGGACTACATTGCCGAACATTTCTACTGTCAGGAACGACAAAGCTTGCCGGCTCATGTACGGCAGATTCCAGATAACATCCGACGCAAGGCTGAGTTCCACCGTAATGCACGGCGTGAGCTGGCCGAGTTATTCGGTAAAGATATCCGTATAGCCATGACCGAATGGAACTACTGGTACGGCCCCCATGTGTTCGGCGAGCTTGGAACACGCTATTTCCTCAAGGACGCGCTCGGTATTGCTGCCGGCCTGCACGAATACGCACGTAACACCGACATTATCGCCTCGGCATTCTATGCACAGACAGTCAATGTGATCGGGTGTATCAAAACCAGCAGACGCAACGCCGCTTTCGAGACAACCGGGCTTGTCCTGAAACTGTACCGACACAATTTCGGTCAGTTACCCGTACACACTGAAACAATCGGCACAATTGATGCGCAGGCAGCCTGGACTGCCGACCGTAAAATACTCACAATTGGCGTAGTGAATCCGTCGGTTCAAGAGGCCAAGGTCGAACTCAGCCTGCAAGGCGCAAAACTCACCGGACGCGGCAGACGCTGGCAGATCGCCGGCACAGACCCGATGGCTTACAACGACCCTGATTTACCCCCGCGAATTGTAATAGAAGAACAGCCAGTGTCGGGCATAACCGGCCAGCTCGCAGTGGCGCCCTGCAGCGTTACGCTGTTTGCCCTGGATACAGAATAACAACCGGCGTCATATTAACCGGGCGGCCGGCTAACTGCCTTATTCACCGGCAGAGGGCGTGCCGGTTACCTTTGCGCAGACATGCCAACTGGCACACCGCCAGCGTGCAGCCGTCTCATACGCGCACCACGCATGTTTACAAATATACGCGCAACGAAAACCCCCAGATTCACTAGGCGCCATACCGTCACAGGATGTCATCGGCCCGCCCTGAGCCGTGCGCACACGAATAATTCGTTGACAAACATTTCTGTGCGGGGTGGAATGAAACCTGCTTTGTGACCAAAACCGAATACGTCGCGCGCAAAACAACAAAACTGCATGAACCGGTTTTACCAGATTGATTCGGCGCGGATCAGCTTACGTGAGTATTGGTGGGGCACAAAATCGCCATTGGTCGTTATCGGCTGGCTGCTTAAACTGCTTGGCATTCGGTTGCCTGCTTCAACAGACGACCCAAACACAGAATCAACCCTGCCGTTCTTGGTCGAGGAACTGCCACACGATGTTGGCGCGAAGTTCGCTCCGGTCGCAGCTAAACTGCAAGAACTCGGTTTTATCGAGCCTGTCTATCACATCTTTAATGACCCGGGATCACGCACACTCATTTCCTGGGCAACGTTCAGACACTCATCCGGCAAATATTTCGCCCGAATCCATAATCGTATTTGGCAATTCGCACAGAAACCCGATCGGGGTGTATTTGTGATGTTGTTCACTGAGTTTGCAGACGGCACTTTTCTGATGTCGTCCTCGGGCAAGCCGGACCTTGCCACACCCGGATCAGTCCAGATGAACTGGATGCCAAAAGTCGCGCTCGAGCAGCTCTGGGCGAAACATCAACAACTCACCGCGCAATTTGGCGACCGTAAAATGATTGCACCTGTTACTTCACGCGACCAACTCATCGCCGCTTCAGAACGGCATCATGTGCTGTTGCGCGATTTTAATCTACAGCGCGGTGTGTTCCGCCCGCGCACACAAGCCGAAAACGCAAAGGCGGATGAATACGCCAAAAATATCGAACAAGCCAAAGCAGCCGGGTTTGAGCATGCCGAAGTGCTGGCCGAGCTGGAGCGACTCCAATCAAAAGCCCAAAAACCAAACTGGTGGACTACAATTCTTGTGCTGGGTGCAACACTTGTTGTGTTTGCCGCGCTCGGTGCGGCGCGTTGGGACTGGGAGTTCACTCTGTTGATAATACCGGTGTTGCTCCTGCACGAAGCCGGCCATTGGCTTGCCATGCGCATCTTTCGGTACCGTAACTTGCGCATGTTCTTCATCCCGCTGTTTGGTGCGGCTGTCACAGGACAAAACTGGAATGTGCCGGGATGGAAGAAGGCACTGGTGTCACTGGCCGGGCCGCTCCCGGGTCTCGTACTCGGTATGGCGCTGGCGATTGCCGGGTGGGCATTGAAAGTGCCGGTGCTGGGTGGCTTGGCAGCGTTGCTGCTGTTTATCAACTGGTTCAATTTGTTGCCCATCTTGCCGTTGGACGGCGGGCATGTCCTGCAAGCAACGTTGTTCTGCCGAAACAGGTGGCTCGACTTCGGGTTCCGCATCGCAGCGGTTTTGTTTCTGTTGCTGTTGTCGGCGATCGGCGTGGCAAAAGTGTTCATGTACATTGCAATCGTGTTTGCGGTCGGCCTGCCCGTGGCTTTCAAACTCAGCAAGGTAACCGATCGGCTGCGCCGACAGGCTTTACCCGCCCCGCCACCCGACGAAGACCGCATCCCGCAAGAAACCGCACAGGCAATCATTACCGCGCTCAAAACCGAGTTCCCCAAAGGCGTCAACAATAAAACACTGGCCTCGTATGCGCTGAACGTGTTTGAAACGCTCAACGCCAAACCACCGAGTGTGCCTGCAACTCTCGGATTGCTTGCGTTGCATGCGGGCGCGCTTGTCATTGTCCCATTATTCGGCTTGGTGCTTCTGCTCGCGTTGCGCGGCACTGAAATTGCGCACTTGGCCCGGGCATTGGCAGCCCAGCCAAAATACAGTGTCGAATGCGGCAGTTGGCAAGCGTGGCCCGACAAGCCTGACGCCGGCAAAGGCAAAGAAACACGAAATCTTTTGATTGCCACTTTCGATAATCCACAGCTTGCCAAGGTAACATTTGCCAGACTGACGAATCAGTTGCCGCACATGGCCAGATTCGGCTTGTTCGGTTCCACGCTTCTTCTTTCGCTGCCGGCAACAGACGCCGTCGCGCAAGAGCGTTGGTTTACTGAACTTCAGACGCTTACAACAAACGTATTCGTTGTACCAACAAACCAGCCTCTCATTGTCACGGTACGAGTCGTCGCCCCCAATAACACAACTGCAGCAAACATCGCCCGCGACCTGCAGGACTATTTCATAGCTGATTTACAGCATGAACTGTTACCGCCGTGGGCACCCGAAGCGCAAAAACCCGCCTTCGAAAAATACCGAACTGCACGTCGTAGTTGGCGCCGTATCCAACGCGAGATGCTCACCGCGTGGGACGACCCTGCCATGAGTGAAATCGAGAAAAAATTTGCAGATGCAGCGCGACGCCACTCGTCCGAAGAACTCGAACGAATCACGCGAGAACGCGAGAACCTCCTGGTTCAACTCCAAGCAATGGTCAGGGAACGTCTCCGAACAAACGTGGTCAACCCGATTGACCCCGAGTTGTTGGATTTAGATGCGCGCTATACTAGTGTTTTACATGCGCGCTATGCGAGTAAGCACTGGACCAACACCGCTGAGCACACCGCCATTATCAAACAAATCGCGCTTAAGCTGGGTCCCATCGCCCACGGTTCCGGTACAGAAAACGACAGCAGCGCCGCCTACAGCACGGCCTTCGGTTCCATGACCCGACGCAACGAGATAATCGAAATATACAGCTTAAGTTTCAAAGACCCCATGCGCGGCCTGCCGGCATTTGTTGACTGGCTCTGCAGACACGGATGCACCAAAATCAAATACGAGTTTATCTCCCGCAAATCCTTCCTCGAAGACGAGTCCGAACATGAAAACAATTGAAGCCATTTAGCACATCCGCACGGCATCTTCGAAAGACAGAATATCTTCGCCCGTGCTATGGCTGGATTTTGTGTAGGCCGAGCCAGCCGCGGCATTATCACGCCATCACGCGCGCCGACATAAGCACAACATCTAAAACCGCTTCTTAATAACTCGCTGGGCGATTGTGGCGGGCCAAGACCAGATGCAACACCTAATTTCCATCCCCCTGGTTTCTGCGCAAGGGCACCTCGTCAGCCTAAACGACCAAATTGTCCGATCGTCCATCTTTGCTATGTCCCTAGATGTCGTTAGTCGGCATTACTTTGGACCTTAACACTGTTGCGCGCACAGATGCCTACGAAAGCCGATCATGACTTGTCCATTCGCCTGGCAGCTCGACTCCTCGATACAAACGTTGTAATTTGCGTCGCACTTTTTGCGCACCCGCACGCTCAGATGCGCAAGTGCTAGATTTAAGGGGGTTCAGCCCAGCCTTTGGCGGAATCGCAAAATGCACATGGCAAAAAAGCTTAGGGCCATCCCGGCCAGTACGGCAAAGTGCACCCAATAATCTGCGACCGAAGCGCCGCGCAACATGATCGCACGCATCAACTCGATGAAGTACGTTGCCGGGATGCCTGCGCTGACCCACTGGAAAAACTGTGGCATATTTTCTATCGGGAAAATGAACCCGGAAAAGAAAACCGACGGCAGGATAAGCGCCATTGACATCTGAAGCGCCTGCATATGGTTTTGCGCAATTGTCGAGATCACCAGCCCAACGCTCAACAAAGTAAACACATACAAGAACACAGCCAGGAACAACGCACCCACACTGCCGCGCACCGGTATTTCAAACACACACCGTGCAACAAGGAAAATCCCCGTTGCCATCGTCATTGAAATGCACAAGTAAGGCGTAATTTTACCCAGCATCAGCCCGGCTCGTGACAAGGGCGAAACCAGCAAAGTCTCAAGTGTACCGCGTTCGCGTTCGCGCACTACTGCCAGTGCCGTAGCAAGCACAGTAGCAATTTGCAGTGCCAAGCCCATCACGCCGGGCACGAAAAAATTGGCGCTTTTCATCGTTGGGTTGTAAAGGATCTGCGGCCGTACCTCGAGCGGTAACACGGTGCGCCCGGTTTCTTTCATCGTGATGAGCAGCGATTCACGCAACGCAAGGCCCATTGACGTTTGCAACGCCTGCAGTGCAATTGTGGAGCTTGACCCGTCAATGAGCACCTGCACCTGCGTGTTACGGCCAGCGCGCAGATTACGGGTAAACCCCGGTGGGATTTGCACCCCCACATATGCCCTGCCCTGCCGGATGGCCGCGGATAATTCTTCGATGCTTTCCGCCTCGCCGACGCACCTGAAACTGCTGGTGTTTTGCAGCTTGTCAATGAACAGCCTGCTCCCAGTTGTGCGGTCCTGGTCGAGCACAACTGTGCGCATGTGCTTGACGTCGTTGTCGAGCGCATACCCGAATGCAATGATCTGAAGTAGCGGCGGGAAAAACATAAAAAACAATGTCGTTCGATCCCGAAACACGACGGTGAATTCTTTAAGCAAAATCGCTTTGAAACCGTGGAAAGGCGCCTTCATAAGTCCGAAATCCGAAATCCTATATCCGAAACAAATCCGAAACTCGGATCTTGATACCAACAGCCAATACGCGGTTCGAAAAATCTCCAGCCGTAACTTGCAATGCGAGCGCAAGCCGCAGCCGCAGGCTTCCCAACCTGCTGTAGCGCGGGTTTCAAAACCCGCCACAAGCTGCTTTTCGCGTGTACATCGCCGACTCGAGAGTCTGCGACACAGCAGGCTGTGAACCCTGCCCTACGATAATGCGGGCGCACCTGCGAAACTTGCCCGATCGGTAAAGCTACGGCTTGTTCACCCGCCGACTCTTCGATCTCAATGGTCGAGCTTCTTTCGAATTTCGAGTTTCGGATTTCGGATTTCATCGCTCCTGCGCTTTGGTCAGCGTCACAAATACATCTTCGAGCGACGGTGCAATCGGCCGAATATCGGGGTCTTTGATGCCCACCTCGACCAACCGTTTTACCAGAACCGCGTCTGGTACGGTTTCATCCACCAACAAATGCATTGATTGACCAAATACAGTCGCACTACGAACGCCCGGCAAACGGCGCACAGCCTGCAACCCGACTGTGACGTGGTCGCAAGTTACATCCAGCCGACGTGTACCCGGCGGGTTCACCGGCGGTAATTGTTTGAGCACGTCAGGTTCACCGCACACAATGAGCCTCGACATGTAGATGTACCCCACGTGCGTGCAGCGCTCCGCTTCGTCCATGTAATGAGTCGTGACGAACAACGTCATCCCCTGCCCCGAAAACTCGAACAGTAAATCCCACAACTCTCGTCGTGCCACCGGGTCTATCCCAGCAGTAGGTTCGTCCAGGAACAGGACCGTTGGCCTGTGAACCAGCGCGCAAACCATTGCAAGCCGTTGTCGCCAACCGCCTGAAAGCCGGTCCGCACGCACGTTCAGGTACGGCCCAAGGTGGGTAAGTTGGATCAGTTCATTTGTGCGGTGTGTAAGCGTTTTACCACGCAAACCGTAGAGCCTGCCGTAAAACTGCATGTTCTCGAGCACGGTTAACTCGTCATATAGTGAGAACTTTTGTGACATGTACCCGATGTGTCCCTTGAGCTGGTCCAACTGGCGTGTAACGTCCAGCCCGGCGATAGTGGCACGGCCTTCTGTTGGCTTCAAAATCCCGCACAGCATCCGGATCACAGTAGACTTGCCCGAGCCGTTCGGCCCGAGGAACCCGAAGATCGCCCCCCGAGGGACCGAGAACGTCACGTGATCAACCGCCGTAATATGGCCAAACCTTTTAGTTAGCCTTTCAGCCAAAATCATCATAAGCTATGTTTCGTTCTGCTCCCTGCCGTAAACCCGGGCGCGGGTACCCGCCGTCTGCACGACTTGCCGAGCGCTTTGCCAAGCGAAGTGAAACGCGGTTAATAAACCGCCCACTCCGGGCGACTATTTCTCGGCCCAAAAACTTGGCCTCTTAAGCAAAGGGCCATACACCTGCGAAATGTTTGCCTCATAATCACCGTCCGGGAAAACTTTTCGCCCCGAAATGCTTCCGCTAGCGTTTTGCTGCGTGGAAATGCATCTTCTCATCCAGCGCATCGCCAAGGCATTTTACACGCGCAATTTGTTTGCCAATTGTGTGCAACATACTAAACCCGTACTGCGGTTTTCCACCACGAACAGATATCACCACTTTGTTTAAAGAAATATCGTCCGTAGTTCTAGGCCCGTCTGCATCGTAGTGAGCATACACTTTGTCTCGGCGTTCCAACAGTGCGTGGTGGGCTTTTTGTATTGTGGGGGAACGACATGTTCTGGAATTCGAGTCTCAGGTCGTTGCTTAAATGGCTTTCCATAAAGGATTACAACCGCCACGATCAATGGTATGTGCAGAGGGTGTTCCGGGTTAACATTGTTCTTGATCATGTAGTCGCAAAACTCGCTCACCTTCGAGAATGTGACTGCAGCATGGCAGAATTTCCAAAACTCAATCCTGTCGGTGGATTTGACAGTTCTCATGTGTCTGTCTTGCAACGTTTTGCGAGTCAAAAACATCAGGCTTGCGCCATCAAGCCGTCATCGGCGTTGAGCGCGTTCCATTTGCGTGAAATACACATCCACTGCCATGCCGGCGCGTAATCCACCAGTCGGATCGCAAATGCGTACCTTAACCGGCAAAACCTGTTTGACGCGTTCCTCGACGGTCTGGACGTTGCGCGGCGTAAATTCAGCCACGCGCCCGATAAACTCGACCACACCATCAAAATACCGCCCAGGAAATGCGTCCACGCGGACTTTCACTTTGTCAGCCAACCTGATGTGTCCAAGCCACGGCTCCGGCACGTACACACGCGCATACGTACGATCCGGAAACAACACGGTTGCAACTTCCCGATTCGGCGCCAACACATCCCCAAGCCGCACGTGCAACACCTCAAGCACACAATTCGTCGGTGCGACGACCCGCATTTCGCGCAGTTGCGCCTCAAGCTCGGCCAGTTGTGCGCGTGCCTGAGCAATCTGCTCAGGGCGGGTGCCCGCAACCAACATGTCGTATTTATTCTTTGCTGCTGTGACACTTTTATCGAGTGCAGCAGCCCGGCTCACCGCAAGGTCAAACTCGGCTGCGGAAATGGCTTTTTGCTCGAACAACTCCGTTGCACGCTTTGCTTCTGCTCGGGCAAATTCAAGCTGGGCAAGTTGCGCTTCCCAATCCGCTTTTGCAGCGGCGATTTCTTCTGCGCGCGGCCCGGCCTCAAACTCGGCCAACAACGCCGCAGCACGGTCGCGCCGCGCACGTAATTCGGCCGCATCAAGCTCGACAATGACCTGTCCGTTGGTCAGCGGTTCTCCTTCTTCGGCCGAAATCCTTTCCACCCGACCACCGTAACGCGATGCCAGACGCGCTTCGTCCGTCTCGATTGTGCCCGAGACAGTTTGCGGTCTGTGGTTCCCATTACAGCCGGTAAGCAGGGCTGCAAGACCGAAAAACCCGATCGGCAAAAGCAAGTTAATCCGCACCACGCCTGAGCCTATCAAACTGTAACCCCGCGTTCAACATGCCGGCCTTGAAACAATCGCCACGGTCGCACGTACTTGCTCTTCACTGGTTACGTCTCCGATTTGCAAAGACTGGCGAACCGTTCATGCGCAGCACGCCAGGCCGGAATCAACTTTTGCTCAGGCTCGAACTCGCGCACATCGAATGATCTACGCACGACCTCACGCAGTTCAGCAAGCGATTTCAGTTCACCCGAAGCCATTACCTGCACGAGCACGTTCCCCAGCGCCGTTGCCTCGACCGGCCCAGCCAAAACGGGCCGTTCGCATGCTGTAGCGGCGAACTGGTTTAACAGATCGTTCTGCGAGCCGCCCCCAACAATGTGGACCACGTCAATTCTGTTACCGGTCAATTCTTGCAACCAACCGAGCACCATGCGGTATTTGAGTGCCAGACTTTCCAGCGCACAACGCACAAGCGCGCCTTCGGTCTCGGGCACGGGTTGACCGGTCCTGCGACAGAACGCCTGGATCGCACCTGGCATGTCAGGCGGGTTGAAGAAGGACGGGTCGTCAGGATTGACCAGTGAACGCAACGGAGGCGCTTTTGCAGCCAAACGAACAAGGTCCGCGTAACCGAGTTTCGATCCGCGCGCCTCAAAGGCACGTCTGCACTGTTGCACCAGCCACAGGCCCATGATGTTTTTCAGAAGACGATACGTGTAATTGACGCCGCCCTCGTTTGTAAAATTCAGCTCGAGGGCGCGTTTCGACAGATTCGGTTTCGGGCTTTCGACACCCATTAACGACCACGTACCCGAGCTTAAGTACGCCCAGTTTGTCCTGCCGGTGTTCGCAGTCGGCACACCTGCAACCGCAGCAGCCGTATCATGCGCGGGTGGGGCAATAACCTTCACATTTTTAAGTCCCGTTTGCCCGGCAACAGACTTGCGGAGCATGCCAAGCGCGGTCCCCGGCGGCACGATTTTGGGCAGGAAATGAGTCGGCAGGCCGAACTTTTTCAACAGTGCATACGACCAGTTCCGTTTCGTTGGATGCAAAAATTGCGAGGTCGAAGCGATTGTGAACTCAGCCACGCGCGAGCCGCACAAGCACCAGTGGAAAAAGTCCGGCATGAACAGCAGGCAATCGGCCGACTTGAGCAGGTCCGGTGAATGTTCGTGCCACGCTATTAGTTGGTAAAGCGAGTTTAGCTCCATGAACTGCAGGCCTGTCTGAGCAAAAATCTCGGCACGCGGCACCTTTTTGAAAGCCCGTTCCAGCGCGCCTCGTGTGCGGCTATCCCGGTAGTGATAGGGCAACCCGAGTATTTCATCCCGTTTGTTCAACAGCACAAAATCTACCCCCCATGTGTCGGTGCCAACGGACACAACTGCTCTGCCGAACTTTTTCGCAGCCAGGCCAAGCCCGGTTTGTATTTCCGTCCAGAGCCGTGCCACGTCCCACCGCATCGAATCGGCGATGTACACCGGCCCGTTCTGGAACCGATGCAATTCTTCAAGCCTGATTTTCTTACCGTTCCACAAACCCGCGATCACACGACCGCTTTCCGCCCCAAGGTCAACTCCAAGATAGACTTTCGTTTTCATAGCACTTGATTTCGCGAGATGGTTTTACCGGATCAATCCAGATGAAAAACTTCATTCAGTGGCCTGGTCACAGGCGAGTTGTCCGGGTTCGTCTCCATGAGTGGCGCCATGTAGTCCCACCACCTGCGCATTACGGCAGAAGCATGCAACTGACTGGCCTTATGGTTATCCGCCAGCTTTTGTACCGCAAACAGTGTGAGTGTCTGTTCGTCCAAGAAGATCGAGTAATCTGATATGCCGGCTGCTCGCAGTTCGGCTGCCAGCTCAGGCCAGATGTTATCGTGCCGCCGTTTGTATTCGGTCACACACCCCGGCTTAAGTTTCATTGTGAAAGCATTCCTGATCACGGCCCGTAGTGTAGCTCACTCGGTTTTATGTTCCATCCAAATTGGTGCGGTCACAAACCATAATATGGTGCCAACCAACATCCACCGCTGCGCGCCAGCCAAATCAAGCCGGTCGTTAAAGAACAAAACCGGCGGAGCAATCGTTCCAAGCAACGCTATCCCCGACACAATTTGCGCGATTAGTTTCATTGCGCAGTTTTTGGATGTAGCGATGCGGCCAACGCACGACGCTGCATCAAAATGCTTAGCACTATGTACAGCAGCACAGTGACAAACCAACATGGCAAACTCACAAAGTAAATTTGCACGCCGCCACGCAACACAAGCCATGTGCCAACTGCAATGCTTGCCAGCCAAGCCGTGCCGGCTGCCCAGTTTATCGAGCAGCCCGTTGACTCAGCAAAATTACGCTGCAACCCGATGCGCGCCAAAACCCAAAAATCAACAAAGATCACCGCGCCCATCGGCATGAGGATCATCCCCCATAGCGCAACAAAGTCCAACAGCCGCATTGTCACAATCGGGAAAATTGCTGTCAGGCTCGCAATTAACCCTATCACAAGTGTCACCTTGAATCTCGACCATGCCGGATGCAACGACTGGAACGCAAGCCCGGCACGATAAAGCGTCGGGTTTGCTGTTGTCCAACCGGCAATCACAACACAGAGCAGGCCGGCCAAGCCGCATGCGCTGTAGGCAAGCGGCCCGGGCAAAACAGCCGTGTTCGCCGGGTCGTGCTTCAGTTGCACGGCATACAATGTGGATGCGGCGACCCAAGCCATAAAATGGCCCAGATACATACCGCCGGCTGAGCTAAGTGCGTACCAAGATTTTTTTGCGAAACGCAGGATCGAAAGGTCTGCCATGCCGATGTGCCATGCCATGTTGCAAAACCACGCAAAAAACAGCACATGCCAGAAGGTGAACTTGACACGACCGGCCAACGGTTCACCCCCTTTCCATATCTCGGTCGAGGCAACATGCCAAAAATCGCTGAGCCGTGTTAGACCCATTTCTCGAAACCCGATTATGCCAAATGCAAGAAACATCAACACAAGCCACGGCGCAGCGAAGTTGGCAAACCGCGCAACGAATCTGTAGCCGTAAGCCGCAACAACTGAGAACAACACACCGGTTACCAACACCGCTGCCACCCACCCGAGGCTTGTCGGCAGCGTATCCGTCAACTCCGGCATTGAAAACTTGAAAAAAACGCCCCACGCAGTAGCCGAGACCGTTATCATTGCGCCAGCAAGCACAGTGAACATTGTTCCATTGGCGAAGTTATAGGCCGAGACAAGCTTGCGCCCGCAAATCTTTTCGAGCTGGTAATACATCGTAAGACGCGCCCGGGTCGCGATTGGGGCTGTCAAGAAGGTCCAGCTTAAGACCGCCAGAAAATTCCCGACCAACAGGCCGAAAATGAAATCAAACGCACTCACCCCACCAGCGATGAACAACGGCCCGATCATGATCTCGGTGCCGGCCACGTGTTCACCTGAAAACTGGCCGACGTAACTTTTCAAGCCGAGCAATGCGTGTTCAGGCACCGGTTCACGTTCGTATTCGTTAACCGGTTCGTGATGTTTTACGCGCTGCATGAGCGGTTACCGAAATTTGCGCACCATTCGCATCGTGTACGGCCCTGGGGCAGGCAACCTAGCCTTTGTTCAGCTATTGGCGCAGCTTTGTTCGTTCGGACAGGCCGTACGTTAGCTGTTACAATTAACGTGCAATCATCGCAACTCAAACGATCAGGTCTGCGGCAGGACTGACTCGGCGGTTTTCGCGATATCTGAGGTGGGCTTTTCCTGGCCGAGCTTGCCGCCGTAGCCTGCAATAACAGCCGAGGCAATCAGCAATACCAACCCCGCCACAAGCCTTGTGCGGGTGCGCGTGCTTGTGCTGCGCCACTCACCGAGCCCAATGCCAAGCAACGCACTGAACAGGATTGCACTTGCCATTAACACAGCCCAACCGATGTAAGCGATTTTGCCCATCTTCGGTTCGCCGGTCTTGAAACAGACAAACTGCGAACACCAAATCGTGCCTGCCAATCCGGCGAACAGTATGTTGGCAAGAATCGGCGCATCTTTCCTGGTGTAATCGCCGAGCGTCTTGTTTTTCGAATTCAAATACAAGCACCATGCACCGTTTATAACAAACCCGCCCAGCAGAACCACCACAAGCACAGGCATGCCTTTCCACGTGTTCGATGTCACCGGCGCAGTTGTCAGGGCGAGTTGTTCAATTGCACCACCACCTTGCAAACCGAAACTCATCGCCGAACTCATCAGGCCGGAGAAGATGGCCACGGTAATGCCTTTCTTGAAGTTGAACTCGGCCACGGCCTTTTTCTTGATCTCGTCCGGCAGTTCTTTTTCCTTGGACATGCCTGCCATACCCACAAGCACAATACCCACAAGTGAAACGAGCGCAGCGATAAGCGACACATTTGCCGCCGGTGTGCCGTAAAGCGACTTAACACCCGCAAACAACGACGGCAACGGTGTGCCTTGAACCAGCGCGTCCAGCCACGGCTTTACAATCGGCGGTATCAAGGTCCCTGCAGCCGAACACAGGCCGCACCCAATCGCAAGGCCGAGCCCAACTCCGAGGTACCGGATCATCAACCCCCATGTAAGCCCACCTATGCCCCACGCTGCGCCGCAACAGAAACAGTACAGTAACTGTTTGCCGGGCGCTTTGCCTAGAACGGCAAATACATTTGGCGACGTTACCAATGTCAAAAGCCAGGGCACAAGCACCAGACCGAATACGGCATAAATCAACCAGTAACTCTCCCAAGCCCAGTTTTTGACCTTCTTGAACGGCAGGTAAAACACCGCACCTGCAAGGCCGCCAAGCGCAAAGATCACAATGCCCAGTGCAGGGTTCGTTGCAGGGGCAGCCAGCGCCGCTGCCGTTTGCACTGATTCAGCAGCCTGTGCGATAGCCTGATTGGGTTCCATAACGTGTTGGATGGTTGGTTGCAGGTTATTGTCGCTTCGACAGGACGTCTTTTTCGTACTTCTTTACCTCGGCAAGCCACGCGTCACCGACCGGCACACCCATTGTCTGGCAGTAGTAATCCCACACCGCGCCGAACGGCAAAGTTTTTGCCTCTTCCATCAATGCAAGGCGCGAGGTGAAATCGCCCTTGGCTTCGGCCTGTTTGAGCTTTCCGATCGGCGCCAGCAACGCCAGCAGCAGCGCCTTGATCATGTTGCGCGTGCCAATGACCCATGCGGCTACGCGGTTTATGCTCGCGTCGAAATAATCCAAACCGATCCGCACGCGGCCGATGTACCCGCCCCAGACAATCTCCTGCGCAACGGCCAGCAAATCGTCTGTGAGCGTTACGACATGGTCGCTGTCCCACCGCACACCGCGACTTACGTGCAACGCGACCTCAGGCAGATACATCAGCGTGGCGGAGATCTTGTCTGCAATCGTCTCGGTCGGATGATAATGGCCGGCGTCAAGCGTAAGCAAAATCTGCCGGCTCACAGCGTATCCCAGGTAAAATTCGTGCGAACCGACCACGTAACTTTCGGATCCGATCCCGAACAGTTTACCTTCGACCGAGTCAACGTTGTAGCGTTTGTCAATTTTCTTGCTGAAGATTTCGTCCAGTGACTCGAGCAACCGCTCGCGTGGTCCGCGACGATCAGCGGGGGTGTCCTTCATTCCGTCCGGTATCCACAGGTTGGTGAGGCATGTCTTGCCCAGTGCCTTGCCGAACTCGGCGCCAATTTCACGACATCGTATGCCGTGTTCAATCCAGAACTTGCGGATTGCTTTGTCTGGGTGGGAAAGAGTCAGCCCGTCGGCTGCTTTCGGATGTGCAAAATACGTCTGGTTAAAATCCAGCGCAATCTTGAGTTCCTTTGCCCAGGCGATCCAGTTTTTGAACTGTTCGACACTCAGCTCGTTGCGATCAACCTTTTTGCCGCGCATTTCAGCGTAGCATGCGTGGATATTAAACCTGTGTTTGCCCGGGATAAGCGAAAGGGCCTTTTGAAAATCCGCACGCAATTCATCCGGTGTACGTGCTTTGCCGGGGTAATTACCTGTAACTGCCAGGCCGCCGCCGAGTTCCTCGCCGAGGTTTTCAAATCCGCCAACGTCATCGCCCTGCCAGCAATGGATCGAGATTGAAATGCCGGCCAGGGTTTTGAGCGCTTGCTCAGTGTCAACACCAACTGCAGCGTAACGTTCTTTGGCGAGCTGGTACGCCTGCTGGATTCGCTTTTGCGTAGTCATAACTGTTTTTGTTGAGGTTTAGCGCGATTTATTTGCGCAGATGTTAAGTACGCCGACACCAGAGTCAAGCGGCTTGTAGGAAAAAATACGTAGGCGCGCATACGCAATAAAATGTCGGTGCATGCAGCTTGACTCGCCCATGATCGGGCACCATACTGCGACGTGATTTTGCGCTGGATTGGTCCAGCAACGAGCAGTAACGTTGAAGCCGGCCAAGTCGAGTATGCGCGAGCCAAGGTCAAATAGCCGATCCAAAAAAAGAAAACGCATTGTCCAGTCCAGCCAGACAATAACCACACCGCTACCCCAAGATGTTAAACAATCCGGGCCAACGCCGCGTTGTGCCGGTGTGAAACCGACAGTTGCAATTAATTCACTCGACGGTCCACCCACCACACTCTACACGGAAAACATTAAACAGTTGCTACGCCTTGCACGCCAACAAGGCTATCTGACTTACAACGATGTAAATGAAGCGTTACCGGAAGGCTTGAGTGCTGCTGAACTGGAGCAGATTTATGTGCACCTGCGGAATCTGGACGTGCACATTGTCACACAGGCCGAAGTTGACCGGTTGTACCATCATGATGGCGACACCGACGAACACGACCGGCTTGATACGCTCGATGATCCGGTCCGACTTTACCTAAAACAGATGGGCCGCGTGCCTCTGCTCACACGCGAACAAGAAGTTGAAATTTCGAAACGAATCGAGCAGGCCGAGACCGAGATGCGCCATATAATCTATGGATTCGGTTTCGCCGCAAAAGAACACATTGCACTGGCTGAAAAACTGTCATGTAACCCACCCAAGGAACGGTTTGACCGTGTTGTTGCCGATTCACTTGTCAAAGACAGAACCGCTTACCTGAATCACCTGCCCAAATTAATCTGCAAGGTGGCAAAACTCGACAACCGTTTGGACGATGTGTATGCACAACTGTGCAGTGCCGATTCGGATCAAACGCGCAAGGAATTACAAAAACAATTTGAAACGCTGTCGCGTCGGTTGCCAAAGCTGCTTGACAAATTCTGTTATCGGCATGCTGTGGTGGAACGCATGGCTGTGATGGCCGCAAATGTTTATGAAAGGTTCCGCGCAAGTCTTGAGGCAATCAAATATCAACACGCCCACGCTGAGTCGCCCGAAACACGCGCACAGCGCGAAGCTGAACACGCCAAGATTGCCGAACTGGAACGGTTCGTCCGCATGCCGCACCAAACATTTCAAAAACAGTTCGAGCGGCTCAAACAATTCGCCGCAAAAGCCCTGCAAGCACGAAACGAGATGGTCGAAGCAAACCTGCGCTTGGTCATTTCGGTTGCAAAACAGTACACAAATCGTGGCCTGCCATTTTTGGACCTCATACAGGAAGGGAACGTCGCCTTGATGCGTGCAGTTGAGAAATTCGAGTACCGGCGCGGGTTTAAATTCTCAACATACGCAACCTGGTGGATTCGCCAGGCAATTACACGCGCAATAGCCGAGCAATCCCGCACGATTCGTATCCCGGTCCACATGATCGAAGCCATAAATCAGGTCACACGCGCGCAAAGGGAGTTGTTCCAGGAATTTGGTCGTGAACCCACCCCGGAAGAAATTGCCGATGAACTTGGCATGCCGGTCGAGCGCGTTCGGCTCGTGCTACGCATGGCGCAACAGCCAATCTCGCTTCAATCGCCAGTTGCAGACGGTAGTGAAACAAATTTCCTGGACTTGATCGAAGACAAGAAATGCGAAAACCCGTCAGAGATGACAGGATTCAGCCTGTTGCGCGAGAAGTTGAATCACGTGCTTTCAGCGCTCAATGAACGCGAACGCAAGGTGCTCGAACTCAGGTTCGGTTTGGGCGACGGTTACGCGCGCACGCTTGAGGAGGTGGGCAAACAGTTTCAGGTCACACGCGAACGCATCAGGCAAATCGAGGCAAAGGCGCTTCGCAAAATGCGTCATCCGGCACGCCTGCGCGAGCTAGTCGGCTTTTTGGACGGTAGGGAACTTTAGCAGGCGCATTTTTTCATCCGGCTGCGCCGGTGACAACCGAATAGCAACGCCAACGCAGGCCAATGCAGATTTGCCGAACCTGAATCAGCTTGACGCCGGCCCGCAAATGGATCACCGTGGCGCAAATCAAAACCAGAACCGCTGACAATGAAAAAATTTTACCCGATTGTCCTCATTGGCATTGCCGCTTTGCTGAGCGCTTGTATCCCGTCGGTAAACCCGTTTTACACCGAAAAGGACGTGGTCTTCGACGCGCGCCTGCTGGGCAAATGGCTTGAGAAAGACGCAAAAGATGCACCTGAAAGCTGGGAGTTCAACAGGCTCGGCACCAACAGCTACAAACTCATTATTACCCAGAACAACGGGAGTAGACGCGGCACGTTTAAAGTGCACCTGTTCAAGCTCGGCACGGAATATTTCCTGGACCTCATACCAAGCCAATGCGAATTCGCCACAAACCAAGCCGACCTCGTTTCAATCTCGATGTTTCCCGGTCACATGCTGGCCCGTGTGACGAAGATCGAGCCTGAGCTTGAGCTAGCGTTCTTCGATTTCGATTGGCTGGCAAAACATCTTAAAGAAAATCCCGCTGCACTGGCCCATCGGAAGGAAGACGATGCAATTCTGTTAACTGCTGATACAGCCGCACTGCAACGGTTCGTGCTTAAACACATCGCTGAAGGCAATCTGTTCCAAAAGCCCGGTGTGTTGGTTCGCGCGCCGCAACAGGTCAAGACGAGCCAAGAACCTGACTAACCGCTGATTCCCGCCGCGGGCCGGTTCCTGAAACGCGCGCAAACACGCATCAGCAGCCAAAAACGGATTTGAGTTGCCATTGTTCGGGTTTCCAACAAAATTCCACACGTGCGAACGTTAGACAACCTTCGTTTGCTTTTGAGCGTGCTTCGTCGCAACAAGCCGACGCATGCAGGGACTCAGCCCAGCATCAAGTGCCATCGTGTGTCCGAAATACAAAGCTTACCCCGGCTGTACACACTACGTACTGCAGCTTCGATACTGGTCATTTGCATTTTAACAATTCCATTGGCCAGCCGCTGCGCTGCGATCCGACAGGCACCATTTGTCCAAACAAATAGAACGGACCGCGCTTTTCCGTTGGTATCCGCAGGAGCCGCAGCCGCCGTGTTCGTTGACCCGAATGACTGGTTGGGGGTAATCCGCGCAGCGAATGATCTGTGCACAGACATCGAGCGTGTAAGCGGCCTCAAGCCGGTTGTCTCAGCCACAAACCGGTGCAACGGCAAAAATGTCGTTATAATCGGTACACTTGGCAAAAGTGCGTTGATAGACACGCTCGTTCGGCAAGGCAAAATTGATCCCGCCAGAATTGCCGGTAAATGGGAGGCCGGTATGATCCAGGTCATCGAAAAGCCGTGCGATGACATCGAGTCGGCACTTGTCATTGTTGGGAGCGACAAACGCGGCACAATATTTGGCATTTACGAGCTGTCTGAACAGATCGGCGTGTCGCCGTGGTATTGGTGGGCGGACGTACCCGTGAAACGCAAACAGACAATTTATGTCGCACCGACATGCCGTGTGTTAGGCCCACCTGCGGTCAAGTACCGCGGCATATTCATAAACGACGAATGGCCGGCGCTTGGGCGCTGGGCAACAGAAAAATTTGGTGGGTTTAATCACAAGTTCTACACGAACGTGTTCGAGTTAATCCTGCGCCTCAAAGGTAACTTTCTATGGCCGGCAATGTGGAACAGCTCGTTTGCAACAGACGATCCGCTGAACGCAAAGCTTGCCGACGAATACGGCATCGTGGTCAGCACATCGCATCATGAACCCATGATGCGCGCATGGAAAGAATGGTCATGGGGAGGTAACCCGCGCGGCAGTTGGGATTACTCAAAAAACGCCGAGAAAATACGGCAATATTGGGCTGAAGGCCTCAGGCGCACCAAAGACTATGAAAAAGTCATCACTTTGGGCATGCGCGGCGATGGCGATGAACCAATGTCGGAACAGGAAAACATTGCATTGCTCGAGCGAATTGTAAGCGACCAAAGGAAGCTGATAAGCGAAATAATCAATCCCGACCTCACCAAGGTGCCGCAAGTATGGGCACTTTACAAAGAAGTCCAGGGTTACTACGAACGCGGCATGCGCGTACCAGACGACGTAATTTTGCTCTGGTGCGACGATAACTGGGGTAACATCCGGCGGTTGCCTACTGCCGATGAACGCCGCCGTAGTGGTGGGGCTGGGATCTACTATCACTTCGATTACGTCGGCGGCCCGCGCAATTACAAGTGGATCAATACCAATCCGCACCCGAAGGTATGGGAACAGATGCATCTGGCATACCAGTACGGCGCGACCCAGATCTGGGTGGTGAACGTTGGCGACATCAAGCCGATGGAGATACCGATCGAATTTTTCCTTACGCTGGCTTGGGACCCGGCTGCCTGGCCGAAGGAACGTGTGGCGGAGTTTGCCAGGCTGTGGGCCGAACGCGAATTCGGGCCTGAACATGCGGCTGAAATTGCCGATATCGTGCACAAGTACACCAAGTACAACAATCGGCGCAAGCCAGAGCTGCTTGAGCCGGGAACATTCAGTATCATCAATTATCACGAGGCCGACCGTGTCCTGGCCGAGTGGTTGGACCTTGTTGTGAAGGCCGAGGCTATAAATGCCAAGTTGCCAACTGCGGCACGCGACGCGTTTTTCCAATTGGTGCTGTACCCGGTCAAGGCGTGCGCAACTGTGAACGAGCTGTACATTGCAGCGGCAAAGAACCGGCTTTACGCCAAACAAGGCCGGGCCAGCGCAAATGTTTATGCAGCTAAGGTGCGCGACCTGTTCAAGGCCGATGCACTGTTAACTGAGACGTATCACCGCGAGATTTCAGGCGGCAAGTGGAACAACATGATGTCACAGACGCATATCGGCTACACAAACTGGCAGGAACCGCCTGTAAACATCATGCCCGCAGTAACCGAGATCGAGTTACCCGAACTGCCCGCGATGGGGGTTGCAATTGAAGGCTCGACAGCCGTTTGGCCAGGCAGCACCGAGCAACCAACCATTGCTTTCGACGTGTTTAACAAACCAAGTCGGTGGATCGAGGTATTCAACAAAGGCAGAGTGCCATTCCAGTTCACGGCTGTGCCAAGTGCACCGTGGATTTTAATAAACCGCTCGCCTGGCACCGTCGAAACAGAGACTCGCATTTGGATAAGCTTGGATTGGACAAAAGTACCGGTCGGCACTGCAACCGGCACAATCACACTTATAGGCACAAACGCAGACCCGGTTGAAATCAAGGTTACAGCGTTTAACCCGCCCGAGCCTCATCCGGAACAACTTACAGGGTTCATTGAAGCCGACGGTTACATTTCCATTGAGGCAGCTCATTTTACCCGAAAAACCGATACGCAAGTTGCTCGTTGGGAGGAGATACCAGATTACGGCCGGACACTGTCCGGTATGTCAATCTTTCCTGTCACAGCGCCCAGTGTTACACCCCCGACAAACGCGCCTGCACTCGAGTACAAGATTTATTTGTTCAGCACTGGAACTGTCCAGGTCACAACAGTCATAGGGCCGTGTCTGAACTTCGATCCTGACCGCGACGTGCGAATAGGTGTATCCGTTGACACTGAACAACCGCAGATCATCACGGTTGTACCTAAAGGATACAAAGCAGGCGACTGGAACAACGACTGGGAAAACGCAGTTCGGAATAGCGCACGATTTGTCCGATCCACACACACCATCCCCAATCCCGGCTATCATACACTGAAAATCTGGATGGTTGACCCAGGTGTTGTGGTTGAAAAAATCATCATTGACACCGGCGGGCTGAAACCAAGTTACCTCGGTCCGCCTGAAAGCTTTCGAAATACACGCGCCGCTGCCGCCACGCAAAAATAACGGGCCGGTACAAAACGGCGCGCAAATCCTAATCTGAACTCACTCACGAGCTGCAACAACGCAATCAAACGCGGCGTTGAAAAAGTGGCACTTGTTCTGTGCGGGTTGGTTTTGATGATGCACATTCGTCCGGTCCAAAATGACCAAGGGCTACTTCGGAAACGGTTACACGGCGGTACCCCACACCAAAGAGAAAGATTTGGCCAACTACAGCAATGCCGCACCTTTTGTCGTACGGCCGCCACAGCCGCGCTTTGCTCACTGCCACCGCGACGCAGCACCAAGACTCGGCCATAACCAGTTTCGCCCATAACACAGCTAGCCGACGCCATTTGTCCGGTCAGCCGCGCGCGTCCGGCTGCGCTCAGGGTCTCACGGCGGTTGTTAACTGCGTGTTCAATACCATAGTGGCTGAGACACTGTGTTGGCCCTGTATGCGCGTCGTAAAGCCCGGTCCAACCCCCAACCCAACCATAAATCTCCAGTTTTCGGCTTGCGGCACTGTTATTGCCTTGGTAGGAATTTGGGCGCGTTATGGCTGCCATTGGCAGATTCCAAAAGGACGACGAAATTTTTTATGCCAAGGTCGTTGAAGGCGAACTTTACCGGCTACGCGGCGATGTATTCGGTTCGCCTAGGTTCGACAAACGTCCAACGCCGCTCAAAGGCGTGCGCACATTGGTACCTGTTGTGCCGAGCAAGATAATCGCTGTTGGCCTAAACTATGCCGATCACGCACGTGAAACTGGGGCAACCATACCAAAACAGCCCCTTTTTTGGTTTAAGGCACCGACATCGCTTCTGGCCGACGGCGGCAAGATCGAGATACCGTTTCCGGAACACAGAGTTGACTACGAAGCCGAGCTTGCGATTGTTATTGGGCGACGTGTGCGTAATGTAACCCCAACTGCGGCAGCCCGGTACATCTTCGGTTACACTGCTGCCCAGGACATCACAGACCGAACCATTCAAGCTGCCGAAGGTCAATGGTGCAGATGCAAATCGTTTGACACATTCACACCGCTCGGTCCGTATGTTGAAACACAGATTGATCCGCATGGTCTGACAATTCAACTGTTCCAAAACGGTCAGTTGCGCCAAAACTCGAACACAAAGCAGATGATCTTTAACTGTTTCGAGCTAGTCAGCTTTATCTCAACAAACATGACACTGCTGCCTGGAGACGTAATTTTAACCGGCACACCTGCCGGCATTGGCCCAATTGCATCTGGCGACAGACTCGAAGTACGAATTCAAGGTCTCACACCACTGGTTAATACGGTGAAGTGATACGCAACATCACAAACCGCCGATGCATGAGCCAGACTCTTCAGCAATTTTGAAAAGGATTTCCTGTGCACCAAACACAATGCTTTGCCTGAACAATTTGTAACCAATGCGCTGGACACGGACCTTTATTCCGACTCTGAAAGAAACGCCGGCTGAGGCGGAGATAACGTCCCACAAGCTTCTGTTGCGGGCCGGGTTGGCCCGACGGCTCGCAGGCGGGCTTTACACTTTCCTACCGCTCGGGTTGCGCGTGCTGCACAAAATCGAGGCCATTATACGCGAGGAAATGAACCGCGCAGGCGCACTTGAAGTTGCCATGCCGTGTCTGCAACCACCTGAAATCTGGCAGAAAAGCGGCCGGTACACAGATATGAACGAGGTGCTTTACCACGTGTACGACCGCGCAAAGAAAGAATGGTTGCTCGGCCCAACGCACGAAGAAAACATTACCGTGCTGGTTGCAAGCGAGATCAACTCGTACCGGCAACTGCCAAAAAATTTTTATCAAATCACCGTCAAGTTCAGGGATGAAATCCGGCCGCGGTTCGGCCTGATGCGCGCACGTGAGTTCATCATGAAAGACGCATACAGTTTTGACGTTGACGAACGCGGTGCGGACATCAGTTACCAGAAAATGTACGATGCTTACACCCGAATCTTTGCCAGATGCGGCCTGCGGACAATGGCGGTCGAAGCACACACAGGCGCTATCGGCGGCCGGTTTTCACACGAGTTCATGGCCCCAGCCGAATCTGGTGAAAACGAAATTGTTTACTGTGCTTCGGGCAAATACGCCGCAAACATCGAGAAAGCTGTCAGTCGTGGTCCACTTGTGCCCACACCGAAAGACAGTACCGGGCCTGCGCCGGAAAAATTCGCCACACCGGGCGCGCTAACAATCGAGGCGCTGACACAACCGCCGTACAACGTACCTGCGCATTATCAGATCAAAACCCTCGTCTATATCGTCGAAAGCAAACCGGTAATTCTTTTGATTCGCGGCGATGACCAACTGAACGAGGCGAAGTTGGCCAGTGCACTCGGCACGATGACATTCAGACCGGCTACACCGGAAGAGATTTATGCTGTGTTAGGGGCGCACCCTGGCAGTTTAGGCGCAATCGGTGTGACAGGGTTGCCCGTGTACGCAGATGAATCGTTGCGCGGTGCTGCAGGCATGACAACCGGCGCAAATGAGGATGGTTACCACATCAGGCATGTCGAAATTGCACGCGACATCAAAGTGCACCAATGGCTGGACCTGCGGACTGTCAAAGAAGGCGAGCTGTGCGTTGCCACAGGCGCACCGTTACAAACCGCTCGTGCAATCGAGGTGGGCCATATCTTTAAGCTCGGCACAAAGTACAGCACAAAGCTCGGTGCGCTGTTTCTCGATGAACACGGTAAACCGCAACCTGCTATCATGGGTTGCTACGGCATAGGCGTCACACGCACGCTCCAGGCCATCATCGAGCAGTCAAATGACAAAGACGGCATCATCTGGCCCATCAGTGTTGCACCTTACACAGTATGCATAACGCCGTTGGAGACAACGCAAAGCGGACAAGTAATGGCTGTAGCAGAGCAGATTTACGCGCAATTGATCGAGCGCGGTGTCGATGCAATACTCGACGACCGCGACGAACGCGCAGGTGTGAAATTTAAAGATTCCGAGCTAGTCGGGTTCCCAATCCGGGTTGCAATTGGTGGTAAATCTCTTGCAAACGACATGGTCGAGATCAAACCGCGTGCAGGCAAGCTTATCCTTGTCAAGAAAGCCGAAGCCGTAAATCGTCTGGTTGAGCTGATTCAGCGCTGCGCCTGACTTGGAAGCCGCCAATCAAGGGTGTCTCGATTCAGCGAGACGATGGTCCTAATTAGCCTTTGCTGGCGCTTTGCGCCTGCTGCTGCAACAGGAATTCGATGTACGCCATGTCACCAGGCCGCGTCAGTTTCGGGTTCGGACAATCACTCGCAACAAGACGCACAGGTTGCCCGATAAGTTCACACGCGGCTGTATCATCCGTAAACCGCAGCCCACGCATACGCGCCTCTGAAATTGCGCGTTTGATTATTTCGACACGAAAAGTTTGAGGCGTTTGGACAGCCCAAAGTCGCGCGCGGTCCAGCGTGCGCAGCACAAAGCTGCCATTAGCAGATTCCTTGATTGTGTCGGTGAGCGGCTGAGCTGCAACTGCAGCCCCGACGTCCCGTGCTGCTTCAACCGTGGCAGTTATTAGTTCGATCGGCGTGCATGGCCGAGCCGCATCCTGAATGGCCACCAGCTCGGCCAGCGCTGACAACGCCTGCAACCCGTTCCAGACAGAATCCTGTCTGTGTGCACCGCCAAGAACCACACGATACGGTTTGGCGAACCCGAATCGCACTGCCAATTCTCGCACTCGACCAACCTGCTCTTCACGAACAACAAGCACGATTTCGTCTATGCAGGCCGCCCCGTCGAATCGTGCCCACGTATGTGCAAGCACAGGCCTGCCCGCAAGCTCGATAAACAGCTTGTCAACGCCGGTTCCCATACGTGTGCTTGCGCCCGCGCCAACAATCAAAGCCGAAACCATGCAGGCAGTCTAAATTGCGCCAGCCAGCTTGGAAAGAATCAGCACCAGAAAAAAAGGCCGGAAAACGACACGCTGGAATGGTTACAGCCCAAGAAACGCCGATGTAGCGCTTTATTGTGGGCGCTTGTGACAGTCTGTTTGTGTGACAGTCCGTTTGCCGAGCGATGCGCCACAACGCGCGCAAACGTACTCGTACAGTTCACCGTCTAACAAAACAAGCAACAACCGTTCGCGCACCGGCTGCGCAAGCTTACAATGCGGACAGTAAAGTTCACTTGCGATCAAATTGCCAAATTGCTGTGCCACAGGCAAATCAGTGCCATCAGTCCGGATGGCGTTGAACATAAACTCGCACCGCGCCAATGAATGGGCAACACAAATGTGGCATTACAACCATTACCTGTCGGTGATCATTTGCGGCGCGTCTTTGTGTCTAAGCTCGATTTCTTGCACTTCAATGAACGGGATTGTCATTTCCGAAATGCCACCAGCGCGTTTGGTGAGAAAATACATTTCATTAGCTGTGATCCGGGTGAATCGCTCAACAACAAACAGGCCGTCTCCGGTCTTGATTGTCAGTACCATGTCTTTGTCTGCCTCACGCCGCAGGACGCCGAAAAAGCCGGCGAATTTGGTCTCGAAAAAGCGCCGGTTAAACACAAACTCACCCCGCTTGAATATCTGCGTGGGCGGCAAGTCAACTCCAGGCGCCGCCGCATGTTCTTCCTGACCGAGTCCGAGTGCAGCAGACGCCGCCGCAACTTCGGCAGCAGCCTGTGCACGTGTCTGACGCGCAGCAGCGGCTTCTGCGAGGGCATGCTCGGCTGTCTTGAGTTTCGTTGGCAGACACAGAAAGATCGCCGGGCCGATTACCGGCAAAACCGCCGAAACACCACACACAAGCGCTGCCGGAAATCCGCGGATAACGGATACTTCATAAGCCGCAAACAAATTCGCCGCGTACAGCAACAACAGTATGGCAAACCCGACTGAAGACGAAACAAACCCTGTCAAAAGCGATCCGGCAGCAGGCCGCTCCATGCGCGTGACAGGTTTGACTGTAATTTCGGGTTTCTTGGGTACCTCGTCCCCAGCAACTTCGATAAACGGTTCAACCAATTGTTTAACGCGCGGGTTTTCCGCAATCTTCTTCAAGTCAGCCTGCGAAAATCTGACCCAAGGGATTCGCTCCGAATAACTTCCGTCGTCCAATCGCAGTAACACTCCAAGCTCGTTGGGTGAGACAAGCTCCCCACTCACAGTTGTGCCGTCGGTAAGTTGAAATGTATCCGCCGCCGCTTGCGTTAGACACAACATAACCGCCACAAGCAGCACAATCCTTCGTAATGCACGACACATAGCTCGTTGTCTATTACCACATCAACCAGATCAAAGAAAGCAAAATCACCAGGTCCGTTGCCACGGTTACGCCTGCATGTGGTCGGTTTAAGGCATAACCGAGCCGAGTGCATCTGCAAGTTCTTCGATCACCCAGTTAGACCGGCATTGCTGCAACTGATCGGCTGCGGCACCGTGCTGCCAGACGGCGAACCGCATGGTTTTGAACGGGTCATGCTGCAAAGTCGGCTGCGCTAGTAAGCCGGCCAAGTACCCCGCCAACAAATCGCCGCTGCCACCCTGTGCAAGATGCGGGTTACCGGATGGATTGACGAAAATGTGCGAGTCGTGTTTGCCGATCAACGTTTGGTACCCTTTCAACACAACCCAACACCGGCCGTACTGTTCCGAAAGCATGCGGAGTGCCTCCACTCGATTAGCCAATATTTTCTGTGTTGTTGTGTTAAGCATACGAGCTGCTTCCCCCGGATGCGGTGTCACAACCCGAACCCCATTTCGCGTCGTTGGTTCCGGCCTAAGCCAGTCAAGCGCACTTGCATCAACCACAACAGGCACAGGCGCATCACGCCAAAGCCGACGCAGCAACGGCACAAGCTCGGCTGACACACCCGGCGCAGCAAGCCCGGGTCCGATCAATATCGCACTGTAATTGTCCAGATCGGTCAGATCGAAAGGCAAAACCCGGACCATCGGCGATTGCAACTGCGCCGCAACTGCGTGGTAAACCGATTCATGCGTGTAAAGCGTGATTAAACCAGGCTGGGCACGTTGCGCACCACGCGCAGCTAGTACGGCTGCACCGTGGTAACCGAGACTGCCTGCGATTATCGCCAAATGACCGAAACTACCCTTGTGCGTACCAGCCGGTCGGTCTGGTGGAAACCCGCGAAAATCTTCCGGCAATGTCCAGTTAACGCGCTCGATGACCGGACATTCAACAAGGCCTATATCGTGCGCCACTTCAAGTCGGCCAGTAAATTGCCATGCAACCGGTTCAAGCAGACCACGTTTCGGCGCGCCTAATGTGAGCGTAATTGTGGCCTGAACAGCCGCACCGTGCGGCTGGCCAGTATCCGCATCCAGGCCCGAAGGTACATCAACAGATAATACACGCACACCGGCTGCGTTGATGCATTTGATAAGTTCCTGCCAGTGCAGATCAAGTGGCCGGTTCAGGCCAATCCCAAACAGACCGTCAATTACAAGTGCGGGCGCTTGACTCAAAAACCGCTTTACCGCATCCCCCGTCTCAGCCTTAGCCGGATCGGTCACATCCACAACGTTAACTTGCCTGTCTCGCAGGTGTTCTCGTGCGCAACGCGCGTCGTCGCCATTGTGCCCTTTGCCTGCCAAGATCAGAACCGTGTCACCCGGCTTCGTCAGTGCAAGGGCACGCTTCGCCACAATCTCTCCGACGCGCCGGATCACAGCCTGTTCACTCTTTCCCGTCGCCCATGTGGCGCGTTCCCATTCGCGCATCTGCGCTACGCTAACAACCGGTATGGCCATATGCAAGTGAAGTTACTTGCTGTTCCGCAACACGAAAAGCATAAACCCAGGTTGTAATAAGCCGTCCGGATAGTTTAGTGCCGGTTGCCGAAAATCATTTGCCAAGTCGGCCCGAAATGTAACCCCATGCTGTCCCAACCACCAACCCGACTGTATGCGCTGCATTGGCTGCGCGCACAACCCCGGCTAAACAAAGCAAAAACCATATCCCCGCCATGCCAACTGTCCACGGATGCAACACAATACCGCTGGCCGGGTCGAGTCTGCTCTTCATCCAGATGTATGCAAGTAACCCGTAAACCACACCCGACATGCCGCCGAAATACGGGCCGCTGCAGAGAAACTCAGCCATATTCGACAGCGCAGCAATTACAAATACAAGTCGTCCCAGGCGAACTGTGCCCACCCGCGCCTCGATCATACCGCCTAGGTCCTGCAACCAAAACAGATTGAAAAAAATGTGCAGGAAATCGAAATGGATGAAGATCGGTGTCACAAGCCGCCATAGCTGGCCATGTCTGATCTCGACCAGACCTGCCCGGTACAAAATGTCGAATCCGCTGCGCTGCACATGCGTAATGAAAAGACCCGGCACATTCTCAAGCGGTCTGCGCCCAAAATCCGATAGCACAAATACTGCAATGCTCGCAATTATCAGGCTGAGCGTAAGCGGGCCAAACCCAAGACCGGCCATCGAGCCGAAAAGATCGTGCCGCGTAAATATTTTCGGGCGGTTTTTTGCCCGGGCCTGGCCATCCTGCAACGCTGTGGTTTGCACAACACCATTGCCAGGCTCGAATTGCGCACCAGAAGGGTTACTCTTGAAATCAGCCAAAGCACGCCTGGCGCGCTCGAGCTGGTCCTCAGCATGAACCCAGATGCCCCAACCCACGCCTTTCTCGTGCTCGATTTGGTTCTCGATTCCTTGTGTGGACAAAAAACCGGAAAATCTTTTTGCAGCTTGCTCGGATTCGATGTAACCGATCAAACGCATACGGCGCGTAAACCTTATCTTAAACTTCAAAACCGTAAACAACAAACCCGCAGATGCCACTAATCCGTTTGCACATGCAAAAACGCATCTGTATCTGACAGTTCCTACGATTAAAAGTGTTGCTTATTGCATCATTGCCTCTGTGATGCAATCCTCAAAACATGAACACAATACGCTGTACGATGTTGCCGCTGTACCACTTGTAAACCGGCTCTGCAAAAACACTCATCATAGTTTGGTTGGTTTCGCTGCTGTTCGGGAAAGTTGCCGTGGCGCAGCAGCGTCAATGGGTCACACTCACAAACTGCCAGCTCGTGACAACACATGAATTTGATGCCGACAGTTTCCGCGTCCGGTCCGGCACAAACGAGTACAACGTCAGACTCTACTTTGTGGATGCGCCTGAATCGAACCTGCGTTATCCGGAACGCACACGTGAACAGGCCGAGTACTTCGGCCTGACCATAGACGACACAATCAAAGCCGGTGTTGCTGCGGCTGAGGCTTGCCGCAAACTGCTCGAACAACCCTTCGTAGTCAAAACGCGCTGGGCTGTGGCAGGCGGGCGAACCAGAGAACCGCGCTATTACTGTATTGTTGAGGTAGGCGGAACAAACCTTGCCGAATTATTGGTAGCGCAAGGTTGGGCTAGAACAAAAGGCGTAGTGGTAACGTTGCCAACAGGCCAGAAAGCACAGGATTACATCGAAACACTGCTCACCCTAGAAAACAAAGCGCGTCAAACCTGCCTTGGCGCGTGGGCGAACTCGACAAAGCGCAGGCAACAAAAAAAGAATGACACAACCACCGGCTCGAGTATTCGTTCAGGCGACCCGTTGAAACCGGCGTACCAGATTCACTTGGACATGCGCCTGCGGCACCGTGCGCACAGCATTGTTATAAACACAATTACGTTGCAAACCCGATTTGCGCGTCGGAAAGTATGCTTTGCCGATCGTTGACAGCCAATGCACACAACAATGCTACGCCCCACCCGATTTCGGGTTGCGCGAATTGGCTTCAGGCAGTTTCTTTTCCAAAAGAGTCACCAGCCGTTCCAAGAGCGGCAACTGTGCGGGCTTAATCTTGCGACGCGCCTCGGCATAACTTAGCCATTCGGCCCGGTCTATCTCCGGAAACGCCTGCCAATGCCCCGAGCGCGGCGGCCATTCCATTCGAAATGTGTTGCTCCGCACCTGCTGCGGATCGCAATCGCCAGCACAAGCCCACGCATAAACTTTTTTGCCGCTCTTTTGCGTGATCTGACCAAGCTCAATAAAGGGTGGCTCGGCACGCACACCTGTCTCCTCCCGAAACTCGCGTTGCGCGGCACTTAGCATGTCTTCGCCCGGTTCGACCTCGCCCTTTGGAATGCTCCAAACACCATCGTCTTTGTTTTGGAAAAAAGGCCCGCCAGGATGCACCAGCAACACCTGCAGTTGGCCATCCCGAACTCGATACATGAGCAGACCTGCACTAAACTTTTGCACAAAGCAAGTTTTACCTTAACCGCACCCGGCCTGAAAGCATCAAATGCCGCCTGCAACCTCAACGGTAGTGTTTGTCAATTGTCAGTTGGAGGCGATTAAGGCGGTTTTGGGTTGATGTGGAATTGGGTTTTGGTTTTCCACCATTGGGACCAAGCTTTTGGTTGGGCCAGCAGTTGTTGGAGGGCCAAGA